>Ga0316577_10001698_pt1 | contig 10565 bp, 11 predicted proteins | sample S5NA_FD_203073 | JGI IMG/M metagenome (GOLD analysis project Ga0316577, IMG submission 203073) | Rhizosphere microbial communities from salt marsh grasses in Alabama, United States - S5-7_050615r2r1 | ecosystem: Host-associated > Plants > Roots > Rhizosphere | place: USA: Alabama | collected... | reverse complement strand
TGAAATCTTCACCAGTCATGCCGGCCTGTTCGGTGGCGTAGCCGGGCGCGGCTGGGAATGGATCAATCTGATGTTCATGCTCGGTGGGCTGGTACTGATTTATATGAAGGTAATCAACTGGCGCATACCGCTGGCCCTGCTCGGCACCCTGTTCATCATTGCTACCCTGTTTGCCCTGCCGGCACCGGATATCCGGCCTTCCCCCTGGTTCCACCTGTTCGGGGGTGCCGCCATGCTGGGCGCTTTCTTTATCGCCACCGATCCGGTCACCGCCGCGACCACGCCGCGGGGTCAACTCATTTACGGAGCCGGTATCGGTATCCTTATATATGTAATCCGTACCTGGGGTGGCTACCCGGATGCGGTCGCCTTTGCGGTGCTATTGATGAACATGGCCACCCCCACCATCGACTACTACACCCAGCCGCGGGTGTTCGGCCACGAGGAAGACTGAGTGTCGCTGATTCGCAATATGCTCATCAGTGCCGTGGTGCTCGGAATATTCGCCGTGATCGGCACGGCGCTGGTGGCCCTGACCTACGATGCCACTGCCGATCGCATTGCAGCCAACCATCGCGCCCGGTTGCTGAAGAGCCTGCATCTGCTCATTACCCCGGACCAGCATGACAATGACATATTTACCGATGTCACTACCGTCACCGACAGGCAACTGCTTGGCACCAACCAGCCGGTCAAGGTCTACCGCGCCCGGCGCGAGGGAAAACCCGTTGCCGTCATTATCAATTCGGTGGCGCCGGATGGATACAACGGCCGTATTGACCTGTTGGTGGCCATTCGCTATGACGGCACCCTGGCAGGCGTGCGCGTGATTAACCACAAGGAAACCCCCGGCCTGGGTGACGGTATCGATATCAGCCGGTCTGACTGGATTAAAAGTTTCGACAACCGCTCACTGCAAAATCCCGACAAAAAAGGCTGGGCCGTAAAGCGGGATGGCGGGGTCTTTGATCAGTTTTCCGGCGCCACAATATCGCCGCGCGCAGTGGTCAAGGCTGTACACCGGACCCTGCTATACTATGATAAGTATCGCGATACACTGTTTGAAAAACCGTCCATCCCCATTAAGGGTAAACCCAATGAGTGACACCAGTTACCGCGAGATTCTCAATACCGGGATGTGGAACAATAATCCGGCCCTGGTGCAAATCCTGGGAATGTGTCCCCTCCTGGCCGTGTCCAATACCGTTATCAACAGCCTTGGTCTGGGTCTCGCTACCACTGCAACACTAATGGCCTCCAATGGCACCGTGTCGCTGATCCGCAAGTGGGTCCGACCGGAAATACGTATTCCGGTGTTTGTCCTGATCATCGCCTCTATCGTCACGGTAATCCAGCTGGTGATGGACGCATGGTTCCACGAGCTGTATCTGATCCTCGGCATCTTTATTCCCCTCATCGTCACCAACTGTGCAATTATCGCGCGCGCCGAATCCTTTGCCTCCAAGAATGCCGTACTCCCCTCGGTGGCGGACGGACTTTTTATGGGACTCGGTTTCCTGTCGGTGTTGCTGGTGCTGGGTGCCATGCGCGAAGCGATTGGCTTTGGTACCCTGTTTTCGCATGCGGAATTGATGTTCGGCGAGACGGGCAAATCCATGACCCTGACCCTGTGGGAAGGTTATCGCGGTTTCCTGCTGGCTATTCTGCCGCCCGGCGCGTTCCTCGGCCTCGGCTTTATAATTGCCATCAAGAATGTCATCGACAAAAAACGGGAAGCAAAGGCCCAACGCATTGCCATTTCAACTGCCCACGTGGCTGAAGCATGATAGTTTGAACGACAGCAGCAGCCTGACACGGCGCCTGCTCCGAGTCCCGCGTGACACCCGAAGTTAAAAACACATGGATAAACAGAAGATCGCCGAAATCTTCAGACGGCTGAAGAAACACACCCCCGAACCCACCACTGAACTGATTTACGCCACACCTTTCGAACTACTGATCGCCGTCATTCTGTCCGCCCAGGCGACTGACAAGGGCGTCAACAAGGCCACCGCCGAGTTGTTCCGGGTCGCCAATACGCCGGCTGACGTTCTGGCGCTGGGTGAACGGGGCCTGAAGAAGCACATCAAGACCATCGGCCTGTTCAATACCAAGGCGAAAAATATCATACGCACCTGCCAGATCCTGCACGACGACTACCACAGCCAGGTCCCGGAGGACCGCCAGGCTCTGGAAAGCCTGCCTGGCGTGGGGCGCAAGACCGCCAATGTAATCCTCAACACCGCCTTCGGCCATCCCACCATTGCCGTGGATACGCACATCTTCCGGGTTGCCAACCGCACCGGCATGGCGCCCGGCAAGACCGTGCTGGAGGTAGAGAAAAACCTGCTCAAGGTAGTCCCACCCCGCTACATGAAGGATGCGCATCATTGGCTGATTCTGCACGGCCGCTATACCTGTATTGCCAGAAAGCCACGCTGCGGCGCCTGTGTGATTGAGGACCTGTGCGAGTACGAGGACAAGCGGCTGGAATGACAGGAGCTCGAAAACCACGAGCCTCTTGCATGCTCGCCCTTGTATCTCACCCTCGCCCTCATTAACCTAGCCCGATGTTTGGACAGGATCGCAACCAGCTCAGGCAGCTGTTTTTTACCGCCTGGCAAAAGCACCAGACCGGGGCGCCCACCGAACCGCTCGAGGCACAGCTCGTCCGGATCATCGTCCAGCACCCCGAATACCATACCCTGCTGGAGGATGAGCAAACCAACCTGGAACGTGACTACACACCCGAACTGGGCGAAACCAACCCGTTCCTGCACATGGCCATGCACCTGGCCCTGCAAGAGCAAATCGCCACCCGGCGACCCATTGGTATTACCGAACTGTACACAGAGCTGGTAAAAGAAATTTCCGATCCGCACGAGGTGGAGCACCGGATGATGGACTGTCTGGCAGAAATGATCTGGCAGAGTCAACGCCATGGCGCCCTGCCAGACGAAGCAGCTTATCTGCAATGCCTTCGCCAACAAACCAAAAGGCCCTGATTTTGGTTGCTGAGACCCAGCTCGAAATTCTGATACGTCTCCTCGCTGCCACAGCAGAGGGCGATAAAAATGCGTTTTCCCGTCTGTATCGCCTCACCAGCCCGAAACTGTACGCCGTTGCGCTACGTATATTAAGGATAGAGGGCACGGCGCAGGACTGCCTGCAGGAGGCCTTCCTCAGCGTCTGGCGCCAGGCAGGCAGCTACCAGCGCGGCAAAGCCGCGCCCATGACCTGGCTGGTGACCATTGTCCGTAACCGGGCGTTGGATATGTTGCGCCGCCAGCATCATGACCTGCTAGCCGAGGACGTGGAGCTGGACATGCTCATCGCCCCGGACACGGCGGTGCCATTTGATCGCATGGCAATCGATACCTGCATGCAAACCCTCAAGGCCGGGCAGCGCGAGTGTATTGCGTTGGCCTATTACGAGGGACTGACCCACCCCGAACTGGCAAATCGGCTGGACCGGCCGGTCGGGACGATCAAAACCTGGATACGACGAGGACTGGAACAGTTACGACGATGCCTGCAAGCATGAGATATCAGGATGCCCGTGTGCGGGAATTGCTGGCCGGCGAATATGTGCTGGGCAGTCTGCATGGTCAGGCCCGTCGGCGTTTTGAGACACTGCTGTGTCGGGACCCCGATTTGCAGGCCCTGGTGAACCAGTGGGCGCAAACCCTGGAACCACTGAATGAACATCTCGAACCGGTGGCGCCCCCACCGGGGGTATGGTCACAAATTGAACAGCAGATCGGTACAGCGCCGGAGCGGCTCTGGTCGAATGTGGTTTTCTGGCGCAGGCTCGGGGTAATTGCCGTTGCTGCGTCTGTGGTGCTGGCATTCCTGATCGGGATTCCGCCCTACCAAACACCTGCACCTGAACGCATCGCCTTTGTCACTGATGCCACAGACAAACCGGTCTGGTTGGTGTCCGCCACTCCTCAATCGCGGACCTTGCGCATCAAAACCCTCAGACCCATGAATATGCCGGCCGGGGAATTCTGTGTGCTATGGCTGGTCTGGAAGGACGGTTCCAACCAGGGCGTAACGGTACTCCCGGACAATATGGGAGTAATGAGTGTGAAATTACCAAAGGCCATGAAGCAGGATCCCAATAAGGCGGAACTGGTCGTCACGGTTGAAACGGGTGACGACGCTGTCACGAACATGCAAGGTAAAGTTATGTTCAAGGGACCTTGGTCGGAACTTTAACAATATTTGCGAGACAGATACTTTCGGTACCGGATTGTTTGATGTACGTTTTGAATCTGTTTTGTACTGTAAAACGTATATAACTATACCGGCCTGATACGAAAGTATGAATGGCACTATTATCCACAACAAATGGAGTTACACCAATGACTGACAAGACCAGAAAGCCCCTTGCCCTTGCTATCGGCACCGCCTTTGTCGCCACGCTGGCGGCCAGCACGGTCGCCAATGCTGCTTCCACGGGCGGCAACCCGTTTGCCATGACTGAAATGTCCAGCGGGTATATGCACGTAGCCGATGCTAAGGATGGCAAATGTGGCGAAGGCAAAACCATGAAAGACGGTAAATGCGGCGGCGAAAAAGCCAAAACCATGAAGGACGGCAAGTGTGGCGAAGCCAAGTGTGGTGCAAACAAGGCCAAAACCACGATGGAAGGCAAGTGTGGCGAAGGCAAGGCCAAAACCACGAAGGAAGGCAAGTGTGGCGGCAGCAAGTAAGCTGACGTGGCAAACATGAACGAGAAAAAATATCCCGTTCATGGCGCCGGACTTGGTCTGCGGCGGACCCTGATGGGTCCGCTGTCAGATCAACCTCCTGCCCAGGTGAGTTTTTATGAGGTCGCCCCCGAGAACTGGATCGGTGTCGGCGGCAGTCAGGGCAAGGCGTTTCGCAACTTTACCGAGCAATACCCGTTTATTTGTCATGGTCTGTCACTCTCCATCGGCAGTCCGGGTCCACTGGATGAGGCCTTTGTCCATCGGCTGAAACAGTTTCTGAAACAACACCAGATCCGCTGCTACTCCGAACACCTTAGCTATTGCAGCGATGACGGTCACCTGTATGACCTGATGCCCATTCCTTTTACCGAGGAAGCTGTCCACTATGTAGCGGCACGCATAAAACGAGTGCAGGATATTCTGGAACAGCCCATCGCCATGGAAAACGTATCCTACTATGCCGCACCCGGCAAGGAAATGGACGAAATCGAGTTTATTAATGCTGTATTGACGGAAGCTGACTGCCAGCTGTTGCTGGATGTCAATAATGTCTATGTCAACAGCATCAACCACCACTATGATGCACTGGACTTTATTCACCGTCTGCCAGCCGAACGCATTGTCTATTTGCATGTGGCTGGCCATTATCAGGAAGCCGAGGATCTGATTGTCGATACCCACGGTGCCGATATCATCGATCCGGTCTGGCAGCTATTGGATGCAAGTTACCAGTTGCTGGGTCCGGTCCCGACCCTGCTGGAGCGGGATTTCAATATCCCACCCTTGCCGGAACTGTTATCCGAAGTCGACACCATCATTGCCATGCAGCAGCAACATGAAAAAATTCGTAACACAGTCACACGACACGCCTGATACTAACCGTTTCATGCAGACTCAATATGCGTTTGCTGCGCATATTCGCGACCCGCAGCAATTCCCTCGACCGACGGATATCGAAGATCGGCGTATGGCGATATACCGGGAACTGTTCTACAACAACGTCGAAGATTTTATGGCTGGTAGTTTTCCCGTATTGCGATCGATACTGGATGAGAAACAATGGCACACCCTGATCCGCGACTACTTCGCGAACCATCGCGCCACCACGCCGCTGTTTCCAGAAATGCCACGGGAATTCGTTCAGTACCTCGGCAATGAACGCGAGGCAAATGCAGATGATCCCGCATTCCTACTGGAACTGGCTCATTATGAATGGGTGGAACTGGCGCTGGGCCTGACTGATCAGGATGTCGACCTGGCAGCGGTCGACCAACAAGGGGATTTGCTGCATGAACACCCGGTGCTGTCATCACTGGCCTGGCCGCTTGAATATCGTTTCCCGGTTCACCGGATTAGCGCCGAGTATCAACCTGCTGAAGCTGGCGATACTGCCACATACCTGGTTGTGTACAGGGATCTTACCGATAAAATCGGTTTTCTCGAAATCAATCCTGTCACTGCCCGCTTGTTGCAGTTATTACTTGATGGTACTGGCGTATCGGGCCAGCAATTACTGGAACAAATTGCAACAGAAATCAATCATCCGGATCCAGAAGCTGTTGTAGAGAGCGGATTGTCTATCTTGCAGGATTTACATAAACGCCAGATTATTCTCGGCACATCCAAACCTGTAAACTAAAAAAACCGATCTAACAAACAATAACATGGAGAAGCGTCATGGAGATCCTCTTGCGCCTGCAGGCATTACTGGATAAAACCCGTGCCGTTGATTTTCTTGGCCCCCTGGCGTTGCGGTTGTATCTCGTTCCGATCTTCTGGATGGCGGGCACCAAAAAATTCGCCAGTTTCGACGACACTGTTGCCTGGTTTGGCAACCCGGACTGGGGCCTCGGGCTGCCCTTCCCTGCATTGCTGGCTTTTCTGGCCACTGCGACTGAAATTCTTGGCGCCGTTTTCCTGCTGTTCGGCTTTGCGGTGCGGTGGATATCGGTACCCCTGATGATCACCATGATTGTCGCGATGACTACCGTTCACTGGCAAAATGGCTGGTTGGCCATTGCCGAAGGTAGCGGGACGTTCGCAACCGAGCGCACTGTGGGTGCTATCGAACGGCTGGATCGCGCCAAGGAGATACTCCACGAATTCGGCAACTACGACTGGCTGACCCAGAACGGCAACTTTGTGGTGCTGAATAACGGCATTGAATTTGCCGCGACCTACCTGATAATGCTGCTGGTGCTGTTTTTCATCGGGAGCGGCAAATATGTCAGCATAGACCACTGGATAGGGCGAAAATTCAATCTTGACTGAGACCGTTACATCCGCTCATGGCGCAGTTCATAAGGATGTTATTCACCGTAAACAGGGTTCAGTTTTACCACATTGTTATTCCACGTCTCAGTCAATCCGGCTTAAGCAGATCTGACAACGAGGCTGGCTCACCCAGGTAATAACCCTGTGCATAATCAACCCCCAGTATTTTCAACTGCTGAACAACCGATTCGGATTCGACGAATTCTGCAATCGTGCTGATACCCATGACTTCACCAATCTGCTGAATGGATTTGACCATGGCGTAATCCGTTTTGTCATGCAGGATATTTCTTACGAAGCTCCCATCTATTTTCAGGAAGTCGATAGGCAGGCGTTTCAGGTAGGCGAATGAACTCAGCCCGCTGCCAAAATCGTCCAGCGCAAACGAACAGCCCATGCCGCGCAGAATCGACATGAAACGCTGGGCATATTGTATGTTCGCAATGGCAGATGTCTCAGTAATCTCGAAACAAAGATTTTCCGGGTCCAGACCGGAGTTTTCAATTTCACTGATCAGGAACCCGAGGATATGATCATCAGACAGGGACTGGCCTGACAGGTTGATGGCACACAGGAAGGTATCCGGTTTTATACTGGCTTTAAGCCTTGCCAACATATTCAGGGCCTTTGAAATTACCCAGCGATCGATGTCCACCATCAGGTGATATCTTTCGGCTGCCGGTAAGAAATGATCCGGGGTAATTATTTCGCCTTCATTTGAAACCATGCGTATAAGCAACTCGGCATGCCAGGTCGAGCTAGTCTGTATTGATATATCCCTGATTGGCTGGTAATACAACAGGAAATTGTCCTGTTCCAGCGCGCGCTGTATTTTCTGCATCCACTGCATCGTTCCATGGTGCCGGGCAAGTTCCACGTCATCTTTTTCGTAGGCATGAACGCGATTCCGGCCACGATCCTTTGCCACATAACAGGCGGAATCCGCTTCCCGCAGGATCTCGGATAGTTCACCACTGTCAGCAGTAATCGGTACCAGACCGATGGACACGCCCACATCGTGCACATGTTCTTCCCATGCCATACGGTAATCCTTCACCCTCTCTCGCATACTTTCAGCAATTTCCATTGCTCTGCCGGGTGGACAATTAACCAGCAAGACACCAAATTCATCACCACCGAGGCGGGCCAGCGCATCCGATTCACGAATACAGTCCTCCAGCTGCGCCGACAGCTCCTGTAAGAGTCGATCACCAGCGGCATGCCCACTGGTATCGTTGACAACCTTGAACTCGTCTAGATCCAGATAGCACATGGCATGCTCATGATCGTTCTTATGTGCATCCGTAATCAGGTCAACCAGCCGATGTTCGAATTCGATCCGGTTAATCAACCCTGTCAGGGCATCGTGCGTCGCCTGGTGTGACATCTGTTGCGCCATCGTCTGTAACACGGTTACATCATGGAAGACCAGGACAGTACCGAGAATTGATCCGCTGCTACCGCGGATTGGCGAGACTGTGATTTCAATGGAATAGCGCTGGGTGCCCTGCGTGCCCTGCAGAATCGTCTCGCCGGTAATGTAGATTTTCTCCAGTGAAGTCAGACACTCGACGACCGGATCGGGAATGGCCTCCCCGGTTGATTGGTCGGACAGATGCATGATATCCGCCAGCTTATGTCCCATTGCCTCCACCATCGACCAGCCCGTTAAATCTTCGGCGACCGGATTGATATAATTTATGTTTCCATCGGAGTCGGTTGTCACTACCCCATCGCCAATACTCTCGAGTGTAACCAGCGCGCGTTCTTTTTCATCAGACAGCGCTTTTTCCGTGGCGAGTCGTTGGCTTAGATCATGGATTACGACCACCCGCAATGTAGCTTCACCCAACGGCAGATCCTTGCCATGTACTTCAATAGGAAAAAGTGATCCGTCCTTGTGTCTTGCAAACAGCTTGAGAACATTTTCCTGCGGGATGTCGATTCGGCTTCTGATCCGGTCCTGTGATTCAGGCGCCACCAGGTCAATTACATTTATATTCCGGAGTTCTTCCATAGAATATCCGAACATCTCAATAAACCGTCGGTTTACATCGATTATGCGGCCCTTGTCATGAATCATCACACCTTCGATACTTGCATCGGATAGTCGGCGGAACCGCTCCTCCGCCTGTCGTCGATCGACCATCTGCTTCTGCAGACTCAAGTTTAGTTTCATGGTCTGCTTGTTTGACTGTTTCAGCTGTTCGATCAGGTCCTTTTTCTGACTGGACAATTCCAAAGTGGCGCGTGTGGTCAAATACATCTGGTACGATGATGCAGACACGAGCAGCATATATAAAAACACCAGGATGCCCATCGTGAAGTGAACTTCATTGAAATTCCAGGCAAAATAAAATATCAACGGCAACATAGCCGGCACGATAAACAGGATCCCTCCATAACGCAGTGCGGCATAGGTAAGACCGGTCGCAGCGCTAAGGCCGGCAAGAACTACAACAATAAACGCCTCATAGACCGGATCCTCCGGCATGAGCATCACACAGCCAATTCCCCACGCCATCCCACTGAGCAGGGTGCCTATTAGAAAATTCAGTTTCCAGAACCGGACCTGCTTGGCGCGTTGTTCGGAGTTCAGCCGCTGGTAGGTGCGCACATAAAGCATGCGTACTATATATAGTACGAGCGTAGCACCCATCCAGGACAGCAATACCGGTCGCTCCACCGAATCCCGCAGGGTATAGGAGAAAAACAGTAGCACCATGGTGCCGCCTGACAGGGAAAGCAGTAATTGCTTGAAAACAAGATCGACCTGCTCGATTTCAAGCAAATCGGACTGGTCTGGCAATTCTACGTGACCCGACATGATTACAGTCTGGGTATAATCTTCGATCTCGTCCGATTCCTCGGTATCAGTAGTAGGATTCCGGTATTCCATGGATAAATTATAGTAAAAAGACCTAGCCCTGTTGCTTGCGCGCCCGGATACGCAAACGCAAGGCATTAAGCTTGATAAAACCATCGGCATCCTGCTGATTGTAAGCACCTGCATCATCCTCGAAGGTAGCAATACTGGCATCAAACAGACTGTCCGTCTTCGATTTTCTTCCCACCACCATCACGCTGCCCTTGTAAAGCTTGAGTCTGACCTCCCCGTTCACCGATTGCTGTGAGGCATCGATCATTTCCTGCAACATTTCCCGTTCCGGTGACCACCAGTACCCGTTGTAGATCAGGCTGGCGTAACGGGGCATTAATTCATCTTTCAGGTGTGCCACTTCCCGATCCAGAGTCAACGACTCCATTGCGCGATGCCCTTTTAATAGAATGGTCCCAGCCGGTGTTTCATAACAGCCACGTGACTTCATTCCCACATAGCGATTTTCAACAATGTCATCACGTCCGATTCCGTTCGCACCACCCAGTTTGTTCAGATGTTCCATCACCACCGCCGGCGTCATGGCCTTGCCATCGACGGCAACCACATCACCACGTGAGAAAGTCAGTTCAACATAAGTAGGTGTATCCGGCGCCTGCTCCGGCGCCACGGTCCAGCGCCACATGTCGGCTTCCGGCTCGGCCCAAGGATCTTCCAGAATGTCACCTTCGTAG
>Ga0316577_10001697_pt1 | contig 10565 bp, 10 predicted proteins | sample S5NA_FD_203073 | JGI IMG/M metagenome (GOLD analysis project Ga0316577, IMG submission 203073) | Rhizosphere microbial communities from salt marsh grasses in Alabama, United States - S5-7_050615r2r1 | ecosystem: Host-associated > Plants > Roots > Rhizosphere | place: USA: Alabama | collected... | reverse complement strand
TATCGTCGTCCGTATGCAGGTGCAGCGGTTTATCCGCACGGCCGTTTATTTGCCACCAGCCGGTCATCCCTTGCGGCACGGCGAATCGCGTATGCTGCCAGGGCTCATAATAATCGATCATAAACGGCAGTTCCGGGCGCGGCCCTACCAGGCTCATATCCCCTTTGAGTACATTAAAAAGCTGCGGCATTTCATCTAAACTTGCGCGCCGGATAAATCGGCCGACACGCGTTATGCGCGGATCATCTGCTTTTTTATAGACGATTTCCCCGTCCTCATTGACTTCCGTAACTTCTTTCTGCCTGCTTTCCGCGCCGATGACCATCGAGCGGAATTTATACATATCGAACAACCGGCCGTTTTCGCCAACGCGTTTTTGCCGGAAAAAGACCGTCCCTGGACTATCGATTTTTATCGCCACGGCGACGGCTGCCAAAAAAGGAAGGATCAATATTGCGGCGATGCCGCCGATAACAATATCAAAGACCCGTTTGATTAACCTTTGAACCTCATTCAACGCCGGGTCGCGCAGATTAATCATCGGTATCCCGGCGAAATCCTCTACCGTAGCCTGGTACAGCGCGAGGCTGTAATAATCAGGCACCACGCGAATGAATAATGGCAGCTCGTGCATGGTGCGCACAAGGTCGTTGACTTTTCCAAGGGCGTATTGGGGGAGCGTTACGACAACGTCGCTGATGTCATACTCTTGAACAACCCGCTGCATGTCAGTAACTCGGCCGAGCCAGACAACATGCTTGCGCTTTTGCGCTTCGGGATCATCATCCAAATAGCCGGCGAGAGAGAGTCCGGTCCATTTATATTCACGAACCATTTGCCCCACCCGTTGGCCCAGTTCACCTGCGCCGATGATCAGTACGCGCTTGTTCTCAGATATCGGGAAACGCACCGTCCGCCACACGTAACGGGCGATGATCCGCCAGCTCAAAAGCAGGAGCAGGTTGATCGCAAAGAAGAAAATAAATAACCAGCGCGAAAACTCACGGAAAAAGAGGTAGAAGATGCCGGCGCAGATCAGTAGGGCCAGGAGGGAAGCCAGACTGACAGTTTGAAGTTCGTCTACCAATCGATACGTACGTTTTGGATCGTAGACAGAGGTTACCAGGAATACCATAACCCAAATAAATGGAACGGCGGCATAAATCCAGAAGGGTAAACTTATTTCCTTGACCGGAACGAGGAAGGGAACTTGCGGGAAATATGGGCGCAAAGTAACCGCGATGATCAATGCTGCCAACGTGATGATTCCGTCAAGCAGCATTGTAAAAACGGCGTAATTCACACTGAATCGCCGAAGCATTGTCATTCTCCTCCTTTTGTGCCTTTAATGGATAATGCCAATGTCAATGTGAATTATAGCCCTGATCAAGGCCTATGCAATGAAGATCAGCAGAGGCTAAAGTTTGATTCGCGATGAAATTGAATCAATGACTTAAAGCGATCAGCGGTTTAGGGTTATTTATCGAAGCGTACGATGCGTAATCTTTGCAAGAGGAACATGAAAATAAAGATAACGTTATAAACGGTATACCGCACCCAAAGTCTTCGAAAGTCCTGGGTTAGTCGGAAGAGCCACTCAAATCCTGAATCCCTGATGAACTTTGGCGCTTGTTTGATTTTTCCACTAAAGAAATCAAAAGTTGCGCCAGAGGAAACAATGATGCTTCCGCGAATCTTCTCGCGGTGTTCGGCGATCCATCTATCCTGTTTGGGCGAACCCAATCCCACCCATACGAAATCAGGCTGAGCGTCGTTGATCATTTCACATACAGCCTCATCTTCTTCGTCCGTCAAAGGACGGAACGGCGGCGAGTATTTTCCGACTACTTGCACCCCCTCAAAACGCTCATGGAGATATTCTTCAATCTTATCCGGCGCATCCGGCTGCCCCCCATAAAGGAAAAAAGTATAACCCTTTTCTTTGGCTTTACTGCTGACTTCCAGCATTAGGTCCGGCGCATAAAAACGATCGGTCTTGTCATAGTGAAATGCACGCGCCCACCTCATGAAGGGCATGCCGTCCGGACCAACCATGTCCGCCGAATTGTAGACGTCTCGCAGCGACGGATCGAGCAGCGCGTTGACACAGCATTGTACGTTGATCACAGCCAAAGAATGCGAACGGTCGGATTTATCAGCGAGCCATTTGTCAAAAATGGGGTACATTTCCTCATAGGAGAGAAGGTCTATCTTGACCCCCAACATATCCATCTTAGGGATTGATTGAAGTCTATTATCAGGTAATTTTGCCATCTAAATTCTCATAAGCCGGCCCAAAACCGGTATATCAAGCCGCCAGAATTGTATTTATGCCGTCGATAAAGTTCAAAGCCATCTGTTCAATTGTCAGGTGTTCAATACTTGGCCAGATACTATCTTGGAGATCGCGCAGTTTTTGGGGGTTATCGAATAGGTCGCTGATAGTTTGCGCATACATCTCGGCCGTCGTGCCCTCAGGGAGGATGATTGAGTTATCCTCGTTCAAATACTCGATCTCCGGCATATGGACATTGGAATCGATTGTCACGACCGGCAGATCGTAACATAAAGCCTGTAAAGGTCCCAATCCGACAGATCCTGGGAAAGCGAAAATATCGCCGGCCACGTAAACCCTGGCCAGTTGATCCGGTTCGACGATTGGTCCCAGATAGGTGATGTCGGGAGATGCGTCAAGGTTATAAATATCACCCCCGCTGCCGACAAGAAGAAGGTGGTATGCTGGATCCTTCTTGCGCAGAATTGAAAATGCTTCCAGCAAGAAATCAATCCGCTTGTTTGGCGTAAAACGGCCGACAAACAGCAGCGTCCTCTCATCCTCCAACCCGAACTGCCGGCGGATGGACGCTCGTTGTGGCTGCCACTGCTCGAACAAGCGCCGCTGCTCGTTAATATCTATCGTGTTATTGACGACAAAAACTCGCGAAGGAGATAAGCCCTCGTCCACAAGGTGCTTTTTCACTCTTGGCGTATAGGCAAAGAACCCATCAGCTTGTTTGGCCAACTGCATTTTTAAATTCTCGGAAACTTTTTTAGGCAGAGACGTCTTCTCCACTTTATGATCCCAGCCATGACCCCAATAGGCGTATTTAGTGCCCCGCAGTTGATGCACCTGGCAGAGGGGGTACGCCAGGTTATTGACCGCATTTTCTACGATTAACAAATCGTAATTCGCGGCGCGTCGCCAAAATGTCTGGTAGCTTATTCTTTTACCTGCGACTTTTGTGGTGATGGTATTAACGTCAAGTATTGGGAATTGAAACCGTTCGAATGCGACCGGTTCTTTAAAGAATTGGGGTTTTGTGATCTCTGTCTTATCAAATACGACCTCGAAGCCCCAGTTTTGAGGTCTTAATTGCTCCAGTGTGTTATAGAATTGGATACGATAATGTGGGATGGTTGACTGGTGAGCAAACAATACCTTTTTCATCTTGTTTATTAATTGTTCTTTCTAACAAATATGCGTGCGAGGGAAGGCATCACCCAGTAAGAATTCCGTCCAAACAAAGAGCTCGCGAACTGAAAATATTTTACTTTAGGACCAACAGCCTCTTTCTGCCACCTCCCTTGAATATCATATGGTAGATAGAACGGATAGTGGTTTCGATAGCCCTCAAAATCCTGGAACACAAGACAACTCGTTGCGGGGATAAATTTGTCTTTCAAAACTTGCAAATCAAAAGGAGAGACAAAATCATTGTTGGCATTCATGTGTCCCCGGTTTAGCGCTTCGGCATAACGCTGGCGCCAACCTTCAGGGAACCAGTGAGCAGCAGGAAGGCGAGTATCGTGCGCGATGACAGGAAACAACTTATTAGGTGTGGTTATCAATATACCATGTGAAGCAATCCCCTTTATTCTCTCCAGTGCCGGTCTAATGTTACTTTGACCGACGTGTTCCAGGGTTTCGATCGATACAAAAAGCTCCACGCTGTTCTCGCTAAGTGGCGTGTCCTGAATTGGCGAATTTATGAAATCAGTGCGATCAGTCAACGACAAAATGGCTGCAATTTCTTTGGCCGCAGCCAGGCGATCACTATCCAAATCGGCCGCAATGGCAGCTTTCCCCCCAAGCAATAGGTAGGCGAATGAAAACCAGCCATAACCTGTCCCTGAATCAACAACAGTTGACTGGTCGATATCAAATAGCTCCATCAAGGGGATTACATATCTTCGTGCGAAGAAATCGAGCGTCGCTGCAATATCTAAATCATGGTAAATTGAGTTTTGTAGGTGCGGAACCGCCTTAATTTCTTCTTCAGCCTGTTTGTTGATTGTAACAAAGTACGAAGATTCCATGACCGGCTCACCTATTGACAACTTCACTGTTTAAGGTTTCTTTTTCAGGGATAAGATAAGTCATTGCAACGATACAGTAAATAAGCACAATAGAAATATTGGGAAGAACTTCGGTGGTAAAGCTTAGCAACAATAGAACTGAAAAAATGAGTATACCAACCCACCGCACCCTTATGTGCCTTCCGCGGATAGGGAAGGCGATCAAAAAAAATATCAAATAACTCAGGAGAAGGCCCACCAAACCGACTTCCGAATAGAAAGTAAAGATGTGACCATTATTGCCACGTAAGTATTTCTGCGTAACCACATCATAATATCTTGACGGACCGTCGCCAATGATTTTCAGTTCGCTGTTTAAATAATAAGCGATTGCCGCGCCTCGTCCATAGCCGCCGGTCATAAAAGCTTCAGTTTTTGATTCAGAGGCGGAAAGATTAGTGGTAAGCGAATAAGAAAATTCATCGATGATGTCATTGAAGACGCCGAAAGAAAAGAGAATTCCCGCTAATAGGACTAAGCCGATTCCTAAATAGAATAACGTTTTTATGCTGAGGAATCTAATTGCGAAAACGACCCACACGAAAATAATGGCAAGTTTCATTATTTCTGCATTACTGACTAGAACGGTCAACGTTAGCCAGATCGCCACAAACCACTTGTAGCGGATAAAATAATTTCGTTTATAGTCAAACAACAGGAAGATAACCAGCAGTGTCAGGAAGAAAGTCATTGCCGCATCGCCTTTATAATGGAAAGTCCCAAAGCTGTAGTCTATCCGATATAGACGCATGCCGTCTCTTATGCGGCTGGGTAAAGCATCATAAGTCATAAACTGCATTAGCATAATGGGGAGCTGCACCATGCCCACGAGTACACAGAGCTTGATGATTGTGACGATATTGTCACGTTTGACGAACATGCGTACAAGACTGTATATCAGAAACGCGAATGCGACGCTGCGCAGGAACAAGACCAGTTGAGTTACCGAAACTTGGTTGATTATGGCTGAAAGAAGGATCACAAGGACCAACAAACCAAACACGAGTACAACCTTATCAAAGCGAATACCATATAGAAAGATAAGTGGGAGTACCAGCAGTGAGACTGGGTTCATTCTATATGGGAAAATATCCAGCATTACAAGTATTCCACTGAGAAGGAAGGCAAGAATAAAGATAGTATAGAACACAAGTTTCTTTGGCCTAATGACCAAGGATCTTTGTTTACTTCTATTTACAGCTGCGCTGCTTTGCGCGTTATCCTGAGCTATCATTATCAAACCGTTTATCTAGCAAAAATGATATTGACTGAATTTCTGCCGTGCAGCTCTTGATGGATGACTCGCCATCTTCGCGCACTATCATATAAATATACCTGAGATGATCGCCTTGCAAGGGGATTGTGAAGTTTTTCCACTCACCAGTTCCACTGTGTGTCAAATGGCGAACCAATTGCCCATCAATGACGGTCTCCAGGTTCAATACAGTGCCAGTTTCTATTTTGGTTTTGAGAACCAATGTATGATGATAGGGGATGTCAAATAATTGATTCCACTGCAGTATCGCTATTTTTCCCCCTTCTTGTACTTTTGAACATGATAGTTGCAGCGTCCCATTATCCGTCCAGACTAAATCCGCTTCTGGTGCTGTATCAGGACGCAGATGCCATGCCTGAGCATTGGCATCAAGTACAAAATCGCCTGATTGATCCAATTCCATCCAGGGAGAGATCAAGATTGGTTGTTGTTGTTCAGGTATAGGTTCTCCTCTTGCCGCAACATTGTACCATTTGGCTGCACGGTTCACGTCTCCTAATCGATGGAAGGAAAGTCCACGTAAAGCGGATTGGATCATTGGCGTATCTTCGGCCGGATCCATATTAACTGATGTCCCTCGCGAGTTCACTCCAAGGAATGCCGCCGCGCTCGATAACGCATGTTGGCGTTTCTCGGCTGTTTGTTCCTGGCTGAAGCTTTTATAAATCGCGAAATTCGCCAGGTTAAGGCTGAGAGATGAAAAGATTTGTCCTCCCCGCATGAATAACAGAAGTAACAGAAAGATTATGGATGACGAAACCAGAAAGCGAGGTCTCAAATTGGTTGACTCCCTATGAGTAGTCATGGATTAAAACGATCTTTTCATCACCTGAGCCGGATTGTAATAACAATCAAAATCTCAACCGGTTGATGAAATGTCCGATAATTCTGGCTGTGTCAAAAAAATAATAGCGAAGCAGCCACGCCTTATTCGGAGCTATATTAGACGCAATCCAGTATTTATCGATCAAGTTGAAATGAGACCGGATACTAAAAAGATATTCCTTAAGATCTGTAATTTTATACGTTTCTTTATCATTGATATGATTCTTGCCGCCCGGATAACTGATCACGATCGCATCGTAGCTAACTAGCAAAGGATATCCAAATTTAAAGTTCGCCCTCAGCGGCAGTTCAGTGTCCCCACACTGCTTAAAATGCTTTCCGTCATAAAGTCCTACCTCTCGAAAAACTTTGCTTGGGAACATCGTTCCTCTGCCTGTAAGGCTGTGCACCTCAATAACATAACCTGGTGGGAACCTATCTAAAGATTCTCCCTTATTCAAAATAGTATGTTTTGCGGTTTTCCAGTTGATAGATATACCGCCACTTTTAATCCTACATGGTGCATTGTTAAGTGTTTCCACCGAACCAATGATAGATCCCGGATAGGCCTTGGCTGTTGTTAACAAGGATGATACATAATTGGTTGGCACAACCAAATCATCGTTGATTACTAAAATAAAGTCGTTATTTTGACAAATACTGAGCGCATGTTGAATCCCCTTATTAATCGACCCTACCCACCATAAGTTTCCATCGCCCATGAGAAGGATAACATCAGGGAATTCTTCATCGATCATTTCCCCGGTGCCGTCTGTAGAGCCATCGTCGACGACCACGACTTTAAAATTGCTGCTATCTTGTTGTTCAAAACTAGCGAGGCAATACCGAGTATAGGTAATTCTATTGTAGACGGGAATAATGACCCAAATAAATCGATCAACAATTGGCGCTCTGGATTCAGGTAATTTGTTCATGTAGTTGATATCAGAAAATTCGTAACCATTTTTGTGGAGCGATAATACTATATCCGATCAACGTGACGCAGTAAGTAAAAATAATGGGGATTGTATTCATAGGATACCGGGCAATGCTTACTATTGAAATCGATATAAACATAGCTACCTGGACCCAGCTGACGGATATCTTAATTTTTGATGGCTGAATAGATAAAGGAAAGGCGATTATAAACAAAATAATCATGCTTAGTAACCACCCAATGATCCCGACTTCGGCATAAAAAGTGAAAAGATGCCCCCAACTTCCGAGTGTTCGTTCACGTGTGGCAGTGTTGTAATAACGGCCGGGCCACCAACTTATGTGATGAGGTTTGCATCGGTTAGTCAGCTTTTTTCATTAAGAAACCACTATTTTGGATCCGAGTTTGCGTTTCCTTTGTACACTTATCATCGAAGATGTTTCCATCGTCAAGTGGATCGGCGTCAGGTGCAAGCGATTATTGGCTGCCGGAATATTACTTTGTGCAATAGAAAATTTCGTCACTCCCGGATGCCAATCCCATTCGATATGCTTCATCATTGTTAACTAGGTCGTTGACCTTAATGACTTCTACTCTGAAACCTACATCACGAAGTCTATCAGCGTAATCTGGACCATATCTTCGAACATGATCTTTTTGACCAAAAGCTTTTAATCGCTCATCCGGGTCGACAATTGCTGGATCCTCGAATGTTTGTTCAGCATTGATAGGCACGTTCAGTATTGCCCAACCATTACTCTTTAGGGTTCGGTGAAACTCCCTCATGGCTTTTTTATCATCTTGCACGTGCTCCAAAACATGACTGCAATAGATTACATCGAAAGACTCTGGAGGATATTCAATGTTAGTGATATCCATTTTTACCATCGCTTTAGGGTCGAATAAATCAGCAGTTAAATAGTTATCTCCAAGAAGTTGCTTAAATTTAGGTATAAAAAACAACTCCGGCGCAACATGAAGCATCTTTTTTGGCTTACTATCATACAGGTTTGTTTGTGTTGTAATGTAGAGCCAGGTTAACCGGTGACGTTCCAAGGATCGGCAATGGGGACACTGAGCATCTTCACGCGAATTCAGGCCAGACTTGAGAAATCGACGAGATGTATGTTCACATATGGGGCAGAATCTCCCGTTCCCATAGAAAATAACTCTTCCGACAAGATATCTCAAACGCCTTAAAGGCACTTTTATTGGTTCTGGCAGTTTTGAAACAGTTGTTGCCAATCTCTCACTCCTTACTTGTGCGATCAAAAACGATTATACCGCTATTCCTCGCTAATCTCCATGAGGATGGCCATCTCCAGATCCAGCGTACTGCGCGTGTAGGAAGGTAAGCCAAAATACCCAGACACCCAGATCAATCTTAAGCGATCGGCCGTGCTGATTTGTAGTCGGATCGTTATGTAAAGTGTAGGACGTCATGTCGTTCTTGAGGGATTCCAGGCCTTGAATAACGCGTTCATCATCCGGCGTAAGTTCTACGGTGCACTGGTAAGAAGATCATGACAGGTCATTGTGATTACTCCAGGCATAGATGCCGCCTGCAAGAAGATAATAGTTTAGAGTGCGCTATGCAAATCAGGCGCTTTTTCGATGGAAAGCTGGGCTTGAACAGGTCCCTCCGCAAGCTTGGAAACCCAGGCCAATTGATAATAGGCAGGCGCATATTTAGGAAAACGGTCGATAGTATCCAGTAATTACGTGTCGTACATCAATACATCGTATAGTGTCTTAACTGACGAGCCATCAGTACATCGTATAGAACCTTGCTACGAAAATCAAAGCGTCAGCCGGCAAGGGAAACAGAGTAACCAAGCCTGGTCAATTCGTTTACCATCCGCAAAAAGGAATGATCTCATCAATCATCTAATAACGAGCGATACACTAATAAGGTTTTCTGAGCGGTTTCGTTCCAAGAATACCGTTTTGCTAATTTAATGCCTGTTTCTACACGTGAAGGCTTTCGTCCTTGCATTAGTGCTAAATCCAGCGCAGAAAGTAGACTGTCAATATTTTTAGTTTCAAAGTAAAATGGTTGTTTGCCGGCCACCTCTAAAGTGGATGGAATTCGAGAGGCGACGATAGGACAACCACTGGCCATTGCTTCTAGCAGGGGAATGCCGAATCCCTCGAACAAAGAAGGGTAAATGAAAGCCTGTGCTTGATTGTACAAGCAGTTCAAAGCCTGATCATCAATATGTTCAAGCAGTCGCACTTGTTCATCACATCCGCAATCAAATAGCCATTTTCGCTCCTGGTCTGACCATCCCCGACCAACGACAAGTAAATCGACTTCATTCCGCTGTTGCCAAAGGCCATATGCCTGAAGCAACATCTTGAAATTCTTGTAACGGCTGCGCTCACCAATATAGAGTATGAAGGGTTTTGTACCTGATTGTATTTTAGAACAATCATCCGGTTCCAATACTCGAAATACTCGATTGTATGCAAGCGGGATGGCATGGAGCTTGGCGCTATCAATCCCGTAATAACTCTGAACATCCTTTAACGTTGTCTCCGAGATACAAATAACCGAATCGGCAGCCAGCACACAACTACGCTTTTGTTTTCTAAATCTATCAATGTTCCTACTAGCAAAAAAATCAGGGAAACGCTCATGAATCATGTCATAGACAGTGACGACCATAGGGCCATTCCAGTTCCTTGGCTTTGTAAAGTAGGTAGAATGCCAAACTGCTCTGGTTGTGTTATCTATAGCTAACTTCTGAACAAGTTTCCTCGCCGGCTGTTGAATAGGGTACCAAATTCTACGAGGGCGTAGAAGATCATCAACGGGGAATAGCGATTGATGTTTGATGCTTGGGTGGGTAGGGATATTTTGCTGGCAAGAGCCGGAGGTGAAAATGGTGATTTGCAGAGCTGGATCAAAATTACACATCCTGGGTAGGATTTCAGTGAAGATGCGTGACACACCGCCATACGACTGATTTTGATAGATAATTCCGTCTATCTTAACTTGCATTTTCCATCCAGTTATTAGGACTTATCCATCATCATCGATTGTGTGGAAACAATGACTAAAAACGATGAAAAAGACCATCGACTTGGAATATCTGTCCGGTTACTTTGTCTGTGAAACCGGTTTCAATTGCAATCAATTCATAGTCTTTTGTTCTCATAAGCTTGAAC
>Ga0316577_10001696_pt1 | contig 10571 bp, 14 predicted proteins | sample S5NA_FD_203073 | JGI IMG/M metagenome (GOLD analysis project Ga0316577, IMG submission 203073) | Rhizosphere microbial communities from salt marsh grasses in Alabama, United States - S5-7_050615r2r1 | ecosystem: Host-associated > Plants > Roots > Rhizosphere | place: USA: Alabama | collected... | reverse complement strand
CTCGATGGACTCCGCCCTGACCGCCATCCGCGAGGGGGTGGACGGCTATCTGCTCAAGCCGGTCGAGCCCGAGGACGTGCGCCGGGCAGTGGACGAAGCCCTGGAGCGACGCCGCAGCCTGGGGGCCGGCGAAGGGCCAGAGGCCGAAGAGCGGGTCGTCGAGCGCGGGCCCTTTCGCGTGGACCTGGAAAAGCACCAAGCCGCCCTCGATGGCGAGGTCCTGGACCTGACGCCACGCGAGTTCACGCTGCTGATCCATCTGATGCAGACCGCGCCCCAGGTGGTTTCGCCCACTGAGCTGGTGCGCGTCGTGCGCCAGTACGATGCCGAACACGTCTACGAAGCCCGCGAGATCATCAAGTGGTACATCCACCGGCTGCGGCAGAAGGTCGAGCCTGACCCGTCCAACCCTCAGTACATCCTCAATGTGCGGGGGGTAGGCTATCGGTTCGCGGCCTAGGGCCGCCAGGGGGCTGCCTCCGGCCCAGCGCACAGCGCCACCGCCCCAACTGGATCCCTCGCCTTACAAAGGGCCGGGGTCCTCCAACGCATTTCCAACCTTTCTCAACCAAGGCCAACACCGGCGCCAACCGGGGCCATCCACTGAGCGCCGCTTCTTCGTGGTACAATAGAGTGGGGTAAGCAAGAGGGATGGGTCGGCCAGCGCGGCTGCCCGTCCAGGCAAATTCCTTAAGTCCTGGGTCCAACGAAAAACCAACTGTCACAACCAAATACAACGCCAGCCCCAACGGGGTCCGTCCGTTCGAGATGTCGATCTTCTGTTACACTAGAGGAGGGCTGGGGAATTGGACCGCAGCACTAGTCGTGCTCACACGGAAAGAAGGAGGCAGGCGCTGTGAAGAGGCGTATTCTGATCGTCGACGACGAGGCAAGGATACTGCTGATCATGGCCGAGGCCCTGAAACGGCTGGGTAACGGCTACGAAATCACAACAGCGAGCGGCGGGGCGGACGCCCTGGCCGAGGCCCAGCAGGAACCGTTCGATCTGCTCATCACCGACCTGAAGATGTCGGGCATGGGTGGCACAGAACTTACCCGATCCGTCAAAGCGCTGTGCCCTGACACGGCAGTGATTTGGATTACGGCCTACGGCTGCCATAACGTCGCCCGGGAATTCGCCGAGTTAGGGGTCACTTGCTGCTTGGACAAACCGCTGGAGATCGCCGCGATCCGGCAGGCAGCCATAGATGCACTTGAGGCGTTGACTGACAGTCATGACAAAACAGAGGAGGATTGCGAATGAAACTGGAGGGCAAGAGGATCGCCGTCTTGGCCGAGGACCACTACGAGGATCTGGAGCTGTGGTATCCCCTGCTGCGCATGAGGGAAGCGGGCGCTGAGGTGACCGTCATCGGCATGCCCGGGGTAGAGAACTATAGCAGCAAACACGGCTACCCGGCCAAGGTGGACACCGCAGCCGCGGCCGTATCGGCGGAGGACTTTGACGGGATCATTATCCCAGGCGGCTATGCCCCGGACCGGATGCGCCGCCACGAGGCCATGCTCGAGCTGGTCCGAGGGATCTACCGCCGCGGCGGCGTCGTGGCCATGATCTGCCACGCAGGCTGGGTGCCCATCTCTGCCGGCATCGTGGAAGGCAAGACCGTGACCTCGGTCTCGGCTATCCGCGATGATCTGCTCAACGCCGGGGCCGAGTGGGTCAACCAAGAGGTGGTGGTGGACGGAAATCTGATCAGCTCCCGGGGCCCAAACGATCTGCCCGCATTCTGCCGGGCGATCATCGCTGCGCTGGCCTAGTCCCGAACAAAGCAGACATCGTGGACGGCACTTGGCCTGCGCAGAGCCACCCCAAGCTGCTTCAGCTACGGGGCCTAGATCGGGGAAGAAAGAGGTGGAAAAGATGATCCGCGTGCTCCTTGTGAACGATATCCAGCTGACGTGCAACGTCCTCACCGCCGTATTGGAGGATGAGGGAGACATGACGGTCGTGGGCTGCGCCACCACCGTAAACGGGGCACTGGCTCAGGCCCCCGACTGCGATGTTGCGCTGGTTGGTACGAGCCTGGGCAATCCCGGCTCACTGGAACTCGTTCGCCAGCTGAAGGAGAGGGTCCCGGGGGCCAAAGTGCTCATGCTGGGCCTGACCGAGTCAGAAGACCAGGTGCTGCCCTACATCCAGGCCGGCGCCGTGGGCTATGTCTTGCCTGAGGACTCGGTCGACGATCTCATGGCCCGCATCCGGGTTGCCGATCAGGACCGCGCTCTAATTTCACCCGAGATCGCAGCCGCCCTGATGAACCGCTTGAACGAATGGGCGCAGCGCGTCCAGGACAGTCCAGGGGCCAAGGGCGCTGGACTCACACCTCGCGAATGGCAAGTCCTCAATCTGATCCAGGAAGGCTACACCAACCAGCAGATTGCCGACGAGCTGGTCATCGAAGTAGGCACGGTCAAGAACCACGTCCACAACATTCTGCGCAAACTGGGCGTGAACAGCCGTGAGGATGCTGCGGCTTACGTGGACCTGGTTGGGCAGCAACCTCACTAGCGCCGCCGGGGGCCCGGCTGCGGGCCAGGCCAGCCCCGGCCATCCTTTACGAATCGATTATCTAAGAAACCATTTGGCAGGACCTAGCCAAGAGAAAGGAGACAATCATGCTAGGCGAGAGAATTCAGCACGCAGATTGGAAAATGGAAAAGCACATACCGGTCATCGAGTGCCCCGACGAGGTGGCAGCCGGCGAGATGTTCGAGGTCAAGGTCACGCTGGGCAAAGAGATCGCCCATCCGAACACGACCGAGCATCACATTGGCTACATCGAGCTCTACTTTGACGCAGATGGCGACAAGTTTGCCTATGACGTGGCGCGCTTTGAGTTTGGTGCCCATGGCGCATCGACGTCCGGGCCCAACGAAGGTCCCGTCTACACCCACCACGAAGGCTCGACCTTGATGAAGGTCAATACCCCGGGCACGCTCTACGCCCTGGCCTACTGCAACATCCACGGGCTGTGGGAGAGCAGCAAAGAACTGAAGCTTCGCTAGCCCACGGCGGCGCGCAGCCCAACTCGAAGAGGAGGGAAACATGCCAGACTTTTCAAATCCCTTTAGCGGCAACTTACCCGGCCGCAAACTGACAAAAGAGGAATTGATCCGCGCCATCCGCCTGAACATCGCTGCCGAGCACGAGGCCATCTTCGTGTATATGGCCCATGCGGATGCCACCGATCATCCGCTGGCCAAAGAGGTGCTCACCGATGTCGCCAACGAGGAGCGTGAGCACCTGGGAGAGTTCGAATACCTCCTGCAGGTCCTGACGGGTGATGAAGAGAGCTACAAAGAGACCGGGCGCAACGAGGTCAAGGAGATGGCCGACGAGCTCAGCGCCGCCGGGCCAGCCAAGTCGGCCGCTGCCTCTGAGGCAGGCGCCGAGGAGGCAACCATCGGTTCCTTGAAGGACTAGGGTCATCGTCAGACCGGCCACAGCAATGTAGAGAGGAGAACATGGCGAACAAATACCTGATGCGTGAAGACGCACCCTTTGAACCCGAACTCTGGGAGATACTGGACAGTGCGATGAGGGGTGCGGCCGAGAGCCAATTGGTCGGCCGCCGCCTCCTCGACGTCAAGGGTCCTTTTGGCCTCGGCCTCAAATCCCTGCCTCTGGACGACGAGGTAGACGAGGCCGGCTTCGTCAGCAGCGGTGTCCTGCCGGTGGTGATGATCCAGGAGGACTTTGAACTGAACACCCGTGACCTGGCCAACTATGAGCGGGAGGGCGTCGTGCTCGACACCTGCCCCGTTTCCGAGGCAGCCACCGATTGCGCCCGCCTGGAGGACCGCCTGATCTTTCACGGCACCGCCAAGGTGCCGGGCCTGCTCAGCGTCGGCGGCTCTAACAATATGAACCTGTTGGACTGGGATGATGTGGGGGCGGCAGCCAACGACATCATCCAGGCCATCACGCGCCTCGACGACGCCGGTTTCCACGGACCCTACTCGCTGGCCCTGGCCCCGGAGCGCTACAACCTACTCTATCGGCTCTATCCCCAGGGCAAACAGAGCGAACTGGAGCACCTGAAGACGATGGTCACCGAGGGCATCTACAAGACCCCGGCGCTGGAGCAGGGCGGCGTGCTGCTGGCCGCCACGGCGCAGTGCGCTTCTATCATACTGGGCCAGGACATGAGTCTTGGCTACATCGGACCGGCAGGCACGGTGCAGGAGTTTACCATCTCAGAGAGCCTGACCCTCCGCATCCAGCGGCCCCAGGCTATCTGCCTGCTGAAAGAATAGCGCCCGTGTCCGTCGAACGCCTGTTGGTCGTCGGCGGCGATGCGGCGGGCATGAGCGCGACGTGCCAGGCTCGAAGGCGGCGGCCTGACCCAGAGATCGTCGCCTTCGAGCGCGGGCCCTACACTTCCTACGCGGCCTGAGGCATTGCCTACTACGTCGGCCGTGTTGTTGACGACGTTGCACGCCGGGTTCACAGTGGACGAGATGGTCGACTTGGACCTGAGCTACGCGCCGCCCTATGCACCGGTCTGGGATCCTGTGCCCATCGCCATACGCCAGATCATCAAGAAGGTATCGAGTGGGATAGAGCGGGATAGAATGATCGAGGAGAGGGTCATGTTCCTGAGCACGCTGTTCAGCGATGAACCGGAGGAAAATGGTCTGCCGGACTACCTCCAAGAGGAGCTGCTGCGACCGCACAAGGTGGTCGTGGTCGGGGCGGGCCAGGTCGGCACGACCTTTGCCTATGCCCTGCTTTTGAGTGGCCTGGTGGGCGAAATGGCCCTGATCGACGTCAACCGCGAGCGCCTTGAGGGCGAGGTCATGGACCTCAACCACGCGGTGCCGCTGTCTAATCCCATGCGCATCTGGGCCGGCGATTATCCCGACTGCGCGGGGGCCGACGTCGTGGTTGTAGCCGCCGGCACCGCTCAGAGGGAGGGCGAGACCAGGCTGGACCTTGTCAAGCGCAATACCAGGATCTTTGCCGACATCATACCCCGCATCACCGAGCACAACCGGCAGGGCATCCTGTTGATTGCTACGAATCCAGTCGACGTCTTGAGCTACGCCGCCTGGAAGCTGTCTGGGTTTCCGGCGCAGCGGGTCATCGGCTCGGGGACGGTGCTGGACACGGCCCGCTTCCGCCATCTCTTGGGCCGCCAGCTGCACATCGATCCGCGCAACGTCCACGCTCATATCATCGGCGAACATGGCGACAGCGAGGTGCCGGTCTGGAGCATGGCCAACGTGACCGGGATCGGGCTGGAGCGTTTCTGCGGTCGCCATAGCTGCCACCTTGGCGCCAAGGAGCGGGCTGAGATCTTTCGCCAGACACGGGATGCGGCGTACGAAATCATCGAGCGCAAAGGGGCCACCTTCTATGCCGTGGCGGTGGGCATCCTCAGGATCGTGGAAAGCATCCTGCGCAACCAGTACACAGTGCTGTCCGTCTCGACCCTGGTGCCGGGCTATTATGGCATCGAGGATGTGTACCTGAGCCTGCCGTCGGTCATAGGCCGGGCGGGCGTGGAACGGGTCGTGTATCTGCCCCTGACCAAAGGTGAGACCGAGGCATTCTGCAACTCCGCAGACGTGGTGCGGGATGTGCTGGATGGCGTACAAGACATCTGGAGCGACTGAGCCCGTAGGAGGAAGAATGGCCAAGTCCTTAGACGATCGAATAGTCCTCATCACCGGGGCAACAGGAGACCTGGGATCGGCCGTCGTGCGCGAATTCGCTGCCCGGAGCGGGGCCAGGCTCGCCTTGGCTAGCCGCTCTGAGGAAGATCTGAACCAATTGGTGCAAGATGTCGAGCTGGCGGACGAACGTGCTTTTGTTTACCCTGCAGACGTGGCCGATCCCGACCAGGCGCAAGCGCTGGTCGCCGCTGTCCTAGACCATTACGGCGAGCTGCACGCCTTGCTCAACACAGTTGGCGGCTGGCGGGGCGGCGACCGGGTGGAAGACACATCTCTGGAAGACTGGAACCGGATGATGACGCTCAACCTGCAGACGGCCTTTCTGCTGTCGCGGGCGGTGCTCCCGTCCCTGCTAGAGGCTGGCTGGGGCCGCATTGTGCACACCAGTTCCAAGAGCGCCCTTGGACCACGCGCTACCACAGGGCCCTACGTGGTCTCCAAGATGGGCGTGATCACGTTGACGGAGGTCATCGCTGCTGGCCTCAAGGGTACGGGGGTGACCGCCAACGTCGTGCTGCCCAGTACCATCGACACGCCCAACAACCGGCTAGCCATGCCCAACGCCGACTTTGACCGGTGGGTCCCGCCGGAGGACATCGCAGCGACGATATACTTCCTATGTTCTGACGCAGCCGCATCTATTAACGGCGCGCGGATCCCCATTTACGGGGATGTCTAGTGGTTGAGAGGGGAATGCTATGAGCCGTAATGCTTGGATCGTGTTCGGGGTGGTGGTCATCGGAGTCGTGCTGTGCGGCTGCCTTATCTTGGCGCTGCTCATTCCCGGCTGGTTCTCCACGAGTGGCAGGTTCTATGGACCGGGGATGGGCCACATGTTTGGCGACTGTCCCTGGTGCGACAGCGGAGGCGGGTTTGGCGGAATCGGCGTCGGAGAACTGCTGATCATGCTGGCCGTATTTGCCGTCCTGCTCATCGTGGTCACGGCGGTCGTCTTGGGCGTGATCTGGCTGATCCGTTCACAGGCGCCTCCCCGGGAAGAACGTGAAGAAGAGATCCGTGAGGAAGCGTGAACGCTACTCCGAAGTGGCGTATCCGCCGTACACCGAAGCACCCATCAAAAGGGCCACCACCGAGGGACTTGGACCCGGCCGGACACCCTCTTGATCTGTTAATGCCCCGCTGGCAATTGTCTGGCCGCGGCCTGAACAACGTGAATGCGTACCTGAAGACCCTCGATTAGGCCCTTGATCGCCTACTAACACCGAAACGAGCTTTCGCCGGCGGGCAGCAAGCTGCCGAGCCCGACCGGGGCACGAGCGGCTGGCGGGCTCCGCAGGCACCGACACTGGCGCGAGACACCGAAAGCGCCGGTGCGTAGGGCTGAACCGAATGAATGATGGAATGGATGGATTGTGGAACTGAGCAAAGCTAGATCCTTCGCCCGTCTTGGGAAGTTGTCCGCTGTGATATGCACGCTCTGTTTGATGGTTGCTGCCACCGGCTGCAACGGAGGGACAACGCCCCCGACGAGCATAGCTACTGAGCCAGCAACTGTCACCGTGGCCCAGCCGGCAACGGCGACAATCGCCAGCCCACTGGCGACCCCGACGGGGACGGCGGCAGCTGAGCCGGAATCGACCATAAGCACCAGCCCGGTAGCCACCCCGACGGGTACAGCGGCGGCCCAGCCAGGCGCCGGACAGGCCAACGCCGATGTGGTACACGTCAGAGCGGTGCAAGCCCAGGACAGCACATGGACCTTTCACGTGACCGTCGAGCATCCCGATACAGGCTGGGATGACTATGCCGACGGCTGGGACGTCGTGACGCCCGACGGCCAGGTGCTCAAGCCTGACGAGGGCAGCCAGTTTACCCGGACGCTGCTCCACCCGCACGAGAATGAGCAGCCGTTCACCCGCAGCCAGAGCGGCATCGCCATCCCAGACGGCGTCACCGAGGTCCGGGTTCGGGCCCACGACCTGGTGGACGGCTACGGCGGCCGAGAGGTTGTCGTCGACCTGACAGCCGGCTCTGGGCCCAGCTATGAGGTAGAAAGACAGTAGCATGAAGGTGATATCGTGACGACACAAGAACTGATGCAGGTCCTGGAACAGCACCAAGGCGAGCGGCACGTCGTCGTGCTTCACGACTATCCCGATCCAGACGCCATTGCCTGCGCCTTCGCCCATCAGCTCATCAGCGCCGAGTTGGACATCGACGTGGACGTGCTCCACCAAGGCAAGGTCAGTCACCAGCAAAACATCGCACTGGTACGCGTCATGGGCATCGAATTGATGGAATATGAGGAAGGTCTCGACCTGTCGACCTATGACGGCGCCATCTTTATCGACAACCAGGGAACCACCGTCCCGTCCATCCTGGAGGCCCTGCGCAAGGCACAGATCCCTGTGATTCTGGTGGTCGATCACCACGAGCCCCAGGACCGGCTGGAGCCCGAGTTCACCGACATCCAACAAGTCGGCGCCACAGCGACTATCTACGCGGGCTATCTGGAAGGGGGCGCCGTCCAGATGGATACGGCCCGCAAGGAGCACGTCCTGGTTGGTACAGCCCTGATGCACGGCATCCTTTCCGATACGGGGGGCTTTATTCGAGCTGGCGCGCAAGACCTGCAAGCCGCCGCCTTTCTGGCCCGCTACCGGGATGCAGAGATCCTGGAGCAGATCATGACCCAGGGCCGTTCCAAGCGGGTCATGGACGTCATCGAGCGCGCCCTGGGCGATCGCATCGTCGCCGAGAGTTACTCCATTGCGGGCATCGGCTTTCTGCGGGCCGAGGATCGGGACGCGATCCCCCAGGCAGCCGACTTTTTGCTCACGGAGGAAAACGTCCACACAGCCGTGGTCTATGGCGTTTTGCAGGGCGAGGAACACCAGGAGAGGATGGTCGGTTCGTTGCGTACCGCAAAATTCACCCTCGATCCTGACAACTTTATCAAGGAGGTATTCGGCAAGGGGGTAGAAGGCCAATACTTCGGAGGCGGCCGGGATGCAGCCGGCGGCTTTAGCATTCCGCTCGGCTTCCTCTCGGGAGACTATGGTGAAGATTTCCAGGGGCTCAAATGGCAGGTGTTTGACGCCCAGATTAAACACAAAATGTTTGACAAGATTGGCATTGACCAATCAGGACTGGAACGATGACCGTGAACCACGACCCTAGCGTGTTGCGATCGCTGCCTGCCCGACTTGACCATCGACCTCACTTCGACCAGCCTCGGGCCTGCGACCAGATCTCGAGCCGCGACCACGACATAGAGCTGAACATGAACCAGCAACCCTACTACGACCAGGACATCGACTACACACCCGCCTTCCAGATTTCCAACCAGCGAGCTGACTACGACCGCCTCCACACCACCATCAACCTCATCTTCCTCCAGCGACCCGACCTCGACCCCACCAGCAACGGCCGCATCTCCAGCCAGCGACCTGACTCCAACCTCAACCTCACCCGGCTCCGACCAGACAGGAACGCCATCGCCGATCCGCCCAACCATCGCCACCAGCTGAGGGCTCGCAGCCGCAGCACACGTTAGGATGTGGTGCGCTCCCCCCGCTCTGGGAGCGGGGGGAGCAACCCCACAAGAAGGGCACAAGCATATGCTTTTTGAGGCGACCTATCGGAAAGGAGCAGTCCGTTGCTGAGAAGTCTGAAGTCTCTGGAAGGCTATACCCTGAGGGCCACCGACGGCGACATTGGCCAGGTTGGCGACTTTTTCTTCGAAGACCTGTCCTGGATTGTCCGCTACCTGGTGGTTGATACCGGCGACTGGCTGGAGGAGCAGTTGGTCCTGATCTCACCCGGGGCTGCGGGCCAACCGGACTGGGACACCCAGACCGTGCCCGTGGCGCTGACGCGAGATCAGGTGGAAAACAGCCCGCCCATCCAGGCGGACGAGCCGGTTTCGCGCCAGATGGAGGCCGAGATCCACAACTACTATAACTGGGTCCCCTACTGGCAGGCTGCTGTCCCAATTCCGGCCACAGGCGCCGTCGCAGCGGCCGCAGCTCGGGCAGAAGCTGCACAGCAAGCAGCGTCTGGCGACGAGGCCCGCGGAGATCCCCACCTGCGCAGCACCAGAGAGGTGACAGGCTACCACATCCACGCCACGGACGGCGAGATCGGCCACGTCGCGGATCTCATCGTGGACGACGCGGCGTGGAGCATCCGCTACGTGGTGGTCGACACCAGGAACTGGCTGCCAGGCCGCAAGGTATTGCTCGCCCCGGCGTGGGTCCAGCAGGTGGACTGGGTCGAGAGGACGGTGTATGTCGATCTACAGCGGGAGACGGTCAAAAACAGCCCACAGTACGATCCTTCGGCTCCCGTCAATCGGGACTATGAGGTGCGGCTGTACGACTACTATGGCCGCCCAGAATACTGGCTCTAGGGCCGGTCCTGAATACCAGGAGGAACGAGCGATGATACGCATGGGAAAGGAAAGCAAGCTGAGTCCAGCGCAAGTCATTGAGAAAGCGGTAGAGTTCTTTGGCAAGCAGTGGGGCATGGAGGTCCAGGAAGCTAGTGACTGCTGCGCCCGTTTTGAAGGCGGTGGCGGCCATGTCTTTGTGGATGCGGGTGGGTTGAGTGATGGCTCCGGTGCCCAGGTCGACGTCGAGGGCCGGGAGTGGGAGCCGCAGATCAAAGAATTCATGGGCGAGATATAGGCATATGCGAAAGGGAGCCTACTCTGCACGGGTCGGAGAGGGCATAGCCGTCGCCAGCAAGACAGAGGCACCTACCGAACAGGCAGGGCAATCGCATTTGGGACAGACGGCACGTTCCAGGCGCGGAAACCGCGCCCCTACAGGGGATAAACCGTAGGGGCGGGGTCGCCCCGCCCTCTTTGACGCCAAATGCAATTGCCCTAACCGAACAGGTTCCTCAAG
>Ga0316577_10001695_pt1 | contig 10571 bp, 6 predicted proteins | sample S5NA_FD_203073 | JGI IMG/M metagenome (GOLD analysis project Ga0316577, IMG submission 203073) | Rhizosphere microbial communities from salt marsh grasses in Alabama, United States - S5-7_050615r2r1 | ecosystem: Host-associated > Plants > Roots > Rhizosphere | place: USA: Alabama | collected... | reverse complement strand
TCACTCCCAGATCGAAGAGCCCAACGTCGTGCTCGTGCTCGACCCGACGCTGCTGGACGTGGTTCCAGTGACGGAAGGGCTCGAAGAAACCGGCACATTACTCGTCAACACCTCGATGAGCCCGGCTGAGGTACGCAAGATCACCGGCTTCAAAACCGGCAAGGTCTTTACCGTCGATGCCAGCCACATCGCCATTGAGGAGATGGGCCGCGAGATCACCAACACACCCATGATCGGTGCGTTTGCGAGCGCTACAGGTATTTTCGAGATCGGTGAATTAGCCGAGCAGTTGCGCGCCTGGTTTGGCAAAAAGATCTCGCCGGAGATGGTCGAGGCGAACGTGCGGGCGATGCGTCGCGCGGCCAAAGAAGTTCAGGAAGGTTAGGAGAGACACAATGGCTAAAGGATGGAAAGAGATCCCTATTGGTGGGATGATCTTGGAGGCAGGGAACTCGGTCGAGTACCTCACCGGCGGCTGGCGGGCGTTCCGCCCCGTGCGCGGTGAGGCCGATTGCATTCACTGCTTCCAGTGTTGGCTGTTCTGCCCGGATTCGAGTATCCTGGTGGACGCCGAGAACGAAAAGATGGTCGGCTTCGACCTGGAGCACTGCAAGGGCTGCGGTATCTGCGCCTCGATCTGCCCCGTCAATAAGAAGGTCATCAAGCAGGCGGGGGAAGAATTGAAGCGCGATGACGTACGCTTGTGCATCCGCATAGTCGAAGAAGGAAAGATCGAGGAGTGATGAGATGAGCACATTTGAAGCACTGCAAGGAAACGAGGCCGTCGCCACGGCGATGCGCCAGATAAACCCCGACGTCGTTGCCGCTTATCCGATCACACCTCAAACATCCACCGTGCAAAAGTTTGCCGACTTTGTGTCGGACGGGCTGGTCGACACCGAGTTTGTCTGCGTGGAGAGCGAGCACAGCGCCATGAGCGCCTGCGTGGGCGCTTCATCGGCCGGGGCGCGGGTGATGACGGCGACTGCGGCCAATGGCTTGGCGTTGATGTGGGAGATCGTCTACATCGCCGCCTCCAATCGCTGCCCCATCGTGATGAGCCTGGTCAATCGCGCGCTTTCAGCCCCCATCAACATTCACTGCGATCACTCCGACGTGATGGGCATGCGCGATAGCGGCTGGATCATTCTCTTTTCCGAGAGCGGGCAGGAGGCGTACGATAACATCATCCAGGCCGTGCGCATCGCCGAGCACTCGGACGTGCTGCTGCCGGTGGCGGTGTGCCAGGATGGTTTCATCACCAGCCACGGGATGGAGAGGGTAGAAATTTTCGAGGATGCCGCCGTGAAGGCATTCGTGGGCGAGTACAAACCCCAATGGCCGCTGCTCGACATCGATAATCCCAAGACCTTTGGCCCGCTCGACTTTTACGACTACTACTACGAGCACAAGCGCCAGCAGGTCGAGGCTATGGCGAACTCGCAGCAGGTGATCCTGGACGTGGCGGCCGAGTTCAACAAAAAGTTCAACCGCGATTATGGTCTGTTCGAGGCCTACAAGCTGGACGACGCCGACGTGGCCATCGTGGTCGCCAACTCGACCGCGGGGACGACCAAGGTCGTGGTCGATCAACTGCGGGGCGAGGGGCTAAAAGTCGGTTTGCTCAAGCCGCGTATCTTCCGGCCTTTCCCGGCTTCTGAGATCGCCGATGCCCTGGGCAACGTCAAGGCGGTGGCGGTGATGGATCGTTCCATTTCCTTTGGCGCGATGCAGAACGCCGGGCCGCTGTTCCTGGAGCTGCTGGCGGGACTGACCGCCAACGGCGTGCAGGTGCCGGTGGCTGACTATGTCTATGGCCTGGGTGGGCGCGATATTCTCCCTCGCGAGATCGAGGGGGTCTACCGCGACGCGCTCAAGATGGCCGAGACCGGACAGGTTGAGCAGATGGTGACGTATCTGAGTGTGAGGGAGTAGACGATGGCGACGAAACTAGTACCTAAAGAACTGGCAAAGCAAAAAGACCGATTGGCTCCCGGCCATCGACTGTGCGCAGGTTGTGGCGCGCCGATCGTGGTGCGGCAGATGCTGGCGGCGATCGACGATCCTGTCGTCATTGCCAATGCCACCGGCTGCCTGGAGGTAGCGACCTCGATCTATCCTTATTCTTCCTGGCGCGTGCCGTGGATGCACAACGCCTTTGAGAACGCAGCCTCGACCATTGCCGGGATCGAGGCGGCCTACCGCAGCCTGGTGCGCCAGGGCAAGATGGAGGAGAAAAATGTAAAGTTCCTGGCCTTTGGTGGCGATGGTGGCACCTACGACATCGGTTTGCAGGCCCTCTCCGGCGCAGCCGAGCGTGGGCACCAGATGCTGTACGTCTGCTACGACAACGGCGCGTACATGAACACCGGTATCCAGCGTTCCAGCGCTACGCCGCTAGGGGCCAGCACGACCACGTCGCCCGCGGGTAAAAAGATCCCCGGCAAGCAGCAGAATCGCAAGGACCTGACGGCGATCATGGCCGCGCACAACATTCCCTACGTGGCGCAGGCGGCCCCCAGTCAGTGGCGCGACCTGATGCAAAAGACGCGCAAGGCAGTGAACTGTGGTGGGGCGGCGTTTATGAACGTGCTCGCCTCCTGCAACCGCGGCTGGCGGCATCCGACTGATACGACGATCGAGATGACACAGTTGGGAGTTGATACCTGCTACTGGCCGCTCTTTGAGGTGGAAAACGGTGAGTGGAAGCTGACGTACAAACCCAAGGAGAAGAGGCCGATCGAGGAGTGGATCAAGTTACAGGGACGGTTCCGGCACGTCTTCAAGCCGGAGAACCGTCACTTGATCGACGAGATGCAAGCGGAAATCGACCGCCGCTGGGAGCGACTGCTAAAGCTGTGTGGTGAAGCGTAATAACGAGCCTGCATTTCTAGGGAACACAGTTCCCTAGAAATGCCCAAACGATTTCGGCGAAGCCGAAACCGTCGCTCTTACCATCAGGAGGAGATGAAAAAGCTCTGCTGCAACGCGGCAGGGCTTTTTCTATTGAGCGGTCGCGAGAAAAGCTGCTACGGGGAAAAGCCAGAAAACATCCAACCATTTCGCGGTTGGCTGCCGCTTGCGGCGGGCGGTAGGTGAGCGAAGCTTGCGCGGGCTTTTCCCTTAGAACTCCCCGGCGAAGCGCCGGGGAGTTTCACTCTGGGGGTTCCAGCAGCTTTCGCGCTATCGAGGGAAAGACCTCGCGTGCCTGGCCCCCCGGTGGCTGGGGCCCTACGATCTTTTGCCTCTCTAGCATGTCCATGATCCGCGCGGCGCGCGTGTAACCGATGCGCAGCTTGCGCTGCAGCAGGGAGATGGAGGCGCGGTTTTCCCGCAACACAAGCTCGATCACATCGGGTATCAGATCGTCCTCGAACTTGGCTTTCAACGCTTCCCGTTGCATCTCCTCCCACAGCGGCTGCTGCATCGGCTTGGCGCCTGGCACGACCTCTGGCCTGGCTTGGTCCTTCCAATACTGCACCAGCCGTCGTAGCTCCTCGTTGGAGACAAAAGCGCCCTGCAGGCGGATGGGAGTAGCGACATCGGGCGGCATGAATAGCATGTCGCCCTGGCCGAGTAGTTGTTCGGCACCGGGCATATCGAGGATGACGCGCGAGTCGACGGTCGAGGCCACGTTGAAGGCAATGCGCGCCGGAAAGTTGGCCTTGATCAGCCCGGTAACCACATCCACGCTGGGGCGTTGGGTGGCGACGATCAGGTGGATGCCGGTGGCCCGCGCCATCTGCGCGATGCGACACAGCGATTTCTCCGTCTCCTGCGGAGCTAGCATCATCAGGTCGGCCAGCTCGTCGATGACGACCACGATATAGGGGAGCGGGGGTTCATCTCGCTCAACCGCCACGCGCTCGTTGTAATCGCGGATGTGGATGGCGCGCACCTTTGAGAAGCGGCGGTACCTCCCGTCCATCTCGCGCAGCACCCACTGGAGCACGGCGGTCACTCGCTCCATTTCGACCACGACCTTGGCCTGCCGCAGATGGGGGATGCCGTTGTATCCGATTAGCTCCACGCGCTTGGGATCGACCATCAGGAATTCCAGTTGGTCGGGGGTGTTTTGCAGGAGCAGCGCGGCGATGATGGCGTTGACACACACCGACTTGCCCGATCCGGTCGTGCCGGCGATGAGCAGGTGTGGCATGGCGGTCAGGTCGGCGACAGTGGCGCTACCGGAGACATCCTGTCCCAGACATAGCTTCAGTGACGAATCCAGCTCTGCGAACTGGTCCGACTCCATCACCTCCCGCAGTGCGACCAGCGTGACCTCCTGGTTGGGTATCTCGATGCCCACCAGCCCCTTTCCAGGGATGGGAGCCTCGATGCGCAGCGTCTTTGCTTCCAGGGCCAGGGCAAGGTCGCCAGCCAGCGCCTCGATACGGCTGACCTTGACCTTGGTCTCCCGCCTGCTCTCGACCTCGATCTCGGCGCCCGTGGTCCGGACGTCGCAGTTTGGGCAGATGATGGATGTGGCATCATCCGGAATTGCGCCTGGATAGTCAAAGCGCTTCTTGCAGTTGGGGCACTTGGCGTTGGTCACCTTGCGCGGCTCGACGGCGAACTGGGTCACGACGGGGCCGCGATTGATCTCCTTGACCCACACTGGTGCCCCTAGATGCTCCAGCGTATCCTCAATGGCGCGCGCCTGTTGGCGCAGAATCTCCTCGCTGAAATCCTGTCCGTTGCCGGGTTCCAAGACTTCATCCAACAAAGGAAGCTGCCAGGTGTGCGTGCCGCCGAGGAGGTGCGTCCGCATCGGAGCCGCCGGTGGTGAGGGCGGCGTGGCGGCGCTGGTGGCCGGTTGCGGGCTGGCGACCTGCGCCGAGGTCTCTGCCGGTTTTTGTGCCGGGCGGGGCCGGCCGGGCGCGCGCTCTTTGGCAGGCTTGGGCAGGGGCTTTGAGGATTGTGATCCGCGCTTCTTTCGCCATTGCTGGAGGGCCTCTGCGGCATCCTTGATCGTGACCTCGAAGGCGAAGGTGATGGCGATCAGCCACCAGACAACCAACGCGGCGACTGCTCCGGCTTTGCCCAGTGCCAGCGTGAGTAGATTGCCCATCGCTGCGCCCAGGTAGCCGCCGCCGAGGCCTCGTTCGGCGGTCAGCCAGGGATCGCCGCTACCCAGGAGGGACGTCGCCGGTATGTGAAACGTAGTCAGCAAGGCTAAAAAGCCCAAGAGCCCGCCGATGATCTGCAGCGGTGTCACGTGGGGTATTTTATCCTCGAAGCGGCGTAGAACGATGCGCAGCCCTACCGCACCGACAAGGAACGGCACCAGGTAGGCTGCCCAGCCGAACACCTGCCGCAGGTATCCCGCTACTGCTGCTGGAAGAGCCCCTTGGTTGGCGGAAAGAAAGCTGAGGATCGCCAGCAGGGCGGCAAAGGTCAGCCCGTAGCCCAGGATGTCCAAGTACTGGTCGAACGTGAGGTAGAACTCGGGTAGTGGCGGTGGCCCGCTTTTCTTGCTGCTCTTGCGAGAGCTTTTGCGGGTACTCCTGCGGGAGTTGGTAGAGGTCCCGCGTCTGCTTGTTCGGTTGCTGGTTGATCGTCTAGTCATAGTAATAGGCAGGCTGGCAGCATCAAATCGTTGTGTTTGGTCAAGCTGTTGAGCTAGTTAGTGTTGACATTTTGCCTGACCCCAGCGTAAAATCGAAGGCATCTAGGTCGGAATTGCGTGTCAAAGAATCAAATGTCAACACGGCCTAGTCGTCATAACACGCGGCAGGTTCTTGACCTGCTAAATCCGCTCCTCCGCCTCGATTATAACACATCTTGCCTCGACCGACTATATCAGTGCCTTTCCTATCGCCTCGGCCACGGAGCGGATGGGGATGGTCTCGATCCCGTCGGGCAGCGGCTCGCCGCCGCGCCGCAGTGATTTGGGGATGAGGCAGCGGCGGAAGCCCAATTGTGCTGCCTCCTTAAGCCGTGCTGCCGTCTGGCCCACAGCGCGCACCTCGCCCGAAAGCCCCACCTCACCGATGATGGCCAAATCGGCCGCCACGGGCTTGTCTCGTACGCTGGAAGCGATCGCCACCGCGATGCCCAAATCTGCCGCCGGCTCCTCCACTTGCAACCCGCCGATGATGTTGACGAAAACGTCTTGGTCGTACAGCTTTAGTCCCACACGGCGGCCAAGCACCGCGGTAATGAGCAGCAGGCGGTTGAAATCGACGCCGTTGGCCGTGCGGCGCGGGTTTCCAAAGCTGGTGTGGCTGGCCAGCGCTTGCACCTCGACCAGCAACGGGCGCGTGCCCTCCATCGTCACTGCGATGGCCGACCCCGGGGCGTTGACCATACGCTCCGCCAGGAACGCCTCAGAGGGATTGGCCACCTCGACCATGCCCCGCTCCTGCATCTCAAACACGCCCACTTCCGAGGTAGCCCCAAAACGGTTCTTGACCGAGCGCAGCAGCCGGTAGGTGTGGAAGCGGTCGCCCTCCAGGTAGAGCACCGTGTCGACGATGTGCTCCAGTACCTTGGGCCCGGCGATGGCGCCCTCTTTGGTCACGTGACCCACCAGGAATACGCTTACCCCCTCTGCCTTGGCCCACCACTGGAAGCGGCTGGCCGTCTGGCGCACCTGGCTGATAGAGCCCGCCGCCGAGGTCAGTTCGTCCGAGGTCACCGTCTGCACCGAGTCGACGATCACGACCTGCGGCTGCACCTGCTCCGCGTGGCGAAAGATCGCCTCCAACCCGGTCTCAGTAACGAGGAACAGGTTGTCGCTATTGATGGACAGTCTCTTGGCGCGCATCTTGATCTGGCGGGCCGATTCTTCCCCAGAGACGTACAGCACGGGTTTGTTCGTTGATTCGGCCATCAGCCCGGCGATCTGCAATAGCAGTGTGCTTTTCCCAATCCCTGGTTCGCCGCCGACGAGGACGAGCGACCCTGGCACGACGCCGCCGCCCAGCACGCGGGCAAACTCGCCCAGCGGCAGCGGCAGCCGCTCCAAGCCCTCGGTCTCGATCTCGCTCAGGCGGCGCGGCGTGCTGCCGGGGATGCTGGGCAGGGCAGCCTTGGCTTTTGACGGTTCCTCCACCACCTCGACCATCGTGGACCACTCGCCGCAGCCGGGGCAGCGGCCCATCTCGCGGGGGGTGGTGCGCCCGCAGTTCTGGCAGACCCATTGGGTGTACGTCTTGGCCATAAGCGACTCCTTGAAACGGAGATTCAAAACTATTGTACCAGAACATCTGTTCTGGCGCAAGTATCCCGGACGGCAGTACCTTATCACCGATCGGGTGTTTGGTCAAATGGCAAACGTAATGCGCAAAACGCGAGACGTAAAGGTGTATTGAGGTGGGAACTTTTGTGCATTACCGGGCGTCTAGGGGGTAGAATACGGCAAAGGCAATCTTCCCGAAAGCGGCGACCTGCGGTCACTGGAGCTTTTGGCAAGTCCCCCCATTTGAGGAGGAGGAAAATGAACAAGATCAAATCTCCAATCTCACGCTTGATAACCACCGTTGCAACCGTCATCTTGTTGCTCGCGATCACCACCCCCGCCCTGGCCGACGGCATCGTCATTCCCGATCCACCGCCCGAACCGATGCCGCCCGACGAGATGGGCTGGCTTACCATCCGCTACCATCACGTCGACGTCACCATTGTGGATCAGGTGGCGATCACGCGTGTGGAGCAAGAGTTCGTCAACGAGTACGCCTGGGAGGCCGAGGGTACCTACATCTTCCCGCTGCCGGAGGGGGCGGCGGTCTCTGAGTTTGCCATGTGGGTCGACGGCAAGCGGGTCGAGGGCAGCATCCTGGCGGCCGACGAGGCGCGCGCCATCTACGAAGATATCGTGCGGCGGCGGCGCGACCCGGCGCTGCTGGAATACGTGGGGCGCGGCGCGGTGCAGGCGCGCATCTTTCCTATCCCCGCCGGTGGCTCGCGCAAGATCGAGCTGGAGTACAGCCAGATACTGCCGGTGGAGAACGGCTTGGTGCGCTACGTCTACCCGCTCAACACGGAAAAGTTCTCCGCCCGCCCTCTGGAGGAGGTCAGCGTGCGCGTCGAGGTACGCTCGAAGGACGCCATGCACGCCCTCTACTCGCCCACACACCAGGACCGGCTCTTTATCGAGCGGGATGGGGACTACCGGGCCGTCGTCGGCTACGAGGAGTACGACGTTCTGCCCGACCAGGACTTTGACCTGATCTATACCGTCAGCCACGAGGACGTGGGGCTGAACCTGCTGACCTACAAGGAACCGGGCGAGGATGGCTTTTTCCTGCTGATGGTCGCACCCACCGTCGAAGTCGACCGCGTGATCCCGCGTGACGTGCTCCTGGTGCTGGACACCTCTGGCTCGATGGACGGCGAAAAGATCGCCCAGGCCAAGGACGCGCTGGCCTACGTGCTGGATCACCTGAACGACGAGGATCGCTTCAACGTCATCGCCTTTTCTACCGGGTTGCAGCAGTACGCGCGCGGGCTGCGGCCTGCCTCCGAGGCGCGCGAGGCCATCCGCTGGGTGGACGGTCTGGAGGCAATCGGCGGCACCGACATCAACCGTGCACTGCTGGAAGCGCTGGATCAGGTGGACGAGGAACGGCCCACGGTGATCATCTTTCTCACCGACGGGCTGCCCACCGAGGGCGTGACCGAGATCGAGCAGATCCTGGCCAACGTGGAGGCGACCGCGCCGGGTAACGTGCGTCTGTTCCCCTTTGGCGTGGGCGACGACGTGAACACGGTGCTGCTCGACACGCTGGCCGAGCAGCAGCGTGGGGCCACCGGCTACGTCCGCCCGCACGAGCGGATCGACGAGGAAGTCTCTGGTTTTTACAGCAAGATCAGCACGCCCGTCCTGGCCGATATTGAGCTCGACTTTGACCATGTGTTGGTTGAGGATACCTACCCCTACCCGCTGCCTGACCTTTTCGCCGGGACGCAGTTGATCCTGGTGGGGCGCTATCGCGATAGCGGTGCGACCAAGATCACGCTCTCCGGCGAGGTGGATGGCGAGACGCAGGAGTTCGTCTACGAAGGGACCTTCCGTGGCAGCGGTGGAGATAGCTTTATCCCGCGTCTGTGGGCCACGCGCAAGATCGGCTACCTGCTGAAGCAGATCCGGCTCCACGGCGAGCGGGAGGAGTGGATAGATGCCATCGTCGAGTTGAGCGTGCGCTATGGCATCATCACGCCCTACACTTCCTTTCTCATCGACGAGGACGATATCCTGACCGAGGAGGGACGCGAAGAAGCCAAGGACGAATATGCCGCGACGCCAGCGCCGGAACCGGTGGGGGCACCGGCTGCGGATCGGGCCGAAAAGGAGGGCGAACTGTACGACTCTGAATCGGTCGGCGGCGGCGATGCATTGCCGGAGGAGGCGGCGCAGGTCGTGCGGCTGGTGGGCTCCAAGACCTTTTTGCTCCGGGATGGCGTCTGGATCGACACGGCCTTCGACCCCTCAAAGATGACGACGGTCAAGGTGGATTTTGGCGGTGACGAGTACTTTGACCTGCTGGCGGCCAGGCCGGAGTGGGGCGCCTATTTCGCGCTGGGATCGCGCGTCGTGTTCGTTGCAGAGGGAACCGCTTACGAGATCGTGGAGGCTGGAGGTGGACCGGTAGAAATCCCGCCCACCCACGCGCCCGATCCTACGCATCCCGTTCCCGAGAACCCGGCGCCGGATTCTGGAAAAGATCAGCCGACGGCCACGTCGGTGGTGGGAGGGGAGAAGAGTGGTGCGGTGTTCAGCAACACCCTCTGTATAGGCGTCGGCGCCTTTGCAGCCGCGGTTGCCGCACTTCTCGTACTGGTTGGAGTTGTACAGTGGCGGAGAGTGAGGAAATAGCCGCTTAGAACAATGCCAGGGGCGGCTCACCGAGCCGCCCCTAGACATCTTCATATCTCAATTCTTGTCCAAATGAGGCAAGATTCCGTGGCTTTTATCTTGCCCAGCCTCAGTTTTGCGGAGCAAAACTGAGCGGTGTTTCGAGCGCAGCGAGAAACACCGCTAGTGCTAAAGAGCCTATCCTAAAACCCTGTAGCGTAAGGCCTTGTGCCCGTCGCTCGTAAGGGGCCAGGCTATATTTTCCGGATAGGTTCTAATTATCCTCCTCTTCTGTTTTTTCCTCGTCCTTCGTCTTTCCACTGCGTAGGATAAAGACCCCGCCTCCTCCTAATACCAGTCCCAGGATCATCAGCGGCAGCGGGCAGATGACCAGCGTGCCGATAAAGCCTTCCAAGTTGTCCGTGAGGCTGTCGCCGCTGGAGAGCTGGGCGACGGTAAAGAGCAGGAAAAGGCCGGCGCCCGCTATAAATGACAGCCCGCCTGCCACCGTCAGAATACATCCCCAGGGGGAGCGTCCCTTTTTCGCCTGTGTGCCGGTCCCCGAGCCTGCAGAAGGTGCCAGGCCCAAGCTCTCTGGCTTGAAAGCACGGCCGCAGACCTGGCACTCGACGTACTCGCCGAGTGTCTTGATCTTGAACAGGGGTATGAAGAACAGGGTGAAATATTGGGCGACCTGTTTATGTATGTAGGGCCTCTGGTCGTCGCACTTTGGGCAGTGGAATTGTCCAGATGCGACTTCGACTTCGCGGCT
>Ga0316577_10001694_pt1 | contig 10577 bp, 11 predicted proteins | sample S5NA_FD_203073 | JGI IMG/M metagenome (GOLD analysis project Ga0316577, IMG submission 203073) | Rhizosphere microbial communities from salt marsh grasses in Alabama, United States - S5-7_050615r2r1 | ecosystem: Host-associated > Plants > Roots > Rhizosphere | place: USA: Alabama | collected... | reverse complement strand
AAAGAGCAAGCACCTTTCGATGCAATCATCGTCACTGCCGCACCAGATCATCTGCCACAACCACTGGCTAACCAATTGGCAGAAGGCGGTCGATTGGTAATTCCGATTGGTCCCGTCGGGGATTTTCAAACCTTATGGCTGTTCGAAAAGACGGATGGAGAACTTCAAGCGACGAATATGGGTGACGTACGATTTGTGCCTTTAACCGGTGATCATTAAACCCTTATCAGGCGCATGTATAGTAGCGCCGCGCATGTATAGGCACATGCTCCCAATAGCAACACGATTTTATATCCATAAGTTAAGAAAATCATCGCCGCCATTACCGATGCTATAACGGATACGAACCCATTGACAGCCCAGGCTAAAGGTATCCCCATTTTAAACTTTGTTTGCAGCCAGGCGATCCCAAGTGGGAAAGGCAAGCCCATTAAAATTCCCAAAGGTGCAAGGCTAAACACAGAGAACAACAGTCTCTCCCATAAAGGAAGGCTTAAAAGAAATCCCGATAATTGCTGAACTGAGAAGGGCAGCATAAAAGTCATCACCAATAACAAAACGAAAACAGCTCGCCTGGGAAGCCAAGAGGTTCTTGCGAATGCACTCCCGATACCGGAGAAAACGAGCAATACTGCAACCACGACAGTGAAAGCGTAAGTAGGATGCCCCAAGAGTAGTATCCAATATTGAATGAGGGGAATTTCAATGAACAAAAATGCAATCCCTAATAAGCTAAAATAGATTAATACCTTTGATATACCAGCTACAGAAAAAATATCCTGCTTGCGTTGCCAGATAATTGGGAATAAGATCATTCCAAAACTCAGCATAATTGAGGTTAGCAATAATGCCACAAGCACAAAATAGCCGCTGCCACCAAATGGCTGCCATATATGTCCCAGGGATGCCAATACTTCCGGAGTCTGTTCCCATTTAAAGAAGTGGAAAAAGAATGGCCTGTTATCTGAAGGTGGGGAAATATCATATGGATAATTCTCGTAAAAAACATCCCTATCTTGCGAAGTAAGAATTTCCCGAATAGTAAGGTAGTAAACTGGTTCGGGAATTCGGTTGAAATGATTGGTTTCATCTTCCTTAATATCCGGCAACCAAACCAGATCATATTTTCGATCCTGAGCAAAATTCCGGACTGCTGCTAATTCTACTGAAGTCCAGCCAGTTGAGCGAAACATAACCGTAACCGTTTGAATTCCGCGATATATAACGAGCGCATCCCTTGGTGCCAAAATTCCGGCTTGTTCGATTGCTTCGACTAAAATCGCAATTGCTCTTATAGATTCACTGGGTGGCAACTGCATCCAGCGAGTGAATATAAAAACGCCGCCTGGTTTCAATCGTGATAATATTTTGCTAAAAGATTCAACCGTTAACAAATCATTTTCTGACAGGCTGTATACACCGCTAGAGACAGGTCGAAATGCATTCGTCAACGGCAAGAAAATGATGTCAAATAATTCATCTTCTTGCTGGAGGTAAATTCGCTCACTTTCAATAATCGTTCTTACATTAGATTGTGCATAAGCATTTATATCGGGAAATGCATATGCAATCGCTTGAGGTATCAAAGAATTGTTTACAACGACGGTAACATTTTCTGCACCGCCAGCCAATGCCTGCAACACGCCTAATCCACCACCAGCATCCAGCACTAAAACTTGGGCATCAGGAAGTAACTCAAACACAATGCTTTCAGGTAAATATGCAGCCGCATCGAAATCATCAGGTTGGATCAATGTAACTGCCTGAAGTGCATCCGCGTCGACGGAAAGACCGATCTGCTCTGGTGGTAAACCAGGATATTGGTAACTGAGCCCTGGCAATTGATGTGTCCCAGCATCTACAACCAGATCCAGGCGTGAGATTGCGTTCCAGCGTTGGTAAATTGTCTTTGAGTTTGGGAATCGTCGAGCCTGTGCCAAACCCTTATATGGTGAAATTGTCATTCCCAAAGGAGCACGGTTTTGGAAATTTTCAGCAGTCAACAAAATAAATAAAAATAGCGTCCCCATAAAGACCACCGACACCAGCCAACCCAATGGTTTTTGTTTTCGATCCCAATTCTGATCCTGCTTGTAAACCAGTAGACATGCCAGTAATCCTAGAATAACACTAAGCAAGATTGCTCCGGGAACGCCAGCCAGAAAGAGAGCAGATGGAGTTAACAAAACACCTAAGCCTGAGCCAAGTAGATTTGCGGCATAAAATTTGTGACTCCAATCCCCTGCTTGAGCCAACGCAGAACCTACTCCAAGACCACTGATAATGAAAGGTATCGTTAATGCAACATAAAATAGGAAAAACCGGAATATTTGTCGTCGGTCCCAGGCGATGCTGTAAGAATCAAAAGGCAAAAAATTAATGATTATATAAGCAACCCCCACACTGACCACAAAACCTAAACCTAAGTATGCTAGCAATCGCTCCAATGACGTTTTTTGTAAACCGGGGAAAATACTCAAGAGCGTACCACTGGCCCCAAAACCTAACAATGCCAAACTGATGATTAGGAAAGCAAAATGATAAAATTGCGCTACTGCAAATAACCGTGTTAACGTTGTCTCAAGCAATAAGGTAGCTGCAGACAGGATAGCAACACTCAACAGTTGGCGTCGAAACACTAGAACACACTCCAGTTAACCATGATTAGATTGATTGTACATTTTTGAAAAATACTCGTCAAATACAACATAGTATTAAGTGGCAGAATCAAAACCGCCCCCGGTTTCTTGGGGGCGGCTGATTTTAAATTGATCGTTACTATAGTGCCAATTCATCTATTTCTGGTAACTGGTAACCAAACTTACGCAAGGCCTTTTTAAGGTCAGAGAGTGATTTACGACCAAAACCATCCAGGTTCAAAAGAGACTGTTCGCCTTGCTCTAAAGCTGCTAAGGCATCTCCTACGACGGTGATATCAGCTTTTGCAAGAATATCAGTTGACCGCTTGGATAATTCCAGTTCCACAATTGGGCGATCAGGCGAAGTTCGTTCAGCCTCACGAGCTTCTTGATCAGAAATATAATCTTGACGAGCTTGCAACTTCTTATAAAAACGGTCTACCTGTCCTTCTGTATCGACGATACGCTGCTCTCCAGTGAAGAAAGGATGACACTTATAACACACATCCGTACGAATCTCTTTTTGGGTAGAGCCTGTAGTCCAGGTATTTCCACAAGCACAAATTACTTTTGCTTCCGGATAATAGGTGGGGTGAATATCATTACGCATAACTTTAACCTTTATCCTTCTGGTACAACACTAACACGCTTGCGCCCATTACGGATGGTTTCGTACTTAACCACACCATCTGAAACCGCGAAAATTGTGTGATCTCGGCCCAATCCAACGTTGAGGCCTGGCATAATTTTTGTGCCGCGCTGCCGCACGATAATATTGCCAGAACGAACGACTTCACCACCAAACTTCTTTACGCCCAAGCGTTTTGATTCACTATCACGACCGTTGCGGGTTGAACCGCCACCTGTTTTGTGTGCCATGGTCTTCTCCTATTTCACCGAAATTTCGTCAATATGCAGACGTGTGTACTGCTGACGGTGACCCTGCTTGCGCCGATAACGCTCTGCAGACTTATACTTGAAGACAAGAATTTTCTTGCCCTTGAAATGCTCTACAACAGTGGCTTTGACAGCAGCGTTATTTACTAGAGGCGTGCCTACCTTAATTTCTTCGTCATCAGCCACTAACAGAACTTGATCCAAATCAATCTGTGTCCCCGCTTCAATTTGCAGGCGGTCTACTTCAACGGTAGTGCCTGGGACGGCTTTATATTGCTTGCCGCCGCTTTCAATAATCGCGTACATAAATTTCTCCAATCTTCACTTCGCCTCCTGATTCGCGTATCACCGCCAAAGGGAGGGAAAGTTGGGAATATAATTTTGAAATACACACACTCGCCCCAGCTTCTCTGCCGGGGCTGCGCAATTATACATAAATCGGTGCTGAATGTCAAACAATGTAACCAATCAATATTTAAATATTTTTTGAAACCACTCAATCCACAGATGAGTAATTACTTTTTTTCCATAAAACTAAAATCCCAATGCCAGCGCAACAGCTTTTTGAACATGTATTTCTGTCGTGTCAAACAATGGTAAGTTCGTGTGTTTCTGTTGGACAAGCATACCAATTTCGGTGCACCCTTCGATAACGCCTTCAGCCCCTTTTTTACGCAAATCTTCTATGATCCGAAGGTATTCTTCACGTGATTCATCCTTCTGAATGCCCAGCACCAATTCCTCATAAATCACGCGATGCACAATTTCACGGTCTTCCTTTTCAGGGACAAGCACTTTCAGACCATGCCTCTTCTCTAAACGACCAGCATAAAATTCCTGTTCCATTGTGAAATTCGTACCTAACAATCCGACCCTTGTCATACCTCGTTTTTTGATTTCATCAGCAGTTGCATCTGCAATATGCAGCAATGGAATACTGATTGCACTTTCGATTTGCGGTGCGACTTTATGCATTGTGTTTGTACAGATCAGTAAGAAATCAGCACCAGCAATTTCAACTTGCAATGCAGCCTCACTCAATATGCGACCTGCTTCACTCCACTTGTTTTTATTCTGCAGGTCTTCAATCACCTGAAAATCAACACTGACCAACACAACTTCAGCCGAATGTAATCCGCCTAATTCTTGCTTAACCCGTTGATTTATGCCTTGATAATATAGCGCTGTACTCTCCCAACTCATACCACCCAATAATCCGATGGTTCTCATATCTTTGCACTCCTCGACCTAATCTAGTAGCCAATTTGATTTCAGCTAAATTATAGACCGGCAAAAAATGTTTGTAATCTATCCAATGCACGTTCGATATTCTCGAGTGAGTTTGCATAACAAAGGCGCAAATAACCTTCACCATGAGGGCCAAAGTCGGTACCTGACAGCACAGCCACCCCAGCTTCATTTAAAATTCGAAGGGATAACTCTTTGCTTGGGATGCTAAAAGAACTGATGTTTGGAAAAGCATAAAAAGCTCCTTCTGGCACCTGGCATTTGATTCCTGAAATGGAGTTCAATCCGCGAACTATATGCTCACGACGAATCTGGAATTTTTCCATCATCTGATCGACCATGCTCTGCGGACCAGTCAACGCTTCGATCCCTGCAATTTGTGTAAAAGCTGCTGTGCATCCAATCGAGTGAGTTAGCAATAGTGATAAACGCTCTGCCAATGCCTCCGGCATGATCGCGTATCCAAGTCGCCAACCAGTCATGGCATACGTCTTTGAAAATCCATCCACAACAATCGTATGTTCTTTCATCCCTGGAATCGTGATAATACTGGGAACTTTCAAACTATCATAGGACATTCGAGCGTAAATCTCATCAGAGATTACCCAAAAATCATATTTTTGAGCAGCTGCGGCTATATGCAGCAAATCTTCCTTCGGCATAACGCCACCCGTCGGGTTAGCTGGCGAGTTTAAAACCACTAACTTGGTTTTTTCATTTACCAACTTATCAAATTCATGCAAGTCGAATGAAAAGCTGTTCTCCTCCAGCAATGGTACCGGGCGCTGCACGCCTCCAGCGATTTCAACCATTGCTGAATAAGTTGGAAAGCCCGGATCCGGATAAATTACCTCATCACCCTTTCCTGGTTCAATCAGTGCCAATGCAGTAAAGAATAACCCCGGTTTACCACCCGGACCAACAACAACTTCGCTTGGCATAATCTCAACGTCATGACGAACACTATAATCAGATGCAATCACATCCCGCAGCCCAGAGGTTCCAGAGGGAGCTGTATAACGAGTATGCCCATTCGCAATTGCTTTGATACCCGCCATGTTGATATTCGGAAATGTCGGAAAATCAGGTTGCCCAATTTCAAGGTGAATAATATCTCGACCCTGTGCTTCCAAATCATTGGCCCGCGCCAGAACCTCATATGCCCCTTCAGCTTCTAATTGCATAACTCTGTGGGAAAATTTCATCGCTCTCTCCATTTAACGATTCATAACAGGGAACCTGGCAATCAGGTGATTAGGTGACCACAGCATATTCTCAGGTGTCCCGTTCACCTATTCTAACCACTGCGGCTGATTTCAGCCAGACGAGCATTGGTTAAGTTTTGGAGATCAACTACAGGAAGTCGAATATTCAACCCACGCTGACCACCTGAAACGTGTATCTCCTCATGCGCTTGCGCTGATTGGTCAATCACAACTTGGAAGCCCCGGTTGATCAGCGCTAGTGGAGAGATCCCTCCAACCTGCAGTTTTGTCAACATTTCAGCTTCATTTTGAGTGGTCAGAAAAACCTTCTTTTCCCCCACTGCTGCTGCAAGTTTCTTTAAGTCTACTTCGCGATTTCCAGGAACTACTGCCAGGATTGATTTGCCCCGGCCTTCTCGTTTTATAACAATAGTTTTGAAAACGGTTTCCGCTGGCACACTTAAGATTTCTGCGGTCGCCTCCGCTCCCAGCTTTTCTAATGGCAGTTCAAAAACAGTAAAATTTACCTTCTTTTGATCCAATAAACGAGTGACATTGTTTTTCATAGATTAGTCCTTGTAGATCGAAGGTGCTTCCAAACAGTATTTGCACGTTCTATTCAAAAGGAACAACCATTAACTCAGCGGTAGGTTCAGCGTAAACAAGGCACCACCATCCGGATGGTTTGCAGCGGTCAAATTGCCTCCATGAGCCTGTGCAATTTTCTGTGCAATTGAAAGACCCAGGCCTGTTCCACCATCGGCGCGCGAACGACCTTTATCCGCACGATAAAAACGTTCGAATATGCGCGGTAAATCACCTGGGGGAATTCCAGGACCACTATCGTGAACGGTCAACACACATTGATCATTGATTAATGAACAATGCACATGGATAATTCCCTGACTGGGTGTATGACGCATGGCATTATCCAAAAGGTTGTGCAAGATTTGTTCGATGCGTTGTGCATCCAGGGAGAGAAAAAGAGGGGATTGATCGATAACATATTTTAGTTCAACTTGGCGTTCAACTGCTTGAGGTTCTAGGCGGGATACTACTCGTTTTACAATATCAGAAAAATCAGTACGAGTTCGAACCAATTCTAATTGGCCGCTATCCGCCAATGCCAAGGTACGTAAATCATCCACCAATCGAGTTAGCAAATGATTATGCTCTTCAATCGGTTTTAGATTTTCTAGTGTGAGATCGTAAATCCCATCCTCTAAAGCCTCAAGATGAGCTCGTTGGACCGCAAGAGGTGTACGCAATTCATGCGCAATATCAGCAGTGAGTGCCCTTCGACGAGTTTCAGCCTGCTGCAGCGAACTTGCCATCTGATTGAAAGTATTCGCCAGAGTTGCAAGTTCATCTCCACCTCTTACGGGCACACGCTGATTCAAATCCCCTGCAGCCAATTTCCGAGCTGCCTGGGTAAGTTCTCCTACAGGACGTAACAAGCGATAAGAGAGGAAGAATGCAAGTGCCAATGCCACCACCGAAGCGATAATGGCTGCCGTAAACGCGGCTTGATTAATACGTGAAACTAAAGTGTCTGTTGCATTCTGGGAAACTTGAGAACTCATTTCAGGCAAGAGAAAACCAACCGTATTTCCATCAACTTCTAATTTAACGGAACGGTTACGTTCGAGAAGCGATAATCTTGTGTCGGGGTTGTCATTTTGTGTATCAATCAAGATAAAACCGTTCACATCGGCTAGTATCAAACGCTGATCATTCAGTCCAATGTTGTTATTTTGCCCAGGTCCTTGTCCTTGCCCCAACCCACGACCTGGATGTCGGAATGAACTTTCTACCCCATCCCAAGTGCCATTTGTCGAATAATATTCTTCCAGGTTGTTGACCAGACTTTCAATACCTGCAAATCCCCCACGGCGCACAAAACTATCGACAGCTGTAACAATTTGCAGACGGGCAATCAAGGCCACACTGACGATGGAAACGATAACAATAAGGATAAAGGAAAGAATCAATCTCGGACGCATCGTTTTTTAGGTTTGTAACAAATCATCTAGCCTCAATCTAAATAGTTCGTCTCATAAATAACTAGAATGGTGTCATTGCGAGACACGGGCGTTTTTACCCGTGTCGTGGCAATCTCCTCCATAGCAAGAAATATATTCTTTTATGAGACGGTTCACTAAATATCACGATTTAAATAATTCGATTCTCAGCTCTCCAGATATCCATATGCCTGGTAGAAAATCTATGCGCGTGCAAACCGATAACCAACTCCAAAAACCGTTTCAATATAGCGCAGATTCTTGGGATCATATTCAATCTTTGCCCGTAAATTCTTAATATGAGCGTCGATTGTACGCTCGTATCCTTCATACGCTGAACCTTGGGTGGCTTCGAGTAACTGCAGACGGGTAAATGCCCTACCCGGTTGAGCTGCCATAGCAGCCAATAGACTGAATTCAGTGGGGGTTAGTTCAATTTCCACGCCAGCACGACTAACAACATGTAAGCCCAGGTCAATTTCAATATCAGCAGCTCTTAAAATTGATTGTGGTGCTGCTGCTGCTCCTAAGCGGCGTAAAACGGCTCGAACTTTGGCAACAACCAACCTTGGAGAAAAGGGCTTGGTAATATAATCATCAGCACCCAGTTCTAATCCAATTAACTGGTCCATCTCCTCAACCCGGGCAGTTAGCATAATAATGGGCGTTTCACCTTTGCGGCGGATTTCGCGGGCCACATCCAGCCCATCCATACCAGGCAGATTAAGATCCAACAAAACCAGATCAGGGCGCTTGTGCTCCCAGATGGAAAGACCTGTATCCCCTCGATAAGCGCTTTCAACCGTGAAACCCGCTTTTTCGAGGTAATCGCGCAACACTTTGATCAATTCAGGTTCATCTTCAATAATTAATATGGTAGACATAAGCAATTCGCATTAACAAGGAGTGCTGATGATTATAACTTACCGCTGTTCACACGCAACAATAATTATTATTGACAAGCTTCGAATTGTGGTAAATGACTGATAAGAGAGGCGTTATTTAAATTAGTAAAAACGCGTGTAAGGTTGAAATCGTTCGTCATTCCGAAGAGTTGGTCGTATAGTTCAGCATTTGCTATTTCAGCTTTAACCCCAGCCTGGCAGGCTTGCTCAATGCTGTCAAACGCCGAAATTTTGCCAGTCCAGGGATTATCAGGTACATCAAGATCATATTTGTTGAATTGCTTAATGAGTGCATCAATATGACGTTGCTCTGAAATAGCAATTTCAACAAAAGGGTCAACATCACCAAAGGTGGCAATAACCGATTGATAAACAGCCAGGGCATGATACTCATCGTCGAGTGCCAGATTTAGCGCCTCAATTTCCGAATCTGTTAGGGGGTTTAATCCCCCACCACCCTGTCCATTTCCGTAACCAGTACCCCCACGTTCATCCAGGTTACCACTTCCTTGTCCATTTACATTCGCGAAATTTCCTATATGTTGTTCTGTTTCATATTTTATATCCTCATTAATTTGCCCGTTTGCGGTTGATTGATGGTTTGATTCATCACATTCTTCTCCAGAAAGTGAATCATGGTCTACTTTCCCGCGCTGTTGCGCGCCATTTCCTTCTGAATATTCACCAGATGTTAGATTTAGGTTGGTGGTGTTCCTTCCATTACCATCATTCGTTTTCGCCATCGTACGGTTGATTCCACCCCAAATCAGGACTCCTATTAATCCCGATACGATTGCTGCTATAATCACTTTTTTCAACATGCGCTTACTCCTTAAGATATCAGATGATATATTTGTTATTTTCGGGTAACTACTCAGCCCATAGGTGGTCCAAAGATAGCTGAGTAGTTATTGTTATTTTTTGGTAGCATTGCAATTCTTAATTACGGGCTATTCTTATTGATTATGAATTAACCGTTTTTGTCGATTGAGTCTGCAAAAATCCAGGCTGCAGTGACTTAAATAATTTTTGCGTCACTTTCGTAACCCATTTCCAATGGATTGCAAAATGAATAACCGCTGCATTGATCATCAGGATTCCGGACCAGGTATGAATTAGATCCCAGGTAGTGCGAGTAAAAATAATTTGAGGATCGGGAATAGCATTACGTCCACCTGGCACAAACAAAAGATAGATTCCGCTGATAGCAGCCAGTAAAAAGCTTATTCCGACAGCAGCATTGATTAAGAGGTTAATCCGGCTGCGGTTATTAAAGCGCGATTCCCGATGAGTGATCTCATAAAAAATACGCTTAACCATACTCACGATCCATTTCCAATGAATAAGAATGTGAACCACTGCTGCAGCAATCATCAAGATACCAAACCAGAGATGCAAGTCTTCCCAGGTGTGGCGTTCGAATAGAATCACGATCCCATACATAGGGTTACGGCCACCTTGATAGCCACCAACTGGTAAAAACAGAAAGTAAATACCGGTGAGAGAAGCAATTAATGCACCCACAAAGAGACCTGCATCAATAAACCAGTTATTCCTTGTTTGGGATGCAATAGAATTTGACTTTGACATGGTAATGTCTCCTTAAGAATTAAATCTAATTTGTAATTTATTCCTACGTTGTAGGCAAAGAAGAAAGTTTTT
>Ga0316577_10001693_pt1 | contig 10577 bp, 10 predicted proteins | sample S5NA_FD_203073 | JGI IMG/M metagenome (GOLD analysis project Ga0316577, IMG submission 203073) | Rhizosphere microbial communities from salt marsh grasses in Alabama, United States - S5-7_050615r2r1 | ecosystem: Host-associated > Plants > Roots > Rhizosphere | place: USA: Alabama | collected... | reverse complement strand
AAGTGGAGCAGGGTCCTCGTCGGGGGCCCCGGCCGCCTGCGCGCCACCTTTCCCAGCGCATCAACACGACTTCGGTGACAGGACAGTCGATCGGCACGAGCTCGGCTGTACGGGGGGCGGAAGAGGCGCGGGCGGACCCGTCGGCCTCAGGAGCGCGAGGGGAGACGCTTCATGTAGGCCTCGGCCACGCGACGCGGGTCGAGGCTCACCATGCGCGCATACTCGTGCAGGAAGCCGCGCAGGTAGACCGGCGCGGGCAGGAAACCGAAGCGGTCATCTTCGATGTACTCGAGGAACCGGGTCCCGATCTTGGTCACGTTGGCCATGTGACGGAGGCTCACCCCGCGGGCCTCACGGATGCGCTTCAGATCGGGACCGGTCAGCACCTCGGGCAGCTCCACGTCTTCGGCTCCGGCCTCCGGTGTCTCCGGGAAGGGCACGACCGGGATCTCGGGCGGCGCGAACCCGTGGCCCTGGTCGTAGGCCTGGCGCCGCTCGGGGTCGCTCAGCAGCTGGTAGGCCTCGCGGATGCGCGAGCGCATGTCCTCGAGCTCGGTCGGGTCGAGCAGCGAGTAGGTCGCGAGCGTGTCCTCCCCGTACAGCTCGAGCGAGAAGCGGTACGCCCGCTCGACCTGCTCACGCGACGCCCCGGGCTCGAGCCCGAGGACGCCGTAGAGGTGCTCCGCGTCTTCCATCAGTAGCCGGGCCCCAGGGTCTCGCCCTTGAGCAGCCCCCGCGTGAGCTGACGGATCTCCTCGGCCGCCCGGGAGGTGGGCGCGTCGGCCATGAACAGCCGGCGCCGGCGAACCGCGCGCCACACCGCGTCCTCGAAGTGCACGTACCCCGCGTAGCTGGCTCGGAGGCCGAGGTGGCGCCCACAAGCCGCCACCAGCTGGTGGCCGATGGCCACGTCCCGGTCGTCACGCACCTCGTTGATCACGAAGCGGGGGTGGAAGGAGCCCATCTCCCTCCGCAGCGCGGCCGCCGCCTCCACGTCCTCCTGCTCGACCCGGGCCACGAGATCCACCGGCGTGCGCAGTCCCAGATCGTTCTTCGGATCCAGGGCGGTGTCCACGAGGTTGCGCACCCCGGCGTGCGGGGCCGCCGCGCGGAGCCGGCGGTACAGCGCGCTCTTGATGAACCGGTAGCCGTTCTCGATCGAGCTCGGCTCCGGAACGACCGCCAGGACCGCCACGTCCGAGAGCAGGAAGAAGTCGAGGCTGTTGAAGGAGGTGCCGGCCCCGATGTCGATCAGCACCACGTCCACGTCCAGCCCACGGATCTTGTTCAGAACCCGGACCTTCTGCATGTGCTTGATGTTGGCCGCGGTGAGCAGGTCCCCCGCTCCGCTCAGGAGCCTCAGCCCGGGGGCGCCCGTCTCGGTGAGGGCCTCCTCGATCGTGTCCAGTCGGCGCTGGATGAAGTCGGCGAGCGTGCGCGCTGGGCTGGGCAGCCCGAGGCACGTGTGCAGGTTGGCCCCGCCGAGATCGGCGTCGACGAGGACGACGCGCTGGCCCATGCGGGCGAGCTGCCAGCCGAGCGAGGCCGCGATCAGGGACTTGCCGATGCCACCCTTTCCGCCCCCGACGGACCAGATCTGGCGCCGCTTTGCGGCGCGCCCGACGGACAGCGTTTCGGACACCGTCAGCGCCATCACTCGAGACGGACGCTCTTCATCACGGCCTCGAGGAGCGCCCGATCCTCCCTGGACTTCTTCCACACCCGGCGGGGGGCCATCGCGACCACGCACAGCGACTCGCCCCCCCCGATCACCGTCAAGTTTCTCTGACGCCAGTCCTTGTGGCCCTCGACCGGCTCGTCATAGTGGACCACGAAGGCCGAGTCCATCGCCTGCCGGTCCCCGATCCAGCCCTGGAGAAAGTCGTACTCGTAGTCGACCTCCGGGCGTGTCTTCATCGGTCCGGCCAAACGCTCGAGCATGCACTGAACGTGCCAGCCGTCGAGACCCAGCTCGCCCTCCCGGCGCACGATGCGCAGGACCAGCGGCCCCCCGCGGGTCTCACTCACCTCCGGCTGACCCGCCCGCGTCTCGAACACCCAGTCCTCCGGCGTGCGCAGGGTGAACGTGCCGGCGGCGTTCGTGTGCTCCGCGACCAGCCGGTCCCCCGCGTGCGTCTCCTTCTCACCGGCTCGGCCCGACGCGGCCATGAGAGAGACACCGATAAGCGCAACTGTCGCGAGGTCCTTCATCAAGACCTTTGGGCACTAAGGATACAAGGCCTGAGATCCTACTTCAAGACCTGACCGTCAACGTGTGGAATCTTCAGGCTTCAGGCGACCGGGCAGGTCCATCTTCATCGAACCGCTCCGCGCGGGATCCACCCCCCGCCGGACAGCAATCATCTCGGCCAAAATGCTCACAGCGATCTCGTCCGGCGTCTGGGCCCCGATCTCGAGCCCGAGGGGGGCGTGGACTCGCACCAGCTCCTCGCGCGACACGCCGCGCTCGGCAAGGGCGGCGAAGATGTGAACGGTCTTGGCCTTGCTCCCGAGAAGCCCGACAAACCGCAGGCCGCGCCCGAGAACGGACTCCAGCGCCTCGGCGTCCCCTTTGTGGCCGCGGGTGACGATGATGGCGAAGGTGTTGGGTCCCAGCGTCACCTTCTCCGTCGCCGCCGCGAAGCCCTCGACGACGATTCGGTCCGCCTCGGGAAACCGCTCGGCATTGGCGAACTTGACGCGGTCGTCCACCACCTCCACCCGGAAGCCGCAGGCCTTCGCCATACGGGCCAGCGGTTGCGCGACGTGGCCGGCCCCGAACAGACAGAGAACGGGCGTGCCCTCGACCGGCTCGATGAGTACCTGCATCCTGCCCCCGCACACGAGCCCGTCCTCCCCCGCCTCCTCCGGCGTGAGGTCGTAGCTCGTCACCTGGACCCGCCGATCCTCGATGGCCTGCCGAGCCCGCCGCGTCATCTCCGCCTCGAGGCATCCTCCCCCGATCGTTCCGACGATCCGCCCGTCCGCGTGCACGAGCATCTTGGCCCCGGCCTTCTGGGGCGTTGAACCCTGCGTCGAGACGACCGTCACGAGAGCCACGGGCTCGCCCGCCGCCTCGGCCCGGAGGGCCTCCTCGAGAACCTCGCGCATCTCGCTTCCTAGGATACCCGCGTGCCCAGGCCCTCGAGCGCGGCTTCCAGCTTCGTCCGGTCCAGCGGCCGGGCAAGGCACGCCCGGAACAGACCCGCCCGCTCGCCCAGGTCGGAGGCCTCGGCCACGGCGACGAGCGGGATCCCCCGCGTCGCCTCGAGCGCGCGGAGCCGCTCCGCCACCTCCTCACCCCCGAGCCGGGGGAGAATCCGATCGAGCACGACGGCCGCCGGCAGGAGTCGCGTCGCCGCCTCCACCGCTTCGACCCCGTCGGACGCCTCGTGCACCGCGAACCCCAGATCCTCCGCCACCCGCCGGATCTCCCGGCGGGTCCCGGCGTCGGCCGCGGCCACGACGATCACCGGCGACCGCGACTGCGCGCTCGCGCCGAAGAGCGGCAGGGTGAAGGAGAAGGTCGACCCCTCCCCGGGGGTGCTCTCCACCTCGAAGCGCCCGCCATGGGCCCGGGTGATGCGCTCGCAGATCGACAGCCCGAGCCCGAAGCCCTCGATGCCGGTCGCGGCCCGGTCGTGGGCACGGGAGAACGGCCGGAAGAGAAGCCCCAGCTTCTCGGGGTCGATCCCGATCCCCTGATCGGCGACGCTCACCACCGCGGTCTCCCGCTCACGCCGAACCCCGAGCCGGACCTCGCCCCCTTCGGGCGAGTACTTGACCGCGTTCGAGAGGAGATTCTCGACGACCTCGGCGATCCGCTCCCCGTCCGCCCAGCACGGCAGCGGGTCGTCGGGCAGGTCGACGACGAGCGCGTGCTTCGGATCCGACGGGAAGCGCGTCGCCGCCTCCCGCAGGCATGCGCCCAGCTCCAGCAGCCCGAACTCGAACGCGAACTGTCCCGTCTCCAGCCGCGTCGTCTCGAGTGTCCGGTCCATCAGGCCGGCCATGCGCCGGGCCCCGGTCACGATGGCCTCCGCCCGCTCGCGCCGCTCCCCCGGGTCCGCGTCCGGCCGCTTCTCCAGCGCCTCCGCCCAACCCAGGATGGCGGCGAGTGGGGCCCGGAAGTCGTGGGCGACGACGTTGACGAGCTCGCTCTTGGTGCGGTCGAGCTCCACGAGGCGGGCGTTTGTGTTCTCGAGCGTCTCGTAGAGCTCGGCGGTTCGAAGGAGGATCCCCACCCCGTCCGCCAGCGTCTCCAGGGTGATGATCTGTCCGCGGTCGAACGCGTGGGCCCGGTCGCTCTCCACGTAGAGCACGGCGGTGACGTCCTCCCCGGTCACGATCGGCACCGCGAGGGCGCTCCGGCTCCCGGGCACCAGGGGGACGAAGCCGAGCGCGTCGCCCCCGGTCGAGATCACCGTTCGCCGCTCGGCCAGGGCCAGGCCGGTGGGCCCCTCCGCGGCCACCGTCTCCGGCCACCCCTCGGGTCTCGCCTCCCGCGAGGCAGCGGCCGCCACCCGGAACAGCCCCGAGCCCACCTCCGGCTCGAGCATGGCCACGAGCGAGTGGGGAAAGGCCTCGCGGATCCGCTTCACCGTGGGCGCGAGGATGCGGTCCCTCGACAGCATCCCCGCGGTCTCGCGGAGCACCCCGTTGACGAGCGCGAGCTGCTCGCTGCGCTCGCGCTCGCCGCTGAAGGCCACGGAGTTGGCGACCGCGATCGACAGCTGGCCCGCGAACCGTGTGAGGTACTCGAGATCGTCGTCGCCGAACGGAGCCGACCCGGGCTTGCGGGTGGCGTTGAGGACCCCGTAGAGCACGGAGGTCTCCCGCGCCCGGTCGAAGTGGGTCAGGGGCACGCAGAGGATCCGGGCCACCGGCTTGTCGCGCGGGACGAAGTCCGGGTGCTGCTCGGCGTCGTTCACGAGAAGGGGCAGCAGATCGCGCGCGACGCGTCCGGCGATACCCTCACCGAGCCGGAACGACGGCTGCTCCTTGCGCTCGCTGGGCTCACGGGACCAGGCGGCGTACAGCCGCAGCACCTCCTCCGCTTCCTCGTAGCGGAAGACGGACGTGTGATCCGCCCGGATGAGCCGGCCCGACTCCTCGGTGGCCCGCGCGAACAGGGCCTTCAGATCCTGGAGGGCGGCGGTTTCCAGGCCGAGGTCGTAGAGGGTCGCCATCTGGCGCGCGAGGTGCTCGGTGGCGGCCTCGCTGTCAGCCCGCCGCAGCGCGAGAGCCAGATGCCCCCCCAGCGTGGCGAGCAGGCTCGTCTCCTCCTCGTCGAACGGCGACGAGGCGCGCCGGCTGACGACCAGCACCCCGAGCGCGTGCCCGCCGGCCCGGACCGGCACCGCCAGCTCCGCCGCCGTCTCCGAAGGGGATGCCTCGAGCGGTGCCGACAGACGCAGGGCCCAGCGCAGGGCCTCGGGCTTGGGCGGTGTCTCGACCGAACCCGCCTCCGCCTCCGCCTCCTGCAGCCCGTCGGCCCCCTGGGCGTGGAAGGCCACGTACTCATACCCGAGGTCGCGCTGCAGCCGGGTCACCGTCAGGTCCAGCAGGCGCGCGCGCCCCGACACCGCAGCCATGTCCCCCACCAGGGCGGCGAGGCGCTCGAAGCGTCCGGCCTGGCGGCGCTGCCGGTCGAAGGCCTGCCGGCTGCGCAGGAAGGTCGCCACCGGCCCGGCGAAGGTCGACAGGATCTGCACGTCGGCGTCGGTGAAGCCACCAGGCTTGTCGGCGGCACCGAGCAGGCCGATGAGCTCCCCCGCGGCCAGCAGGGGCACCAGGACGACCGACTCGGCCTCGGCCAGGAGCGCGATCTCCTGGGCGAGCCGGAGGTCGGACCTCGGCTCGTTGCTCACGTAGGGGCGGCCGCTCCGCGGGTTCCAGAGGCTGCGGTACTCGCGACGGGGCACGTAGCGGAAGGCCCGCGCCCTCTCGTCGTTGAGGCCGTGCACCGGCAGCGCCGCCTCCATGGTGCGCGTCGTCGGTTCGTACAGGGCGATACCCACGATGGGCGCCCCCAGCAGCCGGGCCAGCCGCTGCGTCAGCATGCGGTTGAAATCCGCCGGCTCGGCGATCAGGGACCAGTCCCGCCCGATCTCGTGGAGCTGGGCGAGGTCGCGGGCCCGGGCCTGGGCCTCCTCGCGGCTGCGGGCCAGCTCGTCGTGCAGCGACTTGAGGCGCAGGAAGACCCGGACCTTGAGGATGAGGGCCGGGGTGTCGACGGGCTTGTTCAGGAAGTCGTCCGCGCCCGCTTCGTAGCCGCGGCGGACGGCGACCGGATCGCCGAACGCGGTCATCATGATCACGGGGAGGGAGGGCCCGTGGACCTCGCGCAGCCGGGCACAGGTCTCGAAGCCGCTCATCCCGGGAAGGCGTACGTCGAGCAGGACGAGGTCGAAACCCTCTTCGGCCAGCGTCTCGACGCCTTTCTCGCCCGACTCGACGCGGGTGGCCGGATAGCCGTGCGCGCCCAGCAGGTCGACCAGGGTCTTGCCGACCATCGGATCGTCGTCGACGACGAGTATCCGGGTCATTGGAGAAGGCAGTCTTGCCCCGCCGACAGCGCCAGTCAAGCCGGCGCGCTATACTTGCAGACGCCAGGAAGAGAACGCTTGCTTATGGGCGATCCGTCCCCTGCGTGCGAGGCGCTTCCCCTCCTGGGAGAGGTCTATCGGAACAAGAAGACCGGGATTCTCTCGGTCGGGTCGGGGAGTGGAACCCTGCGGGTGGTCGTCAAAGACGGCCAGATCGTCGGCATCTGTCCCGATCCCGCGCCTGAGCCGGCGCCCGGGGAAGCGATGCCCGGGCCGGAGGATTCGGCCCGCCTGAAGCTCGACCGGATCCTCGCCGAGGTCGGCCTCCGTCGGCCGCCGGCCTGGCCGGCGCGAGTCGACGAGCCCCCCGACATGGGCGACCCCCGCGACCGGCTCGTCGAGGCGCTGTCCGAGACGGCGGCCACAGCCACTTTCGAGCCCACGGCCGACGTGCCCGAGGACGCGATCCCCACCGCGGGGGCCACCGAGCCACTGATTCTCGAGGCCCTGCGCGGACTCGAGGCCGACGCCATCCGCGAGATGCTGGGCAATCCCGACCAGCGTCTCGTGACCACCACCGTCTTCACCGAGGAGCAGCGCACGCTCACGCTGACCGAGGGCTACCTCCTCTCGCGCATCGACGGCCAGACCTCGGCTCGAGAGATCCTCCAGCTCGTCCCCATGGAACCCGACGACGCGGAGAGGACCCTGGCCGGACTCGTGCTGACCGGCCGGGTGACCCGACAGCCCGGTCCGGCCCCGGTCTCGCGCCCCACCCGGCCTCGGCCCACGGTGAAGCACGCCGCACAGCCAGCCCCCGCCGAGACCTCCGCCTCGGAGGAGCCGGAGGCCGAGCCCGTCCCGGAGGAGCCGGAGGCCGAGCCCGTCCCGGAGGAGCTGAAGGCCGAGCCCGCCCCGGCGGCGCCATCGCCCGATGTCCCGCCGGCCGCCCAGGCGGAATCGACTCCGCCGGCAGATTCGGAGGCCGACGCCAACGCGCTCGACGAGCCGCTCCCGATGGAGATCCCGTTCGACGAGCCCGAGCCGGAGGGGCTCCCGGAGGAGCTGCCAGAGGAGCTGACGGAGGAGCAGCGGACGGAGCGGCGGGAGATCCTCGAGTTCTTCCAGTCCCTCCCGACACGCAACCACTTCCAGGTTCTCGGTCTGGACCGGGAGTGCACGGCCGCCGAGTTGAAGCGCGCTCACGTGGGCCTCGTCAAGCGCTATCACCCGGACATGAGGCGCGACGCGCACCTCCAGGACCTGCACGACGTGCTCGAGGCCATCTTCATCCGGGTCGGCGAAGCCTGGGAGGTGCTGGGCAACGAGAAGAGCCGGGCCGCCTACGAGTCCCGGCTCGGCCCCCTCGTCCGTCCCCCCACCGAGGCCGAGCCCCCGTCCACCGCCGAGCCCACCCCAGACGAGCCGCCGCCCGCGTCGGAGGACGAGGCCGCCGTGTCCCCGGAGGAGACCCTGCACCAGGCCCGCGAGCTTCTCGGGCAAGCCAAGTACTGGGACGCCATCCAGATGCTCGAGAGCGCGGTGCCGCAGATCCGCCAGCAGCGGCACCAGCACCGTGGCCGCATCCTGCTGGCCCAGGCCTACGCCCAGAACCCGAAGTGGGTGCACCGGGCGGTGGAGACGCTGCAGGAGGTGGTGAGCGAGGACCCGGCCAACGCCGACGCCCACTACCAGCTCGGGCGTCTCTACAAGGCGGGGGGCCTCGCCGCTCGCTCCCAGGCGGCGTTCCGCAAGGTCCTGGAGCTGCAGCCCGGACACAAGCAGGCGGCGGCCCAGCTCGAGGGGGAGTCCGGGACGGGTGGCGGCCTCCTGCGTCGCCTCTTCGGCGGCGGCGACAAGAGCGCCTGACGCTCTTATGTCACCGAGGTCGTGCGCATTCTCCAGAGCGCTGGGCGCTCGGCGGCCACCCCGCCTGCGGGCGCATTAGCTTCGAAGTTCAGCTGCGTCCTTGTCGGGGGCCCCGGCCGCCTGCGCGCCACCACGCCCTCCGACGAACGCAACTTCGGTGACGGGACACTAGATAAACAAGTGCTCGTCGTCCTCCGCGTGCCGGCGTGATGCCGGTCTCGGCCCTCGCTCCCTTCGCTCGAGATCGAGGAACACGTCGATGCCGCGCTGCAACCCTCGCAAGATCGCGAGGAGGTTGGTGACGGGGCGCAGAGGACGGACGACCAGCCTCTGAACGACGTCGACGGTGTCCTCCACCTTCTCGATGGTGTCGGCCAGGACCACGTCGATGCGCCGCGCCTGGACCGTCGCCAGGTCGCTGATCTCCGCCGCGTTCCGACTGATTCGCTCCACGCCCTTGAGCGCCGGCGCGATCTGCCCGTCGAGCTGGGCCTGGAGCGCGTCGAGGCGGCGCGTGAGGCGCAGGCCCGCCAGGGCCAGGGCCACCATGAATCCGGCCTGCACCGCCAGGGCCAGGGCGATGACGCCGAGGAACACGACCCCCCAGGTCTCCATGGGTCCCTAGCTCTTCTCTTTCTCCTCGCGGTAGGCCTGCTTCCCCGCCTCGACCGCGGCGGCGAGACGGTCCCGCCTCTTCTCCAGGGCTCCCCGCTGGCGGTCGACATAGCCGGAGGCCTCGTCCACGACCTCCCGGCCCCTCTGGACCGCCTGCTCGCCCAGGTTGCGGCTCCGATCCGCGGCGTCGCGCCACCTCTCGCCCAGGATCTCGCGGGTCTCTCGCCCCGAGCGCGGCGCGAGGAGCACGGCCGCCGCTGCCCCGGTCAGCGCACCCACCAGGAACGAAAGGATAACGCCCGACGGGCCGCTGCCACCATCATCGTGAGCCATGACTACACCTCTCCAGTAGAGTTGAACTCCAAGCTTAGTGCCCGCCGGCACCCGCTGCAAGACGGCTCAGAGATCTTCCAGATCTTCCAGGGCCTTCGTGAACCGGCCGGCGTGGCTCCGCTCCGCCTTGGCCAGCGTCTCGAACCAGTCGGCCACCTCCGGCAGTCCTTCCTCCCGGGCGGTCTTGGCCATCCCCGGGTACATCTGCGTGTACTCGTGCGTCTCGCCCTCGACGGCCGCCCGGAGGTTCATCCTGGTCTCTCCGAACGGCAGCCCGGTGGCGGGGTCGCCGGTGCCCTCGAGGAGGTCGAGGTGGCCGAACGCGTGGCCGGTCTCCGCCTCCGAGGTGTCGCGAAAGAGGCCGCCCACATCCGGGTAGCCCTCGATGTCGGCCGTCCGGGCGTAGTAGAGGTAGCGGCGGTTCGCCTGGCTCTCGGCGGCAAAGGCTTCCTTCAGGTTCTCGTGCGTTCTCGTTCCCTTCAGGCTTCTCATGCCGGTCGCTCCTCTCCCATTATGGCTATACTGGTCTTTCCATGTCGCAGGTGCTGGCCCTCGTGGACGATCTTCTGTTCCTGAGCCGCATCCGGGAGGCCGCCCGGGGCTCGGGCCTCGAGATCCGGCCGGTGCGTCGCTCCTCCGACCTCGTTGCCGGGGTGCGCGACGGTGGCCGGCTGGTTCTGGTGGATGCCGACTCCGGCCGCCTGCCGTGGGCCGAGGCCGTTGCCGCACTGCGGCGGGAGGAGCCCCCCGGTTCCACCCCGACACCGGTCGTGGCCTTCTACAGCCACGTCAACGCGGCCCGGGCCGAGGCGGCCCGCGCCTCCGGCTGCGATCAGGTTCTCGCCCGGGGGGCCTTCGTGAGGGAGCTCCCGCAGCTCCTGGCCGCGACCGCTTCACCGTCAATGGAGGACCCGACGACGTGACCGCCCAAGCCCCACGCTGTCTCGGCCTCGTGGCCGCCCTGATCGCTTTCGCCTGCACCGGGTCGTCGACCCCGCCGCCCCCGGCGCCGTCCCCGACCCCGGGCAGCGCCGGAGGAGGCTTGCGTCCGCTGAGCTCACGAGACGGGGCGCCGCCCACCACTGGGGCGCCCGGATCCACCGATGCGGCATCGGCCCTCCCGCCCGGCCATCCCCCGATCGAGGGGATGCCGGCACCGCCGCGCGGGACGACGAGCTCGGCGAGCCGCGTCTCGGGCACCATCACCGTGTC
>Ga0316577_10001692_pt1 | contig 10577 bp, 9 predicted proteins | sample S5NA_FD_203073 | JGI IMG/M metagenome (GOLD analysis project Ga0316577, IMG submission 203073) | Rhizosphere microbial communities from salt marsh grasses in Alabama, United States - S5-7_050615r2r1 | ecosystem: Host-associated > Plants > Roots > Rhizosphere | place: USA: Alabama | collected... | reverse complement strand
AGCGTCTTCATCTCGTTGTCCTCGATCGTCGTGAGCTGGATCTCGGCGGGGCGCTCCCCGCAATTCTCGCACTGCATTCCCGTCAGCCGACCCTTCCCGACACAGTAGCCCCGGTGGAGCGAGGGCGCAGCACGCCGTCCCGGAGCTCGAGGACCCGGTCGCACCGGTCCGCCAGGGAGGCGTTGTGGGTGACCACCACGAGAGCCGTCCCGTGGTCGCGGACCAGCTCGAAGAGGACGTCGTGAAGCCGCTCGCTCGTCTCCTGGTCAAGGTTACCCGACGGCTCATCCGCCAGCAAGACGGGCGGCTCGTTCGCCAGCGCGCGGGCCACCGCGACCCGTTGCTGCTCCCCCCCGGAAAGCTTCGCCGGCCGGTGCTCGACCCGCCCCGCGAGCCCGACCTGCGCCAGGAGGTCGAGGGCCCGCTGCCGCGCGCGCCGGCGGTCGATGCCCGCGATCAGCTGGGGCATCATGACGTTCTCGAGAGCCGTGAAGTCGCGCAGCAGGTGGTGGAACTGGAACACGAAGCCCACGTACCCGTTCCGGATCCGGGCGAGCTCCAGGTCCGGGAGCGCCGACAGCTCTCGGCCGTCGAGCCAGATCCGGCCGGAGCTCGGCAGGTCGAGCCCGCCGAGGACGTGCAGGAGCGTCGACTTCCCCGCCCCGCTCGGGCCCACGATCGCGAGAGTGTGGCCGCGCTCGACTTCGAGATCGATCCCGCGCAACACGCGGATGTCCTCTCCGGTCGCGCCCGTGAACGTGCGCTCGATCCTCTCGGCCCGGACCGGCACGTCCCCCGTCGCGGCGTCCCGCTCACTCATGGCGGATCGCCTCCACCGGGGTGTAGTCCGCCGCCCGCTTCGAAGGATACAGCGTCGCGAGGAAGGAGATCGCCAGGGAGGCGACCACGATGGTCAGGATGTCGAGCGGATTCAGCTCCACGGGCAGCTTGTCGACGAAGTACACGTCGCCGGGGAGCGTGATGAACTGGTACCTCTGCAGGAGCTTGGCGAGCAGCAGGCCCAGCGCCGAGCCCAGGGCCGTCCCGACAAGCCCGATCACGACTCCCTGCAGCATGAAGATGCGCGTGATGTCCCTGGCGGTCAGTCCCATCGTCCGCAGGATCCCGATCTCCCGCACCTTGTCCGTGACGACCATGATGAGCGTCGACACGATGTTGAAGGAGGCGACCAGCACGATGAGCAGGAGGATGACGCCCATCGCGAACTTCTCGAGCTTGAGCGCCGAGAACAGGCTGGCGTTCTGTCGCTGCCAGTCCTCGACCCGGTAGGGGAATCCCAGCTCCGCTTCCAGCCGGTCCGCCACTTCTCCCGACCGCCAGGGGTCCCGGACGTTGAACTCGACGCCGGTCACGGCGTCGCCCATGCGCAGGAGAGTCTGGGCCGAGCCGAGCTCTACGTAGGCGAACTTCGTGTCGTACTGGTAAAGACCCGTCTCGAACAGGCCCGTCACCTCGTAGAGCCGCATCTGGGGCTGGATTCCCGTCGGCGTGAGCTCGGCGCCTTGGAAGGAGACCACCGTGACCTGCCGGCCCGGAAAGAGGCCGAGACGGTCGGCGAGGCTGGCTCCGAGCACGATCCCCGGCCGGCCGGACTCCGTCTCACCGAACGGCATCGTGCCCGCCACGAGGTGGTCGTCGATCTCCGTCACCGAGAGCGCGACCGAGTCGCCCGCCATCCCCCGAAGGACGGCCCCCTCCGAATAGCTGCCGCCCGGGACGTTGAGCCCCACCTCAGTGTAGATGAACGGCGCCGCGGCGACGACGTCCGGGTCTTCGCCGACGCGCCGCACGACGGACCGCCACGATTCCATCCGGACGGCCTGGCCCAGCTCGAGCACCATGCCGTGGGCGTTCGCCCCGAGGATCTTCTCGCGCAGGTCCCGCTGCAGCCCCGACATGACGCTGATCACCACGATGAGCGCCATCACGCCGACCGCGACGCCCCCGATCGCGATCAGCGTGATCAGGGAGAGAAACCCGCGACCCCGGCGACTCGACAGATAGCGCCGGGCGATGAACCCGTGGAGCCTCCAGTCGACGCGGCGACGGCCGCCCCCGGGTTCAGGCCGCGCCATCGCCGTCCCGGAGCACCGGGTAGAGAATCACCTCGCGGATCGTCGTGCGTCCCGTGAGCAGCATGACGAGACGGTCCACCCCGAGACCGAGCCCCCCGGTCGGAGGAAGGCCGTACTCGAGCGCCTGGACGTAGTCGTCGTCCATGCCCGGGGCCTCGTCGTCCCCCGCGGCGCGGGCTCGCGCCTGCTCGTCGAACCGTCGCCACTGGTCGACGGGGTCGTTCAGCTCGCTGAAGGCGTTGACGAGCTCCGTTCCGGCGACGATCACCTCGAAGCGCTCGGCCAGCTCGGGGTCGCCGCGTTTCGGCTTCGCGAGGGGACTCATCTCGATCGGGTAGTCGAACACGATCGTCGGGTCCACGAGCTCGGGCTCGACCCATTCGGAGAAGATCGCATCCAGCAGGCGGGTCCGGCCGAGCCCCGCCGCGTCCTCCCGGCCCGCGCTCGCGACCCGCTGCCGGAGCTCGTCGGTCGACGCGCGCCGGGCGTCGAACCCCGCGTGCCGCTCGATGGCGCCGAAGAAGGGGAGGCGAGTCCAGGGCGGCGTCAGGTCGACCCGGTGCCCTCCCCACTCGAGGGCGAGGCCGCCGGTCACCTCGTCCGCGGTGGTCGTGATCAGCGTTTCCGCGAGCCGCATCATGTCCTCGTAGTCCGCGAAGGCCTGATACAGCTCGAGCATCGTGAACTCGGGATTGTGCGTCCGGTCGATGCCCTCGTTCCGGAAGTTCTTTCCGATCTCGTACACCCGGTCCAGCGACCCCACGACGAGTCGCTTGAGGTAGAGCTCGTCCGCGATGCGCAGGAACAGGGTGCGGTCCAGGGCGTTGTGGTGCGTCGTGAACGGTCGGGCGAACGCCCCCCCGTAGATCGGCTGGAGGATCGGCGTCTCCACCTCGAGGAACCCGCGCGCGTCGAGCTGACGACGCAGCGAGGAGACGATGCGCGCCCGCGTCAGGAAGACCTCCCGGACCTCGGGGTTCACGGCGAGGTCGGCGTAGCGCTGCCGATACCGGGACTCCGTGTCCGCGAAGCCGCTGTGGACGATCCTGTCGCCGCTCTCCGTCACCTCGACCTTCCCGAACGGGAGCGGCCGCAGGGCCTTGGAGAGGAGCTCCACGCGCTCGGCCCGGACCGTGACCTCGCCCGTGCGTGTCTGGAACAGGGTCCCAGCGACGCCGACCCAGTCGCCGAGGTCGAGCAGGTCGAGCAGCTCGCCGTGCGTCGCCGCGAGATCCGGCCGGCGGACGTAGACCTGGAGCCGCCCCGAGCGGTCCGCGAGGTGCGCGAACAGGCTCTTTCCCATGTCGCGCAGGGACTCGATGCGGCCCGCCACCCGGACCTCCGGGCCCTCTCCCTCCCCCGGCCAGGCGGCGAGAGCCGCGGCGAGGTCGTGGCTCGGGTCGAACGCGTACGCGTATGGCTCGATCCCCAGCTCGCGGAGACGCGCCAGCTTCGCCCAGCGGTCGCGCATCGGCTTCGGTCGCTCCTCCGAGCCGAACCACTCCTCGATCGGCAGGCCCTCGCGACGCCCCGCCGCGCCGGGTGCCCCGGGGTCGCCCCGGTGCCGGTCCGCGCTCACGATCCCCCGTCCCCCTTCTCCCGCAGGAAGCCCTCGATGAACTCGTCGATGTCTCCGTTCAGCACGCCCTGGGCGTTGCCGACCTCGACGCCCGTCCGGTGGTCCTTCACCATCGTGTAGGGCTGGAGCACGTAGGAGCGGATCTGGTTCCCCCAGGCGATCTCCGTCTTCGTGTCCTCGAGCTTCTGGCGCTCCGCCTCCTTCTCCTCCAGCGCGCGCTGGTAGAGCGCCGCCTGGAGCATCTTCATCGCTTTCGCGCGGTTCTTGTGCTGGCTCCGCTCCTGCTGGCACGACACGACGATTCCCGTGGGCTCGTGCGTGATCCGGACCGCGGAGTCGGTCTTGTTCACGTGCTGGCCGCCCGCGCCCGAGGCCCGGTAGGTGTCCACCCGGAGATCGCCTTCGTCGATCTCGATCTCCACGTCGTCGTCGACGACGGGATAGACGAAGACGGAGGCGAAGGACGTGTGGCGCCGGCCCTGCGCGTCGAACGGGGAGATCCGGACCAGCCGGTGGACACCGTTCTCCGCCTTCAGATATCCGTAGGCGAAGTCGCCGCGGACCTCCAGGGACGCGGACTTGATCCCGGCCTCCTCGCCCGGAAGGAGATCGAGCACCTCCACCTCCCAGCCCCGCCCTTCCGCGTACCGCGTGTACATCCGGACCAGCATCTCGGCCCAGTCCTGCGACTCCGTGCCGCCCGCGCCGGGATGGATCGTCACGATCGCGTCGGCGTGCGCCTCCGGACCGCGAAGCATGTTCCGGAGCTCGAGCCGGTCGAGCTCACGGTCGACGGATCCGACTTCCGCCTCCAGCTCGGCTTCCAGCTCCGGGTCGGACGACTCCTCGTCCTCGAGCAGGGCGGCCATCTCGAGCAGATCATCGACCTTGCGAGAGAGCCGTCCCCACGGCTCGGTCCAGCCCTTCAGCTCCTTGGAGCGGGCGATCGCCGCCCGCGCCTCGTCCTGCCGGTCCCAGAACCCGGGCGCCGCCATCCGCTCGTCGAGCGCGGCGACCTCGCGTTCCTTTCCGGCTATGTCAAAGGAACCCCCTCAGCTCGTCGAGCCTGCTGCGCTGTTCCTCGAGTCGCTCGAGGCTCGCCTCGGAGACCGCCATTCCCTATCGCTCCGCGTGTCGGGCTCCCGGCCCGGCGCCCGGACGGGCGACCGCGGCCGGCAACGAAAGCGGGGCCTCCGCCCTGGCGGAAGACCCCGATACGCCGCGAGTCTAGCCCCGGGATCGCCGCGGGTCAAGCGGCCCTTCGAGCAGATCCAGGTCGATCTGCCGGTTCTCCGCGTCGACGCGAGCGACCCGAACCTCGACCCGGTCCCCGAGCCGGAATCGACGTCGCGTCCGACGGCCGGTCAGGGAGAAGGACTCCTCCTCGTAGACGTAGTAGTCGTCGACGAGCGAGCTCACCCGGACCAGACCCTCGGTCAGCACGTCGTCCAGGAGCACGAACAGGCCGAACCCTGTCACGCCGCTGATCGTGCCCGCCATCTCGTCCCCGAGGTGCCGTTCCATGTAGCGGATGGTCTTCAACGCGACGGAATCGCGCTCGGCCTCCTCCGCCTTCCGTTCGCGCTCGGAGCAGTGCCGGGCCGCGGCCTCGAGCTCCTCGACGGAGGGACCGCCCCCCCGTCCCGCCCGCCCCTCGAGCCAGCGGACGATTTCCCGGTGCACCAGCAGGTCCGGGTAGCGCCGGATCGGCGAGGTGAAGTGCGCGTAGGCCCGCGACGCGAGGCCGAAGTGCCCCACGTTGCGGGTCGAGTAGCGCGCCTGCCGCATGCTCCGGAGTGCCACGGCCGAGACGAGGTACTCCCGGGGCGTGCCCCGCTGCGATTCCACGAGGCGGGCGATGTCGGCCGGTCGGACATCCTCCGCGGGCAACGAGAACCCGAACAGCTTCCCGAGCGAGCGAAGACCCTCCAGACGGTCGGGATCCGGCGGTTCGTGGATCCGGTACACGAGGGGCAGGCTCTCGCGCTCCCCCAGCTCCGCCACGGTCTCGTTGGCGAGGATCATGAGGTCCTCGATCAGGCGGTGCGACGCGAGCCGCTCCCGGGCGTGGATCGCCACCGGCTCTCCCTCTTCATCGAGCTCCACCCTCGCCTCGGGGAGGGCGAAGTCGATCGCGCCCGCGGCCTCCCGGGCGCGCCGAATCGAGCGCGCGACGCCCGACAGGTGATGCAGGGCGCTCGTCACCTCTCCGGCCTCGACGGGCGGGCTCGGCTCCGTTCCGTCCAGCAGGGCCTGCGCCTGTTCGTAGGAGAGCCGATGCGCGCTGCGGATCACCCCGCGGACGACGCGCCGGTCTCCAATCCCTCCGCCGGAGTCCACCCGGAATACGACCGAGACGACGAGCCGATCCTCTCCGGGGACGAGAGAGCAGAGACGGCTCGAGAGCTCCTCGGGCAGCATCGGGACCACGCGGTCCACGAGATACACGCTGGTCGCCCGCTCGGCCGCCTCCCTGTCGAGGGCGGAGCCCCGCTTCACGTACCACGACACGTCGGCGATGTGCACCGCCACCTCGAGCGCTCCGCCCTCCAGCTCGCGGACGGAGACGGCATCGTCGTGGTCGCGCGCGTCCGCGGGATCGATGGTGAACACGAGCCGGTCCCGAAAGTCCTCCCGCCCCGCGAGGTCCTCCTCGCGCACGCCACGCCGACCGACCCGCTCCGCCTCCGCCTCCACGCCGGGGGGGAAATCGAGCGGAAGCTGGTGGCCGAGCAGGATCGCGAGCACCTCGACGCCCGGCTCCTCGGGGCGACCGAGAACCTTCGTGACCCGTCCGATCGGCGCCGGGCCCCCCTTTCCCCACTCCTCGATCTCGACCAGGACGACATCGCCGTCCTCGGCCCCGCCGTCCCGGTCCCCGGGCACCACGATCTCCGAGGTCAGCGGCGGCTCCTGCGGGGACACGAACCCGACTCCTCTCCGGCGGTGAAACGGGCCCACGGCCTGCGACGTCGCCCGCTCGAGGACCCGGACGATCCGTCCCTCCGGGTTCCGTCCGGGACGACGCCGGTCCACCCGCACGACGACGCGGTCCCCGTCCTGGGCCGTGTCGAGTTGGCGTCCCGGTACGTACACGTCCTCGTGTCCCGGCTCGTCGGGGATCACGAACCCGTCCCCCGCCCGCGTGGTCTGGAGACGTCCGGGCAGCGCCTCGAACTTCTCGGGAAGCCCGTAGCGGCCCTTCCGCTGACGGAAGATCTCTCCGTCATGCTCCATCTCCCGCAGAAGACGCCGGAACGCGCGATAGTCCTCCTGCCCGACGCCGAGCTCCCGGGCGAGCTCCCGGGCCCGGAGCGGGCGGTGACCGCTCTCCGCGAGGAAGGCGAGGATCCGGCGGCGATCCGGGGGACCGGACGACATCGAGCCTCCCGCGCTCAGAGACGCACGGCGAGAGAGAGCTGGAACGGCGTGCCCTCCTCGAACCGGGAGAAGTCGTCGAAGCTGTGGGCGAAATCGAGGGAGAGCCGATTCCAGCGGAGCCCGACTCCGAGCGACGGACCGCTCCGGCCCTCCGTGGAGGCCGCGTACCCGGCTCGCGCGAACAGGAGCCCGCGCCAGCCGGCTTCGACGCCGACGTGGAGGTCGAGATCGTCGAACTCCGTCAGCGTCTCCTGGACGTCCACGCGCGCGAGCAGCGCGAGGTCGCCGTTCGCCCAGCCCGCGTCCCGGCCCAGCGCGGACGGGAGGTCGAACTCGAACCCGAGTCGACCCCGCGCCGGAAGGGGATCGGCCGGGCCACCGGCGAGGCCGATCCCGCCGCCGAGATTCCGGAGAAGCAGGCCGGCGCGGACGCCGCGCACCCCGGGAACCCGCGCGATCGCCGCGAGATCGAACGCGCTGCCCGCTCCCGTCGCCTCGAGTCCCTCGCAGGCGCCGGAGCAGCCGGTCGCCAGGCGGATGAGCTTCCAGCTCGCCCCGAGCTCCACGCCCGACCCGACCGCGTAGGCGACCGACGCGATGAAGGCCGAATGGCTCGGATCGATCGTTCCGATCTCGCCGTTCGCCGCGTCCCGCGCGTCGATCCGGCCGAGGTCGTAGTGGAAGTAGGTGGCGCCGATCCGGAAGGACCGCCAGGCCAGGATCCCGCCGACGACACGCGCGGTCGCCGAGAAGTCCTCGCCGCCGGCCACGTAGAGCGCGCTCCGATCGAGTCCGGCCAGTCCGGCCGGGCTCCAGAGGGCTCCCTCGACGTCGCCCGAAGAGGCCGTCGCCGCCCCGCCGAACCCCACGGTCCGCGCTCCGACCGGCACCAGGAGAAAGGTCGCGGACTCGCGGATCGACCCGTCGCCGGCGCGCGTCTCGCCGCCCGTCTCTCCCTGCGCGGACGCCCGGGATGCGAGGAGGGCCAGGAGGGTGAGCGCGAGGCCGAGCTCAGTAGCTCTCCGCCTCATCGATCAGCAGGATCGGGATCTCGTCCTCGATCCGGTAGACGAGACGGCAGGACCCGCAGCGGAGTTCCTGCTCGTCTTCCCGGTACTCGAGATCCCCGCGGCACTTCGGGCAGACGAGGATCTCGAGAAGGGTGGGATCGAGCGCCATGTCAGGTCCTCCGCGAAGGGACGGGATACCCGAGGACCTTAAGACGGCCCGGGTCCTTCCGCCAGTTGCGCAGCACCTTGACCCTGAGGTCCAGGTAGACGCGAGCGCCGACGAGGGACTCCAGCTTGCGCCGCGCCCGCGTCCCGATGCGCCGCACCATGACACCTCCGCGCCCGATCACCATCCCCTTCTGCGATTCGCGCTCCACGAACACCGTGGCGGCTATGTAGATGGGCTCCTCCTGCTCGCGGAACTCCTCGATTCCGACCGCGATGCTGTACGGGAGCTCCTGGCCCAGCTCCTCGAAGCAGGTCTCGCGGATCAGCTCCGCCGCGAAGAACCGGACCGGCGCCGTCGCGATCTCGTCCGCGGGGTAGAGGAACGGCCCGGCCGGGAGTCGCGCCAGGATCTCCTCGCGCAGGACGTCGACGCCCCGCCCCTCGGTGGCGACGGTCGGAACGATCGCCGCCCACTCCTCGCCGGCGAAGCCGCTCGAGAGCTCGTCGAGCGCTCCCGGGTCGACCCGGTCCGCCTTGTTGAGGCACAGAAGGGCCGGTGTGTCGCGGGGGGGGCTCCACCCCCGCGCGTGCTTGAGGCTCCGCTCGTATCCGACATCCACCACGTAGACGATCACGTCCGCGTCCGTGGCGGCTTGCTCTGCCTCCTCGAGCATGCCCCGCTGCAGCAGATAGCGCGGCTCGAGAAGTCCGGGAGTGTCCACGAACACCGCCTGGTGCACGGCGTCCGTGTAGATCGCGAGGAGCCGCTGACGCGTCGTCTGCGCCTTCGGGGTCACGATCGAGAGACGCTCGCCCGCGAGCTCGTTGAGGAGCGTGGACTTTCCCGTGTTGGGGAGGCCGACCAGGGCGACGAAGCCGGCGGACGAGACGGGAAGAGTCAATCGTACCTGCGCACCGAGAACTCGTCGGCCTGGACCTGTTCACTCCATGCGGACATCCGTGTGACCTTTCGCTGCGGAGCGGGGGAACGGAATCTGCAATACGCCGTCCGGTCGCTCGTATCATAGCCAAGTGAGGTGCTGGCCGAATCATGTCGCCGCGCAAGCTGCTCGTCCGCCTAGGTCTGATCGCCACCGTGCTCGCCGCGGTGCTCGCCGTACCCGATTGGCTGACGACAGAGAAGATCGTCTACGGGAACGACTTCTTCCAGTACTGGTCGGCGGGTCGGTTCGTGCTCGAGGGCGGAAGTCCCTACGACCACCAGGCCTTCTTCGAGTTCCAGAAATCGGTGGGGTGGGAGAACAGCATTCCCTTCATCACCTGGAATCCCCCTTGGGCGATCGGCCTGTTCCTGCCGTTCGCGCTGCTCCGTTACGCGCCGGCGGTCATGCTCTGGCTGTTCGTGCAGGGGGCACTCATCGTCGGCTCGGCCATTCTGCTGTGGAAGCGTTACTCGGGCTCACGCGAAGGTGAGCGCCTCGTCGTCTTCATGGCGGTCCTGTTCACGCCCGCACTTCTCAGCATCATCTTCGGCCAGATCAGCGGATGGCTGCTGGTCGGCGTGACGCTGGCCGTTCTGGGTGTCGAAGAGGATCGTGCCGGATTCGTGGGCGCGGGCGTCGTGCTGATGTCCGTGAAGCCGCACTTCACGTTCCTCCTGATGCTGGCGCTTCTCTGGTGGGGACTTCGGAGACGGCCGCTCGCATTCATCGCGGGCTCTTCGGCCTGTCTCCTTCTGCTTCTCGCCGTGCCGCTGACGCAGCGTCCGACGTTGATCGTGGAGTATCTGAATACGGTCCTGCATTCCCAACCGCGGGAATACGTGAGCGACACTCTCGGAGCCGGTCTCCGGTTGCTTCTCGGGTGGAACCACTTCTGGGTCCAGTTCCTCCCGCTGTCCGTCGGAATCGGCTGGCTCTGTCGCGAAGCCGTGCTCCACCGGGGCAGCATCACGCTCGAAGGCGACCGGATTCCCCTTCTTGCACTCGTCTCCGCGCTCGTAGCGCCCTACGGATGGCTGTTTGACAACGTCGTCGCCATTCCGGCACTGGTGCTCGTCTGGTCGGATCTGTCCAGGCACGGGAGTCGGTCCACGCGCTCCCGATTCCTGGGTGGGTTCGCGGGCTTCTGCCTTCTCCTGCTCGGACTCCACGTCTGGCTCTGGGACCCGATGCAGTGGGTACACGGCTGGGTGCCGGCATGTCTTCTCGCCGTGTTTCTGCACTATCGCCGGCCGGAAGCCGGCCACGTCGCGGAGGCTGGCCCGCCCTGAGTCGGTCGACGGAACCGGTCGGATGAGGAACGCCCCGCCGACCCGGGAAGGGGGGCGGGGCGTTCAGCGGAGTGCCGGCGGCGACCTACTCTCCCACGACAGAAGCCGCA
>Ga0316577_10001691_pt1 | contig 10578 bp, 18 predicted proteins | sample S5NA_FD_203073 | JGI IMG/M metagenome (GOLD analysis project Ga0316577, IMG submission 203073) | Rhizosphere microbial communities from salt marsh grasses in Alabama, United States - S5-7_050615r2r1 | ecosystem: Host-associated > Plants > Roots > Rhizosphere | place: USA: Alabama | collected... | reverse complement strand
TAGGACGAATTCGGAATACGAGGAGTCGAGTGAAGTGGCGGCTGGACTACGCGATCTCAGTGCTCGATCTGGATCGGGAGTACGGGCTCGATCTTGAAGCCGCACACGACGCGGGGTATGACTGCTATATGACTCACATTCTTTTCGAGAAGCTCCGCGTATGTGACGCCGGCGACGCGTTCGAGAGGCTGAAGAATGAGCGTGCATCGAAAAACAAACAAGGCCAAGCGGATTGATCCGCAATGCAGGAATCATAACCGATGCCCGACGTGCCGTGGGAATCGTCAGCATCAGGGGGACATAGCAAAACTGGCGGCTGATCAGCAGCTCGCTGAGTGGGAAGAGGATCATGTCCGATTTCGATGTTTTGGAGGGGACGCGCACAAGGGGTGCGCGTGCTCATCGAAAGCGTGCTGTGAAAATGGTCAAAAAGATGCCGGCCAAGAAGAAGCCCAAAGCCAAGAAGCATAAGCGCGTCAGCGGCGCCACAAAAGGATTCGGATTCGAGCGGAAGCTCGCTGTTAAATTCGGCCTGTGGTGGACTGAAGGCGATCGCGATGACATATTCTGGCGAACTGAGGGCTCGGGAAGTAGGGCGACTTCTCGCGCGAAGCGAGGGAAAAAGACCCGCTTCCAGTACGGCGACATGACGTTCACTGATCCGATCGGCATGCCGCTGATCGAGGCATTCAACTTCGAGTTCAAGAACTACAGGACGTACGATCTTCTCAGCGCCTTCGCGCAAACCGATCCGAATAAGAGCTGGCTGGTTATGTGGGCGGAAGCGCGTATCGACGCGCTCCTCTCACGCCGAGAGCCGATCCTCATTACCAAGAAGAACCAGCACGACATGATCATGTGGATGCCGAAGGAGCTGTTCATCGACCTGTACAGCTGTAATTTCAGGCCATATCCGAGGATACTTGTCGAACTCAAGGCGCAATCGGTGCGGATGAAGAAAGGGAACTCCATCGAGATTCCGCAGCATGCCGTCTATGGCGTGCTGCTCGACGATTTCTTCGAAGCCATGGACCCCAGAGTGGTAGAGGAATTGCTTTATGGCACAAACAGAGCCACGAGAACTGAAGATTCCAGAGTTCCAGCAGCTCCTTCAGCAGCAGCAGAAGGAGATGATGCGGAAGCGGCAAGCAGTTCTTCAGGAGGCAGCAGCTCGGATTCCTGACATCCTGAAGGAAGGTAGCGAGGCGCTCCGGTACGCGTACATGATGCTCTTCGGCTACCAGCTGACGAGATGGGCGGCCTCGAAGCTGTGTGAGGATCCGAAGGTGAACTCGCCTATGCTCCAGATCATCAACGATGCACAGATGGAGAAATCAGCCGAGCCCTTCGACTTTAGCGAATCCATGAAGCAGTTCAGGGAACGTCACATGCCTTGGATCGACGGTGTCCAGCGTGAAGAGGCGGCTCGCGATACGACGAACAAGAAGCGCATCAAGAATCTTTCGACGCGTATAAAAAACAGGTTCCTCCCGCTCCCGGTCGATTCAATGTCCGAGATATTTTCCGAGGACGGCGGCATGACGCACGAGGACACGCTGCTGATATTCGGCCAGCGCAGTGCATACACTCCGCTGCTGCGATGGAGCGCTCACGAATACAAAAAAGCCGGCGGGACATCTCTCACGCTCTTGGGCACTGAGATGGTTCCCACTGATATCAAACAGCTGCCTGGGTTCACTGTCGTCAACAAGAGCTGGCGTAACAAAGGCGATACGTACGGCATGTTTGCCGAGGTCATGAAGCCGTTCAAGAATTCCAAGACCGATCCGATCGGGCTCCTCATCGTGGAAGATCTCGACAATCTTCTCGACGAATCCCCGCTGATCGAGCCGCGTCCCGTCAGATTGGTGCGCGCTCTCGGACTTCTACGACAGTATCAATCGGTTTATCCGATGGCTATGATCATCGGCGTCAGTACGGACAAAGACGAGCCCGTGGGCATGCGCCCTGAAGAGGTGTACCCGCCATTCCTCACCAGTCACCCGCACCTCGAAGCCGAGATGAGCGATTCGAAACTGGTGGCCGGATCGAAGAATGTCACCGTGAAGCTCGACGGTCGTGAGAAGGAAGTATTCACGCTGTCCGATCTTTGGAGGAAGGCGACGTAGCGCCCGTAGCCTAGCGGATAGGCGACGGTCTCTAAAACCGTGAAGGCGGGTTCAACTCCCGTCGGGCGCTCCATACATCGTATGAAAACTCGGGCGGGTGCGCGTGTTGCGCCCATAAACCTATAGGCGCCCGTTTCGTAGCCCAGTTTGTAGGGGGACGCGATGCCAAAGCAAGGACTGACGGAAATCGTAGCCGTAATTGACAAGTCGGGATCGATGGACTCGATCAGGGAAGATGCGATGGGCGCATTCAACAGGTTCCTCTCGGATCAGAAGAACCTGCCGGGCGAGGCGACGTTCACGCTCACGCTCTTCGACACGAATTACAACATCGTGCACGCGCGAAAGCCCATCAAGGACGTGCCGGAGTTGGTACGCGAAACCTACGTACCCAGCGGATTCACCGCGCTTATGGACGCTGTCGGTCGTACCATCGACGAAGTCGGCAAGCGTCTGTCCGATACACCGGAGCCGGAGCGCCCTGAGCGTGTCGTGATGGTCATCATCACCGATGGTCAGGAGAACTCCAGCAAGGAGTACAGCAGGCAGACGGTGTTGGACAAGATCAAGCTTCAGACCGATGTGTACAAGTGGGAATTCGTGTTCCTCGCAGCCGGGCCGGACGCGATGCAAGAAGCACAGAAAATCGGGATCAAGCTGCCGAACGTTGTCGCCTTCGCCGCCAACGATGGCGGGGCATACGTGCGCAAGATGAGAAGCCTCTCATCGAATGTCGGCTCGTACCGTTGTGGGCTGGCGCCTGATTGGCAGGCCGACAGCCACGACGCGTGAGGCTCAGGAGGAGTCGTGTGGAGAAAGATCCGTCGATGGTTCAAGCGTATATGGAAGCGATGCCAGTATCGACGCGGATGGCGGATCTGTCTCGCATGTCGTAGCTGGCAGAAGATTGAATGTAAGCCAGTTTACCTCCTCTTCGAGGATGAGCCTCCGATGTTTGTCGAGTGGAAATGCACCGGCTGCGGCAAAAGGACAGGGCTCATGCCGACGATGCTCACGACGGACGCGGTGAAGAGTCTTGGATACAAGGATTTCAACGATTACGCCGAGAAGAACGGACTCACAAAGAAGGCCATCGTGAATAAGCGCAAGACAGAAGAAGGGAAGACAGATGGTTGAGATGCTGATACTGCTGTTCAAGCTGCTAATATCGCACGCGCTCTGCGATTTCTCGCTGCAGACGCCCTCGATGGCGTCTGGAAAGAACAGGCACAATATCCCGAAGGATGACGCATTGCCACCGGGTCAGAAACCGACAGCGTGTTGGCCGTATTGGCTGACTGCGCATGCGCTGATTCACGCCGGTGGCGTATTTGTGGTCACGGGGAACCTGTGGGCCTCGCTCGCGCAGCTCGTGACACACTGGACATTCGACTTCGTGAAGTGCGAAGGCTTCACTAGCCCGCATATCGACCAGCTCGTGCATACGTGCGTGCTGGTGATAACAGCGAGCATCTTGTCGATGCCTGCATGAGGAACGAAGGTATGTAAATGACATTCGGAGAGATCTATCCGTTGCCGGTGAGTGATGCCGACAAGTATCGCAATCCGGTGATGCGCTGGTTTCGAGAACACCGGCCCGGTGTTGTGAGCGTCTTGGAAAAGCTGGGTATCACACATTTCGGTATAGCCGGAGTCACGTGGGAACGTATCAGGCTCGTGTGTTTGATGGACGGACACCCGATTTCCTCTGCCGAGGCGCTTGCGCGAGGAATGACCGAGCACGAATTCGAGGACTTCGATCGACAGATCGACAACGACGATCTCACGTGTGTCATCGACTGGCAGATATGCGAATACCCGCTGGAGCTTGAGATGGACAAGTGACAAGTATGACGACACCGAGCCAGTGGAGCGTGTCGGTTTAACGATGGGAGATTCCGAGTGAGGAGGAACATGCCGTTCACCTAGGTGCATCCGCCGTAGGCTCGCGGTCCGCCCGTCAGTTAATACCTTGTTTAGTGCCTTATTTTAAGGGTATTACCTGATTTTGGAGGCTGTATCATGGAACGCGAAGCGTATCGTCGTGGAATTCGTCACCTGAAGGCGCGTATAAAGGAAATGGGCGAAGCACAGCACAGGTGTAAGAAGGCCCTGCGCCACCCGAGGAAGACAAAACTGGACCTGGAGTGGTTGGAGAGGGAAATTGACGAGATCTTCGCCGGTGATGATTACTGGAGAAGCGTTTCCCGCTTGCAGTCGCACGTGGCGACGCGCAGGTTCAAGATATCTGCGTACTTGGATGTATATGCAGAGGTAAGAGGAAAGCCGCCTTGTCACAAATCGAAAGAAGATTGTAGCTACAGGGCGTGTGAAATCCGACGTGCAAGGAAGGAGTTCGAGGACGCGTGCGGTATTACTGCGGATTTGAGTTCGCTCCCCTGGACGACTGGCAGTCGTACGTAGGGGAAGTGAGGGCTCCGAGCAACTACAAAGATCAAGCGAAGATCGCCGACTACATAAGTCGGCGCATCGATGAACTTTCAAGGGATGCAGAGACTCATCCGCTGGCCGGGAGCCTTTCACGGGCTGTCGTGGTCAAGGATGGCGATACTGTATTCGACGAAAGAAGCTTCGTTGGCGTGAAATTCTTGGAATTCATCTCCAAGGACAGCGGGCTCGATAAAAACCCGGCAACCACGAAGGACAATCTGTTGATTGTCGGGTACAAAATGCACACGGCAGCGCGATTGGCAGCCTTGGAGTACATCGCTGTTAATGGTGCACTTCCGTTTGCGCTTCATTGGGCGCTCGAACTCGATCCCGAGTTCCGATACAACAGGATTCCCGGCTACATGGACCCGGTCAGCGTGCTTTCTGGCTCATCGACACATGGTGTGGCAGCCGTAGCCAAGAAATTCGGACTTCCCGTCAACCAGGAGGAAGCAGAGAGCCTTGCAGTTGTCGCATCGCAGCTCGCTTCGAGGCTCGGACTGTAAGTGGAGATTGCCGCCGTCCTTCGGGGCGGCGGCATTTCTCTCATAAGAGCGAGGAAATCGACATGGAAGTCAAGCTTTACGGCAAACCGGGTTGCAAATTATGCTCCAGCGCCGAGGACAAGCTGTTGCTCATGGAAATACCGTACGAGAAGTACGATATCGACTACTTTCTCATGCCCCACGAAGGATGGAGAGACGACGGATCGGAAGATGTACAGGCCATGCACTGCCTGATCAACCGACAAATTCCGATGGTAGTGATAAACAACGAACCTTATTCATACGCGCCGGCTATGCGTGCGCTAAAAAATTGTAGAAAATGAGCCAAATGCGCTCGAGGAGGAGCAAATGAAGAGGTCTGCGGCCGATGTGTCAGCCCCGCCGTCTGTTCGTCGACCTAAAAAGATAGGGCTCGTGCAGTCTTTGGAGGAGATCAGGCGTGAAAAGTTCGTTCCGTTCACGCATGGACCGCTCTATGTACACGGTCCGGTGCCATTCGACATCGTCGAACGGTTCGTCATGGAGACTTCGATCGAGGTTTTCATGACGTATTACGATTTCATGGACTTTCCCATCGTGAATTTGCCGAAACCCTACGGTTTCAGGCTGTTCGTGATGGACGACACGTCGTATCCTCATTTCTGCAAGTGGCTCGAAACGGTCGAAATGCTGAATTCATCGCAGAGACGCATCGTGATTCCGCGTCGAGTGGCCGCTCCGATCCTCGATCCGTTCATGAAAATGCTGAATGTGACCGTTCCGACGCCCGAAATCATTGACGTGTGGACCGTCAGCCGTTCTGACATGCAGATAATGCCCACCACCCACGTCGAAACCCTCCCATATCCCGTGTTCAAGGAGGGCGAGGCCGAAGATTTGACGCGAGAAGAGTTCCTTCGGAGGCTTCCGAAGCCTGTGACGGCCCCTTCAGCGATCAAATTGATCAAAAAACAGGCCGATCCCAAGGTAATCGTGCGTGGAAAAGCCAGGTTTGCAGAAATGGGGAGCAAATGAGAGTCTGGATCAAGCCGCCGAGTCCGATGGAAGCCACAAACGTCGAGTCGAAAGACGGAGATTTATCCTTCAAGCCGCTGTTTTATCAGCCGAGAGGGAAGGCGAACGCCGGAATCATCGAAGTTCGGCGCGATGATGGCTCGTTGGTCTTCCTCGGAATGATGATCGTCAGCGGAAGGGACGGTTCGGTGGTCATTCATCCTCGGACGAAGCCCGTTCAATCAGCTCTGGACGGCGGAAATAGGAGCAAGAAGACATCATGAGCGACAACCCGAAGCCTTTTTGGCTCGTAGTGATCAGCGATTCGATGAATAGCCCCCCCAAATGCATCGAATGTAAGGACCGGGAGGCCTTCGAAACGGCCCTGAAAGAGCATATTTTGGGTGCCGATGAGGACTTGTATGCGTTCGCTTTCCTCGGAGATCGCATCCAGCTGGCCACTCCACAGCCCATCGGCACCTACATCGTCGATGGAAAAGCGGTCCAAGTGGGCAAAATGACCGAGTCCACGGACGCTTCCGGGCGCATAATTCCGCTGGTTCCGAAGAGCGGCAGCTAAAGCATCAGGCTTTTTCGCGTTACTATAATTTGGTGACCCTCTGCTATTTTCTAATAGGAGAGGAGACCGATCGATTGAATCGGTCCGATTGTCGGAAAACAATCGATACGGGGTATCGGAACCTTTGTGCCCGGGAAGGAACGTTCTGGAACACCAGCGGGGACGGGGGCTTCGACGATGATGGTGCCGTGCAAGGTGCCCTCATCAAGACGTTGGTCGAAGAGGCAGCGGTCGTCGGTTTCGCCCAGATCGACGATCTCGACGCGGACATGGCGTGTCTGGCCAGAACGTCAGCGTTCCTCGCACTGCCTGACGGCGTTCGGAAGAATGGTGTGGCGCGGAAGTACCCGCGTTTCATCGAGCTTCCGTTCGTCCTGCACAATGGAACCGTCCATCTCGGGACTCAGGAGGATGGCGGTTTCTACAAGATAATCGACGAGTCCGACGACCGGCGGTTTCAGGTCGTCACGCGCGGAGAGCTGAATGGGGCAAAAGCTCACCCGATCGGACAGAGCCGGAAGGGTAACGCTCCGGCTGACAAGAAGTACGCTCTCTATCGGGAACCCGAGAGAGGGCGGGATAAGGTGCTGTTGAGCGGCCTCGCGTGGATGTTCCAGACAGCAGAACATCGCGCGGCTGTCGGCCAGCTCAAGACATTGACGCAACTCTCGGCGAGCGACTTTTCCTTCTGCGTGGTACCGGCCGCGAATCGACCGCTCCAGCTGCGGTTCGAGGGCGGGTCGGACCAGGAGAAGGCGAAGCGCTGGGTTGATGCGAAGGTCGCCGAGAACACCCAGAATGGGCACTGGGGCGTGCCGGGGTTCGATGGTTTGACCTCGGACATGGACGGTGAAGTAGCCGCAATCTTCCAGAACAACGTGTTGGTCAAAAACGGGACGAGCGAGAAGACGTTCTCGTTCGACCCGACGGCCTTCGGAGAGCACATCCGCTGTTTCACCGGTGTAGCGGGTGCTCCTCCAGTCAAGCCGATCGTGAAGACCAACTCGCGAGTCAGCGTCGGCGACACGTTGTTCGGCCCGTGGGAAATCCAGCCCGCGAGCAGAGAAGATGTGGCTCAGCTGGTCGCCGAAACGAACGGAGAACTGTTCAAAGCGCTTCGGCAGATTCGCGCATGGAGTCTGCTGACCAGCGGTCGACAGCTGCACGACGGTCGCTTCGCCCTGCCCTTGGAGGGCGTCGTACCGTCCGATTTGGGGCAGGTGTTCATGCGCCTCAAGACGGACAAGGGAGAGGATGTCCGCGTGCAGCGGGTTCTTCTCCTGCAGGGCGCCCCTGGCGTCTTGCGCGTCGTGCCGGAGTCGGAAGAGGTCGTTGGATTCAGGATCGATCTGTACAACCAGTCCCAGACGGGGGAGATGCGACGCAGCATCACCGCCGCCCGGAAGGTGCGTCAGGCCAGCGGCAAGCGTGAGTCCGTGGCCTAACAGTCGATCCTGACGGATGAACAAAAGCAGAGGGTCACCACCCCGAATGCCTCGTGCGCCGGCGGCCGGGGGGGCCGCCGGCGCCGGGCCACAAGCCATCGTTCTCAAAGGAGAATACGATGAGAGAAGCATTGATGGCTATCGAGATCGTGCTTCTGCGCAGTATAGCAGAAGCTGAAATGTGTGAGAAGCGGGCAGATAAGAAGGATGATTTTCTGGTTCGTCTTTATGGGGACGAAGCCGTACTCCACCATAAAGAGAGCGCTAGTAATTGGCGGGCAAGGGTGGATGGTGCGTTCGCGGTTCTCGAAGAGCTTGCGAAAAATCATCCCGAGCTGGAAGACGAAGTCCGCCGGTTGAGACCGGCGTGGCATCCAGTCTACTCTTAAGTAGGAGGGAGGCGGTGATGGCTGGAGCGGCCTTTTTGCAACTGACGCTGTTGGGCGGCGGCGACCCGGTGTACATTCATGTCGGAGCAGTCAAGTATTTCTGCCAGTCATGCTCTTCAGACGGGGAGAAGCATACGCTCGTGTCTTTCGGTCACGATCGTATACTCGTAAAAGAGTCGATCGAAGAGATCAAGTCCAAGCTTGCTTAGTGTTGGGTTGAGAGTCCTACGACTCTCACACACATCGCGTATGCGAGCCCCTCTTTTGCTATTAGGAGGGGCATGTGGATATGCGAGAATCGAGACGATGATGGGGGACCTCTTTTTTTGCTATCAGCTTGACTGAATAGTTTTGCACACTTATCATGAGGGTAGCTAACGGGAGACAAAACTATGGGGGACGTTCCAGAGCCGCAGAATGAAGAAATCCGAACCACCTACGCGCAGGATCGTCAACTGAAAGCGTCAGTCATCCCGAGCGGCCGCGCCGCAGGTCAAGGCGGCGGCAGTTACGCATTTGACGCCAACAACCCTGATATCCCGCAGAACATCATCGTGTGTGAGGGCGGGGAGATGAAAAAGATCGCCCAGGTGACCAGGAAGGATTTGGCAGGCGTCAACGCCGCAAATCGCCAAAGACATGAAAATACCGCCGTGCGAGAGGCCGCCGCCGAGGACTTCTACAGAAATTTAGACGCGTCGAAAAATCAACAGGAGGAACAGCCCAAGCGAGTCCCTTTCGTCGTAAGCGCTGAAGGCGTGCCCATTGCGCAGCCTTCAGCACCACCCGTCTACGTCACCATAAAAGGTCCATTTGGCCGCATCAAGCAGCCCTTCTCCAAGGTATTCAGGGATGGGGCATTCCTCATCCTCAAGGCCGACCACAATACGCTGGCGACCTCCTACGAGCTGCCGGAGCTGGAAGATGACGAGGTTATGCGATTAGAGCTGAAAATCGGCGATCATGTGGTACAATGTATTCACGCTGGAATCCGATTTACAGAGGATGATGCGTCTGCTACATTCACTGTGTTGTTAGTCCAAGAGGAGACTGACATTGAAGAAGGACGGCTCCGTCAAGCTCGGTAAGACGAAGTGTGACTTCTGCAACGGTCCGGCCGAGGCGGCCATAGGTCAAATCATCGTATGTAAGGATTGCGCCTTACTCGCGAAAACCTCCTCTGAGACCGCTACGTTGAAGGCTGCCGGGCTGATCCTTCGGGACCTCCACAAGTAGCGAGGACGCGCTAATGTCCGCGAATACGTTCCCGATGTTTCCGCAAACCGGCGTTTTATCGTCAAACAGCTCCCTCAATCGTTACTCGCAGGCGTTCCCCGATCCATTCTTCGACTACGCATCGACACAGATGCCGAGGAGCTTGTATGACGTATTTCGCTGGTGTTTTGTTCCCGGAACTCCGGTGCAGATGGCTGATGGAAGCCTTCGAGCCATCGAAGATGTTCGTGCAGGCGATCTTGTGCTCAATCGCTTCGGAAAGCCGGGCGTCGTAAACATCACGAGTACTCGCCCTTGGCGAGATATGATCATACGGATTGAGACGGCGGATGGCTCCGCTGTTTCTATCGATAGCATCCCGGAGCATGAACATTTCGTCGTTCGCACGCCTAGACTGAAACCAAATCGTTGTATCTCCGCATTGAAGTCCGACCGTATCGAGAAAGTGAGCGCTCGCGACGTTCGTGCCGGCGACTATCTGATTTCACCGCAAGCTAAGCTGAATGTTGGGGAAAAACCGGATGTAGATCCGTATCTAGCTGGAATATATCTGGGAGACGGATGGGTATGCCAGCGATACGAGGGACGTGGTGGGCGTACTGATAGGACGTGGCATGACACCGGTGACCATTATGCCTCTAGGCTCATCTTTTCACCAAACGCTTGTGAATCGGTCGCGCGAGTAGCTTCCGCCGTAACGGCTACGGGATATCAGTTGATCTCTACACCATCGCCCATGGCTGGCAAAGCCATGGTGTACACGTGCCACAACCCCGAGTTGACCAGCAAGCTGAAGGCACTTTGCGGACACGGCGCACATTCGAAAAGGCTTAATGGGCAGGTTTATGG
>Ga0316577_10001690_pt1 | contig 10582 bp, 6 predicted proteins | sample S5NA_FD_203073 | JGI IMG/M metagenome (GOLD analysis project Ga0316577, IMG submission 203073) | Rhizosphere microbial communities from salt marsh grasses in Alabama, United States - S5-7_050615r2r1 | ecosystem: Host-associated > Plants > Roots > Rhizosphere | place: USA: Alabama | collected... | reverse complement strand
GCGGGTGATGAGGAGGGCTGACTCGGCCCCCGCGGGCCGCGGGTAGACCAGCTCCATCCCGTCCCGCAGTTCCTCCGGGACCTCGGGATTGCGTCCCCACCAGTCGCTCACCCAGGCCACCCCGTCCGCGGTTGCCACGAGCTCCGCGACACCTCCCCCCCGCCGCTCGCGGGCGGACGAGGGGATCACACGGCCCTCCTTGGGCGTCACCGTTGTGTGCACGGTGTAGAGCCCGCCGAAGCCGTCGGGCACGATCTCGTCCCCCGGTGCGTGGTCCACCACGCGCAGGGCCACCGCGTCGAGGTGGTCGATCTCCTCCTGGTCGTTCCGGACCCGCACCCGGTAGCGGCCGTCGGTCGGGGCCAGGTGCGCGAGGGGAGCGAGATCGGTTCGCTTCGCAGCACGATAGATAGCCCCTCCGAGCGGCTCGGCGTCGAGCACCCACTTCTCCCCGTCGAAGCTGTCGATGAGGGGGCAGGACGTATAGGTGGTGGAGCTCGAGCTCTCCCCCCACGGCTCGCTGAGCTCGCTCGCCACCCAGGCGACCACGGCGACGTCGACGGCGAGACCGATGAGCGTGCCAGTCACCTTGCCGCTGTTCGACCGAACGAGGCGGCTCACGCCCGCCACCTCGGCGTGATCCACCCTCTCGTTTCCCACAGGCGTCTCGATGACGAGGCTCGTGAGTGCCGGAAGGCGACGCTCGGTGACGAGGCGGCCCAGGGTCTCGCCGGTGATGCTGCGCCCCTCGGCATCGGACAGGGTCACGACCCGCTGCATGCTGATCGTGCTCTCCGTCCCTCCTTCCTGGGCAAAGCGCACGAACCCGGGACCGACGCCCCGAAAGTCTCCCGTGTCCGATTCCCCGCTCGTCACCGTCAGGCGCGCTCCGGGGCCGAGCGCGGGCAGGGGCACCTCGGCCTCCAGCGCCTTTCGCGCCGCCTCGTAGCGCGGGCCGTACTCCTGCGGGCGGGCCCACTCCAGGCCCTGGTATTTGCCCGACAGCACCCTCCCGTCCCACAGGTGCACCTCGACGGCCGCTCCATGCTCCAGCACATCGACATCGCTGCGGGCGACGGGCTCGACCTTGACCGGCTTCTGCTTGTCCGAGTGGGCTCCAACGAAGTAGCCGATCGCCGTGCAGCCGGCGAGTGCCACCGCCGCCCCCAGGGGCACGAAGGCCCAGACGAGGCGTCTCAGCATGGCGGCCTCCTCTCTCAACGGGCCCAGCGGAAACCCGTCCCGGTCAACTTGAGAAGCAGCGTGCTCCGAATGTTACTACACGAAGTGCGAAGAGCTGCCAATGGAGTGGATCGAGAGGACGGGGGGCTCACTCAACGACTTCCGACCGCCAGACTGTGGATGGAGTGGATCCAGAAGACACAGAAACGGCACAAAAGGGGCACATTGGACTACGAGAACGACCTCCCGATCTACATCTGCCAGAACGCGAGGGCTCCTTTCGAAGAGTGGTGGCCTTCGACGAGGTGGTACGGGGGCGCCAAGAAGGACAAGGAGCCCTGACCCTCCTTTCGCCCGCTTCCGTTCGCAATCGAACTGAGGCACTTGGAGAAGAACCCGTCAGCCTCCAGGTCGTCAATCGAGAGAGCATCCGCGGCGACGAGCTGGTACATCTCATCTAGCCTGACGTGCGGCCCGGGAGACTCTGTGCGTTTCCGCCAACTCATCGCGGTCGCTACGGCTCCCCGAAACGGAAGTCGCTCCCGGTCGCCGCCGAGGACGGTGTGGGTAAGGCTGCGGATATCATCGAACGGATCGGCTCAAGGTCCGCGGCGAGCGGTCGCGGATCTTGGTTCTCGCTTCTGACTGCAGCGTTTGCCCGGGCCGCTGCAAGATGGAGAGCTGTTCACATGAGGAGCACACCATGGCACCTGACAACTCTTCCATAGTCTCAGTCATCCTGCTCGGTCTACCGCTTGTTCTGTATGGTTGCTCCGGGCAAGGCGAGCCGGGCGGTCAGTCTGTCCCCGACATCAGGGGCCCGCGCCCGGGTGAGGTGAGAGTGAATCCGCGGGACGGGGAGCGTTATGTGTGGATCCCTCCAGGCGACTTCCAGATGGGATGCTCCCCGGACGACAAGTACTGCCAAGATGCTGGCGCGGCCCGCTATGCCAACGAGAAGCCCCGTCATCGGGTGACCATCAGCAGAGGGTTCTGGATGGGGCAGACTGAGGTCACCATCGGTGCCTACCGGAGATTTGCGAGTGCGACCCAAGCCAAGGCGCCCGAGGAGTTGGTCCTCGCTGCTCCTGAGAGATTTCGGTCCCCCGATTTCCCGCAGGGCGACAACTACCCGATGGTGTACGTGACCTGGGGGGAGGCAGCGCAGTACTGCAAGTGGGCCGGGGGGCGGCTGCCGACGGAAGCGGAATGGGAGTATTCGGCGCGCGCAGGAAGCCAAGCAGCCAGCTACGGGAATCCGATTGAAATCGCATGGTATGCCGACAACTCGGGCCGTTCGAAGCTGGATAGCGCCAAGCTGTGGGAGGCAGCCTCCCACTCAGGTGCGCGCTACGAGTCGTTGTTGAAGGACAACAGGAACCAGGCGCAGCCGGTTGGCAGGAAGAAGAGCAACGACTTCGGGCTCTACGACATGCTGGGGAATGTCTGGGAACACTGTGCGGATTGGCATGACGACAAGTACTACCAGGCGAGTGAGGAGAGAGATCCCCGGGGCCCCCCGATTGGGGAGTGTCCCGGCTACCAAGGGCGATCGGGCAGCCGTTGTCGGGTAATGCGTGGCGGGGACTTTTCTGCGCCTCCGGTGGGAGTACGCGCCTCGCTACGCAACTGGATGCTGACCGATCACCGGTTCAACAGCATCGGATTCCGGTGCGTGTGCGAGGAATGATGCTAGTCCTGGACTGGTTCGGAGAACGGAAGCAACGGGACTAGGTGACCCTCACGCCGTCTCGCCGTGTCGTTTGACCTGGTCACAGGGTCGCCAGAACCCTCCGAAGGCCGGCGGTGAGGACTCTCCGTGTCGCCGAAAGGGCGTGTCGCGCCAGGGGCCGCGAATTGAAGCTCTATGAATCGGCCTCAAACGCCGAGACTACTTCCCAAGATCAGGGCAGCCGGTCAGGTCTGGAGTTCTCACTAGGCGCAGTTGTGGCCGAGTGCGTCGTCTGGGCCGCGTCAACGCGACCGTGGCGACTCTACCTCTGGGTTCCAGTCGCCGTTTCTTGGATTTCTCTTGGATTTGCCTTAGGTGGGGCCACTGGCGCCAAATCGCCCGAGTGAGGCGAAGCCTACCGGCGCCGTCTGGAAGCTTCGCGTTCGAGCTGGTCAAGGTTGCGACGCAGAGCCGGACTTCTCGCCACGTTCCCGCCGCTTGACCCGCTCCTCCCGGTCCTCCAGCAGCCGGTAGAGCCAGGTCTGGAGGACCGGGTGCCCCTTTCCATGAGATTGCCACTCACCGCACCACCCTCACCAACCCCGCACCCACGCCTCCTGCGAGCGATCGAGGGGGCCGATCCCCGATTCGCGCTGATGCTGCTCGAGGGCACCGGGGGCCTTTGGTGCTGACCGCGAGGATAGGGCCACAGAGGACGCCGTACGGGGTCACCCCATCCTCACTGGGCTGTCCAGGTTCGCGTCAACGACCTCCCGCTCGCCGCCGGGTTTGATGCCCAAGACGTGACCCACCTGGCCCGTTTCTAGAACAGTCTTGGCGAGGCAACAACGGGCCGGAGGTGGGCAACCCGAACCTCGTGGCCGGTCTTCTTCGTGGCCATCGGAATCGGCTTCAGGTACCTCTTCCTCACGGGGGGCATGCGGCGCTCACGCACCTCAGCGACTCTTCGTCGCGCACCCAGAGGACCGGTTTCTTGTTCGGTCTCGGCCGACAAGCCGAGATGGAGTAGAAGGCACCGGCCCTGGCGTTGAACCGAACACGACGTCGGACTCGGGACGAGCGTCTTCCCTCTTGTGCAGATCGCCACGAGCGCAGTCGCGGGAGTCGATCGTCAGTGTGTGGGCTCGACTCCCATCGCTCGACAGAGTCGAAGCTCGGCCTTTCGTGCCGCCAGACGGGAGTCGACTCGCCTGAGCGACTGCGCGAGGGCGCTGCGGTGGGCGTCCAATAGCTCGAAGACAGGCATCTCCCCGGCCTCGTAGGCTGCTCGTGCGACGACGAAGAGCCGCTCGCCGGAGGGCGCCTCGGCCAGCGCGGCCTCGGCCTCGCGAAGGGCGCGCGTCTCGGCGAGAGCACTGCCAAGCCGAGCTTGCGCCTCCTGAAGGAGCACGTCGCGGCGCGCACGCAGGAGCGCGGCCTCGACCTGAAGGGACGCTCGTTCCCCTTGTTGCCGATCGAAGAGGGGCAGCGTCACGCTGACACCCACTGCGGGTCCGGACTCACAGAATCCGAGGACACACTGCGTCTTCCGCCCGACGACGATGGCGGGTTGGGGATAAGCGCGCCGACCCGCCGCCCGTCCGAGGAGCTCACGCCGCTCCGCCTCGGCGGCCAGCGCCTCGACGTCGCCTCGCCCCGCCAGCGCCGACGGCAGAAGCAGGCTCTCGGGCGGAGCCGGGCCCGGCTCGAGAGTGCCCTCCGCCACGAGGGGAGGAGCGGTCGGCAGACCAAGGCGGGAAGCCAGGACCGCCCGCGCGCCCGCGAGCGCCGCCCGGGCCTCGAGGCGCTGGGCCACAAGATCGGCATGTTCTCCCTCCACCTTCATCAGGTCATAGCCCGAGGACTCTCCCGCCGCCGCCCGGGCGCGGACCGTTCGGGTGAGATCGTCGAGACGGCCGAGGGCCGTCGCGAGCATCGCGTCCCTCTGCTGCGCGGCGAGGACCTCGAGGAACGACTCGCGCACCAGGGTCCGGCGCTCGATCCAGGCCTGCCGGGCGCTCGCCTGCGCGGCGGCGAGTGCGGCGCGGGCGGCGGAGCGCTCGAGGCCAAGGTGGCCACTCAGGGGCAGCGGCACCGTCAGCGCCAGGACGCGCTCCATCTCGTCGCCCGCGGCCTCGCGCTCGAAGACGAGCTCGGGGTTGGGCCACAGCCCTTCGCCTCGGCTCTCGGCCTCGACGCCCTCCACCTCGAGCGCGGCCGCCCGGGCCTGGGGGGCCTGCTCGGCCAGCTCGAGGGCCTCTTCCAGGGTCAGCCTCCGCTCCTCCCCCGCCGCGGCAGGCTGCGTCGCCACGAGCAGGCTCACCACAAGCCCGAACGGAAGGCTGCCATGAGCGAGGCGAACTCGCAGTTGCAGGCGCTCAAACCACATCGGGAGCCTCCTCTCCGGCGAACCAGCGATAGGCGGTGGGAAGCACGAGCAGCGTCAGCAGGGTCGACGTGACCAATCCTCCAATGACCACTGTCGCGAGGGGTCTCTGGACCTCGGCTCCCGAGCCCGTGGCCAGGGCCATGGGAAGGAACCCCAGCGAAGCGACCAGCGCGGTCATGAGGATCGGTCGAAGACGCGCCTCCGCCGCGCGCCGGGCCGCGGCCAGAGGCGAGAGCCCCTGCCCCCGGAGGGTCCTGATGAAGGACACGAGAACGATGCCGTTCAACACCGCCACGCCGAAGAGCGCGATGAACCCCACGCCGGCAGAGATGCTGAAGGGCAGCCCGCGGAGGAGAAGCGCGAAGATCCCTCCCGTCGCGGCCATCGGAACGTTGAGGAAGATGAGGAGCGCTGGCCGAGCCGACCCGAAGAGCTGATGGAGCAGCACGAAGATGAGGAGCAGGGCCAGCGGCACGGCGAACAGGAGCCGCCGAGTCGCCGAGACCAGGTGCTCGAACTGCCCGCCCCATTGGAGGTAGTAGCCGGACGGGAGGCTCAGCCCGCGGGCCAGCACGCGCCGCGCCTCGGCCACGAAGCCGGCGAGGTCACGGCCCTCCACGTTCGCCTCCACCAGGATTCGCCGGCGGGCGGCCTCACGGCTCACCTGGGCCGGACCCTCGCGGATCTCGATGCTCGCCACGTGCGAGAGGGGAAAGGCGCCGCCCACCCCGATGCCCACGGGAACGGCGGCCAGCGAGCCGGCCTCCGCACCAAGGCCCTCGGGCAGGCGCACGACTATGTCCCACCGACGACGCCCCTCGAACACGCTGCCCACCCTCCGACCGGCGCGCAACGCCTCGGCCACGGCCAGGACGTCGTCGACGCTGGTCCCCAGGCGCGCGGCGCGGGCGCGGTCGACGCGGAGCTCCAGCACCGGCTGGCCGGCCGTCGGCTCCACGCGGACGTCGACCGCTCCCGGAACCTCGCGCAGGAGGGCCGCGATCTCCTCGGCCTGGTCTGCGAGGACGTCGAGGTCGTCGCCGAAGAGCTTCACGCCGACGTCGCTGCGGACGCCGGCCACGAGCTCCTCGAACCGGTCCTCGATCGGCTGGCTGAAGCTCACGACCCCGGTGCCCGGGGCCTCCCGCTCCAGGGCGTCCCGCATGGCGGCCACCAGCCGGTCGTGGTCGAGCCCGGGACGCCACCGGGAGCGCGGGCGTAGGGAGATGAAGGCGTCGCCGGTGTCGAAGCCCACGGGCTCCGTGGCGAGGTCCGGGCTCCCGGTCCGGGTGGTGATGCTCTCCACCTCTGGGAAGCGAAGCAGCACCCGCTCGACACGGGTGGTGGCCGAGAGCGCCTCAGCGAGCGAGACGCTCGGGAGACGGAAGGGACGGATGACGAGGTCCCCCTCGTCGAGACGTGGCACGAACTCGGCTCCCAGCAGCCCGGCACATCCCAGGGCGGCGGCGAAGGCCGAAGCCGCCAGGAGCACGGTGGCGAGGGGGCGCCGCATGGACCACTCGAGGGCCGGCCTGTGCAGGCGTCGCGCCGCCCTCAGCAGGGCCGTCTCCCGCTCCGCGATTGGGCCGCGGAAGACGAGAGCGCAGAGCACAGGCACGAGGGTGAGAGCCAGGACGAGAGACGCCGCCAGGGCGAACACGACCGTGAGGGCCATGGGGCGGAACATCTTGCCCTCGACGCCTCCCAGGGTGAGCACGGGCACGTAGACGAGGAGGATGATTCCGACGCCGAAGGCCACGGGACGAGCCACCTCCAGGGCGGCGGCAAGGACCCGCTCGCGGCGCGCCGTCCGATCCCGCTCGGGCGACTCCGACAGGCGGCGCACGATGTTCTCCACCATCACCACCGACCCGTCGACGATCAGACCGAAGTCGATGGCGCCGAGGCTCATCAGGTTCCCGGAGACGCCGGCCCGCGTCATCCCCAGAAACGCGGCGAGCATCGAGAGCGGGATGGCGCTCGCCACGATCAGACCGCCGCGCAGGTGGCCCAGCATGAGCAGCAGCACCGCGACCACCAGGAGGCCACCCTCGACGAGGTTCGTGGTGACGGTGCGAATCACCCGGGACACGAGGGCCTGCCGATCGTAGACGGGGACGACTCGCACTCCCTCGGGGAGCGAGGGACCCAGGGCGGCGATCTCCTTCTTGACGCGGCCCACCACCTCCCGCGCGTTGGCTCCGGCGATCATCATGACGGTGCCCATCACCGCCTCACCTTTGCCGTCGCGTGTCACGCCGCCGACGCGGAGCTGGCTCCCCACCCGCGCTTCGCCGAGCTCACCGAGCGGCACGCCCCCTCCGGGGGTCGGCACCGCGATCCGCTCGAGGTCCGCGGTCGTCTCGATCCGTCCCCGGCCGCGCACCACGTAGGCCTCCCCCGCCTTCTCGATGACGCCGCCGCCGCGGTCGGCGTTGTTCCTCTCGACGGCCTCGAAGACCTGGGGCAGGGTCACACGGTGAGCGGCGAGCCTCGCCGGATCCACGACGACCTGGTACTGCCGGACCTCTCCCCCCACCGTGTTGACCTCGGCCACCCCCGGGACATGCCGCAGCCGGGGCACGACCTCCCAGTCGAGGATGGACCGCAGCTCCATGAGCGACCGCCCGTCGCCCTCGACGACGAAGTGGAAGATCTCGCCGAGGCCCGTGCTGGGCGGGCCCATTTCCGGCCGCTCCACGCCAGCGGGTATCTCCTCCTGCGCCACCGCGAGGCGCTCGGCCACGAGCTGACGCGCGAGGTAGAGGTCGGTGTCGTCATCAAAGACGACGGTGACGGCCGAGATCCCGTAGCGCGAGACCGACCGGAGCTGGGCGAGGCGGGGGAGGCCCCCCATGGCCTCCTCTACCGGACGGGTGATCAGCTGCTCCACCTCGAGGGGACCCAGCGCGGGGGCCCGGGTGAGGATCTGCACCTGGACGGTGGTGACGTCCGGGACGGCGTCGATGGGCAGCTCGGCGACCGCGGCGGCGCCGGCCACGACGAGCAACGTCGCGCCGACGAGGACCAGGAACGGGTGACGGAGGGAGGACTCGACGAGGCGGACGATCACTCTTCGTTCTCCGCGGCGATCGAGGACTCGAGAAGCTCCGACTTCAGGACGAACGCCCCCCGCGAGACGACCCGCTCGCCCTCACGGAGCCCGCGGGTCACCTCGACGTGGCCGCCGGCCTCGCGCCCGGTCTCCACCGGACGCAGCTCGAAGGTCCCGGAGCTCGTCTCCACAAACACAGCGGTCACTCCGGAGAAGCGCTGGATGGCGTCGCCCGGGACCGCGGTCCCTTCGGTGGGGGGTTTGGTGAGGGGCAGCTCCGTCGAAACGAAGAGGCCGGGCCGAAGTTCGCCTCCCCGGTTGTCGAGAATGATCCGGACCTGCAGGCGGGCCGTGGCCACGGCCACGACCGGCTCGACGACGTCGATCCGACCCGGAAACACGACGCCCGGGAAGGCGGGGCTCCGCACCTCGACGGCGCCTCCGGAGTCGATCGTTCCGACGGTGGTGACGGGGACCTCCACCAGCGCCCAGACCCGCGAGAGGTCTCCGACGACCGCGAGGGGCGTCTCCCTCGCCACCAGCCCCCCCTCGACCGCCGAGACCTCGAGAACCGTGCCCTCTATGGGCGCGACGACCTCGAGCCGCCCGTCTTGGCGTGAGGGGTCCAGCCCCAGCCGCCGCATGTCCTGACGTGCGGCCTGCGCCTCGGCCGACGCGGCCTCCGCCTCCACCCGGCGCCTTTCTGTCTCCGATCGGCTGATGGCCTCGATGGCCAGGAGGCCTTCGGCCCGTTGCAGCGCTTCGCGGGCGACGCTCTCTCTCCCGACGGCGGCGGTGAGACGCGAAAGGACGGCGGAGGCCTCGGCGCTCTCGATGACGAAGAGCACCTCGCCGCGTCCCACGCGGGCCCCGACGTCCGCGGACACGCGTTCGACGCGTCCCTCCACCGGTGTCCGCACGGTGACACTTCGTCGCGCGTTCGGCGCCACGAAGCCGGCGGCCGGAGCCGAGGGGTGAAAGCTGGAACGCGAGGCGGTGACGATCTCGAGCCCCGCGGCGGCGAGGGCTTCAGAGGAGAGCCGGATCACGTGCGGCCCTTCGGCGCGCGGGGCGCGATCGGACACATGCTCTTCGGGTTGACAGGCGAGTGCGGCGAGGCTGACGACCAACGCGAGATGCCTCACGGAGGACCTCCCGGTGACAGGAAGACACGGACCGAGCGCCGCCGCCGGCTGGTGGCGACGGCGCCATTGCGGTGAGCTACTAGCTCTGGAAGGGTCTCGGCGGATGAAATGGGCTCGCCACGAAACCGCGTGCCAAGCCGGCCTCGGGCAGGGGGTCGACGTGCTCGTCGCGGGGCGGCCCCAGGTCGGCGGGCTGCTTCGGGGCGACCACGATGGAGCGCGCGCAGAAGAACTCCGCGTCCGGGCTCTGATCCCCCTTCTCAGCGCCCCCCGGGCCGGACCCGTGAGTGGATCCCTGGCGCGCGTGTTCAAAGGCGAAGGGCGGCGACCCATCGACGAGGTCGAAGGCGAACAGGGACAGCAGCAACAGACCCGCGACGCGCAGGAATCGTATCCGCGCCGCTCGTCGGTCCGAGTCAGCGTAGGGGGGCATCCTCGTCAGTCGCGTCGACGCGCGCCAGTATACATCGCCCGATGGAGGAAGGCGGAGGTTGCCGAGCCCGCTCTTCCACGACCCTCCCCGACCCGAGGGGACAGCATCCATTGGCGGGAGTCGTGGCGGAAGCGGGTGGGAATCGAATCTACCGACTACGTTGACGGGGTACCACGGGGTACTACTTTAGAGGCACTTAGCAGCCTTCCCGTCTACTCCAGAGACGCGGTACCACGCAGGAACCCGGACCCAGCGCGTGGTCGAAGGACGAACAGCGCTACTATCACGCACAGGAGGCTCCAGCCATTATGGCTGGACTCAACTGAGGAGCTCTCCGGAGAACCCGGGGCGGTTCAGACTGTCTTCTGAGGTGAAGGGCCTCACCCCGTCACGAGGCACCGTGCACTGGGTTCCCCGATGCGTACACCCCCGGCCCCCCTTCGAGTTCGACGAGGCCCGCACCCTCTTCACGCTGTCCTCGTGGGCCCCCGGGAACGACGCTCGCAGCTACGACGTGAGCCCCGACGGCCAGCTCGTCTTCATGGTCCGAGCCCCCGACGCCGACGACCCGAGGGCGTCAGCGACGGGGCTGAGGGGGTCCCCAGGCACCCAGCGATCGAGGTCTCGGTCGCACCGACGACGGCTTCCAGCGTCGCCGGTGCGCCGGGTCTCTACCGCGCGGCCATCTCCTCGGGCATCGGGACCG
>Ga0316577_10001688_pt1 | contig 10583 bp, 8 predicted proteins | sample S5NA_FD_203073 | JGI IMG/M metagenome (GOLD analysis project Ga0316577, IMG submission 203073) | Rhizosphere microbial communities from salt marsh grasses in Alabama, United States - S5-7_050615r2r1 | ecosystem: Host-associated > Plants > Roots > Rhizosphere | place: USA: Alabama | collected... | reverse complement strand
CAGCAGGGGATAGCTGTTGCCGTCGAGCATGTCGTACAGGTAGGGGGTTTCGAACATGAGGACGCGAGCATTGTCCTGCTGGGCAATGGCCATCGCATTGTTGCAGCTCGAAGAGTATGGATTCCAGCAGACCACCGGGCCCCACTGCTGACCATTGAAGTACATGGTCTCGTCGCGGGGCAAAGCAGTGGCATCTTCCTCGACCACCGGGGTCACCTCGACCTGGACGGTCTCGACGACGGTCACTTCCTTTTCAACCTCGACCGTCTCCACGACGGTCTTTTCCACCTCGACGGTCTCGACGACCGTCTTCTCGACCTCGACCGTCTGGACAACGGTCTGCGGCTCAGGCGTGGGACCGCAGGCCGCCAGGGCCAAGGGGACGATCATCACGATGACCGTCAACAACGCCAGTGTTTTGTTGCGAAACATTTCTGCCTCCTTTTTGTCCTTGCGAATGCTTCACATCTTTGGGAATACGGACAGCTCAGTCCTGCCTCGTTCTGTTGCAGCCTCACCTCCTCCTCAATGGGTGGCAGTACAGTGCCCGCTGTGGGACCCTCGAGACACTGCACCTGCACACGGAAGACACCGCCGAGCCGGCTGGCCGGCATCCCCCGTTGTCCGATCCTCCGAATCAGGCGGGCACAAGGGCCACGCCCATCAACCCCTCTCCCAGTCGCATCGCTCACAGCCTCAAGTCAGTGCAGGGCACCGCATGAGTCGCGCACGATCAACTTGGCAGGCAAGATCATCCTGTGGGCAGGGTGTTGCGTGCCAGGGGGGTTCTCCAACAGATTGAGCAAGAGATCTGCAGCCATCGAACCCAGACGTTCGATGGGCTGGCGCACGGTGGTCAACGCCGGTTCGAGCGCTGCAGCGAGTGGAATGTCGTCAAAGCCGATCAGGGCGATGTCCTCGGGCACGTGCAGCCCGGCCTCGCGAATCGCCTTGAGCGCGCCGATGGCCGTGCTATCGCTGGCGGCAAAGACAGCCGTGGGCGAAGCCGAGAGCAGACGCTGCATGCCCATCGTCCCGCCACCTTCCGTAAAGTCGCCCTCCGCGATCAGCGCTTCCTGCACGGGAATGCGGTGGGCCTCCAAGGCCTGGCGATAGCCCACAAGGCGGTCCTCGCCACTGGCCATGCTCAGGGGGCCGGTGATGGTGCCGATGCGCCGGTGGCCGAGACGGATCAGGTGCTCCACCGCCATTCGCGCACCGCCGACGTTATCCACGTCGACATAGCTGGCCCGGCTGTCCGAGTGCCGGCCGACCATCACGAAGGGCACGCCGTCCTCCAGCAGTGTGGGAATGAGTGGATCGTCGATGCGGCTCGAAGCGACGATGACGCCGTCCAGATGGCCGCTGCGGATCTGGCGACGGTACAGCTCCTCCTCCGTCTCCGGCCCATTGAACAGGGACAGCATCAGGTAATAGCCATGGTCGTTGCAGGTTTCGGTGATGCCGCACAGAAGAAGGGAAAAGAAGGGATCGACAAAGAGGGTCATGACTGCTTCGGGGATCACAGCCCCGATGGTACGGGTGCGACGGGTCGCGAGGCTGCGCGCCGCAGCATGGGGTTGGTAGCCTGTCTCATGGATCACGGCCCAGACCCGCTCCCGGACCTCGTCCCGGACACTGGGATGGCCGTTAACCACCCGGGAAACCGTCGAGCGCGAAACCCCAGCCAGTTTCCCGACCTCTTCGAGCGTAAGCGCCATCGCCCTGGCCTGTCCTCCGCCTTGAGAGCGCTCCCAGGCCTTTTCCAGGAAAAGGGCCTCCTCAGGGGCCCAGCTGTGTGCTACCTTGGTCTTGTTCGCGGGAGCGCTCCCATATTATAGCACAGCGCCCGCGCTTTGTCAAGCAGATTTTTCTGAGAACTGACCCCTGCACAGAGCACTGTCGCGGAGAAGAACGGGTGGAATTGACATCTGCCACATCCTGCGCTATATTGCTGCCCGGCCTGCCGGCACCGCGGGTTCGCGGTGCACGACAGGCAGCCATAGGGCTTTCGGATCTTGTGGCGCCGCTGGCCACCGAGGCGAGGGCCGCGGCCCGACGAGGTGATTTGGACGATGACGATGACTTCGCTACCGGTCAGCTGCAACAAGGACTGCGGTGGGGGCTGCCCCCTCCTGGCCTGGGTCGAGGACGGGCGCATCCGGCGCATCGGCAACAACCCGGCGGGTGGACGGTTCCTGACCGGGTGCGTGCGCGGCTACGAGATGCCCCGCGTCGTCTATGCCGAGGACCGTGTCCTCAAGCCGTTGCTGCGCACCGGCCCGCGCGGTTCGGGGCAGTTCCGCGAGGCCGAGTGGCCCGAAGCCCTCGACCTGGTCGCAGGCCGGCTGGCTGAGGTGCAGGCCAGGCATGGCCCCGGGTCGATCCTCGCCCTGGCCGGCTTTGCCTCCGGCCGCGGCGCGCTGCACAGCACCCAGCGCTTGACCAAACGCTTTTTGGCCCTGCTGGGCGGCTACACCGAGATCACCGGCGGCTATAGCTCGGCTGCCGCTGATTTCGTGACGCCCTACGTGCTGGGCACTACCCTGGCCGGCATCGATGCCGCCACCCTGCAGCACAGCCGGCTCATCCTGCTCTGGGGCGCAAACATAGCGGACACGCGCCTGGGCTGTGAAACCGAGGCCTGGATCCGCCAGGCCAAGCGCCGCAGCGTCGAGGTCATCGTCGTCGATCCGAGGCGCTCGGCCACGGTCCGCAAGCTGGGCAGCCGCTGGATCCCGGTGCGGCCTGGTACCGACAGCGCCCTGATGCTGGCCATCCTCTACGTTCTGTTGGACGAAGGCCTGGTCGACCGGCCCTTTGTCGAGACCTACAGCTATGGGTTTGCGTCCCTGGAAGCCCACGTCCTGGGCCAAGACGACGGCACGCCCAAGACGCCGGCCTGGGCCGAGGCTCTGTGCGGCACGCCAGCAGAGACCATCGTCGATCTGGCCCGCCAGTATGGCACGGCCCATCCCACAGCCCTCATCCCGGGCCTGTCCATCCAGCGGACCGTGGGCGGCGAGGAGGCCATCCGGCTGTCCATCGCGCTGCAGGTCGCCACTGGCAACCTGGGCCTGCGTGGGGGCTCCTCTGGCGCCCTGACCTGGGGGAAGCTGCCCCTGCCGCGGTTGGGCCGCATGCCCGTCCCGCCCAATCCGGCCGGTGCAGCCGTGCCCGTCGTCCGCTGGCCCGATGCCGTGCTCCAAGGCCGGTCCGGCGGCTTCCCGACCGACATCAAGGCCATCTACAACGTCGGCGCCAACTATGTCGTCCAGGGCAGCGACCTGCACAAGAGTATCCGCGCCTTCCAGCAGGTCGAGTTCGCCGTGTGCCACGACTATGCGCTCACCCCCACCGCACAGCAGTGCGACGTCGTGCTGCCGGCGACCACTTTCCTGGAACGCGAGGACATTATCTTCCCGGGTGGGGGCAACTACCTTCTCTACAACCATCGTGCCGTGCCGCCTCAGCCCCAGGCTCGCGATGATTATGTCATCTTCTGCGAGTTAGCCGATCGCCTCGGCTTCGGCGCCGCCTATTCCGAGGGGCGGAGCGAGGCAGAGTGGCTGCGCTACTTCCTGGAGAGTTCTGAGGTCACCGACGTCGAGGACTTTTGCCAGACCGGGATCTACTGGGGTGCGGACCACGAGCGCGTGGCCCTGAGCGACTTTGTCGCCGATCCGGGCGCGCATCCGCTGGCGACCCCGTCGGGCAAGGTCCAGATCGTCTCAGCCGACTATGCCCGGCTGGGGGCCCCTGCCGTCCCCACGAGCCGCCTCCTAGCGGGCAGCGCCGAGTATCCTCTGCGCCTGGTGACACCCCATCCGCGGTTCCGCACCCATTCGCAATACGACTACCTGGCCTGGTTCAAGGAGAAGGAGCTTCAGGTGTTGTGCATCCACCCGGCCGATGCAGCGGTGCGGGGCATCAGCCCGGGGGACGAGGTCCTGGTCGCCAGCCCGCAGGGCCGGATGCGCATCCCGGCCCAGGTGACCGGCGACATCATGCCCGGCGTGGTCAGCCTGCTGGAGGGCGCCTGGCCGGCTCTTGGCGCGCAGGGCGTCGACACCGCCGGCTCGGCCAACGTCCTGACCAGCACCCAGCCCACCCTGCCCAGCCAGGCGACGCGCACGCACTCCATCCTGGTTGAGGTGGAGCGCGTCTAGATGGCACGCGTACGGTTGGCCGGGCGGCGGCAGAGGATTGGTGGCAGTGGCGCTAGAGGTAGTAGAACGGATTCAGGAAGGCAGCCTGTGTAACCGCGCTGCGGTGCTGCAGCCGTTCGCAACTAATTCAGTTGCTTGGCCACGGCAGCAGCCACGGTCGCATCGATGAGTCTGGTCGTGTCATAGACTGCATCGCCAGATACCAGGGCCATCTCGGCGGCCAGCAAGTCGCGGCCCTGCCTCAGAAGGGCAGAGTCTGTTTTCGTGAGGTGCGCCCACTCACTGTGCCAGGTCAGATCGCGAACGACCCTGGCCAGCTGAATCACACGGCCGGTCTTCAGCTTGTCACCCACCTGCCGCTGGCGCTCGCGGTAGTCATCCGGCAGGTGCTGGGGCCTTCCCCGCAAGACATGGAGGACCCACGGCAACCGGGCCTCGGACATGGCCATCCGCACGCCAATCTCGTCCGCCCTGCCCACAGGCATGTGCACGGTCAGGCCGCGGCCCGGTACGTCGATCACATAGTAGCGCTTGGTCCCATCCAAGAGCTCTGTCTGCTGTATGCCAGCAATCCGTCCAGGCCCGTATTGTGGATGAACCACCTTGTCGCCAACTGAGTACCGCATCGCTCCCCCGCTTTCTCTGAACGAGCATAACGCCCTGCCCGGTGGACAACGTTGGGCGGTCTGTCCCAAACTGCTGTTCGACGTGCGCTAGGGCACGTCGGAAAAGGCTACCGCGGGCGCATAGGCCACACCCACCATGCTCGGGCCAGTGTGTGCGCCCAACACGAGGGACATAGGTCCCATCGGCAGCCAGGTGCAGTCGAAGTGCTGGTCGAGCAGATCTCGCAGCATGCCCGCCCCCTCTGGATTCCGGGAGTGAAGCACCTGCACGCGCAGAGCGCTGCCCAAGGGGTGCAAGTCCGCAACGCGCGCGACGAGGCCCTTGACCGCCCCACGGAAACTGCGGGCCTGGCCCAGCTGTATGTAGGTGCCGTTCAGCTTTTCCACGCCGATCAATGGCTTGAGGTTCAACACGGAGGCGATGAGGCCCTTCATATGGCTGATGCGTCCCCCATGGATCAGGTATTTGAGTTCCTGAAGCGTATAGGCACTGTCGCTCGCCGCGCCGATCTGTTCCAGAAGACCAAGGACCTGCTTCAGCGGCCAATTGGCCTTGAGGGCCCGGGCGGCCGCTTCCACTTGCCAGCCTGCGGCAGCCGACAGGGTCTTGGTATCGACGAAGGTGACGTTCGCCTCTGGCACCAGTCTTGCGGCCGATTGGGCAGACTGCAAGGTGCCGCTCAGGCCAGAGGTCATGTGGACAGACAGAATGTCCGGATCGGACGCTGCCAGAAGCCGATAGGTCTCGGCAAAGTTCCCCACCGAGGGCTGCGACGTAGTCGGCAGGTTGTCTGACGCAGCCAGCAAGTCGTAAAACTCGTCCGACTGGATGTCCACGCCCTCGCGGTACGAGCGCCCATCCAGGGTGACGACGAGGGGGACCACATGAACGTGCAGATCGGCCTTTTGCTCCGGGGATAGATTCAGGTCTACACCACTATCAGTCACGATATTCATAACTTAGACTCCTGGTCGGGGCCGTACTGGACCCCGAACCGCTTTCCTTCTCATAGTACTGCGGGTGCGCCCTCGGCCAACGGCTGCTGCCTTCCGGCTGGCAGCCGATCTATCAAGCAGCGCGGACCAGAGACGTTTTCCAGTCCGCGCTGCGGCGCAGTCATGTTTTCTTGATCGGGCCTAACATCGAGCCCTGCGGATTCGATGCCCTCCGACGCATCCCTACCAGCGAGAGCGTCCCCGGTCACGCGATCGCCGCTCGCGCGGCGGATTTGCTTTGTCCACCTTGATTTCGCGGTCGTCCACCGACTTGCCGTTCAAGCCACTGATGGCCGCCCGGGCTGCCTGCTCTGTCGACATCTCCACAAAAGCAAAGCCCTTGGGCCGGCCTGTGTCGCGATCGGTGATCAGGTTGACCGATTCGATCTCTCCGTACTCGGCGAACAGCGTTCGCAGAGTGTCTTCGGTGGTATTATAGCTCAGGTTGCCAACATACACTTTCTGGGTCATGGGATCGCCTACCAGCCACTCACAGCCACGTCGGTGGCCTGCAGCCCCTTGGGACCCTGCTCTACGTTGAACTCGACCTGCTGGCCCTCCTCGAGGTTGCGGAAGCCTTCGCCACGAATTCCCGAGTGATGGACAAAGACATCGGGGCCTTGCTCCCGCTCGATGAAGCCATAGCCTTTGGCTCCATTGAACCATTTGACGGTTCCAGTTGCTCTTTCAGACATTTTAGACCTTTCAAACATGTTGTTAGGAGGAAGGGACAGCCGGTCTTGACATAGAAAAAGCACCCAGACTTGTAATAGCCTGGGTGCTCATCATCTTTGACGGAACCAGATTCTTACTTCATCCTACGAAGGAAATCATACCACGCTGGTCAAGTTTTGTCAAATCTGTGCAAGACTGTGGCACAAACTTTGCACCGAATCAGCGCCAGCGCCCGATTTGACAAAAGGCGCATTGGGGAGTATACTATCTGCCGTTGATCAAGTTAATCGGTCTGGGATACTCGCCGCTCCGATTCACGCAATCGGAGCGGTGTTTCTTTGTGCCAGGCTGGATCAACATACGGGCTAGAAGACCCGAACCCAACAGAGTCAAGAGTGCGACTTGGCTCCACACAGTCAAGGAGTACTGAACGTGAATTTCGAACAATTTCCATTTGACCCGCGCATCCGCGCGGGCATCAAGGCGGCGGGCTATCGAACACCAACGCCCATCCAACAGCAAGCCATCCCTGCCGTGCTCAACGGCCAGGACGTGGTCGGCATCGCTCAGACCGGCACCGGCAAGACGGCAGCTTTTGTCTTGCCCATTCTGCAGCGGCTGATCCGCGGCCCCCGGGGCCGGGTGCGGGCCCTCATCGTCGCCCCCACGCGGGAACTGGCGGAGCAGACCCACCAAGCGACGCTCGATCTAGGCCGGAAGACGCGGTTGCGCAGCGCGACTGTCTATGGCGGCGTCAGCAGAGATCGCCAGGTCCAAGCCCTGCGGCGGGGCGCAGAGATCGTCGTGGCCTGCCCGGGCCGGCTGCTCGACCTGGCCGGCGACCGCAGCATCGATCTGTCGCAGGTGGAAGTGCTCGTCCTGGACGAAGCCGATCGTATGTGCGATATGGGTTTCCTGCCCGACATCCGCCGCATACTAAAGCTCGTACCGGCCCGGCGCCAGACCCTCTTCTTTTCGGCCACGATGCCCGATGACATCCGCCAACTGGCCAATAGCATTCTGAAGAACCCGGTGCGGGTCCAGGTCGACGCCATCGCCCCGGCAAAGACCGTCTCGCACGCTCTCTACCCCGTACCGCAGAGCCAAAAGAAGCAGTTGCTGCTGGCCACATTGAAACAGACCGCGACAGGCCGTGTGCTGATCTTCACCCGGACCAAGTACCGCGCCCGGAATCTGGCCCGCGACCTGCAGAGACAACGCTACCGGGTCTCGGCGCTGCAGGGCAACATGTCGCAGAACCAGCGCCAGCGGGCGATTGACGGTTTCCGGAACGGGAGATTCGACATTCTCGTCGCGACGGATGTCGCTTCCCGCGGCATCGACGTGTCCGACATCTCTCACGTGATCAACTTTGACATGCCCGATACCGTGGATGCGTACACCCACCGCATCGGCCGCACCGGCCGCGCCCACCAGACAGGCGAAGCCTTCACCTTCATGGCCCAGGGAGACGAGCCGCTGGTGCGCCAGATCGAAAAGGTGTTGGGTGAACGGATAGAACGGCGGCGATTGCCCGGCTTTAACTACCGCTAGGGATACCGCCAGGCCAGTCCCGCCCCCGGCTCAACCCAATACAGCCTCCACCTCGTCGGCCACGCTCAGGCCCTGCGCTGGGATCCAGTTCCCGGGCAGGGTCTCGCCATTGAGGGTCAGCGAGCGCACCCCGCGACAGACCCCGTCGGGATTCTTGACCTCGATCTGGATCGTGGATCCGCGGAAGCGCCGCGTCGCCTTGAAGCCTGGCCAACCGCGCGGGATGCAGGGGTCAATGCGCAGTCCGTCCAGCTCGGGGCGCAGGCCCAGGATGTAGTGCGTGGCGCTGTGGTAGGCCCAGGCGGCCGCCCCGGTCAGCCATGGCGTGCGCGTCACGCCGGCCCGCGGTGAATAGGCCGAATAGGTCGTCTGGCCCTGGACATAGGGCTCTGACTCGCGCACCTCGGCCCGGTCATTGTAGGCTGCTGGCATCGATGCCCGGTAGTAGTCGTAGGCCCGGTCGCCGTGGCCCAGCAGGCACTCGGCCATGACCGCCCAGCCCTGGGTGTGGTTAAAAATGCCGGCGTTCTCCTTGACTCCCGGGCTAAAGACGACAGCCCGCATCACGTCTACCGCGGTATTGACAAAGGGCGGGGCACAGAGCATCAGCCCGTAGGGCGTGGCCAGGCGCTCGTGGACCGTGTGCATGCAGCGCCCGGCCTGCTCCGGCGTCGCCGCGCCGCTGATCACGGCCCAGACCTGGGTATTCAGGTAGACCTGGCCCTCCGTAGCTTGCCTGGTGCCATAGACCGTGCCATCCTCGCCGATGGCCCAGATGAACCAGTCGCCGTCCCAGGCCACGGCCTGGATCCGTTCGTCCAGAACCTCGCGCTGGGCGAGGGCCCAGTCCGCCTCATCTGCCTGGCCCAGGCGGGACGCGATCTCGGCATAGACACCCAGGCCCAGCCGCAGCTGGAAGGCGACGAACAAGCTCTCGCCCTGGTAGCCCAGCCGCAGGCAATCGTTCCAGTCGGCGTAGAGGCCGCAGGGCAGGCCGTGCGCCCCCGTCCGCGCCAGGTTGAATTCCAGCGCCCGGCGGAGATGGCCCAGGACCGTGTCCTGGCCCTTGTCGGCATAGGGCAGCACCTTCTCGTAGAAAGCAATCTCGCCCGTCTCGGCCACCAGATCCGGCACGGCGTTAAAGAACCACAGGCAGTCGTCCGAGCGGTACTGGCTGGGATCGGGTCCCACCTCCTGTCCGGGTTGATGCTCAAAGGGACGCAGGACGGGCATGGCCCCGCCGTTGGCCAGCTGGCCGGTCAGCATCAGCTCCAGGCGGACCTGGGCTTCCTCCGGGATGGCCGCCGTGACGCCCAGGATATCCTGCACCGAGTCACGGAAGCCGAGGCCGTCCCGCTCGCCGTTGTAGACCAGGCTGGCCGCCCGCGACCAGGCGAACGTGATCAGGCAGTTGTAGGGTCCCCAGACGTTGACCGTGTGGTTCAGTGCATCGTCTGGCGTCTCCACCCACAGGCTGCCCAGACGGCCGTGCCAGACGTCCTTCAACCGCTGCAACTCGGCCTCCGCCCGCGCCGCAGAGCCGTACTCGGCCAGGGTGCGCCGGCCCGCCGTCCGCGCCTCGCCGATGCCCAGCAGGACCAGGAGCTCGCGGCGCTCGCCCGGCTCCAGGCTCAGGTCGGCCTGCAGGCTGCCGCAGGCATTGTCGCCATAGGCCTGGCTGCCGGTACAGCGGCCTGCCTCGACCGCCAGTGGATTATGGTAACTGCGATACGGTCCCAGAAAGGCCTCCCTGCTGCTATCGTAGCCGCTCAGCGGCGCGCCCACCAGGGCCAGCCAACAGTGCCGGGCGACATCGCCCAGGGACGGCTCCCAGCCGGAGGGCAGGTTGTCCTGGATCGCGATGCGCAGCAGGCCGTCGTCCAGCTCGCCGCGCACGATGAACAGCGAGTACTGCAGGTTGACCCGGTCCTGGAACGTATCCCACTGGTTGGTGAACTCGCAGAAGGAAAAGACAGAGATCCGCCGCCGCCGAGTGCTCTCATTGCTCAGCCGCAGCCGCCAGTATTCAAAGCTCTGGCCCAGGGGCACAAAGTAGGTCGCCTCGCTGGCGATGCCAGCGTAGCGTGATTCGATGGTCGTGTAGCCAGTCCCGTGGCGGCAGGTGGATTGGAACTGCCCCGGTCCCAGGGGTTTGCCGACCGGCTGCCAGGAGGCCGACCAGTAGTCCCCGCTCTCGGCGTCGCGCAGATAGAAGTAGCGCCCCGGCTGATCCCTGGGGATGCTGTTGAAGTTGAGCCGCAGGAAGCGCCCGCGGGCGCCCGAGCGGTAGAAGCCGTAGCCGCCGGCATGGTTGGTGATGATGGCCCCGTACTCGGTGGAACCCAGGTAGTTGCTCCACGACTGGGGTGTATCGGGCCGGGTGATCACATACTCCTTGGCGTCGTCGTCGAAATAGCCGTATCTCATCGGGGCCTCCCCGCCATGACCTGGTGTGTTGGTCAGAGCGATATCACTCCCAAGAGCAGGGGCCAGCACGTAAGGCGGATTGGCAATCCGCCCTTGGTCCCGAGGGAAGCGGGATCATGCAAAGCGCTCAGTTCTG
>Ga0316577_10001687_pt1 | contig 10584 bp, 4 predicted proteins | sample S5NA_FD_203073 | JGI IMG/M metagenome (GOLD analysis project Ga0316577, IMG submission 203073) | Rhizosphere microbial communities from salt marsh grasses in Alabama, United States - S5-7_050615r2r1 | ecosystem: Host-associated > Plants > Roots > Rhizosphere | place: USA: Alabama | collected... | reverse complement strand
TCCGGCGTCTCGTCGGCGGACACGCTGGGGGTAGGCTCGGTGATGATCCCGGCCATGAAGAGGGAGGGCTATCCCGACGGCTTCACGGTGGGAATCACGGCTGCCTCGTCCACCCTGGGCAATATCATTCCCCCCAGCCTGATGATGATCATCTACGCCGCCACCGCTGGGGTGTCCGTGGGAGCGATGTTCCTGGCGGGCATCGTCCCGGGCCTCCTCATCGGGCTGGGCCAGATGGCCTGGGCATGGCGGGTCGCTTCCCACCTGGAGATCGGCGAGAAGACGAGCTTCTCCACCCGGCGGTTGGTCTCCTCCACCCGCTCTGCCTGGCCCGCACTCCTCATCCCGGTGATCGTCATCGGAGGCATCGTCGGGGGGATCTTCACCGCCACGGAGGCCTCGGTGGTGGCGGTCCTCTACGTCCTCCTCCTCTCCCTGGCGTACCGCCAATTCGGACTGGCTCGCCTCTTCCGCCTCACGGAGGACAGCATCGGCCTCTTCTCCCTCTCCCTCCTCTGCGTGGCCGCTGCTTCCCTCTGGGGTTGGATCCTGGCCTTCTACTCCGTGCCCCAGGGGATCGTGGCCTGGCTCGGAGGAGCGGGGCTCCTTAGCTCGCCCCACCAGGTCTTCCTCTTCGTGATCCTCATCTTTCTGGTCATCGGCACCTTCATGGATGCCATCCCGGCCATCATCATCCTCCAGCCCATCATCGGGGAGGTGGGAGCCGCGGCGGAGATCGACCCGTACCACATGGGAATCGTCGTGGTCCTGACCCTGGCCATCGGGCTCATCACGCCGCCCTACGGCCTCTGTCTCCTCATCGCCTCCGATCTCGGGAAGATCTCCGTGACGGCGGCCCTCAGGGCCCTGGTGCCCTTCTTCCTCATCTCCCTGGGAGTCCTGGCGGTGGCCGTGCTATTGCCCGACCTGATCCTCTGGATCCCCAGGGAGACCATGGCGAACCTCATGCAAGGACCCCTTCCATGACGAACCCGCCCATCCGCATGGGCCTGGCCGGGGCCGGTTGGGTCACAGAGCACCACCTGGACGCGTACCAGGCCCTGAGGGATCGGGCCACGGTGGTGGCCATCGCCGACCCCGACCGGAGCGCCGCCGAAGCCCGAGCCACCCGATACGGGATCCCCTCGGTCTACGATTCGGTGGAGGAGATGCTGGACGGAGCCGCCTTGGACGCCCTGGACGTGGCGGCGCCCCGGGAGTGGCACGCCCCCATCTGTCGCCTGGCGGCCCACCGGGGGTTGGACATTCTCTGCCAGAAGCCCCTGGCCCCGACCCTGGAGGAGGCCCGAGGCCTGGTGGAGGGGGTGGGGGGCCGGGTGCGGCTGATGGTGCACGAGAACTGGCGTTTTCGTCCCCACTACCGGCGGATTCGCTCCTGGATTGGGGAAGGTCGAATCGGGAGAGCCCGAAGCGTGGTGATGAGGGTCCTGACATCCGGCCTGGTCCCGGACGGAGCCGGGTCCCTTCCGGCCCTGGTCCGACAGCCCATGCTGGCCGGGCTGGAGCGGATGCTCCTGATGGAGGTCATGATCCACCACGTGGACACCCTCCGCTGTCTCCTGGGGCCGCTCAGCCTCCAGGGGGCCCGGCTGGGGAAGGACTGCCAGGAGATCCGGGGAGAGGACCGGGCGACTCTCCTCCTGGTGGGTGAGGGAGGTGTCGCCGTCTCCCTGGTGGGAGATTTCATGGCCCGGGGGTATCCGCCCCATCAAGCCGACAGGCTGGAGATCCTCGGCTCCCGAGGGGCCATCTACCTGGAGGGGGACCGGCTCCGGCTCGTGGGAGAGCAGGAGGAAGATCTCACCCTGGATCTCGCCGCCAATTACAGGGCATCCTACCGGGGTGCCATCGCTCACTTCCTGGACCGGCTGGCGGACGGCGCGCCCTTTGAGACCGGCCCGGAGGACAACCTGAAGACGTTGGAGATCGTGGAGGCAGCCTATGGGCTCGGGATCTCACGGAGGTGAGTCATGAAGAACTCCATGCCAAGGAGGGATTTCCTCAAGGCTGCCCCGGCGGCCGGCGTCACGGCCTACGCCGCGGCCACCTCCGTCGCCGCACACGGCTGCACCCCCGGGGAGCGGGACGGTAGCGGTGGCGGAGAACCCGGCCAGGGGAGCTCCTCCGCCGGTCACCAGACGCTCCCGTCCCCTGCGGACGTGCGGATCGGGAGCGCTCCCTACGCCCCGGTCCAGGATTTCCCGATCCACCCGAAGCCCCACTCGGAGGTCACACTCCTGGACGACTTCTGGGGACCGAAGGTGCGCAGGAATGCCGAAGTGACCATCCCCTTCGAGCTGGAGAAGTACGCCGGAGTGCGAAGGGGCCTCAACCTGAACGTTCTGGAGGCCGCCATCCTCTCCCTGGCGGCTTATCCCGACGCCGGAACCCGGACGGAGGTGGAAGCCCGGGTCCGGGAGCTCGCCCAGGGGGAGGAGACCTCGTCGGGATTGCCAAGCAACCGGGGCTTCGAGGTGGCCGCGACCCTCTACAACACGACAGGGAGACGGGAACTCCTGGACCGGGCCATCGCCGACGCAGAGGTCCTCTACCGGGAGTTCAAGGAGAACAATCCTCCCTTTTCCGGAGGTGAGCGAGACGCCGTCAACTGCATTCAGCTCTACCGCGTCACCCACGACAAGCGGCACCTGGAGCTGGCCAAGCACTACCTGGATATCCGGGGCCTGGAGAACTCGGTGAACCGAAGCCGGCACAACCAGGCATACATGCTCCCGGTCCAGATGAGTGAGGCCGTGGGTCATGCGGTAAACTGCGTCACGCTCATGGTCTCCCTGGCGGACGTGGGGGTCCTCACGGGGCTCGGGCAATACCTGGACGCCGCTCTGCGGATGTGGGAAGACGTGGTGGACCGGAAGACCTACATCACGGGGGGAGTGGGCACCACGGGGAACGAGGGGTTCGGAGACCCCTTCTCCCTGCCGAACGTCTCCGCCTACGCCGAAACCTGCGCGGTCCTGATGTTCATTACCCTGAACCATCACCTCTTTCTCGCCACGGGGGACGGCAAGTACATCGACGTCATGGAGCGGGGGATGTACAACAACGCCATCGACGGCGTCTCCGCGTCGGGGAACCGCTTCTTCTACGTGAACCGGTTGGCCAGCGCCGGGGACGGACGGGACCTGCGGTGGGCACGCGCCTCCCTGGAGTGCTGCCCCCCGAACCTGGTCCGTTTCATGGCCGGGATGCCCGGGCTCATCTACGCCCAGGGCCCCGAAGGCGAGGTCTACGTGAACCTCTACCTTTCCAGCCGGGCTTCCTTTTCCGTCGGGGGCCGGGAGCTGGGTCTCTCGGTGGAGAGTGGGATGCCCTGGGAAGGGACGTCACGGATCACGGTGTCCACGGAGGAGGAGGTGGACGGTACCCTCAAGCTCCGGATTCCGGGCTGGGCCCGGAGCCGGCCCTTGCCCGGTACCCTCTACGCCTATACGGACAGGCACGAGGGGGAACCCAGGATCTCCGTCAACGGTGAGAGCCTCAGCGCCACGTCTGATGCGCTTGGGTACGTGACCCTGGACCGCCGCTGGAGGAACGGGGATCGGATCGAGGTGGTGTTCCCCATGGAAGCCCGACGGGTGGCGGCCGACGAGAAGGTGAGGGAGAACCGGGGGCGGGTGGCCGTGGAGCGGGGTCCCGTGGTCTACTGCGCCGAGTGGCCGGATCTGGAGGGAGGACGGGTCCTCACCGCCCTCCTGGATCCTTCCGAGAGGCTCGAGGCTGTCTTCGACGACGCTCTATTCGGTGGAGCCGTGGCGATCCGGACCCGAGCCGGGAGCGTCGCCGGCCCGGACTCCCCGAGTCAGCCCATCCGCCTCATCCCCTACCACCTCTGGGCGAACCGTGGGGCAGGGGAGATGGCCGTGTGGCTGTCCGGGGAGGAGTACGCCGTGGGGGACACCGGCCCCGCCGGAGGGCTGATCTTCTACGTAAACCCGGACTACGACCGGGACGGATGGCGGTTCCTGGAGGCTGCCCCCTTCGATCAGAGCGCCGGGGCGAAGTGGGGGTGTTTCCGCAGGGAGATTCGCGGCGCCCGGAGCACGGCCATCGGGACCGGAAGGCAGAACACTGCGGACATCCTCGCCGCCTGTGGCGATCCCGGGACCGCCGCCTATCTCTGTGCCACCCTCCGCATCAACGGCGTCGAAGGATGGTTCCTCCCCTCCAGGGACGAGCTGGCGGAGATGTACCGGGCCCTGAGGGCCACGGGTCTCGCGGACTTCGGGGACAGCGGGATCGCCGACAACTTCACCTACTGGACTTCGACGCAATCCTCCGCCGACATGGCGGCCCACATCGACTTTCCGGACTCCGGACGCCTGCACAGCGACGACAAGGACTTTCCTCGACGAGTGCGAGCCGTACGGACGATCTGAGCTATTCGACCCGGTCCGGGGATGAAGTCTGAACCGGAACCGTCCTACCCCCCTTCTGGGAGAAGAGTCATGTACCGAGATCCCCCCTTCCGCCGGTCCCGTACCGTGAGCTCGGTAGCCCTTCTGCCGCTCCTGGTTGTGACCGTCCTGGCGATGGCGTTCTCGCCCTTCCCGGCCGTAGCCCAGGGAACCGCAGCCGATTACCAACGATCCGCCGAGATCGACGGTCGGTTTGACGGACTGGTTGTGGACGTCATGGGGGAGCCGCATTGGATCGGGGAATCGGACCGGTTCTGGTACCGAAAGCTGGTGACGGGTGGCGCGGAGTTCGTCCTGGTGGATGCCGTCGCAGGCACCAGGGAGCCGGCCTTCGACCACGCCAGGCTCGCTTCCGGTCTGTCCGCGGCGGCTTCCGGGGCATACACGGCCGTCACGCTTCCCTTCGACGAGTTCACCTTCGAAGAGGACGGGCAGTCCATCACCTTCACCGCGGAAGGCTCGGCCTGGCGCTGCTCCCTCACCGGGTACCAGTGCACCAACACCGGCCCGCCCCCCGCCGGCGGCTTCCAACGCCGAGGTGGGACGGAGGACGCCGCGGAACCCCCTCTTCCCTCAAAGAGCCAGCCCTACCCCACGGAAACCCCGTGGGAGGACGGATGGGGGAACGGCGCCGACGTTCTCGAAGTCCTGCGCCTCCAGCAACAGGCCCGGGGGGCTCTTCCCAGTGAGACCTCCGTCCCGGCTCCGAACGGGGCTCTGGAGGCCTACGTCCAGAACTACAACGTGTACGTGAGGCCGGTGGGCGAGGAGGTGGGGAAACCCCTCAGTTACGACGGATCGGAGGGGAACTTCTACACCCTCCGGTCCCTGGCCTGGTCCCCGGACTCCCGGAAGCTGGTGGGCTACCGGACGATCCCCGGATACCGGCGGGAGGTGCATTACGTCGTGTCATCTCCTCCCGATCAACTTCAGCCCAGGGACTCGGTGCGGTATTACCAGAAGCCCGGAGACGTGGTGGATCTCAGGCAGCCTGCCCTCTTCGACGTGGGAAATCGACAGGCCACCGTCATCGATGACGCCCTCTTCCCGAATGCATACCGGGTGTCCCCGGCGGAATGGCGGGACGACAGCCGGGCCTTCACCTTCGAGTACAATCAGCGAGGCCACCAGGTCTACCGGGTGATGGAGGTGGACGCCGGCACGGGGACCACCCGGGCCCTCATCGACGAACGATCAGGACCCGATTCCTTCATTCACTATTCGGGTGGGCGGTTCCGGTACGACGTGGGGGATGGGGAGGAGATCATCTGGATGTCGGAGCGGGACGGCTGGCAGCACCTCTACCTCTACGACGGCGCCACCGGTGGGGTAAAGAACCAGATCACAAAGGGGAGCTGGGTGGTCCGTGAGGTCCAGCGGGTGGATGAGGAGAACCGGCAGATCTGGTTCACAGCCGGGGGCATGAATCCGGGACAGGACCCGTATTTCCTCCACTACTATCGTGTCAACTTCGACGGAACCGGGCTCACGGCCTTCACCGATGCCGATGGAAACCACACCGTGTCATGGTCCCCCAGCGGGGAGTACTACGTCGACGTCTGGTCCCGGATCGATCTCGCGCCCGTAGGCCAGCTTCGGCGGACGAGGGACCGGGCGGTGGTGATGGAGCTGGAACGGGGCGACACGGGAGCGCTGGTCCAGGCGGGTTGGACACCGCCCGAAGTCTTCGTCGCCAAAGGACGGGACGGGGAAACGGACATCTGGGGCATGATCATCCGGCCCACCAACTTCGATCCGGCGAGGCGCTATCCCGTCATCGAATACATCTATGCGGGCCCCCACGGCTTCTTCACCCCCAAGGACTTCTCCGTCGACTCGTCTCTCCGGAGCATCGCCGAGCTCGGCTTCATCCTCGTCCAGATGGACGGAATGGGCACCGCCGGCCGCTCCCGGGCCTTCCACGACGTGGCCTGGAAGAACATCAAGGACGCCGGCTTCCCGGATCGCATCCTCTGGCACCAGGCTGTCGCTGCCCGGTACCCCTGGTACGACATCTCACGGGTGGGGATCTACGGTGGCTCGGCCGGGGGCCAGAACGCCATGGGGGCCCTCCTGTTCCACCCGGGTTTCTACAATGTGGCGGTCTCCTTCGCGGGGTGTCACGACAACCGGATGGACAAGATCTGGTGGAACGAGCAGTGGATGGGCTGGCCCCTGGACGAGAGCTATGTGGCGTCCTCGAACATGGAAAACGCCTACCGCCTCCAGGGAAAGCTCCTCCTGATCTTCGGCGAGCTCGACACCAACGTCGATCCTTCGTCCACCATGCAGGTGGTGAACGCCCTCATCAAGGCGGGGAAGTACTTCGACCTCCTGATCTTCCCCGGTGAGGACCACGGCGCCGGGCGGCGGGGGGCCACGGCACCATACGGAGACCTGAAGCGGAACGACTTCTTCGTGCGCCACCTCCTGGGGGTCGAGCCTCCGGAGCGGAACGGGGAGAGGGGATGATGGGATGAAGGGGAGGGAGGCCGTAAGGGCATGATGGCCGGGCGATGCATATGTTGCCAAGGGAATCGAAGAGGAGGCTGGAGCATGCCGGAAGAGACCCGTGGTCGTGTTCTTCTCCGTACCGTGTCCAGGGTGGTGGGGATCGTGCTGTTGGCCCGGTCCCTCACGGTGGCCGAGGCCGCCGGGCAAACAACCCAGGGTACCATCCAGCGGGGCGATTTCACCTTCGTCTACGACGAGCGTGGAATCTCTGGCTTGGCGAGCCCCTCGGATCCGTACGGGGCGTACTTCGTGCCGGTGGCTCCATGGCCGGAGCCGGTGGAGGCCCCTGTGGCGGCGGAGCCACCCGGTAGGCCTCGGGGTCCCCGGACTCTGAACCTGTCCGTGGCGTTCAGGGCCGCGGACGGATCGGTCTGGAACGAGCTGGGGCCCCGCGGTGGAGGTTGGGAGGCCTCCCCCGAGGAGGGAGCGGTTCGGTATCGAAGCCTCTCCGAGGACGGCTCCCTCTCCGTCACGGAGACTTTCGCCACGGACGGGAGGGTGTTGGACTGGCTCATCGGGTTGGAAGCCACGGCCGACAAGGAGATCACCATAGGGGATCTGGCCATCTCCCTCCCGGTCCCGGGCCCCAGCGGCCCCTCACCCGGGGTCATCTTCGAGCGGGGATTCCTCCGACATCAGTTCATCTCCGGGGACGGGTCCTTCTTCTTCTACACCCGGGCATCCGGGGCTCCCCCGTACCTTCTGGTGACCACCCATCCGGGCACGAAGCTGGAGTATTTCCAGGGTGGGGGTCGAGGTGGGGGAACGGTGTTCGTTCATTCGAACCGGAGTGGAAGCGCCGTCACCGAGGGCACCTGGCGCCAGGAGCACACGGCCCTCACGCTGGGTCCCGCGGGCTCCGCCTCTTCCCGGGTGGAGTACGGCTTCCGATTCCGGTTCGCCGACTCCTACGACGAGATGCGGGAGATCCTCTACGAGGAGGGCCTCTTCGACATTCGTGTGGTTCCTGGCATGACCGTACCGTCGGACCTCTCCGCCCGCTTCGCCCTCCGGACCCGGGCCGCCATTCATGAGATCCGGGCAGAGTTCCCAGAGGAGACCTCGATCCGATCTCTGGGGGCGCCGCAGCCGGACGTGCACGTGTACGAGGTCACCTTCCGGCGGCTGGGTGAGAACCTGCTGACCATTCGCCACGACGATGGAAGAGAGACCTACCTGGAGTTCTTCTCCACCGAGCCCATGGAGACCCTCATCAAGAAGCGGGCGGCCTTCCTGGTGGAAAAGCAGCAGATTCGGGATCCCACGAAATGGTGGGACGGGGTTTTCGGGCCCTACGACGCCCGGGCGGAGGTGACCCGAACCGTCGAGGACCCGGACATCTTCCTGGGCCGGATGGTCTACGTGCTTACCTGCGACGACCCGGGTTTGAGCAAGGCCCCCTTTCTGGCCTCGAAGAACGTGAGCTACCCGGACAGGCAGGAAATCGAAGCCCTGGAGTACTACCTGGACCGCTTTGTCTGGGGCGGACTTCAGCGCACCGACGCCGAGGAGCCCTATCCCTACGGGGTCTACGGCACGCCCCACTGGTACATCAACCGCTCTCCGGAGCGCCGGGCCGAGTACACCGACCGGGATCTGGACCGCGAGCACGTGTGGAGATCGTACGACTATCCACACGTAATCATGCTTTACTACCACATGTACGAAATCGCCCGGAACTACCCGGAGATGTCCTCGTACCTGGACGCGGCGGGTTACCTGGAGCGAGCCTTCCAGACCGCCAAGGCCTTCTACACCTACCCCTACCTGATCTACCCGGACTATTACGAGACCTACAAGTGGGGCCTCTACGACGAGCTCATGGTCCTGAAGCTGGTGGCCGCCCTGGAACGGGAGGGGTTCCAGAGCCGGGCAGACTCCCTGCGCTGGGAGTGGGAGAAGAAGGTCAAGTACTTCGTCTACGACGACGAGTACCCTCTTCGTTCGGAGTACGCCTTCGACCGCACCGCCTTCGAATCCAGCTACGCGCTGGCGAAGTACGGGGCCACCCACGAGATGGAGGCGGATGAGCACCTCTGGTGGGACGTGCAGAAGGAGAAGTGGTACTCCCACCCCCTGGTGCGCCGGGAGGACTCGCGGGCCTTCATGGACCGTCAGCTGGCGGGAAACCTGGCCGTGCGGGGATGGTTGGAGGCCAGCTACTACCAACTCGGGGCCGATCCCTCCCTGAGCTACATGGCGGCAATGGGGGGTTGGGGGGTGCTGGACTATGCGGTCCACTTCGCCGCCGATCCCGCAGACTGGCTCCAGCTCGGCTACGCTTCCTACTTGAGCTCCTGGTCCCTGATGAATACCGGAACGCCGGAATCGAACTACGGGTTCTGGTATCCCGGACCGGAGAACGACGGAGCGGCGGGGTGGCAGTTCATGTCGTCCAAGGTCGGGAGCGCCTGGATGGGCTCCAGCTATCCCGGGGGCGTCCAGGTGCCCCGGGGCCCCTGGTACTATGACGGGGAGATCGACCTGGGGTTCGGAGGCGCGTTGAGGATGGCCCGGACTCTGGTCACGGAGGATCCCACCTTCGGCTGGATCGCCTTTGGCGGGAGTTGGACCGAAGACGACGAGACCCTCTCCGTCATCCCCCGGGACGGGCTGAGGAAGCGATTCGATGTGGTGGTGCCGGATCCCAGAGTGCCCTGGCTCCGGGCTCAGCGGCTGAAGCTGGAGCTGAACCGCGACGGATTTTCCAAGGAAGAGACGGTCTCGGTGAGCAAGAGCCTGAATCGCTTGACCTTTATGGTGGAAAACCGGACGGGGGATCGGCACCAGACCGAGCTTGCCCTCTGGCTCCCCTACGGGGCCCGGTACGCCCTGACACAGGATGGCGACCCCGTCGAGCTCGCTCCCTCCGGTGACTGGGATTACCCATGGCGGGTGGAGCTGGAAATGGACGGCGTGTCTTCCCTCATCGAGCTCGTCCGGACGGGCCGGGAATAAAAGCTCCCCATGACCATGGTCGAGAATGTGGACGCCATTGGCACCCTCAGCGTCCCAGCAGCTCTACCTCGTACACCAGAAGGGTGTTGGGCCCGATGACGAATCGAGGCTCTCCCGGTGTCTCCGGAGGGTAGACCCCAGCCCGCCCATATCCGAACTCGGACGGAACCACCACGATCCGACGCTCACCCGGCGTCATCTCGGCGAGCACACGGTCCAGAGCGGGATTGATGGAAGTGTCCCCGGGATCCACGGGGAAGGGACGGGGTGGATCCACGAATCCCGGCAGGCCGTCCTCGCGACTCCCAAAGGCGGTGGTCTCTACCGCCGGTCCCTCATGGCCCAGGAGGTGGCCGACGTAGCGGATCCGGGTACCCCGGTAGCGCGCCTGGACTGGACCCTGTCCCTCTCTGGGGAGGCTCCCCGGGGAGAGAACGGCGCTGCGGACACTGTCCCGGGGGGTGGCCAGCTCGGGGTAGTTTTCCCGGATCCACGCCTCCTCCGCCTCCCGTTTCAGTACGGCCTGCTCCGCCACCCTCGCCTCCGCCGCCTGGACCATTACCCGGAAAGACTCGGTGTCGGGGTGGAAGGCACTGGCACGCTCCCCCACGCGAACGATCCGGACGCTGTCGATGACATCGTCCCGGACGATGCT
>Ga0316577_10001686_pt1 | contig 10585 bp, 15 predicted proteins | sample S5NA_FD_203073 | JGI IMG/M metagenome (GOLD analysis project Ga0316577, IMG submission 203073) | Rhizosphere microbial communities from salt marsh grasses in Alabama, United States - S5-7_050615r2r1 | ecosystem: Host-associated > Plants > Roots > Rhizosphere | place: USA: Alabama | collected... | reverse complement strand
TCCTTGAGCAACAAAAACACGGCGTCTCAAGGAGACGCCGCGACCAGTGCCATCGTCAGCGCATCCCCTTTCCAAAGCTGGGAGGCATGGCCGTTTCCCGCCATACCTTACCGTCCTCGCGCCATAGGCTGGCCCTGATCCTACACTGTGACCCAGGCCGAACCGTTAGGCCACGAGGCTCGGAGATGCTGCAAATCGGTTTTCAAGGAACTGTCACGATTCTAACATACTTCCGGTGGGCTGTCAACTATCTCGCGACGTTGTCCTTCGGGCTTCGGGCTCGGGTTGGCCCATCGCCCAGCAGAGGGGAGAAAGACCATCACTCGCCGGTCCAGACCATCTCGGGTTGAAATTCGACCCACCTTTGGCTCAGCGTGACGTACCATACATGAACCAGGCCATGCAGCACAATGAAGACTCCAGATTGAACCCTAGGCATTGAAAGTCCTCCTGTGAGAGATCACGCCATCCTCTTGCTCCTCCGTTGGTTGCACATTCGCCAACAGAGACAGGCTCGCCGCCAGAAAACCGAGGCTGAGCAGACCCCACAGGGTAGCTCGGCCGAGATGCTCGGAAAATCTGCTGTCATTGCCGCCGTCGATAGTACGACGAGAGCCAGCATGTACACGGTGCCTTTGACGCTCAGTATCGCAGCCAGCAAGTAGCCCCAGGGCCGGCGCCTCCCACAGCCAGATGGCGCCCAGTATCAAAAAGGGCACAACCAGCGACAGGTCCAGCGCAAACACCACGCTGGTCGGATGGTCGACCTTGCTGATAAAATCCGCAACCTGCTCGGTGAAGACGAAACTCAGTGACTGAGCGATCCACAGGCCCCCAATACCGGCCGCCACGAACAACAGATATCCGGAAATCGATCGAACCGGCGTCCGATCCCCGAATCGCCCGCGGATGCTCCCGACGTCGACCTTGACCAACGCAAAGATGATGACCAACATCGATAACGTGAACAGAGCGGCATAGCTCAGGAAGAACCGGTTAAACGCCGTGCCGAATAGACAGTAGGCATAGTTGTAAAGCACATAGTCCAACATCCCCAGCCAGACCAATTGGGCGCGGCTGGATCCGCGCAACGACAGGATCAGCGCCCCGATCAAAAGCGGGACGGCGACCACCCCGTTACCAGGTCGGTGCCGCGCCAGGCCGACGTGGCAAAGGCGTTGCCCCGGTACAGATCATCGATGAATAGCCCGCCTGCGGCAGCCACGATGGTCAGTACGGCGATGATGCCGGAGAGAATATACTCTGTTGTTGGTTTGGTGTAGAAGACCGCTATCTCCTCCTCCTTGATCCGAAGCGAAAGGCATTGCTCAATTCCGCGTTCAGGGGCCTTTCGCGCGTATGTAGTCTTCAACATCCACGTTGGTGCGAATCTCTTCCACGGTAAAGATCGCCCAGGGTGTACCTTCGTCGAACCAGGTAGCTGCGCTGACCACGGGCGTTGTGTTCCCATTGACATTACCCCACTGCAGGGCTTCGTTGATCCACAGCATTTTGCCCTGGCTATCGGTGCCTTTGTAGCGCATCGATTCTAGAAAGCGCAATAAACCGCTGTCTGGATCAAAGCGCGCCACGAATCGCTGCTCATCCTCGGCAAAGGGCACGATCAGCAGAGCCGTCTCCTTCCCGCCGCCGACAAAGAGGCCCAGTAGCATGCCCAATTCTGTATAGCTGTACCGGTGGTTCTTCATGCATAGTTCTCCCTATCTCGCCTTGTGGCTCGACCAGGCAACACGGTCATGCCTAGTGAAAAGGTTTCAAGATTCCCTGGCTGTACACAGTCCGCAGTTCCCAACCATCCGGCAGGAAAAAGAACTCGCAGTAGGAATCCCGTTCATTGTTCACATAGATGCGGAGCGAGTTTCCCGGATGCCCGTGGCTCATCTCCCAGCCCCAGATCTCTTCTTCTCCCAATCCCTCCCGGCAGGCTTCTTGCCACTCATCCTGCAAAAGAACCACCGTCCGGTCGATCACCTCTTCGGTCTTCAGGCCGTAGGGAGGAAGCCCCAACAGGACCATTTCGTTGTTCTGCAACCTCGCCCAGGCAACCCGCGTCAGGGCTCCCGTGGCTGGATCCAGGTACTCCTGGTCAATTGTGGAACTATCGAGCTCCTTCACCGGTTGGCCAAGACGCTCTGAATAGAGCGCTTGCCAATCCGGTTTGCCGGCGAAACTGCATCCACCCAACATGACGATCAGCAACAGCGCTATCGCCTTCAATGAAATCATGTAACGCATTTGTGTCCTCCTTTCAACCAATATTGACAATATACCATAGCAGATCCTCAGGTGGATTAGCCAGCCGTCGCGTTGTGAACCTGGTCAGGTTGGCAGTCTTGCACTTGGCCATCTGACCAGGCGCTGGACTTCCTGACGGATCACCGAGCGCGATTTTCCAGTCGCACGATCTGTATCGGGTAGGGCAGGTCGATCTGCTCCCGTTCGGCGACTTCCTTGAGTGTTCGCACGACCTCCGAGTGGACGACGAACAAGCCGTGGGTTTCCTGGTTGACCCAAAATCGCGCCGCAAGCTGCAGTGTCGAGTCGCCCAGCCCCTGTGCCAGCACCTCGGGTTCCGGATCGGCAAGCACCCCTTCCACGCTCCTGATAGCTGCCAGAAACAGGTCCTTGGCACGGTTCACGTCCTCGTCGTAGCCAAGCCCGATCTGGATCGTGCGCCGCCGGTTGGGCAGATCCGAGTAGTTGATCAGCGGCTTGGTATAGACGTCCAAATTGGGCAGGATGACCATCTCTCCATCCCACGTCTTGAGCACCGTGTCACGGGTCGTGATCTCCAGCACCGTGCCCGCGTAGCCCGCTGCTTCTACCGCATCGCCGATATCAAACGGCTGCCGGACCAGCAGCAGAATCCCCGCGATAAAGTTGCGGGTGATGTCCTGCAACGCAAACCCGATCGTCAGCCCGGCAATGCCCAGCCCGGCGACGAACCCGGTGACGTCGAAGTTGACCTGATCCAGCGCAAGCACCGTGCCCGCCACGATCACGGCCCAGCGCGCCAACCTGGAGAGCAGAAGAAGCGTTTCTTCGTCGTCGATCCTCTTCCGCGCAAAGTTGCGCGCCCACCGGGCAGCCAGCACGGACAGAAATACTGACACGCCGAACGTGATCAAAGCAGCGATGAGCTGGGGGATGAATAGCAGTGCCTTTTCGACAAAGGCCTGCCACGGTGCGCTCAGATTCATGGATACCTCCTCTGCGACAAGACGGCAGTGTCGCGCATGTTGTTCTCCGAGTATGTCTAGACGACTTGTGCTGACTTGGATTCACGCGATGACGGGGCCTATGCCCTCGTGCCCGCCTTTGCGTGCGCAATCGACGCACAGCGAGGTTCGCGGCAATATCTCCAGCCGCTCCGGGTCGATCGGCCGCCCGCAGGATTCGCAGATGCCATAGTCCCCTTCCTCCAAACGCTCCAGGGCTTCCTCCAACTGTCTAGCCCTCTGCTCGATATCCTCTCGCAGCGCCAAGTTGACTTCCCAGCGCACGATGAGCGGATCGCCTCGGCCCAGGCCATAGTCACCCTTGGCCTCCAGGCGCTCGTCCAGCTGCGCCAGTTCCTCGCGCGTTTCTTGTAGCCGTCTTTCTAGGTATTGCCGTGTGTTCTTCAATCGATTTCCCCCATTTCTATTATTCGCCCTTGCCCTGCGGCGACCAGCAACCGTCTTCCGTGGCCCATTGCGGGTTCGGGCATTCGTCCTGGTGCGCTGACCGCCGACGGGCAGCCCTTTTCGACGGCGTATGCCGCGCAAGCAATGACTGGATCGTGACATAGACGAGGGACATATGTTTGGATACATCTATGCACCGGCACCAGCGCAGCGGCTGTTCTATGGGGTCGCGCCGCCGATGCCCAAGAGGAAAACCCAGAGGCAGCACATCTGACCTAGGGCGTCTCGCCCAGTTTCCGCCCGAACTCCCAACCCTACGTTTCCTGCGACCAGCTCGAGCCCAGAGCGTCGAATCGACCTTGCAGCTCCTGCACAGCCTCTCCTGAGAGTGGCAGTTGCTGCGCGGCCATTCGGATATTTGCCTTCATATGCTCCGGGTCGCTCGTATCAACAATGGCCGTGTCTACAGCTTCGTGGGCCAGCACAAAGCCCACAGGGCCAGTAGGATCGGATCGTCGGGTGCCTCGGGAATCGGACCACCTTCGGCCATGATCTGCGCGCGACGATAATACTCCGCAGCGTAGCCGCTAGGGCTGCTCGCGGCACCCCAGGCCGCATTGGCGATGGGCCGCTTGGCAATGATGCCCATGCCTTGGTATTCTGCCCCAGCGAACAACCGCGTGCGCGCGATCTGATCCACCAGGTTAAAGCTTGTCTGGAGCGTGTCAAAGAGCCCGCTCTCCACCGCCCACACAGCCGCCTTGTTATCGCCGCTGTACCCGATGTGGTTCGTCTTTCCCTCGCGCTTGGCATCTTGTAGAGCCCGGATCACGTCCCCGCGCTCAAGAATTTCGACGCTGCAAGAGTGGAGGTGTACAATGTCCAGGTGATCTGTGCGCATGCGGCGCAGGCTGCGCTCGATGCTGTCCCGCACCGTCTTGGCTATCCAAGATTGTCCGGCATAGTCGCCTGCCACGTGTCCGGCCTTGGTGGACAGCACAAACTCGTCGCGGCGATCGCCGATTGCGCGGCAGACCAGCTCCTCGCTGTTGCCATAGCAGGCGGCCGTATCCATATACGGCCCCGGCGCCTAGCTCAACAACTCAGTCTCAAGTTCGATGACCACCCCGGGACGCAACAGGTTGGACACCGGGCAGCCTTTGTCGGCTTCTTTGGACACTGCCGCAAAGGTTTCGGCGTCGATATCCGGCACCACGCCCCGAGCCCGGAGCTTCATCCGGGTGATGGCGAAGCCTGACTCCTGCTTCTCCAACTCACAAGCAGCGTAGACGTCGATGCTCTCAGGCTTGTATCCTCTTTTCGCCAGCGTGTTGGCAAAGGCCATAGCATAACATGCTGCATGAGCGCCGGCTATCAGCTCCTCGGGATTGGTACCGGGCTCGTTCTCAAAACGAGTCGAAAAGCTATAGGGCACCTCAGACAGGGCTGTACTCTCCGTGCTGATGAGGCCCTCCCCTTTGCGCAGGTCTCCCTTCCAAACGGCACCTGCTTGCCTAATCAGTGTTGTCATTGCTCCCTCCTCAACGTTTCTCCTTCTGCACTACTCCCGTACCACCTCAAAGTTTGGACCCGACTCTGTCGTCAGGTCTACAACCACTTCCTGCCCGCCGAACCCGTCCACCATATCATGGGCGCGGACACGCACCTCGTTCACGCCCACGGGAATCTTGATGCCAGCCTGACTGCGGGTAAATGGCTGCTCGTTCTCGTGAGGGTGCAGCAGCGCTCGCGTGAATTGGCTATCGGGATCGGGCTTGAGAGTCAAGCCATCCGGTGTCACCACATCCCAGCCATCCGCGTAATCCTCCCAACCCGTATCAGGATGCTCCACCGTCACGTGGAAGGTCCACGAACCATCCATAGCCTGCACGGCCCGTACCTGCAACACGTCTGCGTTGCCGCCGTCCCCGTGGCTTCCGGTGGGCGGTGGATTGCTCGCCGGCTCTTCAGTTGGCTGGGCCGGAGATGTTGTCGTGCTCGTCGCCTCGATCATTGCTGTCGCCACAGGGTCCGGCGTTTCCGGTGTGGTCGCCGGGCTTCCGCCACAGCCAGCAAGCAGCAAGGCCAACCCCACCAGCCAGACTCCGCTGGCACGCGCATATCTCGCCACCTTGTAAAGCCCTCAATTCTCGCTTCCCAACTAACGAATCCTATCGACCTTCCTGAGCACAGGGACAACAGATGCGTGCTGTGGCTCAGGAGTGGGACTGTCCATTGCGCCAGAGCTTCGCACTATGATGACACCCACCGGCGCATCAGCAGTCAACCTGCCGGGGAAGGAGGCTATCCGATTCCAGGCCCCCCCCCCGCAAACTCGTGCAGCTCCTAGTTCCCATTGGCTCAGCACATCGGCCAAGACCTTCGCCGACTCGGACAGCTTGCGCCTCTCCTCGTGGCCCAGCGGCAGTGGCAATACCCGCTCAAGGCCACGCAGGACTGCTCTTGCGCCGTTGCCGCGCAACACGGCCAGAGCATAGACTGCTCCCCTATCATCATACCACATTGCAGGTGCCGCTACGGTGGGCATCGGTTGGTCTTTCCGTGGGATTTGGTTAGATTAAGTTGCAGCTTGGTTGGCTTGCCATACAGGGGAACTTGCCAGTCCCGACGGCAGGCCGTGAAAGAATAAAGACCCCTGGCGGGCGTTCGCCAGAGGCCAGTATGCTTGGCGTAGGCATCCCTATCCGTCAGGCCCCACGGCAAGAAGTTCAGTTCCTGCGGAAAGTCACAGAAGCCCGATGCTGCCCGTTCACTCGGGGCTGCCGGGCGCGTTCAACAGCGCGCAGCGTCAGCAAAGCCACGCCGACGGCTTACGACCAGTCGGGGCGCAACCTGTCGCGGCCCGACAGATACCGCTGCAAAGCCATGGCAGCGACGGCGCCTTCGGCAGCGGAGATCACGGCCTGCTTGAGATGGTTGCACAATAGGTCGCCTATGGCAAATACGCCGGGTATGCCCGTCTGCATCACTTCATCCACCTCCAAGCAGCCGTCCTCCACCCCTGGAATCTGGTCGGCCAGGAAATCGGTGATCGGCTTCCCACCCTGCAGGAAGATGAAAACGCCGGACACCGGTATCACTTGCTCCTCGCCGTCCCGTGCCAGCACCCGAACGCCTTCGACTTTTTGTTGCCCCAGCACCGCGCGCAGGCGCGTCCCCAGGTGGATCTCTACCTTGGGATGTTGGCTCACGAGCTCGGCCAGCTCTGAGGAAACCTTGAGGTCCGGTGTCGGTGCAAGCAGGTGGACCCGCCGCGCGAACCGGGTGAGGAACAGGGCCTCTTCGACTGCCTCGTCGTTGTTGCCGGCGACTGCCACATCCTGGTCGCGGAAAAAGGCGCCATCGCAGGTGGCGCAATACGAGACGCCGCGCCCCACAAGCTGCTCCTCGCCGGACACGGTACTGGTCCGTCCCATGGAGCCGGTGGCGACGATCAGACCCCGCGTGTAGTAGGTTCTCTTGCCGCCGTAGACCTCTTTGACCTCTCCACGCAAACTGGTGCCGAGGACCTTGTCCTGCACGAACAGGGCGCCAAAGCTCTCCGCCTGGCTGCGCATCCGCTGAATAAGCTCGGCCCCGCTGATCACCTCCGGCACGCCTGGGTAGTTGGCGATCTTGCTGGTCATGCCCAGGGCACCGGCCGACAGGCCCTTGTCCAGGACCAGAGTCTTCAAATCAGATCTGGCCGCATAGATCGCCGCTGAGGTGCCAGCCGGTCCGCCGCCAATGACAATCACATCATACGTCTCGTCGTCAGGAGTGTTCTTCCCTACGGGTCCTAGTCGTGTATCCATAACATCTCCTCTAGCCTCTCCCATGCATCCCACCTGCCCAGGCTGATGTCTCACAGTATCATAGCATACCAGAATGTCCCCAAGGCCACAACTTTGCGCTGGTGAAAAGAGCAAGTGCTGTGCGGGCGGCTTTTCTCCTTGAGCCTGCCCGACACCGACACCACTTCTGCGCACTGCTCAGCGCATAGGCCAGGTATCGATCCAGGGCAGACCGGTCGCGTCATGCGCCAGTCCTCCAGCAGGCAGATTCCGGCCTACGCACCCTCCAGCCGGTAGTCGGCCGGTGTCCCCCACCGCTCAATCCGGCGGAAGCGCCGCCTTCCCGACCGAAAGTGCACGCGTATCAGGGCCTCGTCCAGTTCCGGAATCACCTCGTACAGCCCGCGATCGCCGTGGCGAAAGGCCTCCAGCACCAGGGGGAGCTCGTGCCGGAAGATGGCATCGCGCCACCGCGCCGTGCCAAGCACCAGCCCGCCGCTGACGTGGCAAAACACGTGCAGACAGGGTCCATCTTCATCCTGGCGCCATTCGGCCAGGACCTCGTCGCGCATCAAGCGCGTATACCCACCCGAGATCTGCGCCTTGTCGAATGATGGCCCAATGGTCAGGAAGAGATCGCCCGTTGTGTCAGAGTGCGTCAATGTGTAGCGCCGGGGCGTGACCGGTCCCTTTGCCCCCACGCCTTCGACCAGGCGAACGTGCAGCTTCTCAGGTCTCAAGCGGCTCACGACCTGTTCCCCTCCAGATGTGCATCAATTCCCCGCCCGATGGAGCGGGCGGGGAACTCGACGCTCGAATAGTGTACTCGTTCTAGACCGGAGCCAGGGTCCCGGCAAAGATCATCCAGGCCAGCGCGGTCTTGGCCAGCAGGCTCAGCACGATATACATCCGCTCGCCGAACAGATAGTTCTTCCACGGCCCCACCTGCTTGTACTGCAAGAACATATTCAGCGCAAAGATGTTAAAGAAGACAAAGATGGTGGGGATGATGGCGTACACAAAGCCGGGCGGCTCTGCGCCAGCCGTTGCCAGCGACCCCAGAAAGTACATCACGATGACGATCCAGGGAACGATCCCGGCGATACAACCATAGATGAACGCCGTCCAGTTGGTCTTGGTCGTCGTCTGGTTGTGCAGCTCCATCATGATGCCGAACAGGTTCATCGCGGCGTTGACGCCAAAGATCGCGATCAGCGCGCCCAGATCGTAAACACCGACCAGCATGCCGATCAGGACGATCATCAGCGAGGAGCTCAGGGCGTACTCGTAAAAGCGCGCCGGGTTCATACCCTTCTTCAGATTCTTGACATACCAGCGGTAGCCAAACGTTGCCAGGGCAAAGTGAGCAACGGCCGAGAGCAACAGAAACACGGCAATTGCCGGGCCGAACCGCAACTCATAGAGCACGCTCGGATCGGGCGACAGGGTACGGGTATCCAGGTTGAAGGTGAGGTAGTTGGTGTAGATGGGATAGGTCGTGTCGTTGCTCAGCACGATCATGAGGATGCCCTGCACCAGATGCAGAAACCCCATGATCAGGTTGAAACGGCGCAGGCCGAGAAAGGTCCTCTCCGGCGCCTCCACGGTATTGGTTGATACGCTCAATTCTCCAGACATTTCGATTCCCCTCCTTAGATTTGGTGTTTCCTGTCCGACATTCAGCTCTCTTGCTTTGCGCGCCACGCTCCGCAATCAGTGGCGCGCACCACCTTGTGCAGTCCGTCAAGACTGCGCCTGGGCCGCCTCTTGGGCGACAGGTTCGCCACCCCGCCTGGGCAGGGGCGGATCGGGGTTGACGATCAATCTCCTCCAAACGTACGATACTAGCCATGCCATCAGCAGCGCCCCGATCACGCCAGGCGCCCAAGTGCCCAGCGCTCCCAGTAGGAAACCTCCAGCCGCCGGCCCGACAACTCGGGTCAGACTCTCGATGGAGGCCGCAATGCCCAGCGCGCCGCCCACCTCCTCGGCATGAACCGCTTTGGTGATGGCACTGTTGATGACCGTGTTCAGGACACCCGCCGCAAGAGACACCGGCGCCAGCACGACCAACAACACCGGCACGCTAGGCGCAAAGGCCCAGCCCAACAGCGAGACGGCAAGAAGGATGACCGCCCCAAAGATCAAGCGGTTCTCCGGATGGCGCTTGGTCAGTCGGCCAATAGCCAAACCTTGCACCAGCACACTCAGCAACCCCACATAGGCCAGGATGTAGCCCGTCTGGGTAGAGTCCAGGTCGAGGCGGTACTGGGCATAGAGGGCAAAGACGCCGGTGAACGTGGCAAAGGCCAGCCCGTAGAACAGCCGGATGTGCAGCAGGGGCCCAAACCGCGGCCGACGCAAGGCCTCCCACAGTTCCTTCAGGCTCAGGATAGACCTGGCTGGTTGCTCAGCCATCCGGGCTTTGACCTCCTCCGTCAGCGATTCCGGCAGCCAGAGCAAGACAGCGATCCAGTTCAGAAACGCCACACCCGCAGCGAAGAACGCCGGAATGGCGTAGCGAGCCCCAGCGCTGAGGGCACCGCCCGCAGCCGGCCCAATGATGAATCCCAGCCCAAAAGCCGCACCAATGAGGCCCAGCCCGCGAGCCCGGTTTTCCTCATCGGTGATGTCGGTGATATAGGCCTGCGCCACCGAGATGTTGCCCCCGGTCAGGCCGTCGAAGATGCGGCTGAAGAACAGGATGGCCAGGATGATGGCGTTGGTAGCCGCGACCTGGCTCTCCGCGCTGAGGCTTGCCGGCAGCAGGCCCGCCAGCCAGGTGCCCAGCGGCTCCGCCAGGCCCAGCAGCAAAAAGCCCACCACCGTGCCCGCGATGCTGACCAGCAGCACTGGACGCCTGCCGTGGCGGTCCGAAAGGCGGCCCAGCACCGGTGCGCCGATCAACTGCGCCGCCGCATAGGACGCCGCCAGAAGGCCGACGACAAAGGGCGAAGCTCCAAAGCGTTCGGCATAGTAGGGCAGCAGGGGCAGGATAAGCCCAAAGCCCAAAAGATCTACAAAGACGACTACGAATATGGTAGCCAGACGTTTGTTCTGCATGGGTTCGGTTCCCCCAGTTTGAGTTGCGGTTCCATTCAGTTTGTGCCAGCTCGCGCGAAATTTTTACGCTGCCAGCTCGCT
>Ga0316577_10001684_pt1 | contig 10592 bp, 7 predicted proteins | sample S5NA_FD_203073 | JGI IMG/M metagenome (GOLD analysis project Ga0316577, IMG submission 203073) | Rhizosphere microbial communities from salt marsh grasses in Alabama, United States - S5-7_050615r2r1 | ecosystem: Host-associated > Plants > Roots > Rhizosphere | place: USA: Alabama | collected... | reverse complement strand
CCGACCAACAGCTCGACGAATATCATCGCTGCTTTGATTCAGTTGCACAGCGCAGCTATAAAATTTTGGGAATTGATCAGGATCCCCGTGCGCGGTATGTCTTTTCGCTTTTGGCGCGAAATGAATTTGGTGCAAGGGGTTATCTTAACTTTTCCTATGTGTCTGAAATTCCGGTCGATACGGATCTGCAAATCATTCATGCGGGTTTGATCAAGTCTCAGGAAGTCACCGATCCGGAACGGGCCGATGATCTTGGTCTGTTTGCCGTCGAGGAAGAATTCTTCGAATATCTGAAACAAAATAATTTCACACCGACCGCAACCCCGGGAGAGGGTGAGTCAATGCTGGCCCTGATCATGGAGGATCCAGAACAATGGCCATATGAGTTTACCCGGCGTTCCACTGACCGCATGGTTTATCTTGAGCAACAGGCCGATGCAATTGAGGCGAAGCGGGAACCTGATCCCGATGAGCGCACACCCTCTTTAACCACCATCGTGGCGGCCGGCGCCTATGCATTGCAGACGGGTACCTACAAATATCCGAAGTTTGCCTTTGCACCTTCTACCGCGCCGTCAAGCTGGTGGTGGCGTAACCTGATTCCGTATGAGATTGGTGTTGATCTTGGTGATGGTGATTTGCTTCTGACCTGGCAGCCCACCTGGGCGTTGTCCGATCATAATAAGCTTGGCCTGCGTGGTTCTCTGGGATTTGAGGGGGGATTGCTGGGGCATCAAACCGACTCGAGCGGAAATGATGTGGAACCGAACAACTACGTTTCTCTCGGCCTGGATTACACCTATCTGACCGGGTCCACCGGCGTATCAGGTTGGGGCATTACGCCGACCTACTATCACTATTTAGATCCGCCAACACAGAGTAAGCAGGATACCTTTGGTGGAGATGTGCATGTGGGTTTTATCAAGAACCGTTTCCGGCTTGGACTGGGCGTCCAGGATTACGATAATTTTTCCGATACCTGGTTTATCCAGCTGGGCGTTGCTGACATTCCCGGCTTGATTTACTGGTTGACACGTTGAGCCTGTGACAGGCTTGTGACCACCAACATCTAGCTCGACTGGCGGGTCACGTCTACATACAGGGTCAGGCGCTGGCCTGGTTGCAGATACTTGCCCTTGGGCAGATTGTTCCAGCGCCGTAACTGGCTGATGCTGACCCGGAATTTGCGGGAGATTTTATCCAACGAGTCACCCCGGCGCACCTTGTAGCCAATGCGTTTGGTTATGCTGCGCTGCGTTGGCAGGGTCAGGACCGCCGGTTCAAGATGGGATGAGGTCGTGGTAGTGCGTGACCAGATCACCAGTTTCTGGCCCGGTACCAGCGGATCGCGCGGAGCCATGCCATTCCACTTGGCTAGGGCACGCGTGCTCACGTTGTGCTTGCGGGACAGATCCCAGAACGTGTCCCCTTTGCGGACGATGTGGACGACCCGGGTACCCTTGCGAGGCTGGTTTTGCTGGGTTTGCTTGCGCTGGGTGGCGCTCAACCGGTAGCTCGAGGCACTTTGGCTGGCCACCGGGATCATCAGGCTGCGGCCGGCCCGCAATTGTGTGCCCCGGATATGGTTGACCTTTTTAAGGGTGGTAATACTGATACGGTGTTTCGCGGCAATGGTGCTCAGGGTGTCGCCGCTGCGTATCCGGTAGCGGATCCAGCTGATGCGCTGGTCGGCCGGGAGGGCCGCCAGGCCGGCGCTGAAGGTCTCGATCCGGTCGAGGGGGATTAGCAGGTGATGGGGGCCGTCTGGTGCGGTAGCCCACCGGTTGTAGCCCGGGTTCAGGCGATACAGCTCATCCATTGTGATCTGGGCCAGTTTCGCGGCGCGGGCCAGATCGATCTGGGAGCCGAGCTCAACCCGCGCAAAATAGGGCTGGTCCGGGATTGTGGGCAGCGCCAGATCATAGTCCGTCGGCTGGGCGATGAGTTTTTTCAGGGCCAGCAGTTTCGGCACATAGGCGCGGGTTTCCTGGGGAAGGTCAAGCGACCAGAAATCGGTGGGTTTGCCGCGTCGCTGGTTGCGGCGGATTGCCTTTTTCACGGTGCCGGCGCCCGAGTTATAGGCTGCAAGGGCCAGTAGCCAGTCACCATTAAACTGGCGGTGCAAGGTGTTCAGCAGTTCCACAGCGGCCCGGGTGGAGGCGTAGACGTCGCGTCGGCCGTCATACCACCAGTTCTGCTGCAGGCCGAAGCGCTTGCCGGTGGACGGGATGAACTGCCAGATCCCGGCTGCCCGGCCGTGGGAATAGGCGAATGGCTGAAATGCGCTCTCCACGATCGGCAGCAGCGCCAATTCGCTGGGCATGTTGTTTTCTTCAATAACATCAACCACATAGTACATGTAAGGATTTGCCCGCTCGGCAACCCGCTGCATGTAGTCCGGGTGTCTGGCATACCAGTCCAGTTCCTGCTGTACCCGGCGGTTGTCCGGCACGGTCAATTCGAAACCGGTCCGAACCCGTTGCCAGAGGTCGGCCTCGGCGTCCTCCTCAGCAGCGGCCAGCAGCAGTTGCCGGATTTCGTCGGATTCCGCGAGCTGGGCAGGGTAGCCGGCATCACCCGCCGCGGCAGCGACTGACCGGGTCTCGACCGCGCCGTTCTGCGTTACATCGGGGGTAGACACGGAGGATGAGGACTGGAATGGCTCTGTCAGGGAGGCACAGGCGCTCAGGGTGGCGAGGAGGATAGGCAATACAAGCAGGCGTGGCATTTTTGTTTATTATTTCTTTAGGTTATGGGAAAAAGCTTGATTCAATGTTAAAAACTGTATCGGCCGAGGTCAACAGTTAGATTAATCGTTTTACGGCCGCTGACTGGTTATAGTAGTCGCCAGGCATACCCTGGCTGCGACCTGTTTGGCAGATTGAAGAATGAAAAAGAAGCGTAATCCTTTTGTCAATCGGTGTACGGTCACTGAAAATGTCTGGCACGGCCTGCGCCAATGGTATCGTAGCCACCTCGGACGCCGCGTGGAACAACAGGAAAAAGCCTTGCTCGACGAGCTGCTGAGCGATCTGTTTGGTTATTACCTGCTGCATGTCGGTAATTCGGAGCAGATGGCATACCTGCGCAACAGCCGGGTGCGTCACCGCATGGTGATGGATATCTGTGGTGGGGCCTCGCAGGATGAAAACGAGTACTTTTGTGGCGAACCCCATGCAATACCGGTTCGCAGCGACAGCATCGATGTGATGGTCTTGCCCCATATCCTGGAATTTTCGGACTATCCCCACGAAGTCCTGCGGGAAGTGGATCGGACTCTGGTGCCCGAAGGGCACGTGGTGATCCTGGGCTTTAATCCGAACAGCCTGTGGAATCTGTGGCGGTGGGGCGCAGGTTGGCGTGGGAATATGCCCTGGTGTGGCCACTTTATTCGCGTTAGCCGAATTCGGGACTGGTTGTCCTTGCTGGGGTTTGACGTGGTCGCGACGCGCTATTACTTTTACCGGCCGCCGGTGCAGGGCGAAGGGATCCTGCGACGCCTGCGATTTATCGAACGCATTGGTCGCCGGGTGTGGCCGATTCTGGGTGGTGGTTATGTACTTGTGGCCCGCAAGGAAGTCATCACACTGACACCGATCCGGCCGCGCTGGGAGCCGAAGCGAAAAATCGTCGCCGCCGGACTGGCCGAACCCATGTCGCCGCCGCGCAAAACAATATCGGAGTAAATTTACACAATGAATCAGTCTGTAGAAGTCTTTACCGATGGCGCCTGTCGTGGAAACCCGGGCCCGGGTGGTTGGGGGGTGGTGCTGCGCTACGGAGAAACTGAGAAGGAACTGTATGGCGGCGAAGCGACGACAACCAACAACCGCATGGAACTGATGGCAGCCATCCAGGCGTTGGAAGCGCTGAAGCGAAACTGTGTCGTGCGGGTAACGACCGATTCACAATATGTTCGCAAGGGTATTACCGAATGGCTGGCCAACTGGAAAAGAAATGGCTGGAAAACCGCTGCCAAAAAACCGGTCAAGAATATCGACTTGTGGCAACGACTGGACAAAGCGGTGGTGGAACACAAGGTCGAGTGGCACTGGGTAAAAGGCCATAGTGGCCATCCGGAAAACGAACGGGCCGATCAACTGGCGAACCGCGGCATTGACGAATTGCCGGGTCATTCACAGAACTGACGTCTGATGCAAGACAGGGAGAAAGGCGTGAAATAGTTTACGGTTTGCGATAGCCTCGGTTCAACGGGGGCCAACCCATACCTCTCTGAGCTATCCATAACTGGTTAATTTATAGCATGCGTCAAATCGTCCTTGATACTGAAACCACCGGCCTGGAGCCCAGCCAGGGTCACCGCATTATCGAGATCGGCTGTGTTGAGCTTGTTAATCGCCGAATTACCGACAACCGTTACCACCAGTACATCCGACCGGAACGCGAAATCGACGAAGGTGCCGTCGAGGTGCACGGCATAACCAACAAGATGCTGGCTGACAAACCGGTGTTTGCTGAAATCGCCGATGATTTCCTGAACTTCATACGGGGTGCGGAACTGGTGATTCATAACGCCCCGTTCGATGTGGGATTTCTCAATTCTGAACTGAAGCGCCTGGGTGAAAAGCCGGAGTCCGTCGAAGACTTCTGCACGATCCTCGATACCTTGCAGATGGCGCGTAACCTGCACCCGGGTCAGAAAAACAGCCTGGATGCCCTGTGCAAGCGCTACGAAATCGACAACTCGGCCCGGCAGCTGCATGGTGCCCTGCTGGATGCGGAGATCCTGGCCGAAGTTTATCTGGCCATGACCGGCGGGCAGACACGCCTGTCACTGGATGGCCGGAGTGACTCCGAACAGTTGGCACCAGACGCGCTGCGCCGGCTGGATCCCGATCGTCCGCCACTTACAGTGCTGCGGGCGACTGAAGCGGAACTGGCCGCCCATGCCGAACGGCTGGCCGCGATAGACAAGGCGAGTTCTGGGGCCTGCGTCTGGCTCAAGGACGAAAGCTAGACAGCGGATTAGCGTCGCTTGCTTCTGGATTGGCTTGATTACACTAATAACGACATGAAGTTGCCTTGCTTATCGGGATCACGCCGGGACCAGGAGGCTGGCTGCCGGGCGGGTTGGACTAGATGAGATCGCTGTTAATCAAAAAGTGCGTCCAGATACTCAGGGCATAGCCGAGTCCCACTGCCCAGCTCCAGCGTAGATGGCCGAAGAAGGTGTACATACCCCGGGTCTGGCCCATCAACGCGACACCGGCGGCAGAGCCAATCGAAAGCAGGCTGCCGCCGACACCGGCGGTGAGTGTGACTAACAGCCATTGACCGTGGGACATGTCCGGATTCATCGACAGAACGGCAAACATGATCGGGATGTTGTCCACGATGGAGGACATCATTCCTACCAGGACGTTGGTCGTGGTGGGCCCGAGATTTGTGTACATGATTTCCGAGGCATGGATGAGATAACCCAGCGCTCCCAGGCCGCCGACACACATCACCACACCATAGAAAAACATCAGGGTATCCCACTCGGCGCGCGCCAGTTGCTCAAAAATATCGAACGGCCGTTTCGATACAGTGTCCTGCGCTGTCAGGTCAGTCAGATTCGGTCCGGCCACTGAATCCGGTGGCGGCCGATGATTGAGCTCGTGCTGTTTCAGGTAATAGCCAAAGAACTTGAGCAGGCCCAGGCCAGTCATCATGCCCAGTACGGGGGGCAGGTGCAGGGTGTTATGCAGTGTCACGGTGAGGGTGATGGTAAACAGGAACAGACCGATGACCACCAGTCCGCCTTTTTTGATATGAACGGTTTCATTGTTTTGGTGTGGCAATCCGGCGGGGACTGCCAGATACATCAGCATCGCCGGCACCAGCCAGTTGACCAGTGACGGAATAAACAGATCAAAGAATTCTTCAAACCTGACCACGCCCTTTTGCCATACCATCAAGGTTGTGATGTCCCCGAACGGACTGAATGCCCCGCCGGCATTCGCTGCCACTACGATATTGATGGAGGCCAGCGTGATGAAAGCCCTGTTCTCGGATGCGACGGCCATCACGACCGCCGCCATCAACAGGGCCGTGGTGAGGTTGTCCGCAATGGGTGAAATAAGAAAGGCAAGCAGGCCGGTGATCCAGTACACGCCCCGCAATGAAAACCCTCGCCGTACCAGCCATGAGCGCAAGGCATTGAAGACCTGGCGTTCTTCCATGGTGTTGATGTAGGTCATGGCGGCCAGCAGGAACAGCATCAACTCGGCGAACTCCCGTAAGTCCCGTCGCAGTGCATCGGCCGCGGTGTGAACGTCACCGTGCTGGTAAAAGGCCAGGCCGACCAGGATCCAGATGATACCGGCAGCGACAATGACCGGTTTCGACTTGCGCAGGTGCAGGAATTCCTCACTGATGACCAGCACATAGGCGATGATAAATACCGCCAGGGCGGCAATTCCATAACCGCTGAAAGTGAGACTAAAGGTGAGGGCTGATTCTGCTGCCGCATAGACGCCGACGGGTGGGAGGAGGACCAGCAGAACCAGCAGCAGGCGGGGTCCCGGGATGAGGCGGGATGCGCGCATCAGAGGCGCTGTTCCGGGGCAGGTGCGCGAACCGGACACGTGCCAGGGCGCCGGGCACTACCGCCGATCAGACGAAATATATTTAGTTTAAACAATAACTTAATCTCTGGGTCGTTGGAATACTGCGGGCAATATAAATTTAAAGCTCGCGACGATGGTGCCGATAATTTGACCAGGACGGCAAGTCCTGGTCTGAACTCGATGATGTAAAGAGTTTCAGTTTGTGTGTTTCCTCCCCCTGCGCAGCAGAATCGCGCAATTTCCTGGGCCCCGCTTCGGCGGGGCCATTTTTATCCGGTTCTTCAGCCTGATGCTACAACACCTGGCAACGCTTCAGTAGGCCTGATTTTTTACCGGCCGACAGGTAGAATACCGCACCCACAGCTGCGACAGGACCTGTAATTCACATGAATATCCGCACCCGCTTCGCCCCCAGCCCCACCGGTTACCTGCATATCGGAGGTGTCCGTACCGCCCTGTTTTCCTGGCTGTACGCCCGCAAGCATGGCGGTAAATTCGTGCTGCGTATCGAGGATACAGATCTGGAACGCTCCACCGCCGAATCAGTTAACGCCATCCTGGAAGGTATGACCTGGCTGGGGCTGGAATATGACGAAGGGCCATTTTACCAGACTGATCGATTCGAGGATTACAACGCGGTCATCGACACGCTGCTGGATACGGGCAAGGCGTACCGCTGTGACTGCTCGCGGGAACGGCTGGAGAGCCTGCGTGAGGCGCAGATGGCCCGCAAGGAAAAACCCCGTTACGACGGCCGCTGCCGGGATCGGGATGTGCCCCCCGACCGGCCTCACGTGATCCGTTTTCGCAACCCGCTGGACGGCGAGGTTGTGATCGATGACATGATCCGGGGCAAGATCACAGTTGCCAACCGGGAGCTCGACGATCTAATCATCCAGCGTACCGATGGCTCACCCACCTACAACCTGACCGTGGTGGTGGATGATGCCGATATGACCGTGAGCCATGTGATCCGGGGTGATGACCATATCAACAATACGCCACGGCAAATCAATATCCTGCAGGCCCTGGGTAAATCCGTGCCGCGTTATGCCCATGTGCCGATGATTCTGGGCGAAGACGGCGCGCGCCTGTCGAAGCGCCACGGCGCCACCAGTGTTATCCAGTATCGTGACATGGGTTACCTGCCGGAGGCCTTGTTGAATTATCTGGTGCGGTTGGGTTGGTCACATGGCGATCAGGAACTGTTCACTGTGGATGAAATGATCGAGCTGTTCGAACTGGAGCAGGTTAACAAGTCCGCCTCGACCTTCAACTCCGAGAAACTGTTGTGGATCAACCAGCAATACATCAAGGCGGACGATCCGGCACGGATCGCGCGTCTGCTGAGCCCTCACATGGGAGAACTGGGCATTGATCCCACTGAGGGACCGGATCTGGTGGAGGTCGTCAGGGCGCAGCAGGAACGGGCCTCAACCCTGGTCGAGATGGCCGAGATCAGCGCATTTTTTTACCGGGACTTCGACGCATACGACGAACAGGCTGCCAAGAAGCAGCTTCGACCGGTCGCGGAGGTGCCGCTGCGCACGCTGCGAGATGCCCTGGCGGAGTTGGATGACTGGACGACCGAGGTCATCAATCACACAATTCAGGCGGTGGCTGATGAACTGGATCTGAATCTGGGCAAGGTCGGTATGCCCTTGCGGGTTGCCGTAGCGGGCCGCGCCGCGTCCCCGAGTAATGACATCACCCTGGCGCTGCTTGGCAAGGAAACTACCCTGCGTCGTATCGACCAGGCGCTGGATTATATCCGCCAGCGTGCAGCGAGTCAGGGCTGAATGCAAACCAGGGCCACAGTGCGGGCGGTGAGTGCAGAATGTTGTGACGATATTCTTCCGTGCACTTCGTGTTTCCTCCACACTTAATAACAATCATCAAGGTTAATCTGCATGAGCAATGAAGAACCGGTCAGGCCGACCAATTTTATCCGCCAGATCATCGAAGCGGATATTGCGGCCGGCAAGAATAAAGGACAGGTCGCAACCCGTTTCCCCCCGGAGCCAAATGGCAACCTGCACATTGGCCATGCCAAGTCCATTTGCCTGAACTTCGGTATTGCCGAAGACTATCAGGGCACCTGCAACCTGCGCTTCGACGATACCAATCCGCACAAGGAAAACATCGAGTTCGTGCAGGCCATCAAGCAGGACGTGCACTGGCTTGGCTATGACTGGGAAGAGCGGTTGTATTTTGCCTCTGATTACTTCGAGCAGCTGTACGATTATGCTGTCCAGCTGATCAAACAGGGCAAGGCCTATGTGTGTGACCTGAGCGCAGAGGAAATCCGCGCGTTTCGAGGCACCCTCACCGAGCCTGGCCGGGAAAGTCCGTATCGCAATCGCAGTGTCGAGGAAAATCTCGATCTGTTCACCCGGATGCGTGCCGGCGAGTTTCCGGATGGCGCCCGATTGCTGCGTGCCCGGATCGACATGGCCTCGCCCAATATCAACCTGCGCGATCCGGCTATCTACCGGATCCGGCATGGTGTGGTACATCACCAGACCGGCGCAGAGTGGTGCATCTATCCCATGTACGACTTTACTCATTGTCTGTCGGATGCGATTGAGGGTATTACCCATTCGTTGTGCACCCTGGAATTCGAGGATCACCGCCCCTTGTATGACTGGTTCCTGGATGAGTTGGCGACGCCCTGCCATCCCCAACAGATCGAATTCTCGCGCCTGGTGCTGGAACACACCGTGACCAGCAAGCGCAAGCTGACCGAACTGGTGGAAGAGGGCCGGGTGGAAGGCTGGGATGATCCCCGCATGCCAACCATTGCCGGGATGCGCCGGCGCGGTTATACCCCCGAGGCCATTCGCGACTTCTGTGATCGTATCGGGGTAACCAAGTCGGACAACTTTGTCGAAATGGCCCTGTTGGAGAATTGCGTGCGTGACGATCTGAATCGCACCGCACCACGCCGTATGGCGGTCCTGCACCCCCTGAAAGTGGTGCTCACCAATTACCCGGAAGACTCAACGGAACGGCTGACGGCCCCCAACCATCCACAGGACGAATCGTTGGGGACGCGCGAACTGACCTTTAGCCGGGAACTCTATATCGACCAGGCTGATTTCAGGGAAGAGGCGCCACGCAAGTTCAAGCGGCTGGTCAGCGGGGGTGAAGTCCGGCTGCGAAATGCCTATGTCATCCGTTGCGACGAGGTCATCAAGGACGGTCAGGGAGAAATTATCGAGTTGCGTTGCAGCTACGATCCAGCCACCCTGGGTGCCAACCCTGAGGGACGCAAGGTGAAAGGCGTCATCCACTGGGTTTCCGCGGTGGATGCGTTGGCGGCCGAGATCCGGTTATATGATCGCCTGTTCAATCACCCCAATCCGGACCGGGCGGGGGGCGATTTCAGGGACCACCTCAATCCCGATTCATTGCGCACCCTGACGCACTGCTACCTGGAAGCGTCCCTGGCCGATGCGCAGCCGGGGCAGCGCTTCCAGTTCGAACGGGAGGGATATTTCTGTCTCGACAGCGAGCACCTCACCGGCGACAGGCCGGTGTTCAACCGCACCATTACCCTGCGGGATACCTGGGCGAAAATCGCCGGACAGGATAGCTGAGATGGGGCAGGGGTGGAGGGTTGCAATTCGCCCGTTCAATCAAGTCAGACGTGGCCTGACCGGTTCCCCAGGGGGGCGTAAAGTCCCGAGAAAACGGGCGGTTGCGGTTGACTTGACCACCCGTGTAGCGTAAATTGCGCGCTCGATTTCGGGGCTATAGCTCAGCTGGGAGAGCGCTACAATGGCATTGTAGAGGTCGGCGGTTCGATCCCGCCTAGCTCCACCAGACAGAGGTGGCAATTGCTGTTAAAGGTATGCATGCAGCAGGAAAAATTGCCATATACATCGGTATCGCAATGACAACACTGGGGCTGGTTATTGGCTTCGGTGCGATGCTGATGGATGCTGACAACCAGGCCATCAACTGGTTGGGCATCATCCCCTTGGGTTTTGTTGTGTTGCTGGCCGGTACCGTGGCAAC
>Ga0316577_10001683_pt1 | contig 10596 bp, 8 predicted proteins | sample S5NA_FD_203073 | JGI IMG/M metagenome (GOLD analysis project Ga0316577, IMG submission 203073) | Rhizosphere microbial communities from salt marsh grasses in Alabama, United States - S5-7_050615r2r1 | ecosystem: Host-associated > Plants > Roots > Rhizosphere | place: USA: Alabama | collected... | reverse complement strand
CGTGGCCGCCTCGAGCTTCACCATGGGCTCCGCCGCCGCGGAGCCCTGCCGGCTCGCCAACGAGGACCAGCACACGGTGACGCTGACCCGCGCCTTCGAGATCCAGACCACCGAGGTCACGCAGGCGCAGTTCGAGGAGCTGATGGGCTACAACAACGCCGTGTTCTACGGCAAGTCGCGACCCGCCGAGGCGGTGAGCTGGCACGAGGCCGCCGGCTACTGCAACCGGCTCAGCGACCGCGCCGGGCTGTCGCCGTGCTACGCCTGCAGCGGCAGCCCCGTGCGCTGCGACGCGGCCAGTGGATATCAGGGCGCGAAGATCTACAGCTGCCCCGGCTACCGCCTGCCCAGCGAGGCCGAGTGGGAGCTCGCCTACCGCGCCGGCACGACCTCCGCCCTCTACAGCGGCGCGCTCGACCCCGCGGCCTGCTCGGCGTGCGCGCACACCGACGCCAACGCCGCCCGCATCGGCTGGTACTGCGGCAACTCCCAGGGGACGACCCGCACCGTGGGGACGCGCGAGCCCAACGCGCTCGGGCTCCACGACATGGCCGGCAACGTCTGGGAGTGGTGCCACGATCCCTACCTCGATCGGCTGGGCCCCGGGGCCGCGACGGACCCGCTGCCCGCCCCGTCGGGCGGAGAGCGCGTGATGAAGGGCGGCGGCTACAGCGCCTCGGCCGAGCACCTGCGGGCAGCCAGGCGCGAGGGAGCCGACCCCGACGACAGCTACCTCAACGTGGGCTTCAGGTGCGCGCGGACACGCGAGTGAACCTTGCCCCGGTGCCGCCAGACAAACCGCGCCCGGGGTTTGAGGGGCTGCTACTTCGCGATGAAGTTGAGGTTGATCACCTTCACGTCCATGCCCCCGCAGTTCTGCACGTTGTAGAGGCCGGCGTTGAGGTCGTTCTGGGTCAGGTTGACCGTGCACTGGCCCATGAGCGTGGGGGCCAGGATCAGCTCCTCGTCGTAGACCTGGATCAGCATCGGTCCCAGCAGGTTCTGCGCCGTGGTGGTGAAGACCACGTCGTTCCACTGCGGCGAGTGGGTGTTGTCCTTGGTGCCGGTCTTTCCCGAGGCGCTGCCGGCGGTGACCTTGACGAAGCAGTCGGGCGGCTCGTAGAGCGGGATGACAGCGTCGGGGTCCCAGTTCTTGCCGATGGGGGGCGGCTCGATCACGGCGCTCACCACCTTCACCTCCCACTGGGACTGCGGGTCGGCGGCGCACTGGCCGTTGGTGCAGGTCTGGGATCCGGTGCAGACCTGGCACGCAGCCCCTCCCGTGCCGCAGGCCTTCACGTCCGTGCCCGGCTGGCACGTGGCGCCCTCGCAGCAGCCGTTGGGGCAGTTGCTGGCTCCGCACCCTCCCGGCGGACCGCACTTCTGGCTGGTGCACTCGTCGCCCTGGGCGCACGCCTGGCACATCTCGCCTCCGGTGCCGCAGGCCTGCATGGTGTTGCCCGGCAGGCACTGGTCGTTCGTGTCGCAGCACCCGTCGACGCAGGTGGTGGCGTTGCAGTTCTTGCCCTGGCAGGCCTGGTCGACGCAGGTGGTGGTGGGGGGCTGGCAGGCCTGGCACGCCGCGCCGCCCTTGCCGCAGGCCGCGTCGGTGTTGCCGGCCTGGCACTGATCCCCCTCGCAGCACCCGTTGGGACACGAGGTCGCGTCGCACTTGGTGGCCGACGTGCAGTTGCCGTTGTCGCAGGACTGGCCCGCCCCGCACTCCTGGCAAGGCGCCCCCATCGAGCCGCATGCCGAGGGCAGGTTCCCCGGAAGGCACTGCTCTCCCTGGCAGCATCCGTCAGCACAGGAGGTGGGGTCGCAGGTCACACACCTGCCGCCGGTGCAGGATCCAGACTGACAGGCGACGCAGGCCTGCCCTCCGCTCCCACACTGGGTCTGGGTGTTGCCGGGGACGCAGTCGCCGGTGGCGGTGCAGCAGCCGCTGCACGTGGTGGCGTTGCACACCGGGCTGGAAGACGAGTCCTCGCCGCAACTGGCGTGGCTGATGACGTAGAGCGAGAGGCCAAACAGGCCGATCCATGGCGCGATATGTCTAAACATCGAAAGTCCCTCCAATGATAGATTTTCCGACAGGACCTTCGTCCTGGCAACTCGGGAAGGCTCCCTTGGCATCTACGTAACACCACCCATGGGTCTTCTTCGGTATGTTATTCAGGGGTTCGGCAACGAGGTGGGCGCTCAGGCCGCCCGCGGGGCCATCGAGGAGATCAAGGGTGGTCTGCAGGAAGCGCAGCAGGACGAGGCCACGCAGGACGAGGCCACCCTTGCCAAGGCTGCCAGGCGGGAGGCTCGCGTCGCCAGGAAAGAGGCGAAGCGGCGCGAGAAGGAGATCCTGCGCCAGCTGAAGCGCCTCAAGAAACAGGCAGGCAAGGAGACCTAGCCGGTCAGACCGCCGGCTGGGTGGCCGCGGGGGGCTGCTCCTGATCTTCCTGGTCCTCGTGCTCCATGGGGCCCGTGGGTTGCGTCGGTGGAGGAGCCCGCGTGGCCGGGACGCGCCTGGGGTGGCAGTCGAGGTGGCGCTGCCCCCTGCGCGGAGGGCTGCACCGTCGCCACCCCGTGCCCGGCGTGTAGAGAAACAGCTGCGGCGCCCCCGTGTTGGCCCCCTCGATGCGGTAGACCTGGTCGTTATCCTGGCGCAGGTACGCGACGTTCTGCAGCGGCCACTTGAAGATGTGGTGGAGCAGCGCGCGGTTGACGACACCGTGCCCCACCACCAGCACCTCTCGGTCGGCGAGACCCCGCGAGAGCTCGTCGATGAAGGCCCGGGTCCGCTCGACCACGTCGCGGAAGCTCTCGCCCAGCGGGATCCTGCCGTCGATGCGATCGCTCCAGGCGCGGCGCAGCACCTTCCGCGCGTGGATCAACGTCGCCTCGGGGTTCGAGCCGCGCGCCGGCACCGCGCAGGCGCTGTCGCGGTGCTCGGCCTTCTTGGGCATCACCTGGCCGAAGCAGATCCCCTCCAGCACGCCGGGATCGATCTCGTTGAGCGCGGCCCTCGTCTTCAGCGGGAGCTCGTGCTGGCGCGCGACGAGATCGGCGGTGCGGCGGCTCCGCAGCCGCTCGCTGGAATAGATCGAGTGCAGCGGACGCTTGCGCGTCAGCCGCCACAGGCTGAAGCGGTTGATGTAGCCCACCGCGTCCAGGTCGGGATCGCCCTGGAAGCGGGACTTGCGGTTCCACTCGGTCTGCCCGTGGCGGGCGAGGTAGATCACGCTGGGCTGGCCCATGTGGGCACAGCCCTGGACGAGAAGCAGCGCGGTGGCGACGAGGTACGGCTGGCGAGGCATGTCGAGCTCCTGGCATCACCTCGGATTTCTCGGGAGGTGGCGTCGGGACTGTATATCAGACCACCCGCCGTCGGAAGGGAGTTTTCGAGGCCGTTCGAGGGTATACTTCCCTGCATGGCCTACCTGTTCGCCATCCTGGGCCTGAGCGTGTTGATCGTCGTCCACGAGCTGGGGCACATGTGGATCGCCCGGCTGTCGGGCATGCGCGTGCACACCTTCAGCGTCGGCTTCGGGCCGGCGCTCCTGCGCTGGCGCGGCCGCCGGACGACCTACCAGCTGGCGCTGGTCCCCCTCGGGGGCTACGTCCAGATCGCCGGCATGAACCCGGCGGAGCCCATCGCCCCCGACGACCCGGGCTCCTACAGCAACAAGAGCGCGCTGGCGCGGGTGGCCACCATCGCCGCCGGCCCGATCACCAACTACGTCCTGGCCTCGCTGGTGATGGTGATGGTGATGCTGACCTGGGGCGCCCCGCGCTGGGAGCATTTGGTCGGCGAGGTGGTGAAGAGCTCTCCGGCGGCCCGCGCCGGGATGAAGGCCGGCGACCGCATCGAGGCCATCGAGGGCAAGCCGACCCCGGGGGTCGGTGACATCCTCGACGCCATCGCCGCCAGCGAGGGGAGGAAGCTCTCGGTCCAGGTCCTCCGCGACGGGAAGTCCCGGCTGGTGACGGTCGCGCCCGAGCCGCGCAAGAAGGGCAAGGGCTACCGCATCGGCATCGGCTTCCGGCGCAGGCTGGCGTTCAGCGAGATCGGCGCGGGCGACGCGCTGGCCAAGGGGCTGTACTACCCGATCTACGAGTCCAGGCGCGCCCTCTCCGCGCTGGGCCAGGTGCTTTCGAAGCTCGCGCGCGGCGACATCAGCGACGCCCGCCAGGTGGGAGGCCCGGTGGAGATCGTCCACCAGCTGAGCCTGTCGTTCAGGGAGAGCACGGTGGTGGCGCTGATCTTCCTCGCCATGCTGAGCGCCTACCTCGGCCTGTTCAACCTGCTCCCCGTGCCGGCCCTCGACGGCGGACGGCTGCTGTTCCTGTTCTCCGCGATCCTCCTGCGCCGCAAGGTCAACCAGCGCTTCGAGCAGGCGGTGCACACGGTGGGGTTTTTGCTCCTCGTGGGGATCCTGATGCTGGTGACCTACTGCGACGTCGCGCGGAGGATGGGCGAGTAGGGCCGCGGCGTGTCGCGCACAGAGACCGATTTCCCGGCGACGCACAGCATGGACACCGACTGGTTCGCCGTGGACGAGCGCGGCGAGGTCGCGGTGTTCGAGTCGGGGGAGGCCGGCGCCGTCCCGGAGCCGTTCATGGTGGAGGTGGGCGCGCAGTACGGCCGGACCCAGCTCTTCGAGCGGCTGGTCGCCGAGGGCGGGGCGGCCGTGGAGTACCAGGTTGACGACCTGTGCACCGAGCCCGACGGTCAGCTCCTCGAGGCGGTCTACCTCGGCCACGACGGCACCACCGAGGAGAGCTTTGCGGACCACAGGCAGCGTCCCACGTTCCGTCACCTCACCGGCAGCAGGCAGCACTTCGAGTGCCTGCTCTGGCTGCGCTCGGAGACGGCGCTTGACTCTCTAGGTGCGGACGGGGTCACCCGCCTTCCAGCAGGGAGTCGTGTGGTGGTGCACTGCGAGTGGATGGATCGCGGCCGTCTCAAGCGTCTGCGCCGCCGGGGCGCGCTCCTCCGCGCCTGGGTCGGTCTCGACCTCGAGCCCTGGCGCCTCGGCCTCTACCACTACGACCACGGCGACCGCTACGAGAACTGGACCTCTGGGCCCTACGACCGCGTCCAGACGCCGTCGAGGCCGCTCAGCGCCCTGGAGCTCGGAGGCGCGCTGCGGCGCTTCGTGCAGACCGTGCGCTTCGAGGGCCTGCGCTTCTCCGAGGCGGCAGAGCTCCAGCCCATCGAGCACCTGATCTGCTCCAGCTGGCAGGCCTCCTGCGTGTCGTCGGCGGAGAACGATCTGCTCGCGTACGAGTCGGGCGGGGAGCCCCTCCGCCGCGTGCCGGGTGCCGGGCTGATCCTCGGGGCGGCGCTGCTCGCGCTCGATGCGGAGCTGCGCCCCGGGCCGCCCCACCACCTGGGTGGGCCCGCGCCGCGGCTGGGCGACGAGCAGAAGCTCCGCGTCGCGCTCTGGCTCGCGCGAGAGATCGAGGCCACCGCGCCCATGCCGGATCGCCGGCTCGTCGGCCGGCTGCTGCCGCCGGTCGCCGCCTTCGTCGCGGCACCGCGCCGGGCGAGCCGGGACGTTCCCTACGAGGGCGCGATCGACGCGCTGCCCGTCGAGGAGCAGGCGCTCCGCCGTGAGCTCGAGAGCCCGACCCTCGCCGCGCCGGGCGAGTCGGCGTGGGTGGTTATCGCCCGCCGCGCCGCGAGCGCCGCGCTCGCGTTCTTCGACCGGCGAAACGAGCACATCACGCGGCTCGTCATGGAGGCCGCGAGGCTCGCGGCGGAGCTCCACGCCTCCGGAGCGGCTTCCACCGGGGCGATCCCCGACGCTGCCACCTTCTGCCGCGCGCTCGACGACGAGCTCCTGCGCCAGGAGTGCGCCGCTCGCGTGGCGGAGACAACCGGCCAGCCGCCGCCGGAGCCTTGGCGCGTGCTCTGGCGCAGCACCGTGTCCGGCGAGGTCTCGGCCTTCATCGCCGCGCTGGAGCCGGGCGACAAGTTCGGCCTGCTGGCCGAGATCGGCGGGCACCCGCAGTGGATCGTCGGCGACCGCGACGCGGTGCTGGCCTCGGTGCCGGACGAGCGGTTCGGGGAGGCCACCGAGGCCGTGCTGGGCGCGGACCGGTCAGAGGGCCATCAGTAGCGCCCGCAGCCGGGACCCCACGTGATCCCAGGTGTGCTCGGCCGCGACGGCGCGTCCGGCCTCGCCCAGCTGGGTCCGCAGCCCGGGATCGCCGGCGAGCCGCGCGATGGCCCGGCGCAGCGGACCCAGCGCGCCAGTGGTGACGAGCAGTCCCGCTACTTGTTGGGCGCCGGCAGCTTCGGCGCCTTCGAGCAGCGCCGCGTTCCCCCCCGCGTCGCTGGCGACCACGGGCAGGCCCGCCGCCATGGCCTCGAGCAGCGCCACCGGCGCAGAGTCGGAGCGTCCGTCGGGGAGCTCCACCGACGGGGCCGCGAACACGTCTGCCGCGCGGAGCCAGGCGTCGCGCCCGGCGCCGGTCCGCTCGCCGACGAAGCGCACCGGGGCATCGAGCTCCGCGGCGAGGCGCGCCAAGCGCGCGCGCTCCGGCCCGTCGCCCACGACCGCCAGGACGAGCCGCTCCGAGTCGAGGGGCGCCACGGCGCGGATCAAGAGATCGATGCCCTTGACCGGGACCAGCCGCCCGAGGGCCAGCACCACCAGCCGCCCGTTGACGTCCAGCCTTCGACGCGCCCGCGCGCGCAGCGCGGCGTCGGGCGAGAGCAGCCGCGCTGTCTCGATGCCCATCCGGACGACGGGCGCCCCCTGCACCAGCGATTGCGTCGCCCGGGTGTGGGCCAGCCGGAGCAGGGGCCGCCTGAGGGACTCGCTGGTGAGCACGAGGCCCGTGCGCCGGCGCAGGAGCCCGCGCAGGAGCAGCGACCCCGCGGGCAGGCGAGCCAGGAGGTGCACGTCGGACGAGTGGGCCACGGCGAGGTGCGGCAGGCCACGGCCGAAGCGCGCCGCGGTCAGGCCGCAGGGCAGGAGCCAGTGGCTGAGGATCCGCTGCCAGCGTCGGCTCCGCAGCCGGCACGAGAGCGCCATACGCCCCACCAGGGCGGGCACCTGGACCCTGGCGCGCAGCGACCGCAGGTTGTCGGGGGCGCCGGCGCCGTAGAGCAGCCGCGGCCTGACCGCGTAGCGCAGCCCGTGGACCGTGACGCCCGGGTGCTCGCTCCCCGCGGGGGCCGGGGCCAGCACCTCGACGCGGTCGCCGCGAGCCGCGAGCCAGCCGCAGAGCTCGGAGACGAACCTCCCCGCCGGGTCTCCCGGGTGGCGCGGGTATGACGTCGAGAGCACGCCGAGCGAGAGGCCCATCACCGACGGGGGTTGGGGGCGGGCAGCTCCAGCGGCTCGTCGACCGCCAGCCTCGGCCGCACGCGGCGCGGCGTCAGCATCTGTCGCCACAGGCGGCGGCCCATCGATCTCAGCAGCACGAAGAGGATCGGATAGACCACGGTCCACAGCCGGATCCCCGAGGGCTGGCCGTCGTAGACCGGTCGCACCCTGACGTCCACCACCCGGGCGTCGACGGCGCGCAGCCGCGCCAGCACGTCGTTGGGGTAGCCGTACCTGGCGAACATGGTGCGCCCGCCGTCGATGGCGTCAAGCGCCCGCCTGCTGATGGCGGTGTATCCGCACTGCGAGTCGAACAGCCGGGCGTAGCCGCTGGTCACCTTGGTCAGCAGGCTGAGGACCAGGTTGCCCACCAGACGGGCCCGCGGCATCACCCGCCAGACCGCCGGGTGGAGGAAGCGGTTGCCCTTGGCGTAGTCCGCGCGTCCCTCGACCACCGGGTCCAGCACGGCGGGCAGATCGGCAGGGTCCATCTGCCCGTCGCCGGCCATCACCGCGACCACGTCGGCTCCGAGGCGCCGCGCCTCTGTGTAGCCGGTGGCGATGGCCGCGCCGACGCCGCTGTTGACGGTGTGCCGCAGGAGCACCATACCCGCGCGGTCGTCGCTGGCGGCGCGCGCGGCGGCCCACGTGCCGTCGGTGCTGCAGTCATCCACCACCACCAGGAGGTCAACGAAGTCGGGCACGGAGCGGACGGCCGAGCCCACGTGGGCCTCGACGTTGAAGGCCGGCATCACCACGGCCACTCGGCTGGCGCGGTACACTAGTGTTTCACCTCAAGCGTGATCGACTTGATCAACACGGTGAGCCGGTCGTGGAGCTCGGAGCGCTTCATGTCCTTCTGCACCAGCTCGCGGGTGACCTTGTTGAGGTCGTTCTCCAGCTGCTTGAGCGTGGTGGTGAGCTTGCGGGCGAGGTCGGCGTTGCGGATCGACTTGCCCAGCAGCTTGATGTTGTCGCGCACCTGGGCCTGACGGTCGGAGTAGGCCTGCTTGGCCCGGCGCAGCCGGGCGAGCTCGCGGTCGAGCTTGCCGATCTGATCCTGGAGCGCCAGCGCCTCCTTGAGCGAGCCGGAGAGCTTGGGGTCGGCGGAGGGATCCTTGAGGTAGAGGGCGATGGCCTCGCGGGCCAGGTGAGAGGAGATCGCCACCCAGCGGCGCACCGGGGTCTCCTCCTTGACCTCCACCTCGGTCTTGCCCTTCCTGGCCAGCGCGAGCGGCACGAAGTAGTGCTCCTTCTCCACCAGCAGGCCGTCCGTGGGGGCGGTCAGCTTCCAGCCGGTGCGGTGGCGGCGCTGGACGTAGAGCGTGGCCGGCTCGCCGCTGCGGTTGAACACGCTGTACTTGTGGATCGCCACCTGCTTGACCTCGCAGACGATCTGCCCGTTGTAGATCTTCAGCAGCCGCGCCCCCTCCTGGGCGGTGCGGTCGCTGAGCGAGATCACGATCCGCGAGTCCACCGAGTAGGGGATGAACGTCGAGGTCTTGGCCTCCACCTGGCCGCCCACCGCCTCGCCGACGAAGTTGCCGTCCTTGTAGATCGCCACCGGACCCTTCTCGATGATGTAGCCCGTGGTGTTGGTCAGCCGGACGGCGCGGTAGGGGTTCTCCTTGGCGACGTCCATGCGGTAAAGCAGCACGTCCTCGGCCGGCACCCTCTTGTCGAGGATCGAGACCAGGGCGCTCTGGCGGTCGCGGATGGTGACCGGCTCCTCGATGTCGTAGCGGAAGAGCGACCCGACGCGGGTGCCGGAGACCAGCGCGCGGAAGCTCTTCTGCAGCAGCTCGCTGGTCATGCGGGGGGGCGGCGGCGGCGCGGGGGGCGTCGCCGACGGTTTGGGCTTGGCGGCGGGCCGCGGGGGACGGCGGCGGGACCGGCGCCGCTTGTAGCGCCCCTTCCTGCCCCGCTTGTCGCGGGTGGCGACGGTCTCGTCGTCGAGGTCCTCCTCCGCCTCCTCCTTGGCCGCCTTCTCGGTCTCCGGCGCGGTCACCGGCGCCGCCCCGTCCGTCGGGGGCGGCGGGGCCTCGGCCATCGCCTCCTGCTGCGGCGAGAGGTCGGGCCGTCGCACGTAGCGCGGGCTGTAGAGATCGTAGGTGAAGGTCAGCGGCGTGCCCGCGGTTAGCGAGAGCCGCACCTGGTCCCAGTCCTCGCCCGAGACGTTGTCCACCACGGCCCAGCCCTGGAGCAGGCCCTCCTTCTTGTCCTTGGAGACCACCACCCGGTAGGCGGGCTTCCAGGTCGGCATCTCCACCACGTAGCTCAGCAGGAGATCGTGGGGCGTCTCTCCCGCCAGGTGGACCACCAGCTCCACCGGCTTCCACGCCCCCTGGTCCAGGGCCACGTCCAGCGCCTTGCGCAGCCCGACCTCGAGGGTGCGGTTCTTGATCTGCAGCGAGCGCACCTTCTTCATGTCGAAGCTCTGCAGCGTGCCGTCGTCGCGCAGGATCGACAGGCGCCAGCTGGGCCCCTTGTCCTCGCCGCCGCCGAGGTCCTCGATCCCGACGATGCGCCCGGTGCCGGAGCTGCCGCGGGCGGAGACGGTCGCCCGCGCCCCGCGGAAGGCCCGGGCGATGGCGAGCATCCCGCCGCCTCGCCGCACCTGGGGCGGCAGCGCGGCCAGGCGGCGGAACCGGGTCTTCTCCACCGGCAGCGCCACGTTGACCGCCCGGCCGCTCTTGAGGTCGACGACGGTCAACGACTTGAGCACGTCGGCGATCTGGTCGGGCAGGATGCGCAGCTTGATCGTCTGCCCCTTGACCGTGCCCTGGCGCTCGAAGTAGCCGATGCCGTTCTGGTACAGCACGGCGCGGGTGACCTTGAGGTCGTCCGCCCTGCGCCGGAGCGCGGAGGGACAGCCGGTGGTGCAGGCGATGGCGGCGGCGAGCAGCCCCAGGTGCGCGTATATTCGCATCGGTTTGGGTCCCTTTCAGGTTGGCGTGCAGCGCTAGAAGGGGATGTCGTCGTCGCCCATGTCGGGCGGTGCGTCTCGGTCGGACGAAGGCGGGGGTCCGTCGTAGCCGCCGCCGCCGCCGCGGCCACCGCCGCCCAGGAACTGGACCTCCTGGGCCACGACCTCGGTGGTGTAGCGCTTGTTGCCGTCCCGGTCCTCCCACTGGCGGGTCTGCAGCCGCCCTTCGATATAGACCTGGCTGCCCTTCGACAGGTACTCCTTGCAGTTCTCGGCCTGCTTGCTCCAGACCACCACCCGGTGCCACTGGGTGTCCTCCTGCATCCCGCCGTCCCG
>Ga0316577_10001682_pt1 | contig 10599 bp, 8 predicted proteins | sample S5NA_FD_203073 | JGI IMG/M metagenome (GOLD analysis project Ga0316577, IMG submission 203073) | Rhizosphere microbial communities from salt marsh grasses in Alabama, United States - S5-7_050615r2r1 | ecosystem: Host-associated > Plants > Roots > Rhizosphere | place: USA: Alabama | collected... | reverse complement strand
ATGCAAAGGAAATGACAGAAAATATTCGGTCTATAGGACCCAATCCATTAAAGGCTTCAGCGAAGGCTTAAAAACGGAGGAGATATTATGGCTGAAGAAGCAATCAAAATAGGAGGCAAAAAGAAGAGCGTGTTTCTGGACAAGGTGAAGGAACTTCTTCCTGAAGGAGGACATCTCAACCTTTGCCTGACCTGTGGCGCCTGTTCGTCCGGATGTCCGGCTACGGGGCTGGAAGACATGGATCCCAGAAAATTTTTGCGAATGGCAGCTCTGGGTATGGATGAAGAAATTTTAAGCACCCCCTGGGTGTGGATGTGTACCATGTGTCAGCGGTGCATTTATGTCTGCCCCATGAAAATCGACATCCCCCAACTTGTTTTTAACGCCAGGGGAAGTTGGCCTCGGGAAGAGCGACCCAAAGGTATCCTCGGCTCATGTGATATGGCATTAAAGCATGATACCTGTTCTGCCATGGGGACATCTGAGGAAGACTTCCAGTTCGTGGTAGAGGACGTTCTTGAGGAGTACCAGGAAAGCCAACCTGAGTTCAAGGACATGAAAGCAGATGTCAATAGGGAAGGGGCTGAGTTCTTTTTGAACCAGAATTCCAGAGAACCGGTCACCGAACCGGATGAAATGGTGCCCCTCTGGAAGATTCTCCATCTCGCAGGGGCTGACTGGACATACGGTACCAAAGGATGGGCGGCGGAAAACTACTGCATGTTTCTTGCTGATAATGACGCCTGGAAACATATTGTAGAGGTCAAGGCCAAAGCCGTGGATGATCTCAAGTGCAAGGTCTGGCTCAATACCGAGTGAGGGCACGAACTTTTTGCAGTCCGGGCCGGACTGAAAAAATTCAATATTGAACACAAGTTTGAGATCAGGAGCATCATTCAGTATTATGCCCAGTGGATCAAAGAAGGAAAGCTGAAAGTCAATTCCGACTGGAATAAGGACCTGAAAGTTAAGTTTACGGTGCAGGATCCCTGCCAGCTGGTTCGTAAAACCTTTGGGGATCCGGTGGCTGAGGATCTGCGATATACGGTAAAAGCGGTGGTGGGTGAAGAAAACTTTATCGATATGCACCCGAACCGGTCTAACAATTACTGCTGTGGCGGTGGCGGCGGGTTTCTCCAGTCAGGATATCCTGATGCACGTCGTGCCTACGGTAAACTCAAAGCCGACCAGATTTTGGCGACAAAGGCGGATTACTGCATTACACCATGCCATAACTGTCATGCACAGGTTCACGATTTATCTGATGAGCGTGATCATGCATGGCAAACCGTTCATTTATGGACGTTGATCTGTTTGTCGCTGGGAATCCTTGGGCCCAATGAGCGTGAATACCTGGGAGATGACCTTAAAGAAGTGTTGCCTTTTCACCCGGAATCGGCAATGTAATCATTGACCATCAGTCATGGGTTATTTGAGATGGGATAACTGACGGGCGAATAATGATAAACAGCTGGCGACAAACGACTGTTGTGTTTAGGAGGGAAAATGATAGTTGCCAAAAGAAAACCCTTTGAAGAAATAAAAGAGATGATCAAGGACTATAAAAAAGTCCTGAACGTGGGCTGCGGGACCTGTGTGGCGGTTTGCCTTGCAGGGGGTGAAAAAGAGGTTGCTGTTCTGAATGCCGAGATCGATATGGCCAGAAAACTGGATAACAATCCTATTGAACTTGGTGCTAAAACTGTTGAAAGACAATGTGACCATGAGTACCTGGAGGAGTTGGACAATATCGTCGGTGACTATGATGCGATTCTTTCCATGGCTTGCGGCGTGGGGATTCAGTTCCTGGCGGAACGATTTCCGGACAAACCGGTTTATCCGGGTGTGGATACCACCGGAATGTCTGCCAATCAGGCGGTGGGATGGTATGAAGAGCGGTGTCGTTCCTGCGGCAAATGCGTGCTCGGGATGACCGCCGCCATCTGTCCGGTGACCATGTGTGCCAAAGGGCTTTATAACGGCCCATGCGGCGGCACCAACAGAGGAAGCTGCGAAATAAACACGGATCAACCCTGCGCCTGGTTTAGGATTTATGAGCGCTTGGAAAGACAGGGCCGTCTGGATAATATTAAAGTATACACAGCCCCGGTAGAATGGAATGACCAGGTCCCAAGAACGTTGATTCAACCCGGTTATAAAAAACCTGAGAAGGCAGAAGAATCATAACGTCGCATTTGTAAGGATAAAAGCGCGTATACTGGAGTAAATCCGGATCATCGGATTATATGAGAATAATGATTTTGCAATTAGAGCAGAGGAAGCTGAAATGAAATCAGGAAGCAATTTGGAGAAGGTTTTAAAAGCAGGTCATTTTGCATTTACGGGGGAACTCGGACCACCCAGAGGCTGTGATGTCAACGAAGTCATAGAAAAGGCTCAACACTTAAAAGGGAATGTTGATTCGGTAAACATTACCGACAATCAGACTGCTATGGTGCGGATGTCCAGTTGGGCGGCAAGCCTTATCTTATTAAAGGAAGGTTTGGAACCCAATTTCCAGATGGTCTGCCGGGACCGAAACCGATTGGCCATGCAGGCCGATATTTTGGGTGCCTACGCCCACGGGATACGGAATATGTTATGCCTTTCAGGTGACCATCAAATGTTTGGTGACCACCCCTTGGCCAAGGGTGTGTTCGATATCGACTCTATCCAGTTGATCAATATGGTCAAAACCATGCGTGATGAAGGAAAATTTCAAAGTGGTGCTGAGTTGCATGGAATCCCTAAAATGTTTATCGGTGCGGCATCCAACCCCTTTGCAGATCCATTTGAATGGCGGGTACACCGCCTGGCAAAGAAGGTGGAAGCCGGGTGCGATTTCATCCAGACCCAATGTATCTACAACATGGAAAAGTTCCGGGAATTTATCAAACAGGCCAATGACATGGGACTTACGGAAAAAACTTATATTTTGGCCGGTGTAACCCCCATGAAGAGCGTGGGTATGGCCAAATACATGAAGAGTAAGGTTCCTGGAATGGATGTTCCGGATGAAATCATCAAACGCCTTCAGGGTGCAGGAAAAGGAAAGGTGGCCGACGAAGGGATCAAGTTTGCCTGTGAGCAGGTGGAAGAGTTCAAGGAAATGAAAGGTGTTCACGGAGTCCACATGATGGCCATTGAATGGGAACACAGGGTCCCTGAAATTGCTGAACGGGCCAAAGTTCTGCCCAGACCGGTTGTAGATTAAAGCCAAAAGTTTTTAGTATATCGCATAATGAACTATATCTAATAATTCCTGATCCATGTACAGTTTAAGACATCGGATCAGTGACAATTAAAAAAATAAAACCCGGTTTTGTCAAAAACCGGGTTTTGTTATTTTAGCGTTATTACCAATTTTTATTTTAAAAAAGATATAGACCCCGAAAGCACTCCCGAAAATGTCCGCCAGGACATCAAAGGCATCGGCGGTTCTATAAGGGACAAAAGACTGGTGGATTTCATCACTGATGCCGTAAAGGGAGGACAATAGTATGCTGAGTAGGATGATGAGTTTTAAATTCTGCTTGATGCCAGTTGTATTGAAGGCCCTTAAAAAAAGAGCCCCCAGTAAAGCATAAGCGATAGCATGGAGCACCTTGTCAATGTACGGCCAGTGGGGTGTAATATCAGGCGTTGGGTGGGAAGACTGGATAAAGATCAATAGACAGTAAACGAGAACCGGAAACCAGTAAGAGAAAAATTTGTGTAATTGGTTCAAAATATTAAGGTCTGTTTTAGGAGGAGTAAGAAATTAAACAATCACGAATGGACGAAATAAAAGAATTGTTTTTCGATTTTTAATGTTTCGTGCTTTCGTGAAAGAATTTTTTATCCAGTGTCCATCCATAAATGAGGATTTTTTTGTTCAAGATCAAGGCATGCGAAAAAAATAACCACAGGCATATGTATAATATTCCGAGGATTATTTTTTGAGCATAACGCAGAGATTGGGCAAAAAGACCATTTATGGACGGACACTATTTAGAACCCGGTCGTAGGCCGTCTCTTCCCAAAAAGATTTTCACAGGGTGAATTTTTGGTGACATGTGTTTTTAATTTATTACACCACAGTGACTGAAACGTTCGGCAGCTTCCGTCCAGGGCATCCAATTTTGCAAAATCGGCATGCTTGCAGCGTAAGTCACACCATCTAATTTTGTGAGTCGTAATACCGGCGTTTTTACTCATATCAAATTTTGACGGGTTCGTAATCCCGCCTGGGCGGGACTGCGTTGCGCTCATTTCGTGTTCACTGCGGCGTACATAAGTACGCCTCGTTCCACAAAATTCGCGACGTCTTGAACTTGAACTTTTTACTTTGCCGTCTCAGTTTTAACTTTTTACCAGTTCATCAAATCCAGTAGTTAATCTAAAAAAAGATTAAAATCCAATTTCCTTTCCTGGATATGCAACAGAACCCTCTCTAAAAACTCTTCATGTGAAATGCCGAACCTGACGTTGCCGTCCAGGGTCCTCACCGACAGGGTTTTGGATTTTTTTTCTTTATCTCCGATGGTTAGAATCAACGGGATGTTGTTGAGTTGGGCATCCCGAACCTTTTTATTCAGGCTTTCGGTTCTGTCGTCCACTTCTGTACGGAGTCCGGCGTTTTCAAGCATGATTCTCACATCGTTTGCGTGAGATACAAGATCGTCGTTGATGGGCAAGAGAATGACTTGGACAGGTGACATCCACAGCGGGAATTTTCCGGCAAAATGTTCAATCAAAATACCGAAAAACCGTTCTATCGAGCCGTAGATCACCCGATGAATCATAAAAGGCCGCTGTTTCTCATTGTTTTTATCAATGTAAGATAAATCGAACCGTTCCGACAGCGACATGTCGAGCTGAATGGTCCCGCACTGCCAGGTTCTGCCCAGGGCATCTTTGATATGCACATCTATTTTGGGTCCATAAAACGCACCGTCTCCTTCATTGATTTTATAATCTTGGCCGTAAGTATCCAGTGCCGCCTTGAGCCCATTGGTTGTTAATTCCCATTGTTGATCGGTTCCGATGGATTTTTCAGGCCTTGTGGAAAGCTCCAAATGAAATCCGAGTCCAAAGGTGCTGTAAATCCGTTTCACCAGTTTTAGCACGCCAATAATTTCTTTTTCGATCTGATCCGGTCTCATGAAAATATGCGCATCATCCTGATGAAAGGCCCTGACCCGGAAAAGACCGGACAGCACGCCACTGAGTTCGTGTCTGTGGACCAACCCGATCTCCGCGGCCCGAATAGGGAGTTCCTTATAAGAGTGCGGTTTCATTCCATAAATAAGCATACCTCCCGGACAGTTCATCGGTTTTATCGCGTATTCTTCTTCATCAACAAAGGATGTGTACATGTGTTCACGATAGTTTTCCCAATGCCCGCTTTTTTCCCATAGATTCCGATTAAGCATGATCGGGGTTTTTGTTTCCACATAACCGGCTCTTCTATGTTCTTCCCGCCAGTAATCTAAAAGGCAGTTCCAAATACTGATTCCCTTTGGATGAAAAAAGGGCATCCCCGGTGCCTCGTCGTGAAAACTGAAAAGATCGAGAGCAATTCCGATTTTGCGATGGTTTCGTTTTTTGGCTTCTTCAATAAAATGGATATGTTCATCGAGCTCTTTCTTTGAAAAAAATGCCGTACCGTAAATTCTTTGAAGCTGTGCTTTTGTTTGATCGGCCCGCCAGTAAGCACCGGAGACTTTCATCAGTTTTACGGCTTTGATAAATCCGGTATGGGGGAGGTGCGGACCTCGACACAGATCCGTAAAATCGCCGTGTTTGTAAAAGGAAATTGTGCCTTCCTCCAGTTCCGAGATCATTTCGAGTTTATAGGGTTCGCCTTTGTAAAATTCCAGAGCTTCGGATTTTGAAACCATATGGCGTTCAAAAGGTATCTTGGCTTTGATGGCCTTTTTCATTTCAGCTTCGATTTTTTCAAAATCCTCTTCAGAGACGGGGTCCATATCGATGTCGTAATAAAATCCATCTTCAACCGAAGGCCCGATGGTCAGTTTGGCATCTTTGTAAAGGTGAAGAACAGCCTGGGCCATGACATGGGCAGCGCTGTGACGAAGAACTTCCAGTGCTTCGGGATCTTTGGTTGTGATCAGTCTGACTTTTGAATCATGCGTGATGGTTGTGGTTAAATCAACTAGCTCCGAGTTCAATTCCATGGCAACGCAGTTTCGCGCAAAGCCAGCTGAAATGCTTTTTGCCACATCCAAACCCGTAGGGTTGTTTTCAAAGCGCTTTAAATTACCGTCAGGAAATGTTATGTTCACCATAATATAAATTACCTAATCAGGATAAACCGTTTACGATTTAGAACGAGCAACTCAGGAAAAAGTAAGATTAGGTGAAATTACTTGACGGGTCAAGGGAAAATTAATGGAAATCGAATATCAGATGATTGATACGGTAGCTGACCTTGAAGAAATTGCAGGATTCCTCGAAAGGGAAAAGGCTGCGGCTGTAGATCTGGAAGCAGATTCTATGTACCATTATAAAGAAAAGGTTTGTTTGATTCAAATCGCTACGGAGAAAATATTTGTCGTGATTGATCCATTGGCGATAAAAGATTTATCTTCACTTAATCCGGTATTTTCCAATCCGAAAATCAAAAAGATTTTTCATGGGTCAGATTATGATGTTCGCAGTCTTTACCGGGATTTCAAAATTAGAATAAACAATCTTTTTGATACAGAACTTGCTTGCCGATTTTTAGGAATCAAAGAGACCGGTTTGCAGGCGGTATTGAAAGTGTTTTTTAACGTCGATATCGATAAAAAGTACCAGAAAAAGGACTGGTCTAAAAGACCGTTGCCAAAAGAAATGATGGCGTATGCTTCAAAAGATGTGATCTATCTTCTTCCCCTTGCGAATATTTTGAATCAAAAGCTTAGCCAAACAGATCGGATGACATGGGTGCTTGAAGAGTGCGAAGATTTAAGCAAGGTGAGGCCCGCGTTACCCAATGAAGCACCGTTATTTATGAAATTCAAAGGCGCAGGTCGACTCAAAGCAAGAAGTTTGGCTGTGCTCGAAGCCTTGCTTCAGTTCAGAAAATGTGTTGCTGAAAAAAAAGACAGACCGTTTTTCAAGATCATTGGAAATGAGTCGATGATGAAGATCGCAACGGCAAGGCCAGTAACGTTGCGCCGTTTAAAAAACACAAAAGCTTTAAGTAACAGACAGATCTCGATGTATGGAAGTGATTTGATAAAGGTTGTGGCGGATAGTTTGAAAATACCTGATAACGAACTCCCGGTGTATCCTTCAAAAAAACCTCCGGTGCTGCCGAACGGAGCACCAAAGCGGATCAAAGCCCTTAAAACATGGAGAGCTTCAAAAGCAAAAACCCTTAATATAGATCCCGGGCTGCTTTGTAATAATGCATTGATCACGGCCATTGCCGTAAAGAACCCTGGTGACGGTAAATCCCTTGAGACGGTTGAGGAATTGAAAAACTGGCAGAAGCAGTCGTTTGGCGCAGAAATAATAAGGGTTTTAAAAAGGACCACATATTGAGGGGCTGTTGCCCAAATCATTTTTCGCTGGCTCTGAAACATTTTTTGATAAATCTAAGACTCGTTCCAGGCGATTCCAAAACTCGCCTTTTAGGCTCAAACAGTTGGAATCACTTTTCTTTCACTTCGCCAAGATTTATGGACAAAAACGTTTCAATGAGCGCTCAAAAAGATTTACGTTTGGGAAACAGCCCGTTGAATTTGACTTTTGCTTCCAAATAGTTACTCTGGTACGGCATCATAAAATACTCGAACTAATTGCCGTCCTTACGAGTTTAAGATCATTGCCATGGTGGCAGCATCAATGTTGCCGCCGCTGATAATGATTCCTACCCGGCCTTTGGGAATCACGGCTCGACTCAATAGTGCCGCCAAACCGAGTGCGCCTGACGGCTCGACCACAAGCTTCATCCGGTAAAAGAAAAATTTGACGGCTTCTATAATCGCCGATTCCGATACGGTCTTCATCTCATCCACATACTCAAGTACAAGGGGGAAAGTGATCTTGCCCAGAGAGGGAGTTCGAGTTCCATCGGCAATGGTGGGCGGGTTTTTAACGCGATGGAGTCTTTTGGTGTAAAACGATTTTGTTGCATCATCGGCAAGTTCCGGTTCAACGCCAATGACCCGACAATCTGGATTGATATTCTTTGCCGCAATTGCCGACCCGCTCAATAGTCCGCCGCCGCCGCAAGGGACCAACAGGGTATCAAGCCGGCTGATCTCCTCAAACAATTCAAGAGTAGCGGTTCCTTGACCTGCGATGACATCCAAATGATCATACGGCGGAATCATGGTAAATCCGTTTTTTATTTGAAGATGCTCTGCCACAGTTTCACGATTGGTGTCTTCAGGGTCATACTCAACAATCTTGGCACCATAATCCTCGGTAGCTGAGCGTTTGGTTTCAGGGGCATTGTTCGGCATGACAATAGTGGTTTGAATATTCAGCATCCGGCCCACCAAAGCTACGGCTTGGGCATGATTGCCTGAAGAATACGTAATAACACCGCGAGCCTTCTCGGCTTCTGAAAGTTTAGAGATGCTGTTGAATGCACCGCGAAATTTGAATGCCCCGATCCTCTGGAGGTTTTCACACTTAAAATATATTTCTGCTCCAACAATCCGGTCTAATGTTCGTGATGTCATGACCGGCGTCACATTGGCATGACCTTTCAGCCTTTCTTTAGCAGCAAGGATGTGTTTAAACATAATCACTCCGAATCAAATAATGTTATCTATGCAGCGGCCATTAAGAAAAACATCCCGATCCTTTAAATAGTTGAGGGTCGGGGAGTTTTTTTAATCCCGGGTAACTATGGTCGTCATACCCATGCCGCCACCAACGCACAGAGTGGCCAGTCCCACTTCGAGATTACGCCGGGTCATTTCGAAAATCAAAGACACCATAATACGCAGCCCCGTGCATCCGACAGGATGTCCCAATCCTATACCGCTTCCATTCACGTTGGTGATGGTGCGATCGAGTCCCAAACCTTGCTCGCATGCAATATACTGGGCTGCAAAGGCTTCGTTCAATTCGATGAGTTGAATATCCTTCAAGTTCATCCCTGCTTTTTTTAATGCTTTTTCAGTGGCAGGGACAGGTCCGTATCCCATTAAATGGGGCTCGACCCCAACAACGGCATGGGTTACGATTCGTGCCATGGGAGTCAATCCCATTTCACGTGCCCGTTTGCGCGTCATGAGAATAGCGGCGGCAGCTCCGTCGTTTAGTCCTGAAGAATTGCCTGCTGTGACAGTTCCATTTTCTTTGAATGCCGGTTTCAGCCGAGAGAGATCTTCCATGGTCAGGCCAAACCGCGGATGCTCGTCCTGGTCGAACACGTCCTTTCGTCCCTTCTTTCCCGACAGTTCGATTGGAACGATTTCTTCTTTGAAGCGACCTGATGTAATAGCAGCCTCCGCTTTGTTATGGCTTTCCATTGCCACTTGGTCCTGAGCTTTGCGGGAGATACCGTACTTTTCAGCCAAGTTTTCGGCTGTTATTCCCATGATCATGGGCTCTCCCAAAAGGCGACTGCTCGAATGGAGCATCTCCCAAACGCTGTCTGTCACTTCATGGTTCATGAGCCGCATTCCCCACCGGGCGTTGCTCATGTAGTAGGGTGCTGAACTCATTGACTCTACACCGCCCACCAGCACGATTTCCGAGTCTTCGCAACGAATCTGCTGAACGCCGGAATTCAGTGCTTGCATGGAAGAAGAGCACTGACGCTGTATGGTAAAGGCCGGCACATGAACGGGCAGACCGGCAATGAGAGCTGCTGTACGGGCTGTGTTGACTTCATCGAAGCATTGGATGCAGTCACCCAGAATAACATCATCGATGAGATTGGTGTCCAGGTCATTGGCACGTCTGATCGATTCCTTCATAACGTGAGCCGCAAGTCTGGAGGCTCGAACCTCTTTCAGGGCACCTCCGAATTTGCCGATGGCTGTCCGCACCGCTGATACCATGACCACATCGTTGTCTCTATTCATCTTTTAATCTCCGTAAGAATTATCTCAAAAATCCCATTCCATTTCCCTTGGACTTTTTGAAAAAGCCTCAGGATTGGATTTTGAATGATGTCCTTTGACGCTATTATGAGACAAAGGTTTACTTTAGACAACGGTAATAGCTGTCCATATTATATACTGCTGCCAGAGGATTGTGGCCGAGCAACCGGTCTTTGACCGCAAGGACCGTACAGGGAGCTTCTGCATATTTAAGAAACAGGGAATCATGGCCGACACAAAGTCCTAGGAGCACGTTGAAGTCAGTTTTTTCCTTGTTCAAGATCATGGCCTGCAATATTGGATTGCATATAGCCTCTGTCGAGTCCGGAACAATCTGCTGATCTTTACTAACCCCGATGAGTTCCTTTGGGATCCTACCGGCTTTACAGACCACCGACACCACGTCAAATCCTTTGGATGAAAAAATCTTTTCCACAGCCTTTGCCTCTTTTCTCAGGCCGATACAAAAGGCCATGCCGAGACGCTTGTAGCTCATCTTTTCGGAGAATTCCATGATTTCCTCAATTCGGGTTTTTGAGGCTCT
>Ga0316577_10001681_pt1 | contig 10607 bp, 5 predicted proteins | sample S5NA_FD_203073 | JGI IMG/M metagenome (GOLD analysis project Ga0316577, IMG submission 203073) | Rhizosphere microbial communities from salt marsh grasses in Alabama, United States - S5-7_050615r2r1 | ecosystem: Host-associated > Plants > Roots > Rhizosphere | place: USA: Alabama | collected... | reverse complement strand
CTCGTCGACGCCGCCGCCGGAGACGTCCGCGCCCGGGTGACGATCATCGCCCCCGACGGCCGCGTCCTCGCAGACGCCGAGCTCTCGGGAGAGGCGCTGGCCGCCGTCGAGAACCACGCCAACCGGCCCGAGGTCATCGAGGCCCGAGAGAAGGGCATCGGCTCGTCGCTGCGGCGGAGCACCACCGTCAACCGCGACCTCCTCTACGGGGCGGTGACGATCGAGCAGGACGGGCGGCTCCTCGGCTTCTCGCGTGTCGCCTACAACCTCTCCGCGCTCGAAGAGCAGGCGCGGCAGCTCCTGGGGGCGGTGGCCTTCGCGCTGCTCGTGGCCTTCGGGATCACCGCCGCGCTGGCCACGACCCTGATCCCTCCGGTCATGGGATCGATGAAGACCATCATGGACGCCGCCCATCGCTTCGCGGCCGGGGACCTCACTGCTCGCAGCCAGGTCCAGCGCTCCGACGAGCTCGGGGACCTCGCTCGCATCCTCAACGCCTCCGCCGACCTGCTGCAGGAGCGTCTCGACGAGAACGCGCGAGACCAGGCCCGCATCCAGGCGATCCTCTCGGCAATGGAGGACGGGGTTCTCGCGGTGGAGCACCGGGGGATCGTGCTCGTCGCGAACGAGACCCTGCGTCAGGGGCTCGAGCTTCAGGACGCGCTCGGGCGGCACTACAGCGAGGTCATCCGCCAGCAGGAGGTTGGCACGGTGATCCAGGACGTGCTTCGGACCGGCGAGCGGCGACTGATCGAGGTGGAGATCGCTCGCGTGTCGAAGGCGTACTCGTTGGCCGCCGTGCCCTTCCCCGGCGAGGCGGGAGCGCCGCACGGTGCGGTCCTCACGTTCCACGACATCACGGGACGACGCCAGCTGGAGCAGATCCGGCGGGACTTCGTCGCCAACGCCTCCCACGAGCTCCGCACGCCGCTCACCTCGATCCGGGGCTTCGTCGAGGCCCTCGAGGACGGGGCGATCGAGCAGCCCAGCACCGCGGAACGCTTCCTCAGAAAGATCCGGACCCACGCCGACCGGATGACCGCGCTCCTCTCCGACCTCCTGGACCTCTCGCGGCTGGAGTCGGGACAGAGCCCTCCGATCTGGGAGCCGGTCCACGCGGAGGAGGCGGCGGAGGACGTCGTCTCTTCGTTTGCCGCGCTGGCCCGCTCGAGCCGGGTGGCGCTCCGCCACCTGGACCGCGGGGTGCCGATGGTGGTCAGCGACAACGACCGCGTGCGTCGCATTCTGGAGGTCCTGGTCGACAACGCCATCAAGTACACCGCCGCGCGTCACGGCGACGGCGGGGGCGAGGTGGACATCCTCACCGGTCCCGGGAAGAGCGGGAGCGCGCGCCTCGAGGTCGTCGACAACGGTCCGGGGATCGAGGCCGAGCACCTGCCGCGGATCTTCGAGCGCTTCTACCGCGTGGACAAGGCACGCAGCCGCGAGATGGGGGGCACCGGCCTCGGGCTCTCGATCGCCCGGCACCTCGCCGAGGGCATGGGCGCCACGATCGCAGTGGAGAGCGAGCCGGGTCGCGGAACACGCTTTATCATCGACGTGCCCGCGCGGCCGGATCCGGAGCACCCTCCGGGCTGATTCGAGGCGCCGGCCCGAGCCGTGGCCCTTCAGCCCCCGAACGCGGCCTCGATCTCGGCGATCCCCACACCGAGCGCCGCCCGGGCGATGGGATCCAGTGCCTCGGGGCCGCCCTGGAAGTGCGCGGTGGCGTGAACGTGGACGTGGGACTCACCCGGCTCCAGTGAGAGGGCCGGCGACGAGGACTCCAGCTCGTAGAACGGCCCGAGCGGCTTCCCCCCTGACTCCGGGGGACCATCGTTGTAGGAGTTGACGGCATCGCCGCCGTAGGGCTCGTCCTGGATCTCCCACATCGAGTTCACGTAGTCGCGGGCCCCCGTCGGGAGCGTGAGGCGGACCAGGGTCAGCACGCGGCGGTCCGGGTCGTAGCTGCCACAGATCGGGTTGGCGCGGCGGGGCGAGATCCCGATCTTGCTCCGACGCTGGCCGTCCGCCCGGAAGAACAACCGGTCCGATTCGACGATCAGACGGTCGGCCGGCACCTTGCCGAAGTAGGCGTCGTTGACCACGGGCCCCAGCTCCTCCTCGGAGCCCGAGGCAAAGGGAATGACCACTGTGGCCCCGGGAGACGGCGGGAACATCCCCAGGATCCAGATCGACAGCAGTCCGGTCTCCTTCTCCCAGGGATCCTCACCGACGTTGGTGAGGCGGTTCTCGCTCTCGAAGGCCACGAGGGCGACGCCCTCCGGTACGTCGACCCCGAAGCCGGACCTGACGTCATCTTCCCCGAGGAGCCGCACGGTGCGGTCGATCTGAAAGTCGAACGCGAAGCCGGCCCGGTTGACCAATGAGGCCCGCCGGCCGAAGACGGCCTGCCCCGCGTCGGCGGACACGAGATCAAACGGCTCGGTGTCGACGACCGGCGGTGTCTGCCAGTGCTCGAGGTCGAACGGGGCTCCTTCTTCGAAGAAGACGGCGAACTGTCCCCCCTCCGGCCCGAGCCAGAGCCGGTCCTCGCCGCCGTAGGGGTTCATGTGCGCGAGGGTCTCGCCGGAGGCGATCAGCTCCTCGTTGATCCAACCGAGGCTCCAGCCGTCCGCTCCGCCCGCGGTGCTCGTCATGACCCGGCCCTGGTAGGCGGGCACGAGCGCCACCCGGGCTGCGCCCGACGCGTCGGCCAGCTCGACGACATCGAGGTGCGCCTTCAGAAGATCCAGGTCCTCCTGGTATCGCCGCAACCCCTCGGCGGGTGCCGGCCCCTCCGCCGGAACACAGGCCATGACCAGGACGGCACATGCTGCGAGAGCTCCCGGGACACGCATGATCACCTCACTTCCCAACACCGCGCCGGCACGAAGGGCCGGGACACACAGGGGTCTCCGACGCGTCCGCCCGCGTGAGACCTGCGGTCTGCACCTCATGTAGCACAGAGACGGCGGGAGATGAAGTACGATCCGGACGCGGCAAACGGGGGCGGGCCTCCTCACTCGATCGGCCGCCGCGGAACCCGTCGTGGCGGCCCCTCGGTGACGAGGCAGCGCCGGAGGGCTTCAGACCATGGTGCGAGCGGCCAAGAGGCGGGCGGCGACGAGGAAGAAGTGGCGGGTCGGCATCCTGGGCCTGGGACACTGGTACTCATGCTTCGGTCTGGCGCGGGCACTGGTCGACTATCCGCGGGCGGAGCTCGTGGCGGTGGCCTGGCCCGACGTGTCGCAACGCGAGGAGTACGCCAAGACCTTCGGCATCGACTCCCACCCTGACTACCGCGCCGTCCTCGACCGGACCGACATCGACGTCGTTCACATCTCTCCCCCGGTTTCCGAGATTCCCGGCTGCACGATCGCCGCCGCCCGGGCCGGCAAGCACATCGTCCTCGGCAAGCCGATGGCGATGACCACGCTCGAGGCGGACGACATGGTGGCCGCGGTCGAGGAGGCCGGCGTGAGGTGCACCGCTCTCCAGGGGCTCGCCCGCGTGGGATCGAGGCCCCTCAAGGAGCGTCTGGACGCCGGGCTCGTCGGCAAGGTCGTCGTCATGCACGCGACCGCCCGCTGGTCGATCGCCGAGGACTGGTACAGGTCGGGCCGGCCGGGATGGTTCGCGGATCCGACTCGGGCCCCGGGCGGGGCCTTCATAGAGGAGGGCATCGACGCGATCGACGAGCTGCGCTGGCTGGCCGGCAGCGAGGTCGAGCAGGTGGAGGCCAAGATGGCCAACCTCGTCCACGGCGATATCGAGGTCGAGGACTGGGGCCAGGCCACCTTCACCTTCGCCAACGGCATCGTGGCAACTCTGGAGGCGGCCTGGACCGTCACCTCGCCTCGCAAGACCGGCCCGTCCCCGAGGCAGAACGGCACCGACCGCCTCGAGATCATCGGCACCGAAGGCGAGGTCGTCCAGGAGCGACTGCGGCGGCCCGGCCTGGCCATCCTGGGCGCGGGGGCCCCCGGTTGGGTCTTCGAGTCCCCCGCCGAGGAGCCCTTTGGGCCCGGCGTTCCGCAACCGCTCGACCACCTGATCGACTGCCTCGAGACCGGGCACGACCCGGTGGCGAGCATTCAGGAGGCCCGCCGATCCTTCTTCGTAGCCCTCGCCGCCTACGACTCAGCCTGGAAGCAGCGGCCGGTCACCCTCTCCTGGTGAGCGACGTCGAGACCGTCCCCGGGCCACCGGGGCCTCAATCCGACGGCGTCGATGTGTCCGTGGGCGACGGGGAGAGGAGATCCATCTCCTTTCTGGCGTGCTCCTCCGTGTCCTTCTTGGCCTGCTCGAGGTGTTCCGGATGCTCGTGGCGGTACATCTTCTCCGGCATCGTGCCCGTCAGCCAGCTCGGGTTCATCGGGTAGACGTGCGGGCTGAAGACCGTCGAGTACAGGTGCCAGATGACAATGGCCAGCGTCGCCAGCCAGGCCTCGTAGTAGTGGATCACGAGGGACACGTCGAGGACGCCCTTGGGGAGGAACTGGATGAACCAGTTGTCGAACCAGAGCAGGAGCCCGGTGAGGACCATGATCGCGCTGCCCCAGATCAGCGCCCAGTACTCGGCCTTCTCCACGTAGCTGAAGCGCCCGAAGCGAGGCGATTCCGCCCTGCGGCCGAGGTTGTACTGGATGCGCTGCCAGAACTGCGCAAAGTCCTGTCGCGAGGGCCACATGTCCCTCAGGAACTGCCGCCCGCGACCGCTGAGGGTCAGGAAGACCGTGTGCCAGATGACGGTGAAGATGAAGAGGACGGCGGCGACTCGATGCACGGTACCGCGCAGCTCGAAGCCACCCTCCCAGCCAAAGAACAGCTGCGTCAGGCCGCTCTCCCCGAAACGCAGGGCGAAGCCCGAGACCACCAGGACGGCGAACGTGACCGTCACGAAGGCGTGTTGCCACACCTCGTTCGGGTTCATGCGACGCACCTGAGGCCGCCGGGCGAAGAGGCTCTTCAACTGGCGGGCCAGGTCGATCAACCAGTGCAGGACCATGAGCCCGATGATCACGACGATGGCGACGATGTAGATCTTCTCCACGATGTCGGCGGCGGAGGTCCGGAGTCCCTGACCCGAGAGGCCGTGAATGGGCTGGGCCGCCAGCTCCCGGGAGATCCCAGGATGGCACTCGCCGCAGGTGTGCTGCAGGTTCCCGGGATAGATGGTGGAGGTCGGATCGGTGCTCGGGAGGATGCGGTGGACGCCGTGGCAGGAGGCGCAGTTGGCGACTTGAGTGTCGCCCGCGCGGCTCTTGAGGCCGTGGTAGCTGTCGATGAAGGAGGTCAGGCGCCCCGCAGGCAGACCGTACTTCTCGTTGAGGACCGTCGACTCGTGGCACGGTGCGCAGGTCTCCTCGGCCACCCGGGATCGCGAGACCGGGGATCGGGGATCGGAGGGTGAGATGATCCCGTGCTCACCGTGGCAGTGCGTGCAGACCGGGGCGTCGGTCTCGCCTCTCCGGACCAGCTGGCCGTGGATGCCTTCCCAGAAGTCGGCCGCGACCCCCTTGTGGCACCTCCCACAGGTGGTGGGAATGTTGAAGTGGTTGATGGCCGACTCCGGGTGGCCCGGCGAGTAGATCTTGTGGGCGCTCGCCCCGGTCGAATGACAGTCATTGCACGTGGCAGCGACGTAGACGCCGCCCCTCGTCGCCCGGCCGTGGACGCTGCTCTCGTAGATTTCGATCGGGTGATCGATCAGGATGGCGTGTCTCTTGGTGATGTTCAGGTCCTCGTGGCACGTCCCGCAGGTGCGGGGCAGGTTCACGGGATGGGTCTTCGACTGCCTGACGCTCGAGGGCAGAACGTCGTGGCCCCCGTGGCAGTCGTGGCACCGGGGCATGTCCTCATCGGCTCCAATGAGCGCCCGACCGTGGGCCTGGTACTGCGCCGCCGCCTCCTCGTGACACTCGCGACACGCCTGGTCGGTGATGCCAAGGGTCTCTTCGTCACGGTGGGGCACGGTATCCCGGGCGGGATGGCAACTCAGGCAGTCCAGGCCCTCGTGGCTGGAGTGTTCCAGGTCCGCCGCGATCGAGCTGCCCGCGCGACTCTCCTCGTGGCAGCCCTCGCAGGCGGAGCTGTCGATCTCCTCGTACTCCTCGGTGCCGGCGGCGTCCACGGACGACTGTGCCCTCGCCGCTGCGGGCCCCGCGAGACAGAGGCCGAGGGCGAGACACGGCGGCAAGAGACTCGGCGAACTCCGGAGCAGACGCGGCATACCCGCTCTCCAGCCGAACTGCGGCCTGCCGGTACAACCTAGTTGGCTGCGCGGAGAGGGTCAATGGTGCCGTTGACTCAGCCGCGGCGGCAGCGCCTCGCTCTCTCCTCCCCCATCCCCGCTGTGCCGTGAAGCAGCTCGACGAGTCGAGGGCAGCGTTCGGGGGCGCAGCCCCTCCCACCTCGGGCGGACGCTCAGGGCACGTACTTGTACCCGACTCCGTGAACGGTCTGGATGTGCCGCGCCCTGGACTTGTCGGGTTCGAGCTTGGCCCGGAGCGATGCGACGTGGTTGTCGACCGTTCGCGTGTTCGGGTAGTTGTCGTATCCCCAGACCTCGTTGAGCAGCTCCTCCCGGGTCACGACCTCACCCGCCCGGGCGGCGAGCATCCGAAGGAGCTGATACTCCTTCGGGGTCATCTCGACCTTCGCCTCCCCCTTGGTGGCCTCGTAGCTCCGAAAGTCCACGGCGACATCCTCGAACTGGACCGTGTCCGGCAACGCCCCCGGAGGCTGCGAGCGACGCAGGATGGCCCGGATGCGGGCGAGCAGCTCCCGGATCGAGAAGGGCTTGGTGACGTAGTCGTCGGCACCCAGGTCGAGTCCGAGGACCCGGTCGGCCTCTTCGCCCCGCGCGGTCAACATCAGGATGGGTGTGGTGACTCCCTCCGACCGAAGCTTTCGACACAGCTCGTACCCGCTCAGCTTGGGAAGCATCAGGTCCAGGAGAATGAGATCGGGCGGGACCTCGTGGACGAGCCGTTCACCGGTCTCCCCGTCCGTCGCGGTCACCACCTCGTAGGACTCAAGCCTCAGGTTGTCTGACAGCCCACGCAGGATGGCCGGGTCGTCCTCGACGACGAGGACGCGGGTCATCGTCCGCCCTCCAGGGGGATCCGGATCGAGAAGGTGCTTCCCTCGCCCGGGCGGCTCTCTACGGCAACGCTCCCACCGTGGGCCCGGGCGACGTGCTCCACGAGGGTCAGGCCCAGGCCGGTGCCGGGAAGGAGCTCATTCTCGCGTGTGGGGGAACGATAGAACTTCTCGAAGACCCGGGTCTGCTCTTCCGCCGGGATCCCGATGCCGCGGTCCACGACCTGGATCTCGGCACGGCCGTCGATGCTCCGGAGCCGCAGATCGATGTCGCGCGCGTCGCCCGAGTACTTCATCGCGTTGGTGAGGAGGTTCAGCACCGCCTGCTCGAGCGCATCCGGATCGGCCCGCGCCGCCGAGAGATCCTCCTCCACCTCCGCCTTCAGCCGGAAGCCCTGGCTGGCCAGAGGGTACTGCACCGCACGGGCGGCGGCGCGCACCACCGCCCCGAGAGACGTCGGACGGAAGCGGTAGGTCTTCCGACCGCGCTCGATCCGCGAGAAGTCGAGAACGTTGTCCACCAGCCGCGTGAGGCGTTCGCTCTCGCTGACGATGGTGTCGAGGTACTCCTCACGCGTCTCCTCTCGCTCGAGGCGGCCCTCACGCAGCGTCTCCGCGAACATTCGGATGGCGGTGAGAGGAGTGCGAAGCTCGTGGGAGACGCTGGAGACGAAGTGGCCGCGCAGCTCGGCCATGCCCAGCTCACGGCGCACGTCCCTCCAGAGGAGGTAGCCGCCGAGAAGCGCCACCGTGAGCGCCAGGGCCAGCGCGGCCAGATAGAACTGCTGGGGCAGACTCCAGCCTGTTGTGGCTCGCGCGTCGAGAGGACTCGCGGCCAGGTAGAGGCCCGGAAAGCTCGGGCCGAGCGGCCGGCTCTGGGGATCCCGTGCGGCCGACAGCCCGGCCAGCCCGGGCGCCTCCAGGCCGCTGGAGATGGGCTCCGCGCGCACCGCCACGACCGAGGGGGGAAGCTCACCCAGCCTCGGATTCGTGCGGACGAGCCACAGCTCGTCGTCACCGAACGGCAGCCACACCGGCTCGCCGTTCGTGGTCCGCCGCGCGGCCTCCTCCAGGGTCGCCAGCTTCGGGTACTCGTCGCGCAGCGCAAGGACCTGCTCCACCTCGAGGAGGCGCCTGTGCACCGCCCCCGGCAGATCGGGGGCCACCTCGGTGAGGGAGGCACTCAGGTCGCGCAACAGGTAGCAGGCGGGAGGCGAGAGCCAGCGTGGCTCGGCCAGGATCTCGTGGAGCGCCGCCGCGAGGGCCTTCTCGTGGCCGGGGTCCTTCGCGAGCTGGCTGGCCGCGTACAGCCGGATCGGAAGCCCCTGATCGTCGATGATGCTGGACGGCAGTGCCAGGATCTCCTCCTGGACGGCGACGGCCCGGCCGGGCGCGGACGAGCTCTCGAGAGCTCGCGCCAGCAGAAGCAGGGCTTCGCCTCTCTGCTCGGGTCGTCGCGACGCCCGCAGCACCTCACGATAGAGAGCGCTCGCCTTGGCCGGCTGCCTCTCGACGAGCTCCGCCTGCTCGCCCTGTCGGACCCGTTTCGCGAAGCCTGGCTCGCGCGTTGCTTCGAGGAACTCACGCGGAGACGCGTCGTCGTCCCAGGGGGCGATCAGCCGGCCGTCTTTGACCCGCCCCACCAGAGCCGTTGCCGGGTTCTGGGCGAGGCGCTGCCCCCGGTTGCGGGCCTGATCGGCCCAGGCTCGCAGCTCTTGCTCACGGACCCGCTCGAGCCGCCCGAGAAGACGCCTCGCGATCCGTTCTGCCGCCCGCTCCTCCTCTTCGAGGCGCCGTCTCTCCCGGAGCTCGCCCTCCTGGCGAATGATGCGCACGCTCAGGAACCCCAGCACACCGCAGGGCACGAGCAGGGCGAGGAGCAGCAGGCTGACCATTCGTCGGTTCTGCCGTGAGGACATCGGCTGCCTCTCCGGCCATTCTAGATCCCCGGCTTGCGGAGTGCTTCACCTTCACGGTCTGGCTGCGGTCTCGGGCAGGAAATCCTCCATCACCCACAGCTCCGCGTCCTTGTGCTCGAGGCCTTCGCAGGAGAAGGCGATGCGGTCGCCGTCGGGGTGCGCCGCCACCTTGACGAACCCGGCCGATGTGAGACCGAGATCGCGCGGCTCCCCTCCCGCGACCGGAAGGCCGAGGAGGGTCCAGCTTGCCTCGCCCGGGGGGCTGTTCTTCCGCGCCATGAGAACCATGCTCCCATCGGCGGTGAACTCCAGAGTGATCCAGTCGCTGCCCAGGTGGCGGAAGCGGTGGATCTCGCGGGGTGTTCCACCCGCCGTGGGCACCACGTGCACGATCCGCTCGGCGTTCGTTGAGGACCGGGGTCGGGTCATGAAGGCCAGCATCCGCCCGTCCGGGGTCAGAGCGAGCGTTGGTGGCTCGTCCTTTGGTCCTCGGTAGACCTCGGTCTCGGCCCGGCTCGCCAGGTCGCGTCCCAGGATGCGGCAGGCCTTCTCCGCGTCGTCGCAACGCGCGTAGAAGAGCACCTTCCCGTCGGGGGACGCGGCGTGAGCCCACAGGGTCGAGCCTCTTCCCAACTCCACCACGGGCGAGATGGCCCCGCTGGTGGCGTCCACCCGGTAGACACCCTTGTGGCCACCCTCGCCGAACGCGCCCACGAACACCGACTCCCCATCGGCCGAGAAGGTCGGGCCAGCGAGACGGCGGAAGTCCGTGTGGAACGTTGTCTCCTCGCCGGTGGCGAGCGAGTCGATGCAGAGGACGTTGAATCGCGGCCGTATGGCGGTGAGCGAACCCCGCGCGGAGACATAGGTCAGCCGGCTCCCGTCGGGCGAGTAGGCGGGCCAGTCGTTCCAACCCTCGAAGCGCCTGATCACCCGGGTTGGGGGCGATGAGCCCCGTCCCGTCGCGGGATCGATTCCGGCCTCGAAGACGTCCACGGCCCGGCGCCCGGTGGCATAGTAGAAGCGGCCTCTCTGGTCGAAGCCTGCGGGGAGGATTTGACCGACGCCGTTCCTGACGAGTCGTGGCTCTCCGGCCTGAGGCCCGCTCTCGACGGGAAGGGCCCAGAGATCCAGAGTGCCCGTTCGGTCGCTGACGAAGAGGATCCACTCTCCATCCGGGCTCCAGCCCGCCGCCGTGTCGTTGGCCGGATGGTCGACCAGCCTCGTCTCCGCCCCCCCGTCCGACGAGAGGACGAACACGTCGCCGGCCGCACTGCCGGGGTGGGAGGGGGCGGAGTAGAGGATGTAGCGGCCGTCCGGGGAATATCCGACCAGGTCCCAGGGATCTCGGTCGTCCTTTTCCCCGAGGATCTTGACGGCTCCTCCCGCCACGGGCACCGTGGCGAGGCGCGACGTCCCGCTCGATTCCGACGCGAGAATCACGAGGATCTTCCCGCCATCGGGGGACCAGTCGACCGTCAAGACGAAGGTGTCCTCGTCGGTCTCGTGGAGGACGCGGGTGCGCGCGTCTTCGATATCGACGATTCGCAGCTCGTTCGAAGAGGAGATCGACGACCACCA
>Ga0316577_10001680_pt1 | contig 10607 bp, 6 predicted proteins | sample S5NA_FD_203073 | JGI IMG/M metagenome (GOLD analysis project Ga0316577, IMG submission 203073) | Rhizosphere microbial communities from salt marsh grasses in Alabama, United States - S5-7_050615r2r1 | ecosystem: Host-associated > Plants > Roots > Rhizosphere | place: USA: Alabama | collected... | reverse complement strand
TGAAGGCGGTAAAAGGTTTACTCGAACAGGAGGCGGAGCTTGCCAGGTTGGAGAAAGAGATGAGCCAACCCGATCTTGCGCAGGATGCGCTTGAGAAATATGGAAAACTACAGCAGACATTTGAGATTGCCGGGGGATACACATATGAAACCCGCATGCGCAGCGTCCTGAGCGGGCTTGGATTCGCAGAGCGCGACTACTCGCGCCCACTGACCCAGCTTTCCGGCGGTCAGCGAACGCGAGCAAGGTTGGCGCGGCTGCTTCTCTCTGACCCGGACCTGCTTGTTCTAGATGAGCCTACTAACCATCTTGATATCTCTGCGGTTGAATGGTTGGAAAATTACTTGGAAAAATGGGAAGGCTCGATCCTGCTCGTCTCTCACGACCGCTACTTTCTTGACCGGGTGGTCGACACGGTCTGGGAGATGAGCCAGATGGGAATAGAGGTATACCGGGGTAATTACAGCGCGTGTGTTGAACAGCGCCAGGATAGATGGGAGCGTCGCCGGTCAATATTTAAGTCTGAGAAGGAACGCCTGTTGAAAGAGCTTGACTATATCAAGCGCAATATCGCCAGCCAGAGAACCCAGCTTGCAAAAGGTAAGTTAAAACGGCTCAGCCGGGAGGTCCAGGCGATCGAGAGTCTCGGAACGGAAACGGTCAGGGGTATGAGTTGGGGGGAAATCAGCTCTGAAGCGGATATCTCCGAGCATGCTATGGGTCTTGCGGAGGTAGAAAGTCGTATTAAAGCTTTGAGGGAACCTTCCAACCGCCCGCCGCAGTTGAGCATGGATCTCAAAACCAGCCACCGGTCTGGAGAGCTGGTGTTAAGAACCCTCGGTCTGGAAATCGGGTACCATGATGAAGGCAAACCGCTTTTCAGGTCACCGGACCTTCTGCTCAGACTGGGAGAGTGTGCTGCTGTTATCGGTCCGAATGGAGCCGGAAAGACCACATTATTGAAGACACTTCTGGGTCAGGTGCCGCCCTTCAGTGGAGAGGTTGTCCTTGGAGCCAGTTTAAAGATTGGATATTTTGCCCAGGCTCATGAGGATCTGGACCCACAGCGAACACTGGTACAGGAGGTAGAGTCTGTAGTCCCAAAGATGCTCCTGGCGGATATCCGGAATTACCTGGCGCGATTTTTGTTCCAGGGAGAGGATGTTTTCAGAAAAGTATCGACATTGTCAGGGGGTGAGCGCGGCCGGTTGGCTCTGGCGTTACTGGCGCTCAGGGATACCAACCTGCTTTTGCTGGATGAGCCGACAAACCACCTGGATATCCCATCCCAGGAAATCCTGCAGGAAGTCCTGATGGATTATGCAGGTACGATGATGCTTGTTTCGCATGACCGTTATCTAATTGATGCGCTGGGTTCGCAAATTTGGGAGATTCAACCTGACCAGGCTGGGCTTAGAGTTTTTCATGGCTCTTACAGCGAATACCACCAGCAGCAGGTTGAGACGGAAATTGAAGGAACACCCGCAGATGCCAGAAAAATGCAAAAAAACCTGGCTGAAAGGCGTAAAGCAAACGCGGAATTAAAACTGGCTAGGCAGCAGCGCGCACGCCTGCAGGAGGTCGAGAACCGGATCGCGGATTTAGAAAAACAACTCGGTGAGATTTCAAAAGAGCTTGAGAATCCGCCAGATGACCATACAAAGGTGCTTGAGTTGGGGGAAGGTTATATTCAGGTACAGGTCCAGATGGATCAACTTCTGGAAGAGTGGGAAGCGTTAAACAACCGCCTTAAACTGAAAAGTGGTTAAGTCCCCCAATCTCGCAGGTAAAGGAAATCATATCCGACGGTGCGGTTGCTCAGCTTGGCGACCGGTGGCATAATGCGCTTGAAGTGACTTTGCCTCATGCGCTCAATTACCCGCTCAACGAATTCCGGTTTAAAACCCGATTTGATGCAATCCTCGGGACGGTAACGTTCATCCACCAGCAGGTAGAGCATGCGGTCGACATTTTCATATGTGAAGCCCAGTTCATCTTCGTCGGTTTGGCCGGGCCATAGGTCAGCACTTGGAGGTTTATCGATAATCGTCTGCGGTACACCCACTGCCCTAGCAAGTTGTCGAACCTGAGTTTTATACAGGTCGCCAATGGGGTTGAGAGCGCAGGCAGAGTCGCCATAAATTGTTGTATAGCCTAATAGGATCTCCGTTTTATTGCCTGTGCCGATAACAAGCCCTTTAAAAGCCGCCGACTGGTCATAAAGCACCAGCATACGCGCCCGAGCCATGGCGTTGCCGCGCCTGATCTGGTCTGCATCCGGAAAAAGTTCAAAGAGCGGTTCGACAATATCCGTAATCGGTACGGTTAGCGACTGGATTCCAAGGTCATCGATCACAAGCTGGGCATGCTCCAGCGAATCCCGAGAGGAGGCTTTGTAAGGCATGCGAACTGCGAGTATGTTCTCCGGTCCCAACGCTTCTGATGCCAAATAACACCCCAGCGCCGAGTCGATACCCCCGGAGAGGGCGATCACCCCGCGATCAAACCCGGAGCGGTTAATTTCGGTTGAGATGAAACCGGTCAGGATTTTTCGTGCGAGTTCGGTGTTAATCTTCAAATTGTCCATCAAGGCACCCTGAATCTCCGGTTTCAACGCGGTAGGTTTTCAATATTTTCCCTTCATGTAGAATTATAAATTCTACTTCGTACTTCAGGTGAAGTTCACAGGTGACATCATGTAGATATTCTTCAGTAATAATGCCGGTTTCACCAGAGGATGATCCGAGTATGACCGTTTCGATATTGAATTCCTCGATAACATCTGACAGCACCTCCTGGAAAAATCCCCGCCGGACTAATATATGGGCAGTGACATCTTCGTTGCAGGCTCGCTCCTGAGCCATCAAGAGCATAAATTCGCCCAGTTCATCAAGTTCGGCTTCAATATCGATTACTTTCGGGGCAGCGGTGTGGTGCAGGAATTCGATGTTGGATATATAAAGAAACATCATCTCCTGACCGCGCTCCTTGGCGATTGCGATCGCCTTATCCTGATTTGGATAACTTCCTTCGCCTCCACGCGTCAGGCATAGTATTTTTACATCCATTTTTCTCCTCCAAGTGGGTTGATTCAGAAACGAACCAGTAACCACAAAAATCCTATCGCAAGGCTGATGTAGGTAACAGGCAGACCGACCTTAAGAAATTCTCTAAATGTGATTGGAGTGTTGGTTTGATTGGTGATGCCTGCGGTAACCAGGTTGGCTTCACCACCGATGAGGGTGCCGTTACCGCCCATTGCAGCGCCCATTGAGAGGGCGTAAAACAAGACTTTACTATCCGCGCCTGGGATCAGAACAGTAAGAAAATCGACGATTGGGAGCATTGCAGCAGCAAGTGGGATATTGGCGATAATCGTGGATAACGTGCCAACCCCGAAAACGATCATGAATATCCCCAGCGGGAGGTTGTCTCCGATCAAATTTGCCATACTGCTGGCAGCCAACCCCAGCAGGCCGACCTCCTGGATCGCCCCGACAACCACGAACAGCGCCATAAAGAAAACCAAGGTGGTCCAGTCGACTGCAATGATCATCTGGTGCACGTCTGGTTTCAACCAGATCAGAAGGATGGTCGCACCTATAATCGCCGGGACAGCGGGAGACAGGTGAACCTGTTCTCCCAGAATAAAACCAATGATCACTAGTAAGAACACAGTGCCCGCTTTCCACAGGTTTTGGGGGTCCTCCATGCGGGCGTTCTCTTCAAGGCGCTGGTAAAGAGCTGGGGATATATCGGCGCTCTTTTTGAAAAAATCCTTGCGGTAGTGGAACAGAATGAAGGCGGACATTGCAATCAATGCGAAAATCACACCGATTGTCTGGTTAACCAGGAAATCCGTGAATGTAATGTTGGCGTAGGCACCGATCAGGATGTTGGTTGGGGTGCCAACAAGGGTGCTGATACCGCCGATATTCGAGGCTAAAATCTGGGGGATAATCAGGGCGATCGGGTGGATCCCCAGCGCCAGCCCAATCTGCAGACTGATTGGCGTCATCAACAGCATGGTGGTGAAATTATCCAGCAGGGCGGAGGCGAATGCAGTGATGGCAATTAAGATCAGCACGAGCAGCCAGTTGCGGCCGCGGCTCAGGCGATACGCCTGGAACGCCATCCACTGGAAGATCCCGGTAGCCTCGATGATGGCGACAATGATCATCATACCCATCACCAAGAAGATAACCTCCCAGTTGATGTAGCTAAGGCCGCGATCGAATGTGAAGATGAAAAAGCCAGGATCGAATAAGCTGCCGACGTAAGAAATAAGAAAAACAGCCGACATCCCTGCCAGCGCAGCGGTTGTGCTGTGCAGTTTCTCCAAGGCGATTAACAGTAGCACGCCAATAAATATCAGGGTGGCTGCCCAGAACCCAGCATTAAAGCTGCGTTCAAGTTCCAATTCGCCTACCTGATACAGTCCAACATTATCCAAGTCCTCCAACTCGTGCATTTTGAATGTGAGCGTTACAGGTACAAACCGGGGATGGTTGATCGAAATCTGCAATTCTTCTGGTGGCACTTCAACCAGGAATATTCGCCATGTGCCGTCTTCCAGGCTCTCAGTTTCAGCCAAAGCATACTCGCCGTCCAACGTCGAGGCGGTCACAACTGCGTCTTTGACCGCCTGACCCTGCTCATCCAGCAATTGACCGATAATTACAAAATCACCCTCATTCGGGGGTGGCTGGTCAGCTGCGAGTGTTTCCCCCGGGATTGAAACCAGCAGTGCGAGCAGCAGAAAAACCGCGAATGGCACATTTAGAAAAACCCGCACAGGGTTAATTCGTTTAATAATTAAGAATAAATTTATCATCCCTATCGATTTACCTGACCTCCTTTCTGGGAAATCCGGATCATTTCGCGCATTGCCAGAGTGGTCCTTTCGTCTCGCAGGAGCGGCAGTCGCGTGCGGGTGCGGTGCAGTTGCTCAAGGTCAATTGCGGATACAATCAGATCTTCCTTGTGGTAAGGCCCTTTCACGATCAGCTTGCCGTTGGGGTCAAAGATCGTCGACCCGCCCCAGAAGTTGAGCCCGTCTTCATAGCCTGCCCGGTTGGAATGAACCACAAAAGTGGTGAAAAGGCTGGCGTAAGCCTGGTTGATGCGCTCCACCCACCGGGCTGATTCCAAAGAAGGCTCTTCACTCAATCCTCTGCCCGGCGAGGCGGAAGTAAACAGCATTATATCGGCGCCATCCAACCACAGTAGATACGGAGGGGATGCATGCCAGAAATCCTCGCAGATCAGAATTCCAAATCTGCCGAACCGGGTATCGAATGCGCAAACATTGTCACCCCATGCGAAGAAACGTCCTTCGTCGAACAGACCGTAGGTCGGCAGGTATACTTTGTGGTGGATATGGAGGATTCTTCCCCCAGACAGGTAGGCTGATGCGATAAAAAATCGGTTGCGGGGGTCTTCATCCACGAAACCTACCACCAGGTCAATATCCTGGCTGGCAGCCAGCAATTCCTTGAAAACCGGTTCATCAGGGCTTGCTTTAATTGCGACAGATGAAACCAGGTCCTGCAGGACATAACCGGTCAGGGATAATTCTGGAAAAACAAGCAGGTCTGCTCCTTCTCGGCGTGCTTTTTCGACCAGGCTCAGGTGCAGTTCGAGGTTTGCGTCTATGTCGCCTAGGCGGGTATTAATTTGAGCGAGGGCTATCGTGACTTGCATAATAATGTCCGGCGAAAAAAATTTTTGAAGTTTAATTTTACATCTTTAAAGAGGGTAGAAGTTGAGGAGGTTCTTCTCGATTTTGCACATCGAATACTATCATACCATGTTGAATTCAGCATGGAAAATAATCGCTATCAACGGTGATTGATTGGTCAAATGCGCATGGCATCCTGAATGCAGGTTGGGAAAGAATGTTCTGGATAAGGTCAGAAAACCAATAATCCCCTGGTTATTGCCCGGGATATCGGACGTTCGGGTAAAAAAACCAGGGGATTAAAGGCAAAGCTGCAGTTATCAATCCATTTTACTCAATCAGATAAATCACTGTCACATCGACCGTAACGATCATCTGGCCGGGGGAGATGGGAACCGCGGCTTCAGCCATTACAGGGGTGCCACCGCCGCCGCGTCCCTCAAACATGGGAACTGGATAGCCTCCTGTCAGCGTGCTGATGCTGTGTATCTCTCCAAGGGTCACCCCGGCTGCGTTGGCTAATTCAGAGGCGATGGTCTCCGCGTTTTTGATAGCCGCAACCCGGGCATCCGAAAGTGCTTCAGCATTATCAGCGACGTCAAACTGGATACCGTGAATGGTATTGGCCCCGGATGCTACTGCCGTATTGAGCAGGTCTCCGACCTGATCGAGATCGCGCACGGTCACATACACGGTGTTATTAACTACATATGTAATTTCACCGGTCGGCTGCCCCTGGGGATCGTATTCCTGTCTTGGATATATATTGAAATTTGTGGTCTGAATGTCTTCTTCAGCCACACCGGTCGCAAGCAAAGCGTCGATTACCTGCTGGGTGTTCTGGTTGTTATCAGAAACTGCCTGGGCTGCGTCTTTCCCCTCCGTCTGTACACCGATGTTGATGTATGCGATGTCAGGGGAGAGCACCGTCTTGCCGCTCCCAGTTACCGTTATTGTCCGGGGAGGCATTTGTGTAACGTCGTTGGATTCCTCGGAAGTGGATTGTGCGGCGGCCACTCCAGAGCAAGCACTCAAGAGAACTGCAAACAACAACAAACTAGAAGTGAATAAAATTTTGCTGCGCATTACTATCTCCTTATTGGATTTTGTGTTTTTCTCTATAGTTTAATATTTTGTCTCAGGCAAAAGGAAAGTGTTGCATTATCCAAGCCTGAATATTAGACGAACATTGTACTGGATTGGTTCCAGCCGTTGAAATCTGGCATCCAACTTGCTATTCGATTCTGGATAATTAATATGTATAGAATTGAATTATAGTATATAGAATCTGCGGATACAATATGGATAGGTTTTAAAAATGCCGGTAATGAGCGATAAGCCTCCCCAACTATCAATCTGGGCCCGCATCCGCTACCAGTGGCGAAAGTTGGTTAAGCCGATCAGCAAGGAACGCCGGGCTGAAGTACGGATAACCCTGCGTGAAGATTCCCGTCCGGATTTTGATTATTTCCTACTGGTAGTGCTGTCCAGTATTATTGCCACTCAGGGTTTGCTGGTTAATTCGCCCGCGATCATTATTGGGGCAATGCTGGTAGCGCCGTTGATGTCCCCGCTGATCGGATTGGGATTGGCATCGATCGCGGGTGACGACAAGCTGCTGCGGGACAGTGTTTCATCTGTGTTCCGGGGTGCATTGATTTCAATACTAATCGCCTTTGCTATCACCTGGGTTAACAAGAATTTACCATTTGTAGTGCTGTATGAGCTCCCTTCTGAGGTAACCGCCCGAGTTGTACCGAGTACGATCGATCTAGGGGTTGCTCTGGCAGGAGGCGCAGCAGCGGCATTTGCCCTGGCGATGCCAAATATATCGGCAGCTCTGCCTGGAGTGGCGATCGCAACTGCGATCATGCCACCGCTCTGCACAATTGGAATCGGTCTTGCGCTGGGCAGGTGGGATGTGGCAGGTGGCGCGGCGCTCCTGTTTATCACAAACGCAGTCGCGATTGTTTTTGCGACAACACTGGTGTTCTTCAGTCTGGGTTTCAGAGGTCCGCTTACCCAGAGCCAGAACCGGGTCCCGCGCAGCCTGATTGTATCTGCTATCATCACTGTAATACTGCTTGGCTCGCTCAGCTACCTCAGCTATCAGGTATTCCAATCAGCGACAGAGAACCGTATTATCGAAAATGTTGTCGTTGAGGAAGTTGCGAAATTGGAGGGGGTTGAGCTGGTGGAATGGTCATCAGAAGAAAAGGATGGGACCCTTAATCTGGACCTGATTGTCCGCACACCGCATCTGCTGAGGTACGAGGACAGCGTTAAGCTCCAGTATGCAATTGCAGAACGTTTAGGCAGGCCGGTAGCAATTTTAATCAGCCAGATACTGGCTGCTCAACTTGATCCGCTGGTGCTGCCGACCCCTTCTGCGACCGCAACCGCGACCCGTACATTCACCCCGGGGCCGAGCCCAACCCTGACTGCAACCGCAACCCGGACACCTACTGTAACAGCGACAGCTACCAGCACATATACCTCCACTCCCACTGCGACGGAAAAACCTACCTCAACATATACCCCGACGCCAGCTCTGGCGCAGGCTGCCAGAACAGGTGTTCCGGGGTTGTCGCTGAGGCAGGAGCCAGGTGGTCCTGAGATCGCGCAGGTGCGGCCCGGGCAGCCTTTCATTGTTCTATACGGGGAGGAGATCAGGGATGGAATTGTTTGGGTTAAAGTGCGGGATCAGGAAGGGAGAATCGGCTGGATACCCCAGATATATCTGGTCAAGGTTACTTATACCCCCACCAGTACGGTTGAGGCGAGTGGGACTGTTACACCTATTTCACCTTAATAACTTCCTGGATCTTTTATATAAATTTCTAATGTCCTGCTAGCGTGTTGCAAACAACCCAAATGTTATAATGCCAAAACGAATTTTCCACCAATTTGTCTGTACAAATTATGGCGAGATTATTGCACCAACTGGTGTGATTAATTAAAGGTAAGCAGAATTAGTAAAGGATAGATAAAAAATGATGCGATTTGATCGTTTTACAGAGCGGGCGCAGGAAGCCGCTCAGAGGGCTGCTGAGATAATCCAGCGCTACGGTCATACACAGATTGACACAGAACACATTCTGTTGGCGCTGATTGAGCAGCCCGGGGGAGTTGTCCCTCAACTGCTGGAAGTTATGAAGGTGGATATTGAAGATCTGAAAGAGCGGCTGGATTACATTCTGCGCACCAGTGCGAAAGCTAACATTTTTGGCGGCGGTACAGGGCAGATATTTATCACCCCGCGTGTGAAGCGCATAATTGACCTGGCTAATGAAGAAGCAAACAAACTCAAAGACGACTATATCTCTACCGAACATATCTTCCTGGCGATTTTAAGCGAGCGCAGCACTCCGGCAGCCAGGCTGATGGAAGGCGCCGCTATCACCCGTGAGAGGGTGTATGATGCTATCAAGCAAATCCGCGGTGGACAGCGGGTCACCGATCCCCAGGCTGAGACGCGTTACCGTACTCTTGAGAAATACTCGCGCGATCTCACCCAGCTGGCGCGGGAGGGCAAGCTTGACCCGGTTATTGGGCGGGACACTGAGATCCTGCGGGTTATTCAGATCCTGTCGCGGCGGACGAAAAACAACCCGGTTTTGATCGGGGAAGCGGGAGTTGGAAAAACCGCCATTGTTGAGGGACTGGCAAGCAAGATTGCGACGAATGACGTCCCTGAAATCCTGACTGGCAAACGGGTGCTGGCGCTTGACCTGGGCGCAATGATCGCCGGTTCGCGCTTCCGGGGCGAATTTGAGGAGAGGCTGAAGGCAACCCTGGAGGAGATCGAGCGGTCTGAAGGCGAGATTATTCTCTTTGTGGATGAACTGCATACGGTTGTTGGAGCCGGGGCAGCCCAGGGGGCTATGGATGCCTCAAATATGCTCAAACCAGCACTGGCAAGAGGCGACCTGCAGTGTGTGGGTGCAACCACCCTGGATGAGTATCACAAGCATATTGAAAAGGACGCGGCATTGGAGAGGCGGTTTGCACCGGTCTTCGTTGAAGAACCGAATGTGGAGGACACAATCGAGATGCTGCACGGATTGCGTGACCGTTACGAAGCTCACCACAAGGTGCGTTTTACGGATGAAGCCCTGGTTGATGCGGCTCGCTTGTCATCCCGTTATGTGACAGACCGGCACCTGCCCGACAAGGCGATTGACCTGATCGATGAAGCCGCAGCGAAGCTGCGGGTGGCGTTATACTCCCTTCCGCAGGAATTGAAGGAGAAAAAAGCGGAGATAGACAGGCTCGCTGCGGAAGAGGAGGTCGCAGGTACTGAGCGAGATTATGAACGGGCGGCCGAGAAAAAAGCCGAACGGCTGCGGATTGAAGAGGAATTCCGCACGGAACGCGATAAATGGGAGCAGGAACACGAGCTTGATGAATTTGTGGATGCCCAGGACATTGCAGAGGTGGTTGCCCAGTGGACCGGGATCCCGGTAAGCCAGATGATGGAGACCGAAGCGGAAAAACTGCTCCAGATGGAGCAGCGTCTGCACGAACGCATTATCGGTCAGGATGAAGCGATCACTGCTATATCGGACGCTATCAGGCGGGCACGATCGGGTTTGAAAGATCCCAAACGACCGATTGGCTCTTTCATCTTTATCGGTCCGTCCGGCGTCGGTAAAACAGAATTAGCCAAAGCGCTGGCCTGGTTCATGTTCGACGACCCTGATTCACTTGTACGGATTGACATGAGCGAATACCGCGAACAGCACACGGTTTCACGCCTGTTTGGCGCCCCGCCCGGTTATGTCGGTTACGAGGAAGGCGGTCAATTGACTGAGGCGGTAAGGCGGCGACCTTACCGGGTGATCCTGTTTGACGAAATTGAAAAAGCGCACCCTGAAGTCTGGAACGCGCTGCTTCAGATTCTGGATGACGGACGCCTGACGGACGG
>Ga0316577_10001679_pt1 | contig 10609 bp, 6 predicted proteins | sample S5NA_FD_203073 | JGI IMG/M metagenome (GOLD analysis project Ga0316577, IMG submission 203073) | Rhizosphere microbial communities from salt marsh grasses in Alabama, United States - S5-7_050615r2r1 | ecosystem: Host-associated > Plants > Roots > Rhizosphere | place: USA: Alabama | collected... | reverse complement strand
TTTCGGCTGCGTTCGAGGCGGCGCGCAGCGACCTGCGCATCCTCACCCAGCTCGACACACCGCTCAGGGGCGCTGGTGTCCTTCGCCAGCTGCTCGATCTAGGCCTGGCCGAGGAGCTGCTGCCAGGCCCGACCTGGATCCTCAGCCTGCAGCGCCTGCCCACGCTCTGCCCAGACTGCAAGGAGCCGGCGCCGCTCGGGGACCAGGACCTGGCAGCCTTCCGGCAGCTTGATCCCAGTCATCAGGCCTTGCTCCAGGATGCCACGTTCTTCGGCGCCCCTGGCTGCGACAGATGTGGCGGCACAGGGCGCTCCGGTGAGGTGACCGCGCTGGACATCTACCGTGCCGGGACAGACACGGCCGACCCGCTGAGCCAGCCTAGCCAGCTGCCGTTGGAGGCCTACCTGCTGGCCCTCGCCGCCCGCGGGCAGCTCGCCATCGATGACGTGCACCAGGTCGATGCCAGGCAACTGCAGTTGGCCTGTGGCTTGCTGGCCGCAGCAGAGCGCGCCCAGCAGGATGCCCAGCGGCAACAGCGACAGGCGTTGGCAGAGCTCACCGCGTCCCGGACCGTTCTCCAGCAAAAGACCGAGGCCCTCATCTCCCTGGAGGGCATTGGCCAGGCCCTCATTGTTTCTGCCGATCTCCAAGATCTCGCTGCCCGGCTGTGCCATTACGCGCAGCGGCTTTGCGCTGCCGACCGGGCCATCCTGTACTATTTTCAGCCCGAAGATGCCACAGCCGAGGTTCTGGCTAGCAGTGGCTGGGACCCGGGTCTCGTCGGGCGGGTCGTGCCTGATCCCTTGCTGGCAGAGGCTGCCCTAGACGGCCAACCGTCGGCCTGGGACGGCCCGCCGCCGGGCCTAACGCTGTCTCCCACCGACCTCATGGCCGGCACGCTGCGCGCCGGTCTCAGGGTGCCCCTGATCACCCAGGAGGAGAAGGTGGGCCTCATGGTGGTCCACACCAGCCAACGGGCCGGCTTTGCCCCCGGTGAAGTCGCCCTGCTCCAGGCCTTTGCCAACCAGGCAGCCGTGGCCATCCAGCGCTCTGCCCTTACCGACGCCCTGCAGGCCAAGGTCATCGCCCTGGAGGAGGCCCAAGCGCAGCTCGTCCAGAAGGAGCGTATGGAGCGCGAGCTGGAACTGGCCCGCCAGGTGCAGCAGAGCGTCCTGCCTCGGGTCTTTCCGTTGGCCCCCGGCTATGCCTTTGCGGCCCGGAGCTTGCCCGCCCGCTGGGTAGGCGGCGATTTCTATGACGTGATCCTGCTCGATGGCGATCATCTCGGCCTGCTCATCGGCGACGTCTCGGACAAGGGCATGGCCGCCGCTCTCTATATGGCCCAGACCCACAGCCTCATACGGGCCGAGGCCCAGCGGCAGGAGCCGGACGCACCCGGGCTGCCTGTTTCGCCCGAGCGGGTGCTCCGCAGCGTTCACAGCCTGTTGCAGGGGCTCAGCCGGACCGAGATGTTTGTCACCGTGTTCTACGGTGTCCTGAACATCCCTGAGCGGCGGCTGGTCTATACCCGGGCCGGCCACGATCCGCCGTTGCTGTTGCGCCAGGGGCAGGCGATGCCGCTCGGTGGTCCGGGCACACTTCTCGGCTTCCCCGGTCTGCACGACCTCCATCTCGCCCGGGAGGAGATCCGCCTGCAGCGCGGTGATCGCCTGATCCTCTATACCGACGGCATGATCGATGCCACCGATCCCAGCGGCCGGCGCTATGGCCGTGGCCGCTTCACATCTTCAGTCCGCAGCGCGGGTGACCTGTCGGCCGCTGACCTGTGCGAGGAAAGCTTTGCTAGCCTCGAGGCGCATCAGGCCGGAAGCGAACTCTACGACGATGCCACCTTGCTCGTGGTCGAGGTCCATTGAGTTGGCGGTCCAGCCAGAAAGGAGAGCAGCATCAGATGAGACCATCGACATTCTCGATCGTTGCCTATGATCCGCAGCGGGAGGAGTGGGGTGTCGCCGTCCAGTCCAAGTTCCTGGCCGTCGGTGCCGTCGTCCCCTGGGCCCAGGCTGGTGTCGGTGCCGTGGCCACCCAGGCCCACGCTAACCTCACCTATGGACCCGAGGGCTTGGCCCTCATGGCCGAGCGGCTGAGCGCCCAGGAAGCCCTGGACGAGCTCGTCGCTGCCGATGAGGGCCGTGCCCGCCGGCAGGCCGGCCTCGTCGACGCCTACGGCGCCGCCGCGACCTTCACCGGCGAGGAGTGCACCCCCTGGGCCGGGGGCCTGGCAGGCGACCACTATGCCGTCCAGGGCAACATCCTCGTGAGCGGCGCCACGGTGGAGTCGATGGCCTCGGCCTTTGAGCAGGCAGAGGGGGAGCTGGCCGATAGGCTCGTCGCCGCCCTGGCCGCGGGCCAGGCGGCCGGTGGCGACCGCCGCGGGCAGCAGTCGGCCGCGGTCCTCGTCGTCCGCCAGAGTGGCGGCTATGGCGGCAACAACGACCGCTACCTGGACTTGCGCGTGGACGATGATCCTGCGCCCATCGACCGGCTCCAGGCCCTGGTCGACCTCCACCACCTCTTCTTCAAGCCGCCAGAGCCCGGCGAGATGGTGACCATCGAAGGCGAACTCGCCCGCGAAGTACAGCAGATCCTGCACTGGGCAGGCTACTATGACGGTCCTCTCTCGGGCAACTACGACGACTCGACGCGTCAGGCCCTGACCGCACTGGTCGGCAACGAGAACTTTGAGGAACGATTCGACGAGGGCGGTGGCCGGATCAGCCGCCAAGTATTGGATATCTTTCGCCAGAAGTACCCGGGCTAGCGCCCGTCGCCATGAGGTTGCCGCCGTGGCAGGACCCGTGACTGCACCTTTGCTGACCACAAGACTGCATATCCCACGCGTACGCCCAGAACTGGTGCCCAGGCGTCGTCTGCTCGACCGCTTGCACGCTGGGTTGCACGGGAAGCTGACCCTCATCTCTGCGCCAGCGGGTTTTGGCAAGACGACGTTGGCCAGCGCCTGGGTCTCAGAACTGCGGGACAGGATCGGTGATCAGGACTTGGTAGATCCCAGCCGGGTCGGCGCTGACTCCGAGATCGAGGTCAGTTGGCTTTCCCTGGACGAAAACGACAACGACCCTGGTCGCTTCCTCACCTATCTTGTCGCCGCGTTCAAGACGGTCGACCCACATTTCGGTGACGATGCGCTGAGGCTCCTTCAGCGGCCGCAGTCGCCCGCACCTGAGACAGTGGTCACCTCCATCGTCAACGAGCTCGCGGCAAAACAACAGCGCGTAGTGCTCGTCCTGGACGACTACCAGGTGCTCACCGAACTGGGCGTGCACCAGGCGGTCGAGTTCCTGCTCGATCACCAACCGATGCAACTTCATCTGGTGATCACCACACGTCTCGATCCGCCCCTACCCCTGTCCCGCCTGCGCGCGCGTGACCAGTTAACAGAGATCCGCCAACAGGACCTGCGCTTCACACCCGACGAGAGCGAGGCCTTCCTGAGGCATTCCATGGGCCTGCTGCTAAGCGCCGCTCAGATTCAGGCCCTGGAAAAGAGTACGGAGGGGTGGATCACCGGCCTGCAACTGGCTGCGCTCTCGATGCAGGGCCGGGACGAAGGAGAGAGGGCGCGCTTCATCGCTGGCTTCTCGGGACGATACCGCTTCATCCTCGACTATCTGACAGACGAGGTGCTCAAGCGCCAGACAGCCGAGGTCCAGCGCTTCTTGTTGGAGACGTCTCCCCTGGATCGCATGTGTGGACCGCTGTGCGACGCCGCACTGGAATCGCTGGGGCTGCCCCCCGCCAAACAGATGCTGGAGCAGCTCGAGGCCTCGAACCTCTTCACCGTGCCGCTGGACGACGAGCGCACGTGGTATCGCTACCATGCCCTTTTCGCTGAACTGCTGCGCGCCCGCGTTCGGGAAACTCGACCGGAGCGGATTCTGACTGTGCACCGCCGAGCAGCCGCCTGGTTTGAGAAGTCCGGCCTGCGCGCCGAGGCGGTCAAGCACGCACTGGCCAGTGGTGACCCTGCCCTGGCCGCGGAGGTGATTGAGCGAGCCATCACCAAGGTCGAAACCTGGTCTCGAGCCGATTCCGGCATGGTGCTCAGATGGCTGAGGGCCCTGCCTGAAGAGGCCATCAGACCCAGACCGTGGCTCAGGCTCTTTGCCTCGCGGACCCTGTACGTGTCCGGGCAGCCAGAAGCTGCCGCCGCGAAGCTTGCCGAGCTGGACGAGTGGCTCCAGGCCCATCCTTCATCGCCTGAAGCTGGCAGGCTCTCGGCCCTGGTGGCCATCGACCGGGCTTCGTTCGCTGCCGTGTTTGGCAATGTCAAGGAGGCCAAGGAACTCGCGATGCGAGCCCGATCAACTGTGCCAGCTGATGACCCAATTGCCCGCTTCCGCCCGCCGGCCGTCCTGGGCATGGCCCACCTGCGCGCTGGCGAGGTGAGCGATGCCTACGAGGCGTTCTCCGAAGCCGCCGACGTCGCCCTGGCGGCGGGCCTGAGCTTTGCTGCTGTGCCCTTTCTGTGTAACGTGGCCGAGACCTTGATCCTCCGCGGGCAGCTTCGCCGGGCCCTGAAGATCTGCACTCAGGCCAGTGAGTTGAGCACGATCGACAGCCAGCAGATCTTTGCCGCCGGGTTCGTGGAGCTTGAACTGGGCAAGATCCGCTGCGAGTGGAACGAGCTGCAGCTGGCAGATCGGCATCTCCGCACCGGCCTCGAGCTCCTGGCCCAGGGGGGCATCAGCGAGGCCTTCGGTGGCATGCACTCGGTGCATGCCCAGGTCCTGCAAGCGCGGGGCGACGGGGAGGGCGCCCGGGCCGCTGCCGAACAGGCGGTGAGCATTGCCCGCCAGAACAACATCCCGCGCCTGGTCATGGAAGCGTCCGCTTACCGGGCTCGCATCTGGCTGGCTCAGGGCCGCCTGGATCTGGCCAGCGCATGGGCCCGAGACTACCGGCAGGTGGGCGAGACAGAGTACCTGTGCGAGTTTGAGGATCTGACACTGGTCCGCGTGCTGCTCGCCGAGGCGAGCCCTGACCGGGCGTTGGGCATTCTGGAGGAGGCGCTGCCTTCGGCCACCGCCGCCGGCCGCTTGGGCCGCGCCATCGAGATCCAGGCCCTGCGTGCCCTCGCGCTTCACGCGCTTGGTCAACCAGCCGCCGCCTCCGAGGCCATGGAGCAAGCCCTCAAGATGGCAGAGCCGGAGGGTTATGTGCGGACGTTCCTCGACATGGGCCAGTCCTTGGTGCCAATCCTAAAGCGCGCTGCGTCCCACGGGACAGCCCCGGCGTACCCGGCCCAGCTACTCCGCGCCTTCGATGGCTACCAGCCGGCCCTGGCCGGCCTCGACCGGCAACCGCTGGTCGAGGCCCTCAGCCAGCGAGAGATCGAGGTGCTTGAGCTCCTTGCTGAGCAACTCTCCAATCGCGAGATTGGCCGCCGCCTGTTTATCTCGCTGCCCACCGTCAAGTCGCATACGAGCAGCATTTATGGCAAGCTGGCCGTGCACAGTCGCGAGGAGGCCGTCACCCGGGCCCGGGCGTTGGGGATCCTACCCCCAGGCTAGCGCGACAACGAACCCCGGCCCCGGCTTCCAGCAAGCGGAGCTGAGAGGGATAGACGACCCCGTTCTCCAGGTCGAAACCCACTGCTTGCCGTCCCCCCTCACCTCCCCCCACGGGATCCAGCCGATCATACTCCGGATCATACCGAGCGGGTGATGCGCCTCATACCGCCCATGTGCTATTCTGGTGCCACAACTGGGACGCAGGAGAGCACATCATGAGCCAAGCATGGGCATACAAGATACAGGTGCACGGCCGGCTCAGCGAACGCTGGCACCATTGGTTCGAGGACATGGACATCAGCGTTGAGTCCGGCAACCTGTTCGAGGTGACCACCCTGAAGGCCGTACTTGTCGACCAGGCTGCCCTGCTCGGTATCCTGCAAAGGCTCTACACTTTGGGGCTGCCCCTGCTATTCGTCCGGCGAGAGGACGCGGGTACTATCGAAGCCACTGCCGTCGAGCGACGAATCGCCGCCGGAAATGGTATCTGAAGCGAAAAGAAGGGAGGAACCCACAATGACAGCAGTTGAACCGAGGGACGAGCTCGTCCTGATGACCCGGGGCCTGCACAAGTCCTATGGCCCCATCCACGCTCTGCGGGGCGTTGACCTGGAGGTGCAGCGTGGCGAGATCTTTGGTTTTCTGGGCCCCAACGGCGCGGGCAAGACCACAACCATCCGCTGCCTGCTGGACCTTATCCGGCCGGACAGCGGCACGTTGCGCATCTTGGGCCTCGATCCACAGGCCAACCCGGTGGCCGTCCAGGCGCGCACCGGCTACCTGCCCGGCGAGTTGCGGCTCAACGACAACTTGACCGCAGAGCGACAGATCCGCTTCTTTGCCGACATGCGCGGCGGCATCGGGGGCTGGCAGCGGGTCCGCAGCCTCGCCGAACGGCTGCAGTTGGACCTCGACCGGCCGATCAAGAACCTGTCGAAGGGCAACAAGCAGAAAGTCGGCATCCTCCAGGCCCTGATGCACCAACCCGAGCTCTTGATGCTCGACGAGCCGACGGCCGGGCTGGATCCGCTGGTTCAGCAGGAAGTGCTGGATCTCATCCGCGAGGCCAGGGCCGCTGGGTCCACGGTCTTTTTCAGCTCGCACATCATCGGCGAGGTGCAGGCCGTGGCCGACCGGGTAGCCATGATCCGCAGCGGTCAGATCGTCGAGGTCGCCGAGACCCAATCTCTCATCGAGCGGGCCCTGCGCCATACTACCATCCAGTTCAAGGAGCCGGTGGACAGTCAGGCGCTGGCCGATCTGCCCGGGGTGACCGTGCTCAATCGCGACAAGGGTACGCGCGTCACCTTGCAGGTCGAGGGCGACATGGACTCTCTGATCAAGGCGCTGGGCAGCTTTCCTGTGCGGGATCTGGAGACAACCAGGCCCTCGCTGGAAGAAGTATTCCTGCGCTACTACAAGACAAGCTGAAGGCATAAGCATACTATCATGATGTCAAATCCTTTAGCAGTGGATGCCAAGAAGGTGCACGAGCATAGCTCGCAAAAGACAGGCTTTTCGAAGTAGCAGGCCAGATATGAGCCGGACGAGTGATATCCAACAACTGAACAGAAGCCGGCACAGCTTACCAGCGACCAAGCAGCGGGCACTGTTATCCCTATCCTGGTATTCGAGCGTGCCGGGGGCAGGGGCTCACCAAACTTTATCCAGGGTTTCAGTGCCACGGAACGAGGGCGGTCCAGGCTTATGGTCGAGGGTCTGGATAGCCTCAAGGAGAAAATCGGCCGACCCCCGTTCCGCCTGGCGCACTGCTCATGGCAACGGTTCAGTTGTAGGGTTCACGCGAGCGGACGTTGGCCCGCGACGCGAAAGCTGTCGTTGTGGTCTACATCTCGGCACCTCGCTTGAGCACCAAGGTTCGCGAATGCTGATCGCGCTGCATGGCCCACAGAATACCCATGGCCCGGCGGGCGGTGGCCACGCGAGCGACACCAGCATGCTTGGTACGGTTGAGTTCTTTGAAGTACTCGTTCAAGACAGGTTGGTGTCGGATCAAGGGAACGACAGCCATCATCAATGCTCGGCGCAAATAGACGTCGCCCGTCTTGACAACTCGCTTGCCCTTGCCTTTGCGCCGGCGAGTGCCCGAATCGTTGCGGCCACTGACCAGGCCGGAGCGGCGGAAGACCTGAGCCGCATAGGTGTAGTGACTGGGAGCGCCAATGGCGGCCGCCAAGTTGGCCACCTGGGTCATACTGAGGCCCCGGACTTTGATCCAGACCCAGTAGGGCGTCTGCTGCAACAGGGTGTGCAATCGGTCCTCCAGTCCGGCGATGTGGCGTTCAACTTCCTCCAGCAAAGCCAGGTCATGAGTCAGGAGTTCGGAGCGGATGGCGCTCACTTCGGGGTCAGGCAGCAACACTTTCTGGGCATAGGTGATGATTTTGGCGGCTGTCTTGGGACCCATGGCAAAGCCCTGGGCATGGAAAGCGCTTCTCAGGTCCTTGGGCGCCATCGTAGCCAGCTTGCCCGGGTCAGGGCAGACACGGATCAGGTGCTGCAGAGTCTGGCACGACCAGAAATCGGTGACAAACAACGGCTCGTAGCGCTCCCTGCCCACTTTGCCCTTGATCACCAAGCCAGGGAAGATGCGATCCAGGTGACCGATGATCTGATTCTTCAATGCAGTCCGCATCTTGACCTTGCTGTGCCGTACCCGAGACAGATGCTGCATTTCCAGGTAGATGCCACTGATCGGCTGGAATGGCGTGCCCTCGCCACGGCGCAGCAGGTCTCCAATAGCCGCGGCATCGATCTGGTCATCCTTCTCTCGATGCATCATCTGTTGGTCCCGGTTCCTGCTGACAGCAAAGCTGTTGATCAGGGTTACAGGCTGAGGTCTGCAGGTCAGATGCCGGGCCAGATTCTCAAAGTAATGCCCTGTCGGCTCCATGCCGACCAAGACAACCTTGGCATCCGTTTGAGCAACCGCTTCGTCGATGGCCTGGCACAACCGGTCGAATCCGGTTTGGAAAATGCCAATCTCGAAGGGCGCCATCACGATCTCGCCCAAGGCATTGTGGATCATCACCACGTGAAAGTACTTGTGGATGTCCAGGGAGACGCACAGGATCTGCTCCAAAGGTATGCCTCGAATCTTGTTGGCAAAGGCTTGTCCTCGCTCACCCCGCAGGTGAGTACGTTTCTTTCGGCTCATAGCTGGTACCTCCTCCAAATGGGTGTCCCCGCTGCTGAGGCCGAAACGGGACTGACACCCTGTGCGTCTCCCGCTTTCTTCAACGGGCTCCGGCCTCGGCGCTTGGTGGGGCGGAGATACCTTATCAAGAATGGCGGTGGTGTCAACCACCCACAAAATTCATAATACCAGGAGGAAACGAGATGTTGACCACATGGCGTTACACACTGTCCTCGCTGCGGGGGCAGATCATCGGCTGGGGGCTGGGCATCGCAGCCCTGGGCCTGATCCTGGTTCCGTTCTACGACGTCTTTATGGACCAGCAGCAGGACTTTCTGGAGATGATCGAGAACTATCCACCCGAATTCCTGGCCTTCTTTGGCGGGGATGCGGCCGCCATCGTGACACCAGAGGGCTACCTGGGCATGTACGGCTTCTCGCTGCTGCCCATCATCCTCGGCATCTTTGCCGTCCTCGCCGGCAGCGGCCTCCTGGCCAGCGACGAGGAGAGTGGCCGGCTGGATCTCATAGTCGCGCACCCCGTAGGCCGGACAGGGCTCTTCTGGGGGCGAGCCTTGGCCTTCGTGGCCGCAAGCATCGCCATCCTGGCCCTCGGCTGGCTGGGCTTCTCCGTCCTGCTGGGCGGCTCCAGCCTCGACGTCAGTTGGGGCCAGATGGCCCTGCCCTTCCTCCCCCTGCTGGCCCAGACCCTCATCTACGGCGCCATCGCCTTGCTGCTGAGTTTGCTGTTGCCATCACGGCGCCTGGCAGCGACCGGGGCCGGCATCGTCCTCGTGACGAGCTACTTCCTGACTTCCATGGCCAGCCTGAACAAGAGCCTAAGCACGGTCGCCCGGTTCCTGCCCTACGAGTACTTCCAGGGCGGGGACGCCCTAGCGGGCATCGACTGGGCCTCGCTCCTAGGCCTGTTGGGCGTGACCGCGGTCCTGGCTGGTCTCGCCTGGTGGCGGTTCGAGAGGCGCGACATCCGCGTCGCCGGCGAGGGTGGCTGGCGGCTGCCACACCTGCGAAGGCTCAAGGGCCTCCGTGAGGCACTTCGCGGCGCATAGCATCCAGACGGCGCAGTGCCAGAGGGCTGCCCGGCGCGGGGACCGTGCCAGGCAGCCCCTTGCCCTTGGCTCTGCCGCCGTGCCGCCGCCAGCTCGCCTTGCCCTGACCGGGTGTGTGTGATACAATGCCCAGGCTGCGGTGCCCATCGCGGCGCCAGCTACAGCCGTTTTCGTCCAACCGTGGAATTCAAGGAGATCCGAATGCAATACCGAAGCTTTGGCAAATTGGACTGGCAACCCTCGGCCCTCGGCTTTGGCGCCATGCGCCTGCCGACCATCGACAATGACCCGGCCCAGATCGACGAACCAGAAGCGACGCGCATGGTCCGCTATGCCATCGATCACGGCGTCAATTATGTCGACACGGCCTACCCCTACCACCGTGAGAAAAGCGAGGTCTTTCTGGGTCGCGCCCTCCAGGACGGCTACCGGGCGCGGATCAAGCTCGCAACCAAGATGCCCTGTTGGCTGATCAAAGAGCCCGGCGACTTTGACCGCTACCTGAATGAGCAGCTCGAACGCCTGCAGACAGAAATGGTGGACTTTTACCTGCTGCACGGCCTCAATGCCGAGCGGTGGCCCGCCATGCGGGACCTGAAGGTGCTCGACTGGGCAGAGGGCGCCATCGCGGATGGCAGGATTGGTCACTTGGGCTTTTCCTTTCACGATGAGTACGAGGTATTCGAGCAGATCGTGGACGCCACAGATCTCTGGACTTTCTGCCAGATCCAATACAACTATATGGACGTGGAACACCAGGCCGGCACAAAAGGGCTGCGGTACGCAGCCGACAAAGGCCTGGCCGTCGTCATCATGGAACCGATCCGCGG
>Ga0316577_10001678_pt1 | contig 10609 bp, 10 predicted proteins | sample S5NA_FD_203073 | JGI IMG/M metagenome (GOLD analysis project Ga0316577, IMG submission 203073) | Rhizosphere microbial communities from salt marsh grasses in Alabama, United States - S5-7_050615r2r1 | ecosystem: Host-associated > Plants > Roots > Rhizosphere | place: USA: Alabama | collected... | reverse complement strand
AACATCCGCCGCGGGTCGACGAGTCCCGTCACCGCGTAGCCGAACTTCAACTCGGGGTCGCGAATCGAGTGTCCGCCGAGCAGCGCACACCCTGCCTCGGCAAGCACCTTCGCCCCCCCCTGCATGATCGCCGCCGCCCACTCCTCCGGCAGATCCCGGTCCGGAAAGCCGGCAATCGCAAGGGCGGTGAGTGGACGACCCCCCATCGCGTAGACGTCGGAGAGGGCGTTGGCCGCGGCGATGGCACCAAACGCCGCGGGGTCGTCGACGACCGGGGTGAAGAAGTCCACGGTCTGCACGAGGGCGTTCGTTTCGTCGAGACGGAAGACCCCGGCATCGTCCCCGGTGCGGTAATCCACCAGGACATGGGGGTCATGGCTCGTCGGCAGCGCGCTCAGGACCTGAGCGAGCTCGGCGGGGCCGAGCTTGCTCGCTCAACCCGAGCAGGCGACCATCTCGGTCAGCCGCCGGATTCGCTCACGCTCGTCGGTCATGCTCGCCCCGAGGCCCCCGGGGAGGGGTCGTTTCGGTCTGATATATAAGATACTATTCTAGGGATGGTCGTTCGGCTCGCGACCGCCCGTCTCGGCACGAGGCGCGAAACCCGCGGGCGGCTCACCCATCTGACACTCGCCCTCGAAGAACGCCCCGTCCTCGATCAGCAGCTTCGGAGAGACGAGGCGGGCCTGAACCCGACACCCGGACAACAGCTCGATCCGCTGACGTCCGCGAACCTCACCGCTCACCCGTCCGCGGATCGAGACGACTCCGCAGTCGATCTCCGCGTCGACGAACCCAGTCTCCCCGATGATCAACGTGTTGTCGGAGACGATGCGGCCCTTCGCTCGCCCGTCGATCCGGAGCACATCCCGGAAACGCAGCTCGCCGGAGAACTCGGTCCCCTCGTCGAGGAAGCCGTTGAGGTCGTCCGCTCCCTTGATCTTCAGCATTTCACGAAGCCTAGCATGCCTCAGCGGCCGCGCCCGGCCCGCAGCAGCAGCTCGAAGAGCCGCTGCAGCTCAGCCTCGCTCGAGAAGGCGATGCGCAGCGTCCCGCCTCGACCCTTGCGCTTGACCTCCACGCGCGAGCCGAGTGCCGTCCGCAGCCGCTGCTCGGCGGCTCGCGTGTTTGCATCCTTGCGCGGGGCAGTGGTCTGTTTGCGCGGGGCCCGTGCTTGAGCCACCCGGCGCTCCACCTCACGCACGGAGAGGCCCCGGCGCGCGGCCTCCCGTCCGAGCGCCAGCTGCTCGTCGGCGCGACCGAGGGCAAGGAGCGCCCGTGCGTGACCCGCATCCAGACGTCCGGCCCCGACGAGCTCACGGAGCTCGCGGGGGAGCCGCAGCAACCGCAGCGTGTTGGCCACGGTCGAGCGTTCGCGCCCGACGCGGCGTGCGATCTCCTCCTGCGTGAGCCGGAAATCCGTGGCGAGCTTCTGGAAGGCCTGCGCCTCCTCGAGGGGGGTGAGCTCCTGGCGCTGGATGTTCTCGACGAGCGCCAATTCCAGGAGCTGGGCATCGGGCACGTCACGAACGGTGACGGGGACGGTGGGGAGCCCCGCCTCCCGGGCCGCGCGCCAGCGCCGCTCCCCGGCGACGATCTGGAATCGATCACCCCGCGGGCGCACGAGGATGGGCTGCACGACGCCGGTCTGCCGGATCGAAGCGGCAAGCTCGCTCAGGCGCCCGGGATCGAGGCCGGCGCGCGGCTGATGGGGGTTCGGCTCGAGCCGCTCGACGGCCACCTCGTCCTGGGTCGGCGCCGCCACCGACGGCTTCGGTTCGGGCAGGAGGGCCGAGAGGCCCTTCCCGAGCGCTCTTCTCTTGGAGCTCGCGCTCACGGCGTGAACAAGGCAAGCTGGCCCTGCGACAGCAGCTCCTGGGCCAGCTCGAGATAGGCCTCCGCTCCCTTGGAGCGGATGTCGTAGAGGATCGCCGGCTTCCCGAAGCTCGGGGCTTCGGCCAGCCGGATGCTCCGGGGGACCTGGGTCTCGAAGACCTGCTCACGGAAGTGCCCGCGGATCTCCGAGATGACTTGCTGCGTCAGGTTCGTCCGCTCATCGACCATCGTCAGTAGGACGCCCTCGACCTCGAGGTTCGGGTTCAGGGCCCGCTTCACCCGCTCGAGCGTCGCGGTGAGCTCCGAGACACCCTCGAGAGCGTAGTACTCGCACTGAAGGGGTATCAGCACGCTGTCCGCGGCAGCGAGGGCGTTCACGGTGAGCAACCCCAGGCTCGGCGGGCAGTCGATGAGGACGTAATCGTATTGCCCGGCGACCGGGGCCAGCGCCTCCCGAAGTCGGAACTCGCGCGCGAGCAGGGGCACCAACTCGACCTCGGCGCCGGTCAGGTTGCGGTCCGAGGGCACGAGGGTCAGGTGTTCGAGGTCGGTCGTCACCATGAGTCCATCGAGCGGTCTCTGCTCGATGAGTGCCTCGTAGAGGCTGGGGCGACTCTCCCTCGTCTTGCGGCCAAGGCCGGATGTGAGGTTCCCCTGGGGGTCGGCGTCCACCGCCAGGACGCGCCGTTCCGCGGCGGCGAGGCTCGCCGCGAGGTTGACCGCGGTGGTGGTCTTGCCGACCCCGCCTTTCTGGTTGGCGATGGCGATGATACGTCCCAAGGGTCTCTGGTCCCCGTCCCAGGGAGCCGCGAGGATAGCACAGGCCAACCGCGCCACCGTGGCCGCCGGCCCTCGTCTCGCCGGATGACTCCCCGACGCTCTCACGGCCCCTGGTCGCCCGGCTCTCCGCCGCGGCCGACCGTATTCGACGCTCCTCCCTCCAGCCCGTACCGTGCGCACATGTCGTCGAACCGCTTCGCCACATGTGCGTCCATGTGCCCACGGTGCGCCGCAAGAAACGGCACCAGCCCTTCCCGCAGAAAGGGACCACGCACCATCCACTGGAAGTACTCCCGTCCGCCGTGCCGGTAGGGCCCGTAGAGACGCCCCCCGGGAAATGCTGTCTCGAGCCATCGAAAGAGATGCTCGTGCCGGACGTGCATCCGCAGCGTCACCTGCGGCTGACGCCCGTCCCCACCAAAGTGCCCCTCGCCGACCAGGAGTCCAAACAGGAGGCCCTCCTCGAACGGCGACACTCCCGGCAGCCTTGCGGGCACCCCTCCATCCTCTCGTGGGTGTTGTTTCACCGTCAAGTTTCCCGTGAAACACTCTCCCCGGGAGAGCGGCGGAAGATGTGCAGATCCTCGCGGCTGGGGTCCATCGGCACCTCCGGCTCGAACGGGCCCGCGAGTCCGGGCCGGCGACCGAGGACGACCAAGAGGCCGTCGGTCTCCACGAGCGGCGCCAGCTCCGGAAGGGGCACGACCAGGGCCCGCAGCATCACCGTCCGCGCCGGTGGGCCGGGGTACGTGTCATGGCGCGCCCGCACGACGCGGATGTCGGCCCGACCCGCCCGCCGGGCCGCCTCGCGAAGGAAGGCCCAGCGGCGGGTGCGGGGCTCCAGCAGCGTCACGTGGAGATCTTCGCGGAGGAGCGCGATCACCAGACCGGGAGAGCCATTTCCCGAGCCGACGTCGAGCAACGACCCCGACGGCGGAACCCCGGCGGCGGGGAGGACGCGCGCGATGAGCCGCGTCACGCGTTCGGTCGGAGTCCGCGCCCCGGTGAGGTTGACCCGGCGGCCCCACTCGGCCAGCGTGTCCAGGTAGGCCGTCAGGCGACCCACCGCCTCTGTCGGCAACCCCAGGGCCTCGAGGGGTGCCCGGTGGGGGCTCGTCGCGCCCGGTGAGACCACTACGTCGACGGGGGGTCCTCCCCCGCCTCGGCCACGGGCGGGGGTTTTTCTTCCGCCGGGGCCACCGTCACCCGCCGGGCGGCCCCCTCACCCACGCTGTAGGTCGTGACGCCAGGCTCGTCGTTCAGCGCGACGTGCACCACGCGCCGCTCGTACGCATTGAGCGGCTCCGTCGTTCTCGCCTGGCCGTCCGCCAGGACGGCCCGCGCCAGGTCCCGGGCCTCCTCGGCCAGCGCTCGGTCGCGCCGCTCCTGAAAACCCTCACACTCCACCCGTAGCGGCCGCGGCAGGAACTCCGCCCCGTAGCTCCGCTGCAGGAGATGCTCGGTGGCCCTCAGCACGTCGCCCCGACCCTCACGCCCGAAGAAGAACGCGTGGTCCGGACCCCGGAGGTGCACCACGACACGCTCCTCGCCCTCGGCAATCTCGGCGGAGACGTCGATCCCCGCCGCCTCGGCCACCGCGCGCACCGTCCCCCGGATCCCGGCCCGGGCATCCGGCGGTGGGGACCAGGGCTCCGGTCGGTCCGCCCCCGCCGGCGGCTGGTCTTCGAGGAGAACCGCCACCCGCGCCGGCGTGGGCTGGAGCCCCCGGCCCCCCACCGACCCCGCATCGAGGACAACGTAGCGCAGCTCGGTCTCGGGCTGGCCGAGCGCCGCCGCCGCCTCGGCCAGCGCGGTGGGCACGTCCGGGCCGCTGAAGACACGGTCCTTCATCGCTTTCGGCGTCCCCCCTTCGTCGGCACCGGCACCGGCTCCTTGGGCCGCAGAAGGCGCATCTCCACCGCCTGCTGCAGCAAGGACCAGAGGTTGGCGGTGAGCCAGTAGAGGTTCAGACCCGCCGGGGCCCAGAGAAACATCCCCGTGAGCATGAGCGGCATGAGCATCATGATCCGCTGCTGGGCGGGATCCATGGTCGTGGGCGTCAGCCTCTGCATCGTGTACATCGACACGCCCATGAGCAGCGGGGTGATGTAGTAGGGGTCCTTGTGCGACAGGTCCGGGATCCAGAGAAACGGCGCCCCCCGCAGCTCCACCGAGATCATGAGAACCCGATAGAACGCGAAGAGGAACGGCATTGTCAGCAGGAGGGGGAGACAGCCCACGAGCATCTGCGTTCCCATGCTCATGCCGTGCTTGGCGTAGAGCGCCCCCATCTCCTCCTGCATCTTCTGCCGCCGGGGATCCATCATCGGGACCTTGCGGTACCGCTCCTGGATGACCTTCATCTCGGGCGACATCTTCGCCATCTTCATGCCGTTGGCGATGCTGTAGTGCCGCAGCGGGGCCATCACCATGTTGATGAGGATGGTCAGGATGACGATCGCCCAACCCCAGTTGCCCACCCGGCCGTGCACCCACCTCAGCAGGCGCAACAGCGGCACGACGATCGGTCCGATCCAGTCCCCAACCGGGACCACCCGCTCCAGGCCGTATCCCAGCCCCTTCAGCTGCTGGTGATCCTTGGCGCCGACATAGAGGAAGACCGGACGATCCCCGGTGACATCGATCGCGGCGGCGGCGGCGACGGTGGCTTCCTCCTCCCGACCCGCCGGCAGTGTCACCGGCTGGATCTCCCCCGACGCCAGTCCCTCAGAAGGAATGAACAACGCTACGAAATAGCGACTCTCGAGGCCCACCCACCGAGCTGCCGACACCTCCCGTCCCACCGGGCCCAGCTTGGCCGGAGCGAACCGCTCGACGCTCCCCTCGACGAGAGCGACGCCCTCCGGTTCCTTGAAGCCCCGGACGTCCCTCTCCTCGGCGGACGGGTTGCCCAGGCCGGGACCCCACACCACACGCCGCGGGATCGGCTGACCGTTCGACGACACCGACACCGACACGGAGATGAGGCCGTCGTCCTGGAACGTCAGGGCCTTCTCCGCCTGGATCTGGCCGTCCGCGTACTGGAAGCTCAACGTCCGCGGAGTCCCGCCGCGCACCCGCAGCGTGTCTGTCGACGGCAGGAAGAGGGCCGCCTCCAGTTGCTCGTCCACCGCCGGGTCCCCGGTCACGATGTCCAGTGGCCGCATGCCCGGCGTCACCGCGGGGACCATCTCCTCCGGGCGGCCCTGGGCATCGGGGTAGTCGGCCAGCGTCCATGAGAGAAGGCGGGCGCCACGGTTGCTGAAGGCGATCGTGTACTCGTCGGCCACCACCTCCACTCGTTGCTCACGCTCCGCCGCCAGCGTCGGAACCGACACGACCGGCGGGGCGCTGGCCGGGACCTCCGGGGCCTCCGGAGGCGGCGCGACTGGCGGTGCTGTGTCTGGGGCCGGGGTGCCCGCGAGGGGTTCTGCGCTGCCGGGTGAGGGCGCCGGTTCCGCGGGCGGGCGGGCACGGGGCCCGAAAAGCAGACTGTAGCCGGTCAGGATGAGGAGCGAGAGGGCGACGGCGAGAAGGAGACGACGTTCTTCCATGAAAAGGCTCTAGGGGACGGGGTCAACCCCCCCGGGACTGAAAGGATGACAGCGAAGAAGGCGGCGGACGGCGAGCTCGCCTCCGCGCAGCGCTCCATGACGCTCGATGGCCTCGCCGGCGTAGGCGCTACAGCTCGGCCAGAACCGGCAGTGTCCACCCAGCAGCGGGGACAGCAGCAAGCGATAGCCTTCAACCAGCAGTAGCAGCAGCCGAGCGCCGAGCCCCACCGCCTCGATTGAGGCGCCGGAGGCGTTCTCTGAACTCACGATCTACCTCGACCTGTGTGCAGCCCGCCAGATCCATCCCGGCCACGATGACGAGATCGAAGCCTTCGCCACCCGCGGGCTCGAGGCGGCGGAAGCTCTCACGCACAAGCCGCCGGGCCCGGTTCCGGACGACGGCGCCTCCCAACTTTCGACTCGCGGCAATGCCCAGGCGGTGGTCCGGCCGCCCGTTCGGCAGGGCGATCACCGTGAACAGCCGCCCTCCGAGGCGCTGGCCTCTCCGAAAGACCCGGTCGAAGTCGCCGCGGACCCGCAGGCGCCGCTCACGCGCGAACCCCAGGACCATGCCCCCGCCCCGCGTCCCAAGTCAGCCCGCCAGTCGCTTGCGACCTTTCTGTCGCCGCCGCTTCAGAACCAGCCGACCACCCTTGGTTCGCATCCGAACCAGGAACCCATGGGTGCGCTTCCGCTTCCGGTTCCTGGGCTGAAACGTCCTCTTCATTGCTGATCCTCTCTCTCGAGTCTCGTCCCGGTCCCGTGGCAGGGCTCTCGCCCGGACGAATCTCGTAGGGTACTGGAAGGCACGGCTTCCTGTCAAAGCCGATGACCCGCCACACCTTGTACGCGCCGTTCTCTCTGTGCTAGTGTTACAAGGTTACGAACAGCCAACAACGTAGAGCCTTCCATGACTCCCGGCCCCGCTTTTCCACAACTGTTGAAATCTCTGTGTAAAAGAGCTGCCGGCGGAGACTGATGTCTCTCCCTGTTTTCGTGCGTCTGTAGGGTATTGTTAATAAAGGAGTTACAGCTCGCGGCGGGGTGCCAGCCCCGGCGGTGAGTAAGGGTCGATGTCGGCAGATCTCTGGGATCAGATCCTGGCGCGCGTGGAGGGCAAGGTCAACCGCCACAGCTTCGCGACCTGGTTTCGGCCCACGTCCTACGTGTCTCTCGACGCCTCCTGCCTCCGCGTCGCCGTGCCCAATGCCCAGTTCCGCGAGTGGCTCTCCAAGAACTACCAGGGTGTCCTGGCTGAAGCCCTCACCGAGGTGGGGCGGCCCGAGCTGGAGGTGGCTTTCGAGGAGCTGTCCGAGCCTCCCTCGACGGCCACCGGAGCGACCGCCGAGCCCGAGGCCTGCCACCTGAACCCCAAGTACACCTTCGAGAGCTTCGTCGTGGGCTCCTCCAACCAGTTTGCCCACGCCGCCGCACGCGCGGTCGCCGAGATTCCATCCAAGTCCTACAACCCCCTGTTCATCTACGGCGGCGTGGGTCTCGGCAAGACCCACCTCATGCACGCCATCGGTCACTACATCCTCGCCCGGCAGAAGAAGCTCAACATCCTCTACATCTCGACCGATCGCTTCATCAACGAGATGATCAACGCCATCCGGTTCGACCGCCTCCCGGCATTCCGCCAGAAGTACCGCTCGATCGACGTCCTTCTCATCGACGACATTCAGTTCATAGCCGGCAAGGACCGCACACAGGAGGAGTTCTTCCACATCTTCAACGCGCTCCACGACTCCCAGAAACAGATCGTCATCAGCTGCGACTGCCCTCCGCGCCAGATCCCGACCCTCGAGGAGCGTCTCCACAGCCGCTTCGAGTGGGGCCTCATCGCCGACATCCAGCCCCCGGACATCGAGACCAAGGTTGCGATCCTGCGCAAGAAGGCCGAGGCCGAGCGCGTGGAGATCCCCGAGAACGTCGCCCTCTTCATCGCCAGCAAGGTCCGCACGAACATCCGCGAGCTCGAGGGTAGCCTCATCCGACTCATCGCCTACGCCAGCCTCACCGGGCGTGATATCGACCTGGCCCTGGCTCACGACACGCTCCGGGACCTCCTCCACAGCGAGGACCGGCCCGTCACCATCGAGATGATCCAGAAGTTCGTGGCCGATCACTACAGCCTGAAGATCAGCGACCTCAAGGCCAAGAACAACTCCAAGTCCGTCGCGGTGCCTCGCCAGATCGCGATGTACCTCACAAAGACGCTGACCGCGGCGTCCCTGCCCGAGATAGGCAAGGATTTCGGGGGCAAGCATCACTCCACGGTCATCCACTCCGTCCGCAAGATCGACGATCTCCGGAAGCAGGACCCGGAGTTCGACAGGCTCATCAACAGCTTTATCCAAGCCTTCCGATGAGCTTGGCCCCTTTCCCACAGCAGGATCCACACCCGCCGTCGTCGGACGCGGCGGTCGCGGCGCGATCCGCAGCGATGCGCCTTCGGCCGCTCTGCCATCCACAGATCGGTCAACACCTCAACCCACGGGTGGTCAGTGCTTTGTCCGAGTCTTCACACTCTTCTCATCACCTCTCTACTCTTATTAGAGTCCAGTCCTATCGACAGCTAAAGAGATAGGGGAAACCGACCATGGAAATCCTCGTACGCCGAAACGACCTCGTGAAGGAGCTTCACCTGGTACAGGGAATCGTCGAGCGAAAGAACTCGATTCCAGTTCTCTCCAACGTTCTGGTGGAGGGGCGGGCGGACGGGCTCCGCGTCTCGGCCACGGATCTCGATGTCTCCCTGCGGTGCGGGTGTGGGGCTCAGGTGGTCAAGGAAGGTGCGGTGACCCTGGCCGCCAAGAAGCTCTACGAGATCGTGCGCTCGCTGCCGGAAAGCGACGTCCGCCTCGAGGTCCAGCCTGACGCCTGGGCGACGATCGAGTGTGAGCGGGTCACGTTCAGGATGGCGGGCCTGCCCCGCGAGGACTTCCCGACGCTGCCGGATGGAAAGGGAGGCAAGGAACTCCAGATCCCGGCCGAGGTGCTGCGGGGTCTCATCCAGCGCACGGGCTTTGCCATCACCGCAGAGGACGCCCGGTACTACCTGGCGGGGGCCCTGCTGGTCCTGGAGCAGGATCAGGCAGCCATGGTGGCGACCGACGGTCACCGGCTGGCCTACGCGAAGGCGAGCAGCACTCAGAAAGTCACCGAGACGATCAAGGTTCTGGTTCCCCGCAAGGCCATTGCCGAGCTCGGTCGGCTGATCGAGGGAGAGGAGACCGTCGGCTTCCAGCGGACCGAAGGGCACTTGATCTTCACCGCGGGCGGCCGGACCCTGGCCTCCAAGCTCGTTGAGGCACAGTTCCCGGCGTACGAGAAGGTCATCACCGTCACGGGAGACAAGAAGCTGACCCTTGGGCGGGAGGCCTTCCAGAGCGCCATTCGCCGCGTCAGCCTGCTCTCGTCCGAGCGTAACCGCGCCATCAAGGTTGCGGTTGCGGATGGGCGCCTCGAGCTGAGCGCCTCGTCTCCCGAGCTGGGAGAGGCGAAGGAGTCTTTGCCGATCGAGTACGAGGGAGAGGGACTGGAGATCGGCTTCAACGCACAGTATCTGCTGGAGTTCCTGTCTGCGGTCGGGGGTGAAGAGATCGTCCTGGAGCTTCAGGACGCGGAGAGCCAGGGGCTTCTCCGGCCGGCCGGCGACGACCAGGAGAACTACCGCTACGTCGTCATGCCCATGCGGTTCTAGATCAGCGTGCTGAACAGCCTTCAATACGCGGGCCGGGATGCGGCTCCTGGCGCCGTCAGCCAGGGGCCGGGTCTGGTCTGGGTGAGGCACCTTGGCATCAAGGATCTGCGCAACATCAATGAAGCGTCGGTCGAGCTCCATCCGGGCCTCAACATCTTCTGTGGGCACAATGCCCAGGGAAAGACATCGCTCCTCGAAGCGGTGGGCTTTGTCGCCCGAGGGCGGTCCTTCCGGACGGAGAACTCGCGGTCCGCGATCCGTCGTGGGGCCCCCATGCTGCACGCTCGCGCGGAAGCGGGGAAGGAAGGTCACTTCAGCGCGCTGGAGGTGCGAGTCCAGCCAGGGCGGCGGGAGTTTCGGGTGGATGGCCAGCAGGTGAGCCCTCGCGAGTATCAGGGGCGTCTGGAGGCCGTCGTCTACTCGACGGATCGGCTTCGGGTCATCCGCGGTCCGATGCGCGAGCGTCGGCAGTTCCTCGACCGTTCGGCTGGAGCGCTATGGCCGGCATACCGAACCGATGTCCGGGCCTTTGAGCGGGTCCTCAGCCAGCGAAATGCGGCCCTGCAGGAAGGCGCTCGCGACCTTCCCGTGTGGACAGAGAGATTCCTGGAGCTGGGCGCGAGGCTGCGTCTTCGGCGGGCGGAGTACGCTGCTCGGCTGAGCGCCATGCTCCAGCGTGGTTTCGCGCCGGCCGGGGAGGAGTATGAGGTGCTCGCACGGCCAGCGAGAGTGG
>Ga0316577_10001677_pt1 | contig 10612 bp, 10 predicted proteins | sample S5NA_FD_203073 | JGI IMG/M metagenome (GOLD analysis project Ga0316577, IMG submission 203073) | Rhizosphere microbial communities from salt marsh grasses in Alabama, United States - S5-7_050615r2r1 | ecosystem: Host-associated > Plants > Roots > Rhizosphere | place: USA: Alabama | collected... | reverse complement strand
CTTCGGGGAGTACGGACTTGAGCTGCTCCATCGGTCTCCTGCGGCTGCTCTCGAACCGGACGAACGTTCCATCGGCGACCGCGATTCGGGACGGTCGGGCGACGGAGATCATGGTACGGGAAGCGCCGGCCGGCGGGCGACGATCCCGTTCCTCCGGAACAGCGGTAGCTGTCGGCAGCTACGCAGCTGCAGGGCTCTCATAGCTGCGCATAGCTGCCGCTTCGCCAGGCCCGCAGCTATCAGCAGCTACTTGGTTTCAGACCGTGATCAGCTCCCGGTGCTCGCCCCACACACCGCGCAACCGATCGCAGATTTCACCCACCGTGGCGTAAGCCTTGACCGCCTCGATGATCGGCGGCAGCAGGTTCTCGTCGCCGCGGGCGCATTCCTCGAGCCGGTCCAGGGCCGCCTGCCAGGCGGCCGCGTCGCGCTCGGTGCGGACCTGCTGGACGCGAGCGCACTGGCGGCGCTCGCCTTCCGGATCGATGCGCTGCAAGGGTGGCGTGGTCGTTTGCTCGTCGCTGTACTTGTTGACGCCCACGACCACCTTCGAGCCTGTCTCGATGGCCCGCTGAACTTGATACGAGGATTCCTGGATCTGGCGCTGCTGGTAGCCGGCTTCGATGGCCGCCAGAGTCCCGCCCAGGGCATCGATCTCGGCCAGGTATCCGTTCGCCTCGGCTTCGAGGGCGTTGGTGAGCGACTCCACGTAGTAGCTGCCTGCCAGAGGGTCGGGAGTCTCGGTCACGCCCGATTCGTAGGCCAGGATCTGCTGAGTCCGAAGCGCCAACCGCGCCGCTTCAGCAGTCGGCAGAGCCAGGGCCTCGTCGCGCGAGTTGGTGTGGAGGCTCTGCGTGCCTCCCAGGACCGCGGCCAGGGCCTGGATCGTGGTCCGGACCACGTTGTTGTCAATCGATTGGGCGGTCAGCGACGAGCCGGCAGTCTGGGTATGGAAGCGGCAGGCCGCCGAACGATCGCTCCTGGCGCCGAACCTGTCCTTGATTATGCGGGCCCACATCCGGCGAGCCGCCCGGAACTTGGCAACTTCCTCGAAGAGCTCGCTCCAGGAAGCGAAGAAGAAGCTGAGCCGGTCCGCGAAGGCGTCGATGTCGAGGCCGCGCGACAGGGCGGCCTCGACGTAGGCGACCCCGTCGGCCAGGGTGAAGGCCAGCTCCTGGGCAGCAGTCGCCCCAGCCTCTCGCATGTGATAGCCGCTGATGCTGATGGTGTTCCAGCGCGGCAGCTCCTTCGAGCAGAACTCGAAGATGTCGGTCACGAGCCGCATCGAGGCCCGGGGCGGGAAGATGTAGGTGCCCCGGGCGATGTACTCCTTGAGGATGTCGTTCTGGGTCGTGCCGCTGACCTGGGCGCGCTCGACGCCGTTCTTCTCGGCCGCAGCCACGTACATGGCCAGCAGGATGGCCGCGGAGGCGTTGATGGTCATGGACGTGCTGACGGTGCCGAGCGGCAGGCCGTCCAGCAGGACCTCCATGTCAGCCAGCGAGCTGACCGGGACGCCGACTCGCCCCACCTCGCCCTCCGACTGGGGTGCGTCCGAGTCGTAGCCCATCTGGGTCGGCAGATCGAAGGCCACCGACAGGCCGGTCTGTCCCTGCTCCAGCAGGAACCTGAACCGGCGGTTGGTGTCCTCGGCGGTGGAGAAGCCGGCGTACTGGCGCATCGTCCACAGGCGGCCGCGGTACATGGTCGGCTGGACGCCCCGAGTGAACGGGTACTCGCCGGGGCGGCCGAGATCCCGGTCCTCTTCGATGCCTGCCACATCGGCCGGCGTGTACAGGTCCTGGATCTCGATGCCGGAGGTCGTCAGGAAGCGCTCCTGTCGCTCCGGCGAGCGCGACAGGGCCCTGGCCCGCGTGGTGGTTCGCCAGCGGTCGCGACCCGGATCGGCGGCTCCGGCCTTCCCTGCCCCGCTGGTCACGCCCTTGTCCTCGGACACGTTCGGCTTCCTCTCGCTCTCTCTGGCGGTCTGCCGCGGCTCCCCGCGTGCCGGTGGATGATGGCACGGAGGCGGCCCGGAGTGCCAGCCGCAGCCGATCGGGCCCCGCGCCCGGGGCGTCTTTGCGCAAAGACACCCCTCGCCCCAGGCGCGCCCGGACAACCGCCGGGGGCTTCGGAGAGCCGGACCGGACCGGCCCTGTCTTTGCGCAAAGACAGGGCCCAGGCGCCAGCCGCACGGTGGATGGCTTCGGAGTCGATATCCACAGAATCGGTGAACAACCCAAATGCGCTGTGGATAAGCACCGATGCCCTCGAAACGCTGCTGTAGCATCGCTCCACCGCACTACCGCCGACCCGTCAGAAGCGGCCCGTCCAAGCGTCAGCAACCAGAGTGAGGTGATACAGCCGTGGCCGTCGTCATCGCGATCGCGAACCAGAAGGGTGGCGTGGGGAAGACAACCACGGCGATCAACCTGGCGGGGGCCCTGGCCGAGCGAAACCTCCAGGTGCTGTGCGTCGACATGGACGCCCAGGCCAACATGACCGTGGGGCTGGGGATCAACCCGGCCGCGCTCGAGGCCTCGATGGCCAACGTCCTGGGCGAGCCGCGCCTCCGCCTCCGGAAGATCATCACCGGCACGGAGACCCGCAACATCGACGTCGCCCCGGCCAGCCTGGACCTGGCCTCGACCGAGATGGATTTGTTGAGCCAGATCGGACGGGAGTACGCGCTGTCCGAAGCCATCAACGACTGGGCTCGCGACAACTACGACTACATCCTGATCGACTGCCCGCCCACGCTGGGTCTGCTCACGATCAACGGCCTGGTGGCGGCCGACGGCGTGATCATCCCGGTCCAGACCCAGTACTACGCCCTCAAGGGCCTGGCTGCGCTGGTGAAGGTGATCAACACCATCCGCGCCAAGCTCAACAAGGAGCTGCGTGTGATGGGTCTTCTCCCGACCTTCTACGACCCGCGCACGGTCCTGGGCCGGGACATGCTGGAGGAGATGAAGGACCACGGCAACCACGTCTTCGAGACGATCATCCGCAACGCCGTGAAGCTCGGCGAAGCTCCCCTAACGGGCCAGCCGATCACGGTCTACGCCGCCAGCTCGGAAGCTGCCGAGAACTACCGCGACCTGGCTAAGGAGGTCATTTCCCTTGGCTAAGCCAGACTTCCGGGCCGCGGCATCGGCCCGTCTCAACGAGGAACGCGGCCATGAGTTGTCGGCGGGCGTGCTCAGCCTTCTGCACGCAGACGAGAACACCCAGGTAAGACCGGCCGCCGTCCGCAACATCCCGGTGGACCGCGTCGATCCGAACCCAAACCAGCCGCGCCTCTCGATCGACCCGGGCAATCTCGACGAGCTCACCGCCTCGGTCAAGGAGCACGGCGTCCTGCAGCCGATCCTCGTCCGCCCTCAGTCGGCCAGTCGCTACCAGCTCGTCGCCGGAGAGCGCCGCTGGCGGGCCGCCGTGGCCGCCGGCCTGGACGTCATACCGGCCCTCATCGAGGAAGTCGATGACGAGACTGCCCTGGAGATCTCGATCATCGAGAACCTGCAGCGCGAAGACCTCTCGCCGCTGGACGAGGCCCTCATCTACGACCGGATGATTCGCCAGTTCGGCTACAGCATCCGCAAGCTGGCCCAGAAGCTGGGCAAGGACAAGGGCTACCTCGAGAACCGCCTCCGCCTGGCCGACGCCCCGCAGGAGATACGCGATCTCGTCACCGCGAGAAAAGACACCCTCTCGCACGCCTACGAGTTGCTCAAAGTGACCGATGCCCGCCGCCGCAAGAGATTGGCCGAGGCGGTCGCCCGGGGCGAGCTGTCGCTGGTCAAGCTGCGCGAGAAGATAGACCAGGCCGGCCACCGCAAGCGCAGGGCGAAGGGCGCTGACGGAAACGGACAGGCGCCGGGCACGATCGAGGATGAGATCGCTGCCGAAGCCGAGGCCAACTGGACCCGTATCTCACCCACGGATCCGCTCTCGGACGACTCGCTGATCGCGGCTCGAACGAAGCTAAACGACTCGCTGACGGAGATGATCGCGCTCCTGCAGTCGGACGTTATGCACACCATCGACGAGCGCGACCGCCAGAACCTGGTCAAGTACCTGATGATCGCCCGCGTCCGTATCGAGAACGCGATCGGCCTGATTCGCAGGGGCACAGCCGAGTAGTAGCAGCTGCGCGCAGCTGCCATCAGCCTTCGAAACAGCGTCGTCCAACCCGGCCGGGCAGGCCGGGCCCGGCCCGATCAGATGTAGACGATCTCGTGGAAGCTGGCCGCCAGGTAGTCGATGAGCCTTGCCCGCGCGTCGGGCGTCTCGGCCCTCAGGCCGGGCACCAGGAAGTGCAGGGCGATGGTCGGCAGCATGAGCTGCCCTTGGGCGTCCCGGCCGGCCGTAGCCGGCGCACCGCCTCCACGAGCGTAGACGCGCTGCAACCCCGCCTCGTCGAGTCGCGCCGCCTTGCGGAAGTCGGCCAGGACCTGGACGACGCCCCGGCGCCGGGCGACGTCGCGCATCAGCTCGGCCGCCCAGGCATCGAGCTGCTCATCGGCCTGCTGAGTCAGCCGTTTCTTGTACTCGGTCGGGTTGGAGGCAAGGCCCGTGGCGCCCACTGCTGCTCCCACTGCGTGTGCGCCGAAGTATCGCAGACTCCCGCTCGAGCCAGCGCCGGACCGTCGCGACGGGAACGTCAACCGCCGGCATCGCGCGGCGGGACGGGTGGTCGCGACCCTTCCGGCCAGTCGTTGAACAACTCCGTGAAGCGGCCGCCGATCCAGCGCGAAGGCGAAGGGTCCGGAAAGTCGCGCACCAGGGCCAGGATCGCCCGCCCGACCTCCGCCGTGAGATCCGTCACAGCCTGAGCCTGCTCGGTGCCGGCCAGGGTCGCTGGATCGATCGGCTCGCCGAATCGGATCCGGACCGACCGGCGAAAGGCCAGCCAGCTGGTGCCGTTGATGGCCGCAGGAACGATAGGCACGCCGCAGCGGAGGGCCATGTACGCCGTCCCCTCCTCCAGGGGCAGGAGCACAGCCTCTCCGGAGTGGATCCGCCCCTCGCCGAAGACGCCCAGCCGTTCGCCCGAGGCCAGGAGTTCGTCCACCCGCCGCACGGCCGCGGCCAGCCCGCGCCGTCCAGGGCGGAACGGAACGACCACCCCCAGCCAGCGCATGAACCGGTTGCGGAAACCGACCCGCATGTCCTCCTCCTGCGGGCCGAAGAAGCTCGTCCGTGGGCGCAGGGGCAGGATTCCGATGGCGAAGATCGGGTCCATCCAGTTCTGGTGGTTGAAGCACAGGATCGAGGGCCCGGGAGGCAGACGCTCCAGCCCTTCGACTCGAATCCGGAACAGCAGGCGCGTCGGCCAGCGGGCGGCGAGCCTGGCGAGGCGGTAGCGCCACAGCGGCCGCGGCGGAGCCTGCTCGCTCATTCGATCCGCACGCGAAGCGGGCCCCTCGACATGCACGGGATCGGGGCGCCGCTCTAGCGCGTCTGGATCGGCCATGGCGGGAGTATGCCAACGACGGCTGCCGCCGTCCGAGCCGCCGCGCCGGTCGATCGGGGCGAGAGGCCCCCGCGCCGTTCGGCTAGGAGCGGTCGAGAAGAGTGATGATCGACCCCACCGGGAGACTGGTCCGGCGCGAGATGTACCTTGCCAGCCGCTTCTTGTCGCAGCTCCGGCGGGCTAGCTCCCGCCTGTCGAGGCGCGGCCAGATCACCAGAGCTCTCGCGGCAGCTGGACACAGGTCCTGGGCTCGCCCGTCGCTCCGGACCCTCCGGGGACCGACCGCCACTACGACCGCCACGACTGCTGCTCTCCTGTCTGGTCAATCCGCTGTCGGGCTGCATCTATCAGCCCCTCTATATCATAAGTGCAGCACTACTAGTTAGCAAGACCGATACGCGGACCCTGCCACCTCGACGCTGCAGCGAAAATGCGCCTGCCCGGTTGACGTCGATATCGAGAGGACGCCCGGGACCTCATCGCATCTGCCCGCGAGCCCAAGCCCCTGGTCTGGTATCAGGCCGGCCACAGCCAGAACGGCCACTCCCATACGGGATCGTCTGGACTGGCTGGCCGAGGCCCTGGAGAGCGACTGGCAGGCAGGCGCGCACGCCGCCGCGAAGCCGGTAGGGAAAGTGCGGCGGCGACGCTGCCAGTCAGCCTGCGCCGCCGCTGATGTCCAGCATTGCACAATTCGCGGGCGCCTGCCTGCAACTCGGGGCACACCCGCCCCGGTCCGCGCCCGGCTCTAGCCCAGGTTCAGCTTCTGCACCTCGGCCGCGAACTCCTCGTCGCTGATCTCCCCGGCGTTGTGCTTGTCGATGAGCTTCTGGAGCTCGGGCGGAACGCCCGTCGCCTGGGACATGGCCCCCATGCTGGCCATAGCCGCCAGTTCGGCCGGCGTCGGCACGTGCGGCACCTGCGGCACCTGCGGCACCTGCGGCACCTGCGGAGTCGGAACGTTGGCCGAAACGGAGACGCCGGGGATACCCGGCAGCTTGGGTTTGAGCATCGGTGCACTCCCTGTGGAGCCGGCTCCAGCGAGCGGCGTTCCGCCAACGATGCGTCAGGCCCGGGCCGTTCGCAAGGGCCAAGCTGGGCTAGTACCGGCTACCAGAGGAAAGGTCGGATACCGAGCGGCCCCTGGGCCAGCATCGCCATAAGGTAGCCGGCCACCAGCAGCAGGCCGACGCTCAAGTGGAGCTTGATGTTGGCCGCCATGGCCGGCATCAAAGCGTAGGGCTGGTCGTAGAAGCTAGTCAGGCCGCGCCGGACCTGCGCCGCCAGCGGGACTGCCAGCAGGGCCAGCAGAGCCGGCACGGGCAGCAGACCGACGGCCACACCGCCGACGACGACCAGGAACGCCGCGGCGACCGAGAGATCCCAGCCCCGGATGACCGCGCTGCGCGACCAGCGGACAGGCAGGGTCTTCTTGCCGGCGAGAGAATCACCGATGCGGTCCGGGATCTCGTTCACATACAGGATCATCGCCACCAGGAGCGCCACCGGGATGGAGGCGGTCACCGCTTCGGCGCTGATCGAGCCCCGGCTCTGGACTACGTAGGCGCCCAGCAGCATCACCGGCCCGAAGCCGACGGCCGTGGCGACTTCCCCCAGGCCGCGGTAGGCCAGCTTGAGGGGGGGCATGGTGTAGGTCAGGCTGATCGCGAGCCCGACAGCGGCGATGACTACCAGCTCCACCGACGGTCGCAGGGCCAGCAGAACGAGGCCGAGGGCGCCGGCGGCCAGGTACGCGCCAGCCGACAGCAGGGCCATGCCGCGCATGCTCAGCAGGCCTTCCTGGAGGACCTGAGAGCCGCCGCTGAACATCGTCGGTGTCGGGTTCGCGTCGTCGGCACCCTGGATCGTGTCGAAGACGTCGTTGGCGACGTTGAGGCCTACCTGCACCAGCGCCGCTGCCATGACCGTGATCAGCGCCGTCGGCGCGTCGAAGAAGCCCGCCCGGGCCGCCACGGCGATGCCCAGCAGGACGGGCGCCAGGGTGGCGGTCAGGAACGGTGCCCGCGTGGCGCGGACCAGGAGCATGGGCGAGAGCGGCGGTCGGCCGGTTGCGGCGGCGGAGGACGAGCCGGCGGCGGCGGCTCCGGGCTCACGGGCCGTCCGTTTGCGGGCGGCGGACGCGGGAGCCGCGGGAGACTTCCGGCGAGATGAGGACGTCCTGGGGCGGGGTGTGGTCACGTGTATCTCCGACTCAGCTTCTGAGCTACCGGGCGCTGGCGCCGGCCGGTGATTGTAGGCGATCAACGCTCGCGGTCACGATCGGGCGTGCCGCCGAAGAGGCGGATCGCGGCCGCTCCGGCGGCCTGCTGCTCCGGCGTGATCAGGTGGCGCCGGTCCGAGGTGCTGTTGTGGGCGTACTCGGCCAGCGTCTTCTGGAGAGCCTCGAGGCGCCGCAGCTGGCCGGCCAGGATCGGCGCCCAGCGAGTCCGCAGCTCCCTCGTGCCGCCGGCGGCCGCGGCCCACAGCGCGTACAGATCGTCCAGGCAGATCTCGGCGCCGGACAGGGCCGCTCCCCAGTCCGGATCCGCTGCCAGCCCCAGGAGCCGCTCCACGGCCGCGCGCGAGGCCTCCTCGATGCGCTCGCAGACGGGGCATCGCGGCTCGGCGAGCTCTTGCAGGCCCCGCCCCTGGGCGGGCGGGTCGGCACCGGCCAGCTTCTTCGCCCGGGCCAGGCGGCGGCGCAGAACCGCGTCCAGGAGGACTGCCGTGGCCAGCTGGCTGCTCGTCTGGAGGAGCTCCATCTTCGACAGGCCGACGCTGTGCGGCCGGCAGAAGCCCAGCCCGCCGTCCATCCGGTCGCGCAGCCCGCGGTCGGTCGCCCCTTCGCGGGCCAGGCCCCTGAGCGCCGCCCAGGAGGCTTCCTGGCGTGCGTCGCAGATCGGGCAACGGCCACGCTCGAGAGCCTCGGCCAGGCGGATCTCCTCGAAATCGCGGGCCGGCAGCTTGCCCGTCGGGCCGGTCACCGGCCTGGCTCCAGCGGGGTCCAGGTCTCTCTCGGGTGGCTCATGAGCCAAGCCTAGCGCGCCCGTCCGGGTCGCGCCCGATGCCCGGCCCCTCACCCGGCCGCGATGCCGGTCAGGCCCGACGGGTCATGGCAGCGTAGGTGACCGTGAACCCCAGCAGGCACCACACGACCAGGCTCAGCCAGGCACCCGGAGACAGGGCGAACTGCTGCGGGGCGATCGTCCCCCGAGTGACCTCGCCCATGGCCTGGATCGGCAGCAGGCGGTGAATGAACGCCAGCCATCCGGGCAGCTTGTCCGGGAGGAAGGTCAGCGGCGAGAACATGAAGACGAAGACCACGATGGCCTGGGTCACGATGACGGTGACCATGTAGGGCAGGACGGACGCGATGGCGTAGCCCACGCAGGTGGACGTCAGCGCCACGAGCAGGACGGCCGGGACGACGAGCGGGCTGACCTGCAACTCCAGGCCGAACCGCCAGGCACCGACGAGGACGCCCAGGACGACGCCCGGAACGACTATCCCCAGCCAGACCGTCAGGTCGGCGAGGAGGAACGCCAGGCGCGGAACCGGCAGCGAGCGCATGTAGTCCAGGCTGCCTTCGGTCCTGGCCTCGCCCACCGTCTGAGGCAAGGCAACGAGGCCCACCGAGACCATCGAGATGGCCGGGGCGCCGGTTGCGATGAGGTAGATGTACTTCGTATCGAGAGACGGGAAGAGCAGCGGGTAGCCGAGCACGATCCCCAGAGTGAAGAGCGCCTGGACCGCCATCATCAACGGCAGGTAGGCCTTCTTGCGCATGGCCTGCCAGGTGACCAGCAGGGCGTAGCTACGCAGCGCTGACATCGTATGCCTCCTCCAGCTCAGTGGACCGAGGGTCGCCCCCGGCCAGAGCCACGTACACGTCTTCAAGGCTGGCCGGTCCCAGCGTGAACTCCTCCACGGTTCCGGTCCGTTGCAGCGATTCGACCCAGGCAACGGCCTGACCCGCGGCGTCGACGGGGACGCCCACTATCAAGCGGTGGCCAATCTGGACGGCCGTCCGTCCGAACGGCGAGGCAGGCACCTCCGAGGCCGCCGGGTCGAGCATCAGCTCCAGGCGCAGCTCGGCTCCCAGCACGGCCTTCAGCGCGGCGGGCGTCCCCTCGGCCACGACTCGACCCTCGTCTAGGATTGCCAGGCGGTCGACCGATCGCTCGGCCTCGATGACGTTGTGGGTCACAAGCAGGACGGCGGCCCCGTGGTCCGCCAGCAATCGAACCTGCTGCCACAGCAGGCGGCGTCTGACCGGGTCGACGTCGTTGGTGGGCTCGTCGAGCATGACCAGCCGGCCGGGCGCGACCGCGGCCATGGCGAAGGCCACCAGGCGCTTGACTCCGCCGGACAGTCGGGCGGCATCGACATCCAGCCATTCCCCAAGCTCAAGCCCCTCGACGAGGCGCCCCCGGCGGGCCCGAACGTCGGCCCGCGAGCCGCCGCGCAGCTGGCCCAGCAGATCGATCGCCTGACGCGGTGTCAGACCGTCGATCGGCACCTGCGCCTGGGCCTGGAAGCTGCACAGCCGGCGGGCCAGGCCCGGGTCGGCCACGACATCGCGGCCGTCGATCCGGATGGACCCGCTGGTAGGCCTGGCAAGCCCCACGACCTGGTTCACCAGCGTCGTCTTGCCTGCCCCGTTGTGACCCAGCAGGCCGAAGACCTCGCCCTCCTCGATGCCGAGGGCGATGCCGTCGTTGGCGCGGACGCCGGTTCGATAGACCTTGGTCAGCTCTTGGATCTCGAGAAGCATCTTCGTCACCTTCGTCCTTGTGCCGCGGCCCTCTCGGGCCGTCCTTTCTTCCGTTTCAGGCAATAGCTATCCAGGCCCCGGGCCGGATGCCGATCCGGGGATCGATTGCGTTGGATTGGTGGCCGGCCGCCGCCCGGCTACTCGATGGCTATCAGGACCTCGTCCCCCTCGTCCGAGACCTCCACGATCGGCCCCTTCATGCCGCTCCTGATGGCCTCGACGATGCGCGACCGGTGACCCGGTGACAGGCCGGGCAGCTGGTCGATGGCGAAGCCCGCAGTGGCAAGCGGGATGGCGATGTTGATGACCTGGCGACCTTGCTCCGCCACGTAGACCCGCAGCCGGCGTCCGGTCAGGGC
>Ga0316577_10001676_pt1 | contig 10614 bp, 9 predicted proteins | sample S5NA_FD_203073 | JGI IMG/M metagenome (GOLD analysis project Ga0316577, IMG submission 203073) | Rhizosphere microbial communities from salt marsh grasses in Alabama, United States - S5-7_050615r2r1 | ecosystem: Host-associated > Plants > Roots > Rhizosphere | place: USA: Alabama | collected... | reverse complement strand
GCTTCGCTGGGGCGCCGGTGCATCTGCGACCTATTCGTTCTATCCATGATCAACCATAAACCTATGAAAGAGAACCGTATCAGCGTCGTAGTATAGCATTTTTCAAACCGGGGCGCAATCCCCCATGTTCCTATCGCCAGACAAAGAAAGGGCCCCTGCGATCTGGGCAAGGACCCCTCTCCCTATGGTGGGCGAAACAGGACTTGAACCTGTGACTTCTTCCTTGTAAGGGAAGCGCTCTCCCAGCTGAGCTATTCGCCCGAAGCGAGTGCATTATACCCACAAACAGGGCGCCTGTCAATTGAAATCGCGGGGCAAGCAGGCACCCGAGCATCAAGCCGGGTGTACTCCTCATTCGCCGCACTCTAGCGGAACGTAAGTAGAACTGCGGCGCTGATGGTGATGAGGGCCAGGAGGATCAACCACCAGTTTGCCCGCAGCGCCTGGGCCCAGCTCTCCTCGTGCCGCGGCCGGGCGACCGGGGGCATCGCCAGCTCCCCGGCCAACACCGCCTGCCAGGCCTCGACAGACGCAGGCCGGTCCTTGGGATGGAGGGCCATGGCCGCCAGTACTGCGCCCTCTAGGGCAGGCGAGATTGCCGGATTGACCTCGCGCGGCCGGCGCAGCGCCCCGCTGTCCAGGAAGCGTTCCTGGGCATTGGCCGGCGCCAGACCCGTGAGCAGGTGGTAGAGGGTTGCTCCCAGGCTGTACAGATCGCTGCGCCTGTCGGTGTGCCCCAGTTCGCCCGCGTACTGCTCGATGGGGGTATAAGGCAGCGAGCCGATGCCGCGCAGCCCGGTGAGCGTCTTCGGATCTGTCGGGTCCAGGGGTTTGACCAGGCCAAAATCGACCAGCTTGATGCGGCCCTCGGGCGTCAACTTGACGTTGGCCGGCTTGACGTCCCGATGGAGCACAGGCGGATCCTGGCGGTGAAGGTACCGAAGGGCATCGCAGAGCTGGTCCATCCAGTCCAGAACCTCACCCTCGTCCAGAAAGCGCCCCTCGCGACGGGCTTGCTGGACGATCTGCTCCAGATCCTCGCCGGCCACATAATCCATGACCAAATAGTCCCGGCTGAACGATTGCCCGGGCGGAACCATGGTGAAATAGTCGGACACCTTGGGCAGGTTGGGATGGTCGAGCCGGGCCAGGGTGCTGGCTTCCCGCAGGAACTGGCCCCGCGTGTCGACGAGGGCTTCAGCACCCAGCCCTGGGGGTGGCCAGGTCTCCTTGATGGCACACACGCGACCCGGCAGCCGGTTGTCGGCCGCCTTGTACACTGCGCCCATACCGCCCTGGCCGATGAGGCTCAGGATCTCGTATCGGTCCCGCAGGTTGGTTCCAGGCTCCAGCCCTGTATCCATGGCTCGCGTCTCGGATGAGGTGCCTGACGTCAGTGCCAGGTTCAATGCTTTGCCGCCGTTCAGATCTATGTTATACTGGATTCACCAGCATATGTCAAGAGGAATGCCGATCGAGACAGCCAGTCTGAGAAAGACCTGACAGGTTCCGAGCGCGCAGAGGCCGAGTAGTTGGCCAGAGAAGGCCATGACTGAGGTACTGAGCGGTTGGCAGACAGAGAACCTGTCAGGTCTGGTCTCCAGAGGCTGGCAGGATGGTCGTCCTGGTTCTGAGGAGAGAGACCCGGCATGGCTGAGCAGAAAGAAGCCGCGCTTTTGCTGTGGATGGAAGACGGTGAGATCAAGGGCCGCTGGCCGTTGAAGGACGCCATGATGACCATCGGCCGTTGGCAAGACAACGACGTCATCGTAGACGACCGCTGGGTGTCGCGCCACCATGCGCGGGTGCGCCGCGTAGAGGATGAGTACATCATCGAGGATCTGGACAGCAAGAATGGGACCCTTCTGAATGGCCGGCGCATCTCCGAGCCGACGGCCCTGGCTGATGGCGACGAGGTACAGGTGACGCCGCTCATCACCCTCACCTTCGTGGACCGTGCCTCAACCGCCCCCTTGCCCTCCGAGATGCGGGCCCCGCGCCTGCGGCTTGACGACGAGACCCGAGAGGTTTACGTTCAGGGGCGGCTGCTCAGCCCGCCCTTGTCCCACGCCCAGTTTACGCTGCTGGCGCTCCTGGCCCAGGAACCGGGCCGCGTCTACAGCCGGGAAGACGTGGTCAGCGCGGTCTGGCCTGAGGACGAGGCGCAGGGTGTCAGCGACGAGGCCATTGACGCCCTGGTCCGGCGCATTCGCCTTCGGTTGCGGGAACGCGACCCCGACCACGAGTACATCACGACCATCAGAGGCTACGGCTTCAAGCTGGAAGTGGAATAGCCTCGACCCCGTCGCACCCTATTCCGCGGCTTCCATCTCGGCCAGGATCTCCTGCGCCCGGTCGAGGCGGACCTTTCCTTCGCGTACCAGCTGTGCGGCCAGCGCCGGGACCTGGCTGGCCGTAGCCCCGGCAGCCATAGCCACCTGCCGGGCGTGCAGGGTCATGTGGCCGCGCTGGATACCCTCGGTGGAGAGGGCACGCAGCGCTCCCAGATTTTGGGCCAGGCCCACAGCCGCCATCACCTCGGCCAGTTCCCGGGCGGACTCGACCCGCAAGAGCTTGAGCGCCACACGGGCGCCTGGATGCACCCGCGTCGCCCCTCCCACGGTGCCCACCGCCAGGGGCAACTCCAACGTGCCGACCAGGTTTCCTTCCCAATCCTGGGTCCAGCTCGAAAGCGGCCCATACTTCCCATCCCGCGCTGCGTAGACATGGGCACCGGCCTCGATGGCACGCCAGTCTTGGCCGCACGCCAGGGCCACAGCATCGATGCCGTTCATGATCCCCTTATTGTGGGTTGCTGCCCGGTAGGGATCGTGGGCCGCAAAGACGTGGGCCTCGACAATGCCCTGCGCCACATCCTCGCCGCTATACTCACCAAAGGCCAGCGCGTGCTCTGGGATGACGCACTTGGCCCGAGCCAGACGGCGGTCGGCCAGATTAGAGAGGATGCGCAGGTGGACCCGGCCGCCGGTGATCTCTTCTACGAGGGGCGTCAACGCTTCGGCCGCAGTGTTGACGGTGTTGGCCCCCATGGCATCCCGGGTATCGTACAGGAGGTGGATGACCAGCATCGGTCCCAACTCGGTATCGGCAAAGACGCGGATCTCCACATCCCGGGCCCCACCATGCAGCGACACCACCACCGGATCGGTCTGGTTCGCCACCTCGAGGAGGCGCTCTTTCTGGCAGAGCAGGTCAAAGCGGGCGGCCCAGGGATCTGGCACATCGAGGAGCTGCATCTGGGCGATCATCACCGGCTCGGTGGAACAGGTGGCAAAGCCGCCGGACTGTCGCACGATCTTGGCCATAAAGGCCGCAGCCGCCACAACGGATGGCTCCTCGATCACCATCGGGATCAGGTAATCACGGCCATTAATCAGAAAATTGGGCGCGATGCCCAGCGGAAGGCCATGCAACCCAACCACATTCTCGATCATCTGATTGGCCTGATCGACAGAGAGCCCCGCCCCGGCCAGCACGTCTTGCTCGGCGTCACTCAACTCGGCCCAACCCGACACCTGGTGGGTTCTCTCCTGCGGGCTCAAGTCGTAGAATCCAGCTAAACGGGAGGTCTTGTCCATCGCCGACTCCTTATCGACTCAGATGTCACCACGCCATGCGCCCTGTTCTGGGCGCCAGCAACCTGTTGGAGAGGGTTCGTACTAACGGCCCTGACCGTCCAAGTCGACCGAAGTCGCCACTACAAACAAGCACCAATTCCCCTCTCCGGTGACCTGCTAGAAGAGAGAAAACGCCTGGACAGCCCTGGACACCGGTTCCAGGAAGAGCTGTGGGTAGAACCCCAGGACCAGTGTAAACGCGGCCAGGACCAGCATGAGGGCCGAAGCAAGGATGGGCTGCCGGGCGATGTCTTCGCGCGGCTTGTCCCCCAGCATGGCATTCAAACCCCGAAGCAGGCCGATGACAATGCCGAGGAAAGAGGTCACGAGCGCCACCAGGGTGAAGGCCCACAACCATTCCTGTCCGGGCACCGCCTCAGCGCTGGCGACGGCTTCCTGGGCCAGCGGCGAGTAGGGCTGGACCCAGTTCCAGACACTGCGCCCGATGGCCCAGTGGGTGGGAAAGCCAGCGGTGAAGGGAAATCCAGCCAGGGCCAGACCACCCAGGATAAGGCCGCCGGTGGCAATGGGCAGGCGGCGCGCGACCCCCGACAGGCTCGAGAATCGGTCCGTCACCGCCCGCTGGCGCAGGATCGAGAGCGCCGTGGCCATCAGCACAATCGCTACGCTGCGGTTGATGCCATGAAGCAAGGCCAAGACCAGGCCCTGGCTGCCGCTGGCGCTGAAGGCCAGAAGCAGGATGCCTAGGTCGCCCAGTGCTGCATAGCCAAACAGGCGACCAAAGTCGTGCTGAACCGCAGCCATCAGGCCCCCGCTGGCCGCCATGCCCAGCCCAGCAAGCTGGATGACAGATAGCGTAGTAGCATCTTGGAGGTAAACCGGCGCCCCATCCAAGAAGGACACTGCCAGGTAGAGCGCCATGGCCTGCCCCGCGGTAAAGACAAAGGCGCTGGCGATGGGCGGTGCGCCAGCGGCCAGGGCCGGGAGCCAGGTGCTAAACGGGAATACGGCCAGCAACAAGCCAAAGCCCAGGGCAGCCGGCAAGAGCGCGCGCCGGGCCAGGGCCAGGCTCTGGGCTGCTGTGATGGGCACTGAGCCCTCGGCCAGCGCGGCAGCGTTCGCCGTCTCGACCATCGATTGATCGACGAACCAACTAGCCATGAGCAGCAGCGGCACCGCCAGCAACGTCACCACCAAGTAGCGCTGAGCACCCCGGACCGTGGACAGTTGTCCCGCCTGCAGGATAAAGACGGCTACGGCGACGCTGAGACCCAGCACGAGGATGGCCAGGGCAAAGGTCTGAACCAAGACCACCAGGGCGTACAGGGTCAGGATCACCAAGCTGAAGGCAAAGAAGGACCGGCCCTGCGATAGGCGCCAGGCAATGAGGTAAAAGATGGTCATGAGCACAAAGACAAAGGCCAGCCACATCTGGCCTGCCTGATTCAGCACGAGGGTCTGGCCGAGGGCCACCACGGGACGGCCAAAGGCAACCTCCTGGCCCAGGATGAAGGCCGACTGACCCAAGGGCAGGCGGAAGCAGAGGTAGGCCAGTGCCCCGGTCACCATCGCGGATACGAATGCGGCCACAATGGTCAGCTGGCGGAAAAGGTAGGCCACCACGGCGCCCAGCAGGGGCAGGGCCAGAAGGATGATCGGGCCGGGAATTGGGTTCACAGATCGTCCGCCTCTTCATCTGTCCCGGCCAGCGATCCGCTCAGGATTTGAATGCCGGCCAGGTAGGAAAAGGCCAGAGCCGCTAGCAGGGTCAGTGCCCCGAAAAAGCCCACCACAGCCAGGTTAGGCTCTAATCCAGCATAAACCAGGTCGAACCCGGCCAGGATGGTCAAGGCCGCGGGCGCAACGCGTAACGCATCACCACTCAACAGCAGGCCGGCCGTGCCCACACCTGCGAGCCAGAGTGAGGCGAACGCGATATCGCCCGGCAGCGGCGGGCTGCTGGCCGCCGCGCTGGGCAGAAGCGACAGGTAGTCGGGAAAGAAGCGGATCAGTGCCAGGGCAAACAGGAGCAGGGCCAGGACGCGGAGGGCCAACCCCAGGCCGCTGGTACCCCAGCCAAGCGAGATACCCAAGAACTCAGCCCCCCGGCCCTCCTCTTCAGGCATTCGGCGCTCGTCTGCCCGCCGGGCGGTCATGTACAGGATCGGCACAACCAGCATGCCGACCAGGCCCCGGACAATGGCCAACTCGGGCTGGACCAGACGCGTCAGGGTGAGCGCGACCAGCAGGTACTGGACCAGGAGGGCGGCCAGCGACAAGCGCCAATGTGATGAAAGAAAGATCACAGCCGCGGTCAAGATCAGGCCCGCGACCGCAGGTGGGCCGGCCAGGAGATTGAATACGTCGGCGAATGTTTCCATGCGTCGTCTCGCCTAGCGCGCAGCCAAAAAGACTGCACCCAGGGCAAGGATGATCAGCGCCCAGCCCCACCAACCGTCGCCCTCGCCGACTTGTCCCAGCCAGTAGAAAGGCGCGACCAGCTGCCCTCCCAACCAGGCAGCCCCGCGATAGAGCCAGTCTAGCCGCACAACCGATTGGAGCAGCGCTGCATAGTCCATCAGGCGGCCGTTCCAGCGGGCTGCCCAGGCCCCCAAGAGCCAAGGCAGGATAAAGAGCAGGCCCAAGCCCCACACGGAAACGCCGGCAGGCAACGCGGGTCGCAGGTTGAACCCCCCCGGAGCGATCCCGGCCACAAGAAGGGCAAGCACCAGCAGGCCCGACGTCAAGACCGCGGCGGGGGCGTTGCGGCGGTGAACCGCCCTGCGGAGCGCGCGGCCCAGAACCAGCCAGAAGCCGGCCAGCACCAATACGTCGGTAAGCAAAATCAACAGCAGATTCGGACTCCCCTCCTTCAGCAACGCAGCATAGAGGGGCCACCTGAGGCCAAAGCCCGCTGTCAGGGGCGCCCCGGCAATGGAGGCCAGAGCAAGGGCCGGCAGGAGCGCCAGCAGGAAACGGATGGTGGCCCAAATGCCCCATCGTGGCAAGCCCGGAAGGCGCTGTACCACCCAGGCTCGGGTCCTTTCTCTCTGCGGAGCGGTCGACTGCCACACTCCCTCAAACCAGCCTGCCCGTGGTCCGTCACCCTTCGACTGGCCAGCATCCCACCAGATGACAAGCGCGCCCAGCGCGACGGGCAGGCAAAGTATCGGCCAGAGGGCTGCCTTGGGAAAGAGAACGGCCAGAACCACGGCATAGCCGGTCTGGTATACCAACCCAGCCGACCAGAGCCGGGCAAGGCCCCCGCCAACGTCGTCCCGATTGGACGCAAGGTGCCCGCCCGCCCAGACCAGAAGGCCACCGGCTACGATCGCCAGCATGCCCACTGCCATGAACCCCCGAGTTTCTGCCAGCAGCGGGGACAGAGCCTGGACCCTGGCCAGGAGATAGACCCCGGTGCCCACCGGCAGCAGTACCGCCGCTGCATCTGGCGGCGCATTCAGCTGGCGCGGATGAAAGGGATAGATCAGCATGCGCAACAGGCCGGCGATCCCGACAATCTGCAGCGTCTGTGTTGGCAAATTCTGCGCCCACAACGATGTGTGGCCCGCTGAAGCGTCGAGCCACAGAGCCGTGAAGAACAGCAGAGACGTGGCCGCAACCCCGGGGACGGCCAGTGCCAGGCTTACACGCTCTGACTCGGCGCGATCGCCCCCCCACAGGACGATGGCGATCAACGACAGATCGATCAGCGCACTACCCAGGGCCAGGGTCAGGAGGTTCGCCGCCAGCAGCACAGTCAACGATCCCGCGAGGCCAACCAACATCATGGGATACCAGGCAGACTTGGGCTCCCTGGCGCGGATGCCCAAGAGCAGGGCAATCGCTACACCAGCCAGCACAATCCCAGCCGCCAGCGACAGGTCCTCTGGATAGAGGATCGGACTCGTTCGAAATAGGTTCATGGGCCGCCAGGCGACCTCTACACGAACCGGTTCGACAGAGGTCAGGGAGGAGAACATCAGCAGAGAAAGCGTCGCAAAGCCAGCTGCTGCCAGCCGGCGCAGCCAATTGGGCAACAGACGGCCCAGAATCGAGATGGTCGCTGCTCCAATCAATGGCCACAGAATGGCCCGAAAGGGAAGCGCGATTGAAAGTGGCATATTCTCGCAGTCTCAAAGATTTGCCGCCCCCGGCTCCAAGTCGGGGGGGCGGCGCGCCGCGTATTCTATCACAAAAGGATAGGGCGGGCAAGCACCAGCAATTCCGTTGACAGCCCCCGCCGGAGGTGCTACAATGGGGCCTGTGCTCAACGGGCCTGTGGGCCTATCCCAGTGGATGTCCTCGGGCATTGCCAGCAGGCATCTCTGCTGGCGCCAACCAACCGTAATCGGCGCCACCTATACCAGCACCCGGTGAGAATAGCCTATTGAGGAGCGTGAAGTGAAACCGATCGTCGAATGTGTGCCCAATTTTAGCGAAGGACGCCGCCAGGATGTGATCGCGCGCATCGTAGCGTCCATGGAGCCGGTGCCCGGCGTGCAGGTCGTCGACGTCCAGTCAGACATCGATCACAACCGTTCGGTGATCACCCTCGTCGGCGATCCCCAAGCCACGGCCGAAGCGGTGTTCCGCGGCGCTGCCGAGGCAGCCCAGCTGATCGACATGAACCATCACCGTGGTGGGCACCCCCGCATGGGCGCGGCGGACGTCATCCCCTTCATCCCCGTTCAGGGTATGAGCATGCAAGAATGCGTCGAGCTGGCCCGCCAGCTGGGAGAGCGCATCGGCACAGAACTCAACGTCCCCGTTTACCTCTACGAAGAAGCGGCCACCGAGCCGGCAAGGCGAAACCTGGCCGATGTGCGCCACGGGGAATACGAAGGCCTCATAGAAGCGATCGGAACAGACCCACAACGGGCCCCCGACTTTGGCCCAGCGGCCATGGGCACGGCTGGTGCCACGGCGGTGGGCGCCCGCGCGCCGTTGGTCGCCTTCAATGTCTATCTCAACACCGACGACCCGGCGCCTGCTCGAGCCATCGCCCGCGCCGTCAGGCACTCCAGCGGGGGCCTACGTTTCGTCAAGGCCCTGGGACTGGTCGTCGAGGGCCAGACGCAGGTTTCGATGAACCTGACCGACTACCGGCGGACGCCAATCCACCGGGTCCTGGAGGTCATCCGTTCTGAGGCTGCGCGCTACGGCGTCCTCATCACCCACACCGAGATCGTGGGCCTGGTCCCTGCTGAGGCCCTTATAGACTCGGCCCGCTTCTACCTGCAGCTCAACGGATTCTCCCCGGACCAAGTACTGGAGAACCGCCTGACCGGATCGGACTAGTCCGTGGAGGATCGGCTGACCGCTTGGGACAGTTCCAGGCAAAGGAGACACGCCCCGTGCCGGTGCTGATCGACGGGCACAACCTCATCGGCCAGCTGGCCACGCCGTCATTGGAGGATCCCGACGACGAAGAGGCCCTGCTCCGGATTCTGATGTCCTATCGTGGCCGGACAGGCCGGGCGATCACCGTCGTATTCGATCCTGGGAGCACCTTTGCCCTGGCCAGCACCCAGAAGCGCGGCGGCGTCAAAGTCGTCTTTGCTGGACACAACAGCAGTGCCGATGCCTACATCCTCCGGCGTGTGCGCCAAAGCCGCGACCGGAGGGGCTGGCTGGTGGTCACTTCGGATCGGGACCTGGCAGACGCCGTGCGTGAACTGGGCGCGCGCATACAGAGCGCTTCAGATTTCGCCAAGGAGTTGGCGGCACCGGCGGCATCCATGGCCGACTGGCGGGAAAAACCGCTCTCCCCAGACGAGGTGGATGCCTGGCTGGCCGTGTTCAGAGACCCGTCCGAGGCAGGTCCCTCGGGAGACGAGTGATGCGCCCATCGACCAGCACGCCCGGCGCTGTACATAGACAAGGAGGACAAGAACACCAATGAAGGTCTTTATCGCTGGAATCATGCAGGGTTCAAGGTTGGATCGTGAGATCGATGATCAGAGCTATCGAACGAGGATCGCCGATGCTGTTTTGACCCAGTACCCAACGGCAGAGATCGTGGATCCCAACGAGCTGCACCCAGAGGGCGTAAGCTATGGCGATCAGCAGGCCCGGACCACCCTGTTGGCACTGGCGGGCCTGGCCGGGCAATCCGATCTGCTGGTAGCCTACGCGCCCCACGCCAGCATGGGCACGGCCATCGAAATGTGGCAGGCCTTCCAGGCCGGGGCCGTGATCCTCACCATTTCCCCCATGGCCGAGAACTGGGTGGTCAAGCACCTGTCCGATGCCGTCTTTGCCGACTTGGAGGCCTTCCGCGCCTGGCTCGCCGACGGCGGGCTGCAGCCGATGATCGGCCTGAAAGCAGGGGCAGTTCTCAGCCCAGAGATTGACAACCAGGCCGACCTCAGCTAGAATACACATGTGCCCCCATAGCTCAGTGGACAGAGCAGCGGCCTTCTAAGCCGTCGGTCGCAGGTTCGAATCCTGCTGGGGGTACTCTTGGATCCTAGGGCCGGCGCACGGTTACATCCGCGACCAGGCAGCCGGGCTCTAGCCGGATCTTTCGCTCCGCGGTTTCGTACTCCTCGCTGCTCATGGTCGATTGGGCGAAAAAGATATCACGCTTCCTCCCGAGCATCTTGACACTCGCCAGGAAAGCAAGAGGCGAAATCGCCACGCCGACCCCCTCCGGCACGATGAGGCGGATGCTGCTCACCAGACAGAAGACGCGGATGGTGGTCTCGCCAGGCGGAATGTCGGCCTCGCTCAAGTCCAGGTTCACATCGCCCACAAACAGCCAGATCTCCTCGTCGGCGACCTGCCAGGCACCCGATCGCCGGATCGGCCCAAAGACCGAAGAGCGGACCGCGGTGTCCGGATTCGCGAGCCAGGGACGCAGCAAGAGGCCGATGCCCAGCAGGATCAGGATGGCCGGCAGACACAGGAACCCGAGATCCACGTTCAGCAGGTTCCCCACCAGGATCACCACCCCCACCGCGATGATCCCGATGCCCACAATAATTCGACCGTCAGTGCGCATTTCGACTCC
>Ga0316577_10001675_pt1 | contig 10617 bp, 9 predicted proteins | sample S5NA_FD_203073 | JGI IMG/M metagenome (GOLD analysis project Ga0316577, IMG submission 203073) | Rhizosphere microbial communities from salt marsh grasses in Alabama, United States - S5-7_050615r2r1 | ecosystem: Host-associated > Plants > Roots > Rhizosphere | place: USA: Alabama | collected... | reverse complement strand
GACCCGTGTCGAGGTTGCGCCCGATGATCCTCACCTTGTGTCCAGCCCCGAGGGTTCCGGTGGAGCGGCTCCAGCCGTGGAACACGCCGTCGGCGTTGTAGCTGCGCGTGTGCGTGGCGCTGGTCTTCTTGAAGGTCCAGCTGCGTCTTGCCTCGATCCGTCCGGTGGTGGCGTTGCGCTGGAGCCGGTAGGGCCCGAGCTGTTGTCGTCCAGCCTGCACCGCGGAGAACGGCACGCTCTTCCCGCCGAGCTGAAACGCCGGGCCCGCCTTGGTCTTGACGACGCGAAGCCGCGCCGAACCGATGGAGCCAAGGAGAGTCAGGGAGAGAATCAGACCGAGAGTCAGAGTCGTACGCATGGCGTCACCTCACGTTTGAATGAGGGTTGAGCAAGCGACATGCCAGACAGTCGCATACCGAAAAAGCACCGGATCATTGATGTTGAACAGAAACACACTCCAGCGAATCCGGTCACCTGGTGGCTCGAATCGTCGCCCGCGGCTCTTTTCTATAGACAAAATATTCGTATTGTGACTTACTGGCTTGGTGTCCAGAGATCGGCGTAGCATCCGACAAACGCTGACCTTCACGTGTGTCGTCTCGATGCTCGTTGCGTTCGGGATCCCCACAAGCCACGCTGGATCCGCCTCCCCGCGCGTCAGCCGATCGAAGAGGAAGGGGATCCACCCCAAGAAGAGCAAAAAGAAGAAGGTGCGACGCCGGAGGTGGGCGCGTCGCGGCTTTCGCCAGCTCAAAAGCGGTCCGGGCTTCACCGTCTCCAAGCCTGCGCACGCCTGGGGACGGGCCCACGTCCTCGCCCACCTGCGAAAGACCTTCGCCGCCTACCGCCTTGGGTTCCCTGACTCGCCGCCCATGGTGGTCCATGACATCAGCCGACGCTGGGGTGGACGCCTCAGGCCTCACAGGTCCCACCGCCGGGGCACGGATGTCGACATCCAGCTGCAGCTCTCGCCGCCGAGCAAGAAGTACCTGCGTGCCACGCCGCGCACGCTGGACATCACGGCCACCTGGTTCATCATCTCGAAGCTGCTCGCGACACGGGACGTGGTCTACATCTTCATCGACTACCGGCTGCAGCGCGTTCTGCACCGCCACGCCAAGGCGAGCGGCGCCAGCCGGGAGCTGCTGGAGGCGTTCCAGTACCCCCGCGGCCGGCATCGCCGCCAGGGCATCATCCGGCACACCCGAGGCCACGCCGACCACATGCACGTGCGCTTCAAGCGCGTGCCGACAAACCGGATCGTCGCCGCCCTCTGACGCGCTCGATCTGAGAGGGCGTCAGCGCAGCAGGATGCAGATCTCCACGCGGTCGTTGAGCGTGCTGCGCTTGTACGCGACGAGGCGCGTGGCGCCGTGGCCTCTGACGAGGAACCGCTTGGCGTCGAGCCCGGCGGCGATGAGATAGGCGGCCACCTTGCGCGCCCGGAGCCTGGAGATCCTACGCCGCTTCGCAGGCGGCGAGCGGTGGCTGGTGTGGCCCCGGATCACGACGTGGAACTCGGGGAACCGCTTCAGCTCGACGGCGATCCGGTCGAGCAGCTCGTGCCGGGTGTCCACCGGCGCCGTGCCCAGCGGGTGGAACAGCGACATCACCGGCATCACCAGCCACTGCGAGCCCCCCTCGGCCTTCAGCTTGACCGAGAGCCAGCGCGACGTCGCGGCGAGCGAGGCGAGCGCCTTCTGCAGCGCCTGGTTCTGGGCGTGGCGACCCGCGGCAGCCCGCTCCTTCTGGTAGTGCGGCCGGGACGCCTCGTAGGCCTCCTGCGCCTTCTGGCTCCCCAGCTCCGCGGTGGCGAAGGCCTTGGTGGGCTTCTTGTCCGCGAACTCCTTCTCCGCCCGCTCCACCAGCGTCCGGGCCATGGCGAGCAGCTTCGGAGCGTACCGCTCGCCGCCCACCAGCTCGGCCATCCGCAGCGCGAGCCTGGCCTGGCCGAGCTGCTTCTCGGCCTGGGCGACCTGCTGCACCTCGCTGACGTGGAGCTTCTTCTCCAGCGCCGAGGACTGGGCCACCGCGAGCTCCTCGTAGAGCTGGACCATCTCCTCGACCTGCGCGAGCTTGTCTTTGACCTGCGCGTGCTCGGCCTGCACCTTGCTGAGCTGCCCCCACATCCTGTCGACCCGGCCCCTGAGCTCCTTCTCCGGCGCCGCCGTCGACGCCATGCGCAGCTTGATCGCGCCCACCAGCGCGAAGTGCCGCGCGGTCCGGAGGTCCCTGTCCCTCCAGGCGGCGACCGCGCGCCGGTACGCGCCCTCGCTCTCCTCGACGGGGTCCGACCCCTTGCGCAGCTTCTCCAGCGCGACGAGCTCGTCGGGCTTGGGGAGCGGCCGGCAGCCGAGTACGGCCGTCAGCGCTGCAGCGAGACCCAGGAGCAGCAATCGCACGTTCGTCACCTCGTGCTCCGCAGGACGTTCAGGTACTCCCCCCGCTTCTTGAGCTTCTTGCCGTCATCGACGATGGCTCTCCTCGTTCGTGTCAGCGCCTGCTCCAGCCGCTCCACCTCGGCCTTCAGCCGGGCCACTGTCACCAGCCGCTGCGCGAGCGCGAGCTGGAGCTCGGCGAGGCTGAGCGCCCTCTGCCGCTCCTGCTCCCGGCCCTCCTCCCCGGCCCAGCCGGCGAGCACCAGCCACCTCCTGACCGCCGTCAGCTCGGACGCCGCGGCGCGACCGGTGTCCGAGCGGCGCAGCGCCTTCTCCCGGGCGGCCAGCCTGTCCGCGTCGGGGACCGCGGTCTTGGGATCGGTCTTCGCCGCGACCGGATCCGGATTCGAGGCGAGCAGCAGCGCCGCAAGCATGGCCAGAGCACGCACTGGAATCTCCCAAGAGTTGTGTCGCCTTCGATGTTATGGACTGCCAACTGGCGCGTCAACCGCGACGTCGTGCGATCCACCCCGGTCCGGCTTTGTTATATCCTCGGCGCTGGAGGTGCTGACATGACGCGAGAGACCGTGCGGGTCGCGGTGATCCAGGCCGCCTCCGTGCTCTTCGACCGCGAGCGCTCGGTCGAGAAGGCCTGCCGCCTGGTCGGCGAGGTCGACGGCGCGGACCTGATGCTGCTGCCCGAGGCGTTCATCCCGGCCTACCCGCGCGGCCTGGGCTTCGGCACCATCGTGGGCGGTCGCAGCCCGGCCGGGCGGGTCCTCTGGCAGCGGTACTGGGACAACGCCGTCGACGTGCCCGGCCCGGTCACCGAGGCGCTGGGCGAGGCGGCCCGGGCAGCGGGCTCCATGCTCGCCGTCGGCGTGGTCGAGCGCGACGGCGGCACCCTCTACTGCACCGTGCTCTACATCGGGCGCGACGGGAGCCTGCTGGCCAAGCACCGCAAGCTGAAGCCCACCGCCGCCGAGCGGCTGGTCTGGGGCGAGGGTGACGGCAGCACCCTGGCGGTGGTCGACGACGGCTTCGGGCGGGTGGGCGGCCTGATCTGCTGGGAGAACTACATGCCCCTGGCGCGGATGGCGATCTACCGCAAGGGGGTCGAGCTCTACCTCGCCCCCACCGCCGACGGCCGCGACAGCTGGCAGGCCACGCTGCGCCACATCGCCTGCGAGGGGCGCTGCTTCGTGCTCGGCTGCAACCAGTACGTGACCCCCGGAGACTACCCCGAGCACCTGACGCGCCTCGACAGCTGCTGGGACCCGGCGCGCGCGACCACCGAGGGCGGGAGCGCCATCGTGTCCCCCTACGGCGACGTGCTGGCCGGCCCGCTCTACGGGCGCGAGGGCGTGCTCACCGCCGAGCTCGACCTGGCCGAGATCGTGCGGGCCAAGCTCGACCTCGACGTGGTGGGCCACTACGCGCGGCCCGACGTCTTTTCGTTGACGGTGGACGAGACCGGCCGCCGCTGACGCCGCGGGTCAGTAGACCCGGAACTGGACCTTCGTCGCCTTCACCGGGCGCTTGAGCGACGAGGCGTGGGCCTCGATGGCGTCGCCCTTGACCTTCTTGACCACCACGTGGCCGTCTTTCATCGGCTGGCCCTTGGCGTCGAGGATCTGGCCCCAGGCGTTGACGTGGAGCTGCTCCGGGCAGGTGGCGCGGACCACCACGATCCCCTGCTTCACCTTCATCGACGTGACGCTGCAGACAACGCGACGCCGGGGCGGCGCCGGCTTGGGCGGACGCCTGCGCACCTCGACCGGAGGCGGCGCACCGACCCCGGCGATCCCCGGCGTGTGGGCCGCGGCATCGCTCGCCCCGCCGACCATCGCTCCGATCGCCAGGGCCGCCGCGGCTGTCCGGGCCAGTCGTCCGAGGGTCAGGGGCTCGGGGGCGTGGACCTCCTCGGCGACCCCGTGGACATGGACCCGCAGCCGGCGCCCGTTGACCTGCAGCTGGTCCCCGTCCAGCAGCACCACCGGACTGGCCGCTGGCGCGTCCAGGGAACGGCCGCCGCGGCGGACCGTGATCGGGCCGGCGCTCTCCGCGCGCTGCAGGACGAGCCGATCGTCGGCTGAGACCCACAGCCCGTAGGCAGCCGGCCCGCCGGGCATCCAGCGCACCAGGCCCTCGCTGTCGAGCGCGAGCCCGGGCTCGCCGCCGGGCAGCGCCACACAGCGGATGTAGCGCTCGTCCTCCGGCGAGAGGTCGAGGTCTTCGAGGCAGATCTCCATCGGGGTCGGCATCGGCGGCTCCTTGCAGATGGGACCCTCCATTTTCGCACGCGAAGCGATGTTCCTTGCACTGGAAAGATGCACATCTGATCATTGTTGCCATGAGGGTGGTGATCGCCATCAGCCTCCTGACCCTCGCGGGCTGCACCCGGCTCGGCTTCACCACCGTCCCCGACGCCGAGCCACCGGGAGACATGGGACCCGACGCCGCGGCGGTCCCCGGGACGTGGGTCGAGCTCCCCCCCGCCACGTTCCAGATGGGCTCGCCCGCGGACGAGCCCTGCAGGTCCTCACAAGATGACGAGGATCTGCACCCGGTGACGCTCACCGGAGGCCTGGAGCTCCAGGCCACCGAGGTGACCCAGGAGCAGTTCCGGGCGCTGATGGGCTACAACCCGTCGCACTTCTCCCCCTGCGAGACCTGCCCGGTGGAGATGGTCACCTGGCACGAGGCCACGGCCTACTGCAACGCCCTCTCGGCCCTGAAGGGCCTCTCTCCCTGCTACCGCTGCGTCGGCAGCGGTCCGACCATGACCTGCGATCCGGTCGAGGCGGGGCCCTGGATCTACTCCTGCGCCGGATACCGGCTTCCCACCGAGGCCGAGTGGGAGCGCGCCTGCCGCGGCGGGACGCAGACAGCCTTCTACAGCGGGTCCCCCGACCAGACCAAGTGCTCGGAGTGCACCGCCCTCGACGCCAACGCCGACAGCATCGCCTGGTACTGCGCCAACTCCGGGGACGCGACGCGCCCGGTGGGGCAGAAGCAGGCCAACGCGCACGGCCTGTTCGACATGGCGGGCAACGTCTGGGAGTGGTGCCACGATCCCTACCAGCAGCACCTCGGCTCATCGCCGGTGACAGACCCCGCCGGCTCCCCGGCTCCCAAGGCGGTGGCGCGCGGGGGTGCGTGGCTCAACAACACCCGCGCGCTGCGGGCCGCCCAGCGCCTCGTCGTGGACACCGTGTACCGCAACAACGGCGTCGGCTTTCGCTGCGCCAGATCCCGGGACTGAGCCTCCAACTCCCCGTGCTTCCAGCGGTGTCGGCCGGGGGCAGGAAACGGGAAGCCAGAACACGCCCTTTCGTATGGATTAGAGGCGCACAGCGTGCAGGGCCTCATCATGTTCCAACCCACTCTATTTGGTCGATATGTCTTGCTGGAGCGCCTCGCCGCCGGCGGTATGGGCGAGGTCTTCACCGCCGTCCCGATTCACCTCTGGGGCTACGGCAAGTTCTTCGCGCTGAAGCGCATCCTGCCCAAGCTGAGCGGAAACCCGGAGTTTCTCCAGCGCTTTCGCGACGAGGTGCGGCTGGTGCTGCCGATGAACCACCCCAACGTGGTGCAGGTCTTCGAGGTCGGCCGGGTGGCCAACGAGCTCTACGTCGTGATGGAGCTGGTGCAGGGCCTGGACCTGAGAGGGATCATGCGACGCGCGTTCCGGCGCGGGCCGGCCACCCTGTCGATCGCGGCGGCGCTCCACATCGTCAAGGAGATCCTCGCCGGGCTGCACTACTGCCACCAGCACCGGGACGGGGGCAAGGAGCTGGGCATCGTCCACCGCGATGTCTGTCCGTCCAACGTGCTCGTCTCCTACGAGGGCGCGGTCAAGCTGGCGGACTTCGGTCTGGCCCTGTCCGAGTTCAAGGCTGTCAAGACCGACCCACACAACCTCATGGGGCACCTGGGCTACATCGCCCCGGAGCACGTGGCGCGGGGCCCCGTGGACCACCGCGCGGACATCTACAGCGCCGGCGTGCTGCTGTTCGAGCTGCTCACCGGCGAGCGCTTCCTCCCTCCCGGCGATCTGAGCACGATCTACAGGGCCAAGCACACGCGCCGGCCCCCGCGGCCATCCAACCACCGCCGGGGCGTCCCGCCCGCGGTGGACCGGCTCGTGGCCACGGCGGTCTCCGTCGACCCGAACGACCGGTTCGCCACCGCCCGCGAGCTCCTCGAAGGGATCCAGAAGGTCCTCGCCTGCGTCGACCCGACCTTCGGTCCGGCGACCCTCGCCGAGACCGTGATCGACCCGTTCTTCCGCGCGGAGGAGCGGCAGCGCCGGCTCCGCGACCTGCAGGGCCTCGACCTCGCCGGTTTCCTGGAGACCGAGATCACGCCGGTGTCGACGCCCCTGGACGACGAGACCCTCTCCTACCCGATCCAGCCCGGCGCGGCCAGGCGCTCCGCCCCGCCCCGCGCCGCCTCCTGGACCCGCCGCGGCAGCCCGTACGAGGGCTCGCTCTCCGACGAGGACACGGACCGCTGGACGGTGAGCGCCATGATCGGCAAGCCGCTCCGCACCTCCTGAGCGATCTCCTGGTCGATCGCCATCGCGTCGCCGGCCCGCCTTGCCACCGGCCATCGTTGCGCTAACATCTGCGGCTTGCCAGAGGAGGTTTCATGTGCGGAATCCTGGCGGTACTGAAGAGCTCCGAGGATCGCGACGACCTCCGCGCTCGCGTGGTGGCGCTCGCCAAGCGCATCCGTCACCGCGGCCCCGACTGGAGCGGAATCCACCTCCAGCAGACCACGGACCCGGGCGGGCGTAGCGCGGTCAACGTCCTCGCCCACGAGCGGCTCGGTATCGTCGACCCCGAGGGCGGCGCGCAGCCGCTGCTCAACGAGCAGCGTAACGTCGCGCTGTCGGTGAACGGCGAGATCTACAACCACGAGAGCCTGAGGGGCGAGCTCGAGCGCGAGCACCGGTTCGCCACCCACTCCGACTGCGAGATCATCGTGCACCTCTACGAGGAGCGCGGGGCTGAGCTCGTCAACGACCTCGACGGCGTGTTCGCGTTCGTGCTGGCGGACGAGAGCACCGGCGAGATCGTGGCGGCCCGGGACCCCATCGGCGTCGTGCCGCTCTACTGGGGCTGGGGGCCTGACGGCAGCGTGTGGTTCGCCTCGGAGATGAAGGCGCTCTGCGGCGTGTGCCCGCGCTTCGAGCAGTTCCCCCCCGGGCACGTCTACGCCGGCGGGAAGCTGCGCCGCTACTACGATCCGCCGTGGCGCACGGCGGAGGACCCCCCCTCCCTGCGCCCCTCCGCGGAGCAGATCCGCGCGGCGTTCGGCGCGGCCGTCGTCAAGCGGCTGATGACCGACGTCCCGTACGGCGTCCTGCTCTCCGGCGGGCTCGACTCGTCGCTGGTCTCCGCCGTCGTCAGCCGCCACGCGGCGATGCGCGTGGAGGACCAGATGAGGTCGCCGGCCTGGTGGCCCCGGGTTCACTCGTTCTGCATCGGCCTCGAGGGCGCGCCAGATCTGGCCAACGCGCGCAAGGTGGCCGACTACCTCGGCACCGTCCACCACGAGTACCACTACACGCTCCAGGAGGGGCTCGACGCGCTCTCCGATGTGATCTACCACATCGAGACCTACGACGTGACGACGATCCGCGCCTCCACCCCGATGTACCTCATGGCGCGCAAGATCAAGGCGATGGGGATCAAGATGGTCTTCACCGGCGAGGGCGCCGACGAGGTCTTCGCCGGGTATCTCTACTTCCACAAGGCGCCCGACGCCGGCGAGCTCTTCCACGAGACCGTCCGCAAGGTGCTCAAGCTGCACCACTACGACTGCCTGCGCGCCAACAAGTCGATGGCCGCGTGGGGCGTCGAGGCCAGGGTGCCGTTCCTCGACAAGGCCTTCCTGGAGCTCGCGATGAACATCGATCCGGCGCTGAAGATGTGCGACCCGGCGCAGGGCCGGATCGAGAAGCACATCGTCCGCTCCTCGTTCGACACCCCGGACGACCCCTACCTGCCGGAGTCGGTGCTGTGGCGCCAGAAGGAGCAGTTCTCCGACGGCGTGGGCTACGGCTGGATCGACGGCCTCAGGGACTACGCCGAGCGGCAGGTCACCGACGTTATGCTCGAGGCGGCGCCGTATCGGTTCCCCGAGAACACGCCGCGGACCAAGGAGGCGTACCTCTACCGCTCGATCTTCGAGGAACACTTCCCCGAGCCGGCGGCGGGCCAGGCGGTGGTGGTCGAGCCGAGCATCGCCTGCTCCACCGCCACGGCGCTCAAGTGGGAGAAGGCGTGGGAGGACAGGGCCGACCCGTCCGGCCGCGCCGTGGAGTCGCACAAGGCGGCGTACTGAGACACCCGGCGCTGTTGTATACTCTCCGTCATGAACCTCGTGGTGCTCTTCGTGATGGGAGTGGTGCTCCTCGTCGCCGTGGTGGCGGTACTGGTGCTGCTCCGGCTGTTCTACCACAAGCTCAAGCCAGGCCAGGCCCTGGTGGTCACCTCGGCCGGCGGCAGCCGGCAGCGCGTCACCTTCACCGGCGCCGTCGTGATCCCCATCGTCCAGCGCGGCGACCTGATCGACATCACGGTGCGGACCATCGAGGTCGAGCTCGACGGCGACCGCGCCGCCGTCAGCAAGGATGGCGTCCGCGTCGGGGTCAAGGTCTTCTTCTACATCCGGGTCAACCACACCCGGGAGGACGTGCTGATGGTCGCCCGGAACTTCGGCTGCGAGCGGGCCTGCGACCCCGAGGCGGTGCGGGCCTACTTCCACCCCAAGCTCGTTGAGTCGGTGAGGACCGTGACGCGTCAGTTCGAGTTCGAGGCGCTGCAGAGCGACCGGGAGCGGTACCACGACCAGCTGATCCAGTTCATCGGCCGGGACCTCAACGGCTACGTGCTCGACGACGCCGCCGTGGAGCGCGTCGACCGCGCCGCTCACAACCAGCCCGAGAGCGGCCCCTTCCGGTAGTAGCTGAATCGGAGGTGCTGAATCGGAGGTGCCACCCACTTGTGGCTCAAGAGCTGCGTCCCCACCACAAGCTGCGGTGTTGATTGCAGGTATGAGCGCGATCAGATAGGTGGGCATGCCCCCCGTTGTGCAACCTCCGCGCCAGGAAAACACCCTCGATTTCCAACGGATAGTATGCTGCTACCCATCAGATTGCTAACGAGCACCTCATAAGAACGGCGGTGCAACAATTTGTTACAACCCAGTGCGTCAAAATGCATCAAAACCGAGCACCAATACCAATCGCCTCGCACCTTCCACAACAATCGCCTGGCACCTTACAGCAGGTGGATGCCGTGGGCGGCGCAGCGCCGCTCCATCTCCTCGGGCCAAAGGCTGGCCTGGATCTCGCCGACGTGGGCCTTCTGGAGGTAGAGCATGCACAGGCGGGACTGGCCGATGCCGCCGCCGATGGAGAGGGGCAGCTCGTTAGCCAGCAGGCGGCGGTGGAACAGCAGATCCCGGCGCTCGTTGGCGTTGCACAGCTCGAGCTGACGCTCGAGCGCCGCGGGATCGACGCGGATCCCCATGGACGAGAGCTCGAAGGCGCCGCCCAGCACGGGGTTATGGACCAGGATGTCGCCGTTGAGGCCGCTGTGGCCGCCGTCGGTGGGGGTCGACCAGTCGTCGTAGTCCGGCGCGCGGCCGTCGTGAGGCTGGCCGCCCCGCAGAGCGCCGCCGATGCCGATCACGAATACGGCGCGGTGCTCGCGGCAGACCTCGGTCTCCCGCTCCCGGGGGGAGAGGCGGGGGAAGCGCGCCTCGAGGTCCTCGGCGTGGAAGAAGGTGATCTCGGGCGGCAGGAACGGCTCCAGCGACGGGTAGTGGTGGCAGACGTACTTCTCGGTCCGCCGGATCACGTCGTAGATGCGGCGCACGGTCGCGCGCAGCAGGTCGAGGTCGCGCTCCTCCCTCGTGATCACCCGCTCCCAGTCCCACTGGTCGACGTAGATCGAGTGCAGGTTGTCCAACTCCTCGTCGGGGCGCAGCGCGTTCATGTCGGTGTAGAGGCCCTCGCCCGGCCCGAGGCCGAGCTTGGCCAGCGCCAGGCGCTTCCACTTGGCCAACGACTGCACGATCTCGGCCCGGGTGTCGTTCATCCCCTTGACCGCGAAGGAGATCGGGCGCTCGACGCCGTTGAGGTCGTCGTTGATCCCGGTGCCCGCCTGCACGAAGAGCGGTGCGGTGACGCGCATCAGGTTGAGCTCGAAGGCGAGGTTCTCCT
>Ga0316577_10001674_pt1 | contig 10617 bp, 5 predicted proteins | sample S5NA_FD_203073 | JGI IMG/M metagenome (GOLD analysis project Ga0316577, IMG submission 203073) | Rhizosphere microbial communities from salt marsh grasses in Alabama, United States - S5-7_050615r2r1 | ecosystem: Host-associated > Plants > Roots > Rhizosphere | place: USA: Alabama | collected... | reverse complement strand
CGTCGTCTACAGTCTGGCGCAGGTGGTGCGCCGCAGGCAGGCCCACTGGCCCCACTACCTGCTGGTCGCCGCCGGGGGCGGGGCGCTGGCCGCCCTGCTACCCGCCTACCAGTGGGCCGTCACCGGCGATCCCTGGCTCAACCCCTACGTCCTGTGGTGGCCCTACGACCGCCTGGGCTTTGGCCCCGGCATCGGCGCCATGCCCGGCGGCCACTCGCCCTACTATGCCGGGATCAACCTCAAGCAGGACCTATCGCGGGCGGCTACCGACGTGTTGGGCTGGCCGGGGCTGAGCTGGCTACCCTTGCTGCCGGGCCTGGCCCTTGTTCCCCGACGCCGGCGGGATTGGGCCTTGCTGGCACCCTTGGCCTGCCTGGTGGTCGCCTACATATTCTACTGGATCGGCTCACCGTCGCGGCTGTGGGGGCCGCGCTACTATTTCGAGGGCTTTGCCGGGCTGTGGCTGCTAGCCGCCGTGGGGCTGCGCAAGGTCTGGCTGTGGGCCCGAGAGCGCCGGGCCGAATGGGGCCGGGCCCTGACCGTCGCCCTGGTGATGATCGCGGCCGGCAGCCTGGCCATTAACATGCCCTGGCGGCTGGACGAGGCTCACGGCTTCTATGGCATCACCCGCGCGCAGATGGAGCCGATCCAGGAAGCAGGGCTGGAGAACGCCCTGGTCATCGTCTATGCCGAGCGCTGGCTGGAGTACGGCGCCATGCTGGCCGGCATGAGCCCCACACTGGACGACGACGTGGTCTATGCCCGGGGCAGCGGCGCCGAGATCGACGCCGTCACCATCGCCCACTTTCCCGGCCGCGACGTCTACTATCTGCGCGACGGCCAGCTATCCCGCACGCCGCCGCCCTGAGCAAGCAGGTCTCTGTGGACGTAATCGACTGGCTGCTAGAAGAGGACAACCCCTCGGCGCGCTACCTGGCCCTGCGCCACGTGCTGGGCCGGCCCGAGGAGGATCCCGAGGTCGCGACTGCCCGGGCCGCCATCACCGGCTGCCCTCCGGCGCGGGCCATCCTCGAGGCCCAGTGGCCCGCCGGTTACTGGATGCACCCCGATGTAGGCTACAGTCCGCGGCACAGGGCCACGGCCTGGCAGATCGTCTTTCTCGCCGCCCTGGGCGCGCCCCGCACCCCCGCCATCGACCGTGCCTGCGCCTTTTTACTGGCCCACAGCCGCCTGCCCGACGGCCGCTTTACCGCCTACGCCGCCGACCTGGCCGGGCCGGGGATCGCGCAGGGCACCTTCCTATGCCTGAACGGCGGCCTCGTGCGCGCCCTCTTTGCCCTGGATTATGTCGATCCGCGCCGCGAGGAGAGCCTGGAGGCGCTGGCGGGGTTGTTACTCGACGGCGCGCCGCGCTGCGAGGTATGCAGCCGGGACGAGAAGCTGGACGGTACGCCACAGGCGGCGGCGGCCCCCTGCGTCCATGGCACCGTCAAGGCGCTGGGCGCCCTGACCCGCGCACCTCAAGCACAGCGCTCGCCCCGGGTGCAGGCCGCCATTGGGCAGGGCGTGGCCCTGCTGACGGCCGGGGACGAAGCTACCCCCCTGCTGGCCGGGGAGCACCTCTTTGGCTTCCCCTCTGGCGAGCAGACCGACCTGCCGGAAGCGCTCCAGGCGCTGGCCGCTGCCGGCGCCCCGCCATCTCCCGCCGTCGAGGCGGCCCTGGCCATCGTCCGCGGCAAGAGACGGAGCGACGGCACCTGGGCACTGGACGATACGCCCGAGAATACATGGGCCGATTTTGGCACACCCGGCCTGCCCAACAAGTGGGTCACCCTCCTCGCCCTGCACGCCCTCAGCCTCTGGCCCGCCGCAAAGACAACGCCAAGACCTAGATACGCAGAGGCGCAGAGATAATCATGGCATCTCTGCGCCTCCGCGTCTCCGCGTCTCTGCGTTAGCCCCTAACTACCCCATAGCACCAGCCCCATCTCGAACGGCCCGCCCAGGTCCTCGTGGGCGGGCAGGATGCGCAGCGCGTAGCCGTGCTGGCCGCTGGTGCGGCAGGGAATGGCCCCGGCAAAGATGTACTTGCCCTTGCCCTTCGATTGGGCGATGAGCGTCGGCAGCGCCCGCCCATTTACGATCAGGTTCGAGGCATCCAGCGGCCCATAGTAGAGCTGCACCGCGACGTCGGTGGGCTTGAGCTCCCCCAAATAGATCTCGGCCTGGACCTGCAGTTGGTCGCCCACCTTCAGGTCGCTGCCGTTGGCCCGCTCGGTCCAGACCCGGCCGATGCGGATCTGGCCCCACTGCTCACCGAGCCCGGTCTTCCAGGCGGCCAGCGCCTTGGCACGGCGCTGCTCCTCGGCCCACAGCCGCTCGCCGCGGGCCGCCGAGGGCAGGTAGCACAGCTCAGTATATTGCCGCACCATACGGTTGGTATTGAACACCCCGGCGTGGTCGCGCATGGCGGCCTTCATCTTGGTGATCCAGCCCCGGGGCAACCCGTCTCGCCCCCGCTCGTAGAACAGCGGCACAATCTCTTTTTCCAGCAGGTCATAGATGGCATTGGCCTCGACCCGGTCCTGGTATTCGGCCTGGTCGTCGGCGTATTCCTCCCCCCGGCCGATGGCCCAGCCGGTCTCGGGCGTATAGCCCTCATCCCACCAGCCGTCGAGCACGCTCAGGTTCAGGGCGCCGTTGGCCGTGGCCTTCATGCCGCTGGTGCCGCTGGCCTCGTGGGGCCGCCGCGGTGTGTTCAGCCATACGTCCACGCCCTGCACCAGGTAGCGGGCCACCACCATATCATAGTCCTCGAGGAATACGATCCGGTTGCGGAACTCGGGCCGGCGGGCGTGGTGGATGATCTGCCGGATCAGCTCCTTGCCGGGGTTGTCCTTGGGGTGTGCCTTGCCGGCGAAAATGATCTGCACCGGCCGCTCCCGGTCGCCCACGATGCGGCCCAGCCGCTCCAGGTCGTGAAACAGCAGCGTGCCCCGCTTGTAGGTGGCAAAGCGCCGGGCAAAGCCGATGGTCAGCGCCTCCGGGTCGAGCACCTCCTCGGCCTGGCGGATCTCGGCCGGGCGGCTGCCCCGCTGCTCCAGCTGCTGGCTCAGGGTGCGCCGGGCAAAGGCCACCAGCCGCTCGCGGCGCCGCTCGTGGGTGCGCCACAGCTCCTCGTCGGGGATACGCATCACCCGCTGCCAGACCTCCTGCTCGGCCGGCCGCTCGATCCAGCGCGGTCCCAGGTAGCGGTCGTAGAGGTCGGCCATGTCGTGCGAGATCCAGGAGCGGGCGTGGATGCCGTTGGTGATGCCCATGATGGGGATATCATCCGCCGGCACCTGGGGCCAGGCCTCCTGCCACATGCGGCGCGACACCTTGGCGTGGAGCTGGCTGACGCCGTTGATCTTGTGCGCCAGGCGCATGGCCAGGAGGGCCATGCAAAAGTAGCCGTTGGGATCGTCGGGGTTCATCCGTCCCAGGCCGAGGAACTCGTGCCGTGAAAGGCCCAGCTTGGGATAGTAGGCGCTGAAATAGCGGTCCAGCAGGTCAGGGTGGAACCAATCGATGCCGGCCGGCACCGGGGTGTGGGTGGTGAAGACGTGGCCGCCGGTGGCCGCTTCGCGGGCTTCGGCGAAGGAGAGCTGGCACTCTTCCATCATCAGCCGGATGCGCTCCAGGGCCAGGAAGGCCGAGTGCCCCTCGTTCATGTGGCACACGGTCGGCCGCAGCCCCAATGCTTCCAGGGCCCGCACCCCGCCGATGCCCAGCAGGATCTCCTGGCGAATGCGCATGTCATCGTCGCCGCCGTATAGCTGGTCGGTGATGTCCCGGTCCACGGGCCGGTTGGCCTCGATGTTGGTGTCCAGCAGATAGAGCGGCACCCGGCCCACCTGAGCACGCCAGATCTGGGCCTGCACCTGCCGGCCGGGCAGCTCGACGGTGACCGTCAGCGGCGCGCCACTCAACTGCCGTTCCAGGGTCAGGGGTAGGTTATAGAAATCGTTGTTGGGATACAGCTCCTGCTGCCAGCCGTCGGGGTTCAGGTACTGGCGAAAGTACCCCTGCTGGTAGAGCAGGCCCACGCCCACGAACGGCAGGCCCAGGTCGCTGGCCGATTTCAGGTGGTCGCCGGCCAGGATGCCCAGGCCTCCGGCATAGATGCCCAGGCTTTCCGTCAGGCCAAACTCGGCCGAAAAGTAAGCGATGCGCACGCCGGCCCGGTCGGGGTGGGCCTTGGCGTACCAGGGGCCGCTGCTCTTCATGTAGCGATCAAACTCGCGATAGACGCGGTCCAGGTGGGAGCGAAAGCCATCGTCCTCGGCGACCTGCTCCAGCCGCTCCTGGCGGATGGCACCCAACATCAGCACCGGATTGTGGCCCGTATCTTCCCACAGATCCCGGTCCAGGCGCCGGAAAAGCTCGATGGCTTCGGGGTTCCAGCTCCACCACAGGTTGTGGGCCAGGTCTCGCAGCCGTTCCAGGCTTTCGGGCAGCGATGGGATCACTCGGAACGTATGGCTCGGTCGCATCTTTCCCTCCTGACAAGTCGTCAGAGCATTTTACCCCAAGATCGGGAAAAGCCAAAACACAATCAACGGCTTGTCCCTGGCATTTTTCCTATGTGGATAGCGACGCTATCCACATAGGAAAAATGCCAGGGACCTGTGGGATATTTGTGGGATAATGTGGGATATTTGTGGGATAAGGCCCTGACCAAGAAGAAGATAGGGACCTGCTCTCTTCCTGGTGAGGGAGCCTATTTCAGGATATAGTAGGTGGCCCTCTTTTCGCCGATCTTGAGCAGCAGGTTCTTGCTCACCAGGTCGGCCAGGTCGCGGCGGATCGTCTCGGGGCTGACGTCGGGCGCCAGATCCTGGTACTCGCGGTTGGTAATCCGCCCCCGCTCCACCAGGTAGCCCAGGGCCGCCTGCTGCCGGTCGTTGAGGCCCAGGTGGCGCCAGCGCAGCGTATCTGCTTCCTGGCTGACCAGGGCCTGGCCCTGCCCCGCCAACGTGACCTGAAAGCCCGCCGCCGTCTCCTGGAAGCGGGGCGCGGGCAGCCCGGCCTCGGCCATCAAGCGGATCATGCGGTCGATGCCATACCCCAGGCGCTCGATAAAGCCCATGTCCGACAGGATCTGGACGATCGTCTCGTTGCGCGAGTAGCGCTCGTGCAGCAGGTTGTCCACCGTCACGTGGCCCGGCAGCCGGCCGGGGCTGTAAAACTCGATACGGTCGGCGAACATGAGCACCCGGATCTCGTCGCCCCGCACCTGGTAGTCGCGATGGGCCACGGCGTTGACGATGGCCTCGCGCACCGCTTCGCCTGGGTATTCCGTCGCTTCCACCCGCTCCAGCCCCAGCAGGCGCACGCCGCGGCGCATGTTGCTGATGACAAACGCCTCGGCCTGCCGGATCTGCTCCGGCAGCGTGCCCCGCACCTGCTCCTTGATGAACTCGTCGCTCATGGTCCGGCCGCCGTAGCGGGCCACCAGGATCTCGGCCGAGGGCACCCAGCGCTGTGGCTCGCGTCCAAAGAGCAGCAGCGCGGCGTAGGTCGGCCGTGGGCCACTCTCGCCCTCCACCAGGCAGCCGCGGTGCAACAGGGCCTCCTCGGGCGGCACCTCCGACAGGCGCTCCAGGCCGGCCAGGTAGCGCCCGGCCCTGTCCCAATCCAGGTCCTCAAGCCGGGCGCCATCGGGCACCAGCGACTCAAAGCTGACCGCCCCCCGCTCCATCATCAGGCGGCGCAACGGCCGGGGGGCCAGGGGCCGGTTCTGCCGGCCGTCGCGCACCAGGTACTTGCCCTTGTAGCTGTACACGTGGGGCAGGCCGGCGGGCACGCTGACCACCAGCACCGGGCGACCATCCAGGTCCACCACCTGGGGCAGGGGGATGATCAGGGGCGGGTCGGCGGCCAGGGCCGCCTGCAGGACGCGGTCCAGGACCCCGTCGGGGTCCGACAGGCCACGGGGCGCGCCGCCGCGGCTATCGACGCCCAGCAGGAGCGTGCCGCCAGCGGCGTTGGCAAAGGCCACCAGCGTCTCGGCCAGCCGGGCCGCCGGAGTACCCTCAGGACCAAACTCGACCTCCGGCCCGCGGCCGGCCGCCAGCAGGGCTTGCAGCTCGGCTGCGGTCATTCCTCGATGGCCACGCAGCCCGAGAGGCACCACTGGCAGCCGTAGGGCAGCGCCCGTGGGTCCTCCTCGGCGATCACGTCGCAGCGCAACAGGCGCGCATTGTTACAGTTGGGAGTCTCGTCCTGCTGGACCTCTACCACGCGAACGTCGACCGTCTGCGGTCGGTGGTTCCGCTCGGAGACAATGTCAGGGTTGTATCGGATCTCGCAGACGGTGACCCTTTCCAGGTCTCGCTCGGGCAGGGTCAGTCCAAAGTCCTGGGGGTCGTAGTTCCGCCGGCTGCCCTTTACCTCGCACACGTTCTCCATGGCCGCGTCCGTGTCCTTGCCAAGCTGCAGGAAAAAGGCCATAACCGTCTTTTCCGGATAGTAAACCTGCTTTGTATTCTCGGGGGCGCCCGGCCCAAAGACGATGCCCACCTCTTTGGGATCTCTCAAGACCTTGCCAGCTCCCGGTTCTGTCGGGGGCTTGAAATAGGTCCCCATGCTGTTGGGCTCGTATACACGCTTGATGACGAGGACACTACGTTCGAACGGGGAGCGATCGTAGGTAGTAACTAGATTGCCATTGAGCTCTACACGATAGTTGCCCCGCCACGAGCCAATATTCTCGTAGGTGAGGGGGCAGGGGTAGTAGCTATCCTCGTAAAAGTCCTCCCACTGCTGCCGCTCGATGCAGGTCAGGTCCTGGCCCGTCTTGCGAAAAATGTTGAGATCGGTGCGCACGCCGTTGGTGCGGCCAAAGATGACCAACTCCGGCCGATCCGGCCCGGTGCCCTGGCGCAAACACTCGGCATCATACTCCTCTTGATGCGGGATGATATTGGCCACGAGAACGTCGTCGATGCGCGGCGTGTCCAGGGAGAGATAGTCATAGTTTTCAGGTGCCAGTTCGTAGGAGAGAACCGCGGGAGGGCGGCACTTGTCCATGTCATAGATGGCTGCCCCGAACGGACCGGCCACAACCCGCTCGTCCCTCACCACCTCGTCGTAGCGGTAAAAGACGAGCCACTCTTCTTTCTGTTCTTCCTCCTCCAGATCGACATCCAGCCTATGGATCAGGTCCAGGTTCGGCGGCAGGCCCGGCACGAATTGGGTGAAATCGACGATCTTGTTGTCGGTGAGCCTGCGGGCCAGGCTCAGCCGCATCGGATCGGGGTCAAAGTCCAGGATGTGGACGGCAAACATGTAGCCCAGGATGGCAGTGACACCCAACAAGAGCAAAAAATAGATCAGCTTGTCGATACGGGGCGCGGGCGCACGAAAGATCAGGACAAAAAGGACCAGGAATGCCACGGCCAATATCAGGAATAGCACCACCGCCTCCTGTGACTGGCGCCCGGCCCGCCGGCGGCGGGCCGGGCTTGAGCAACGGAAAACAATCTAGTTCGACGTTTGCCCCGCTGCCCTCTGCTCTTTGCGTCCTCGCCCACGCTCGATGCGGGCCGGGACCATGTCCGGCAGCAGGGCGACGGGCAGCACCTCATCCATGCGGCTGACAAAGACAAACTTCAGATCACGCCTGACCTGGCGCGGGATCTCGATCATGTCCTTCTTGTTTTGCTGCGGCAGCAACACCGTTTTGAGGCCGGCCCGGTGCGCGGCCAGCACCTTTTCCTTCAGCCCGCCGATGGGCAGCACCCGGCCCCGCAGCGTGATCTCGCCCGTCATGGCCACGTCGCGGTGCACCGGCCGTTGGATCAGGGCCGAGATGAGAGCCGTGGCCATGGTGATCCCGGCCGAAGGGCCGTCCTTGGGCACAGCGCCCTCGGGCACGTGGATGTGGATGTCGAGCTTGTCGAAATTGATGTCGTCCATGTTCAGCTCGTGGGCGTGGGAGCGAGCATACGACAGCGCCGCCTGGGCTGACTCCTGCATCACCTCACCCAGTTGGCCGGTGAGCATCAGCGAGCCCTTGCCCTCCATCAGCGAAACCTCGACGGGCAGGATGTCACCGCCAGCCTCGGTCCAGGCGATGCCCATGGCCAACCCGATCTCGTCGGCGCGATCCCCCTCGTCCCGCAGGTGGCGTGGCGGACCCAGGTACTTGACCAGCGACTGGACGGTGACGTTGCGCGGCGCCGCCTTGCCCTCGGCCACGCGGCGGGCCACCTTGCGGCACACCGTGGCAATCTCGCGCTCCAGGTTGCGCACCCCGGCCTCGTAGGTATAGCTGCGCACCATACCCTTCAGCGCCTGGTCCGAAAAGCGCAGCCGGCGATCGGCCCGGTCCAACCCATTCTCGGCCAGCTGCCGGGGAATGAGAAACTGGCGGGCAATGGCCAGCTTTTCCTCCTCGATATAGCCCGGGAACTCGATTACCTCCATGCGGTCCAGCAGGGCCGGCGGGATGGGATCCAGCAGGTTGGCCGTGGTGATAAACATCACCTTCGACAGGTCGTAGGGCACGTCCAGGTAGTGGTCGGAGAAGGCATAGTTCTGCTCCGGATCCAGCACCTCCAGCAGCGCTGCCGAGGGGTCGCCGCGAAAGTCGGCGCCCACCTTGTCGATCTCGTCCAGCATGAACAGCGGGTTCACCGTCCCGGCGTTGCGCATGGTCTGGATGATGCGGCCCGGCAGGGCGCCGATGTAGGTCCGCCGGTGGCCCCGGATCTCGGCCTCGTCGCGGATGCCTCCCAAGGAGACGCGCACAAAGCTGCGGCCCAGGGCCTCGGCGATGGAGCGGCCCAGCGAGGTCTTGCCCGTGCCGGGTGGTCCCACAAAGCACAGGATGGGACTGCGCGTCGTGGGTTGGCCCTCGCTTAATTTCCGCACGGCCAGGTATTCCAGGATCCGCTCCTTGGCCTTGGGCAGCCCATAGTGGTTGGCATCCAGGGCCTTGCCCACCTTGACAATATCCAGTACATCCTCGCTCTGTTCGGTCCACGGCAGCTCCAGGAGCCAGTCGAGGTAAGTGCGGATGACGCCCGTCTCGGGCGAGGCGGGCGGCATGGCCTTCAGGCGGCCCAGCTCCTTGCGGGCCTTGGCCTGCACCTCGGCCGGCATGTCGGCCTGGGCGATCCTGTCCTCCATCTCTTGGATCTCGGCCGTATCATAGTCGATCTCGCCCAGCTCGGTCTGGATGGCCCGCATCTGCTCGCGGAGGTAATATTCGCGCTGCGAGCGGTCCACCTCCTGTTGCACGCGATCGTGGATGGTATATTCCAGCTCGAGCACGTCCAGCTCGTTGGCCAGAAACACGCTCAAGCGCTGCAATCGCTCGGGCGGGTCGAGGATCTCGAGCAGTTCCTGTCGCTCGACCATCTCCAGATCCAACAGCGAGCCGATGAGGTCGGCCAGCGAGCCAGGCTCGGGGATGTTCATGGCCGCCACGTAGGCGTCGTCGGGCAAGGTGCGCGACAGCTGGACCACCTTTTCAAACAGGGACAGCACGGCGCGCATCAGCGCCTCGGTGCCCAGCGTCACCTGCTCCGATTCGGGCAGGGGCTGGACCCTGGCCCGGATGTAGGGCTGGGTCTGGGTAAACTCCAGGATCTCGACCCGCCGCCGGCCCTGGCCCAGAATGTTGGTCGTGCCATCGGGCATGCGCAGGGTGCGGCCCACGATCAGCTCCACGCCAATGGGGTACAGATCCTCCAGCTCGGGCTCCTGGACCTCGGCGTCGCGCTGGGTGACCACCACGACCCGGTTATCGTGGCCCGTGGCAGCTTCGAGGGCCTTCATCGACCGATCCCGCCCCACGATGAGGGGCGTCATCATGTGCGGAAAGACGACCGTGTCCCGCAGCGGCAGGATCGGCAGATCATTATCCGAGCCGTCCTCGGCCTCGTCGAGAAAGCCTTCCATATCATACATACCGAAATCAAAATCGTAATTCAACGCCTAACAAGCCTCCATATGTAAACAGGACTGGGTCCTCGTGCAGATTCACAAGACGGCCAACCCTCAAAGCACAGGTTCTCGTGGATGAAAGACAAACGACCAGAGCTTGTGCCTAGTGTGCATGGCTGACGATCCATTCTAGCCCAGGTTGCCGCAAATTGCAAAATTCCGATCGGAAGGAAAACCGGCGAATCGGTGACGCCCCGCCCGCCCCTCAGGCAGGGTCGACCAGGGGCACGGGCAGCCCCTGGCGGGCGAACCAGGCCGCCCGCGCCTCGGCCGCCACAAAGACCGAGCCGGTGCACAGCACCAAGTCGGCCGCGCCGGCCCCCTCCAGGGCCATAGCCAGCGCCTGTGGCACGTCGCCGCTCACCTCCAGTCGAAAGCCCAGGCCAGCGGCCCGCTCCTGTAGCCAGGTCGGGGAAGCGGCGCGGGCGTGGCGGGATCGGGTGGCAATGGCCCGGTCGGCGCCGGTCAGGAAGGCGCGCAACAACTCGGGCGTTACGTGGTCGCCCGAGGCACCCAGGACAACTACCAGCCGCTCAAAATCGAGATAGGCCTGCAGCGCGGCCATCGACTTTTGCGCCGAATCGCCGTTGTGAGCGCTGTCGACCACCACCAGCGGCTGCCGGCCCAGGATCTCGAGACGGCCCGGCCAATAAACGGCGC
>Ga0316577_10001673_pt1 | contig 10617 bp, 8 predicted proteins | sample S5NA_FD_203073 | JGI IMG/M metagenome (GOLD analysis project Ga0316577, IMG submission 203073) | Rhizosphere microbial communities from salt marsh grasses in Alabama, United States - S5-7_050615r2r1 | ecosystem: Host-associated > Plants > Roots > Rhizosphere | place: USA: Alabama | collected... | reverse complement strand
GCCGGGGGGACACCGGGACGGGGCTCGGGCTCGGGGTCCGTTCCCCAGGACACCGGGGGCGTCGGGGTGGCCGGGCCCGGGGAAGGCGGACGTATCCCCCGCGCCCCCTCCTCGTCGGGCAGTGCATCGAGAAAGTCGGGTGGCTCGAACGGGGGAGGCGGCTCGGCGGGTGGCGAAGGGCTCGACACCGGGGCCTGGCCTTCGGCGGGCGTCGGGGTTGGGGGCTCGGCCGCCGTCTCGGGAGTGGTGTCGGACGCATCGGGGCTGGCCCCCGGCGAGTCCGACGGGAGCAGGTAGCGTGCCCCGGGTCGGTCGTGGAACCCGCGGGGAGGGTACTTGCCGAAATACATCACCCCGACACGGTGCTGGTCGGGCCGACGGCGGACACTGCGCACCAGGGTGTAGACGCGATAGCTGGCGTCGTGGAGGTCGTACTGCCGCAGGCGCTTGGGCAGGGCCAGGGTGAGGAAGAGGATCTGGCCGAGCTCCACATCGTGGGCAAGCGGGAAGCAGGCCCCCCCCAACGACACATCGTCGGTGGTGGCGAACTCCTCCCAGGTGGACCCTTCCGCGGTGTAGCCCTGCACCCGGGCCGGGATGGCCAGGCCGAGACGTGCGTTCTTTCGCCGCTCCCCGCTCAAGACGAGCGATTCTACCGCACCGCACCGCCTGGCGTAGAATGTAGCGTTTGTGCCGCAGGTCCTACGCCTGCCCTTGGTTCCATGAATAAGCTCATCCGCCGGGGTCTTCTGAGGCCCCTCGCACGCGTCGGTCGCACCGCGGAGGCGGTCGCCGAGCACGCCGGCCAGATGGCGTCTCTCTCATGGGGCGTGGCTGCCGCCACGCTGCGCGGGCGCGTGTCGATGCGCAGCATCATCGATCAGTTCTGGGAGATGGGCGTGCAGAGCCTCCCCCTGGTGCTGGTTACCGCGGTCATCTCCGGGGTGGTCACCACCCAGCAGGGCGGCTACCAGCTCACCTCCACGATCCCCCTCTACGTTCTGGGCAGCGTGGTCGCCTCGAGCGTCGTCCTGGAGCTCGGCCCGGTGATGACCTCCTTCGTCCTGATCGGCCGTGTGGGCGCGCGGATCACCGCCGAGATCGGCACCATGCAGGTATCGGAGCAGATCGACGCGCTGCACTCGCTGGGACGCGACCCGATTGCCGTCCTCGCTGCTCCCCGGGTCATCGCGGGCACGATCACGACGCCCCTCCTCGTGTCCATTGCCAACGTTGTGGGGATCTTCGCCGGGATGGTCGCGGCCCGACTCTCCCTGGGGCTCGGCTACCAGTCGTTTCTGTATGGTGCCCGCATGTACTGGCACAGCTGGGATCTGCTCTACTCGATCAACAAGGGCATCGTCTTCGGCTTCATCATCCCCCTGATCTCGGTACACATGGGCTTCCGCACTCGCGGCGGTGCCGAAGGGGTCGGACGGTCGACCACCGCCGCTGTCGTCTTCATGATCATCTCGCTCCTGGTCCTCGACGCCACCTTCCCGTCCCTGTTCCTGAACTAGCCCCTCCCATGATCGAGTACATCGACGTCCACAAGGCCTTCGACGTTCCGGTCCTCACCGGGGTGAATCTCACCGTGCAGACCGGAGAGACCCTGTCGATCGTCGGTCCTTCCGGAACCGGGAAGAGCGTGCTGCTGAAGACCACGAACGGCCTCCTGGTTCCCGACCAGGGCGATGTGCGGGTGGACGGGGAGTCGGCCTACTTCGACGGCGACGAGACGCTGCGCCGGATCCGGGGCAAGGTGGGGTATGTCTTCCAATACGCGGCGTTGTTCGACTCGATGACGGTGTGCGAGAACATCTGCGCCGGGCTTCCCCTGGGCGTGAACATCCGGGAGGGCTGGGTCCTGGAGAAGGTGGCGCAGGCCCTCGAGGACGTGAACCTCGATCCCCGGCAGGTCATGAACAAGCTGCCGGCGGAGCTCAGCGGCGGGATGAAGAAGAGGGTCGGCCTGGCCCGCACCATCGTGGGCCGGCCCGAGATCCTCCTCTACGACGAGCCGGTGACCGGGCTCGACCCCGTGAACACCGCTGCGGTGTCGCGCCTCATCCGCGATATTCGCGAGAAGACGGGGGTGACGTCGATCATCGTCACTCACGACATCGAGCAGGCCCTCGAGATCTCGGACCGGGTCGCCCTCCTCGAGCACGGGGTCCTGCGGTTCGTGGGGACTCCTGGGGAGTTCCAGGCGAGCCCCGACCCGGTGGTCCGTGCCTTCGCTGACCGCCGCTTGGCCGCCGAGGCCGCCGTCCGCATCATGGAAGAGGATGCGGCGGACCTGAAGAAGGACATGGAGGAGGAAACCCCGTGAGCACCGACAAGCCCCTGCCCACCCCGCCGCAGCTTCGCCGTCGCCGACGGGAGATCTGGGTCGGTCTCTTCGTGGTAGCGGGCCTGGCCGGGGTCCTGATCGTTCTCTCGACGATGACCGACGCCGCCCTCTTCCGGGGCCGCTACATCGTGAGCACGATCGTTCCCGACGCGGCGGGAATCCGAAAGGGCGACCCCGTACAGATGCGGGGGGTCAACATCGGCCGCATCCTGGGGTTCAAGATCAGCACCGACGAGGTCGAGGTCCGTCTCGAGATCGAAGGCGAGTACTCGGTCCCCCGGGATTCGGTGGTGGAGCTCAAGGCCAGCGGCCTCCTCGGCGGGCTCGTGGCCGACGTGATCCCGGGCTCTTCCTCGGAGACCGCGGTCTGGGGCGACGTCCTCGAGGGGCGGAGCGGCGTGGGCCTCTTCGACAAGATGGACTCGCTCGCCGGAGAGGCGGACGACGTGGCCGCCCGCCTGAAGGCACTGCTCTCCGACGAGATGGTGAGCAACCTGCACGGTACGGCGGGCGAGGCCCGCCAGCTGCTCGAGCAGCTCTCGGGTACGGTGAGGGAGCAGCGGGGCGAGCTCAAGGCGCTGACGAAGAGCCTTCGCCGCTCGGCGGAGGGGCTCGAGAAGGTCACGACCGGCCCCGAGATCGAGAACACGGTGAAGCGGGTGGAGGAGGTCGCCTCCCGGATGGACGAGGTTCTCTCCGGCCTCGATCGCTCGTCGCAGTCGCTCGAGTCCATCCTCGGCCGCGTCGACCGCGGGGAGGGGACCCTCGGCAAGCTGAGCACCGACGAGGCGCTCTACGACAACGTCTCGAGCGCCGCCGCCAACTTCGACAAGGCCGCGGTCGAGATCCGCGCGCTTCTCGAGGACGTCCGCACGAAGCCGAAGAAGTACATCAAGCTCAGTCTCTTCTAATTCCGAGTTCGCTGAGCTGGCCGTCGAACTCGGAATGGTCTAGTCGTCGGACTCGGAATCTTCTGGCGGCGAGAGAACCCAGATGTTGGCTTCGAGAGACTTGGCCTGGGCGAGCACGGTGCGGCCGTCGCGGGACAGGCCCATCTGCTCCCGGTCGACCGTGCCGCTGCTCTCGATGCGTCCGACGTCGCGGGCGGTGCCCGTCGTGTGGTCCACCAGGGTGAGGCGCCCGTCGTCTCCGATCACGACGAGATTCCGCGAGTCCGGGAGCCATCGTGCCACGAACCCGGGATGCTCGATCGGCTGGTACTCCTCGGCGTCGAAGGACCAGAGCAGGAGGTCCGGGCGGACGGCGCCCGCACGCAGCGACGCGTTTCCGACCAGCCAGCGGCCGTCGTGCGACCAGTCGCGCACCTCGTACCACTGGTCCGCCGACAGGTCGGGCAGGCACTCCGCCGTCGACACCGGAGCGTCACCGACGGTGACGAGACAGGTGCCCCTCCCGGTGGGGAAGGCAATCCGCTTCCCATCCGGCGACCAGTACGGGAACCACGCCCCATCGGCGACGTCCGTCAGCTGCCGCAGACCGCTGCCGTCCGGCCGGATGCTCCAGACCTGATACGTCCCCGAGCGGTTGGAATAGAAGGCGATCTCGGAGCCGTCGGGCGACCACTGGGGGCCGCGATCCCGGAAGGGGTCGTCGGTGAGCTGCCGGAACTCGCCCCCGTCGCTCTGCAGAACGTAGAGGTCTTCGCGGCTTCCCGCGGTCGTCAGCGCGATCGAGGCCCCGTCGGGCGACGGGTGGGTGTACCGGATCGGCAGGGCCCCGGCGAGGACTGTCCGTGCCTCGCCGGCGGGCCGGAGCCGCTCCGGGTCGAGCGGGAACGAGTGGAGGTAGTGCAGGGCCGAGCGTGAGACGTACGCGAGGTTCCCCCCTTCTCTCGCCACCGAGAGCCAGGCCACGTCCTCCGCCGGCGTTCCCACCATCACCGGCTCGCTGTCCGCGCCGCCTGTCTCCGGATCGATCGCCACCCGCCACACGTTCATGGTGCCGGCCCGGTCGCTCACGAAGTAGATGTGACGCCCGTCGGGCGACCAGACTGGATTCCAGTCGACGGGCACATCGGTCGTGACCGCGGCCGACTCGCCCGTGCCCTCCGCGTCGATGGTGGCGAGGTCGCGCTGGCCGGAGTTGCCGTCCACCCGCCAGAAGGCGATCCAGCGACCGTCGGGTGACCACGCCGGCTGGACGGAGTCGCCGGCGTAGATCCGGCGGGTCTCCCCGGAGGTGAGGTCGACCGTCCATAGCTCGGCGGCGGTGGCCTGGCGGCTCAGGGGGTCGGCGACTCTCTCCGTAGAGACCACCACCCGGCGGCCGTCGGGGGACCAGCTGGGGTTGTAGCCCAGGTCGCCGATGCGCCGAACCGACTCCCCGGTGGCTCCCATCACGAAGATCCCGCCGCCGCCCCTCTCGGAGCGGAACACGATCTGGCTCCCGTCCGGCGAGAAAGCGGGCTCGGTGTCTGCGGCCGGGGAGTCCTTCGTCAGGTTGATGGCGTTGCGCCCGTCGACGCGCTGGAGGTAGATGTCGGCGTTGCCGGAGGCCTCGCTCACGTAAGCGACCTGACGGCCGTCCGGCGACAGCGCGGGGTGATTCTCGACGCCCTTCTGGAAAGTCAGCTGCTGCGCGCTCCAGCTCGCCGCGCCGGTCGTCTCCGTGCGGCCCCACCCCAGCGCGTAGCCAAGCACCGCCCCGGCGACGGCCGCCGCCGCGGCCGCGAGGGCCATCCGGCTCGTCCCCGGTCGGCGCGGCGTCTTCCCGGCTTCCACCGACGGTGTCGCGTCCCGCCCGCCCGCGCGCTGGATCCAGGTCAGCTCCTCCGCGACGTCGTGGGCCGACTGCCAGCGGTCCTCGCGGTCCTTCTCCAGGCACCGGGCGATCACGTGCTCGAGCGAGGACGGGGTGAGGGGTTGCCGCTCCCCGACCGGCACCGGCACGTCCCGCATGATGCTGCTGATGAGGCTGGCCTGGCTCTTCCCGGCAAAGGGAGGGCTCCCTGTGGCCATCTCGTAGAGCAGGCAGCCGAGGGCCCAGATGTCGGCTCGTGCGTCCGCCTCCTCTCCCTCGAGCTGCTCGGGGGCCATGTACTGGAAGGTGCCGAGCACGGCTCCCGCCTCGGTGAGGGGCGGCTTGGCCTCGGTCGGGGCGCTCGTATCCTGGGGAGCCACCCCCGGAGCGGCCTCGGTCGGCGCGCTCGACTCCGTCCGCTCCGGCTCGGCCAGCCCGCTCTTGGCGAGGCCAAAATCCAGCAGCTTGGCCCCGGATTTCGTGAGCATGACGTTGCCGGGCTTGAGGTCGCGGTGAGCGATGCCGGCCCGATGGGCCCGGTCGAGGGCGCCCGCCACCTCGGCTCCGATCTTCAGGAGCTGGTCGAGGCGCAGCGCTCCCCGGGACAGCCGCTCGGCGAGGCTCTCGCCCTCGAGGTGCTCCATGACGAGGAAGGAGACGCCGTCCTCCTCGCCCACGTCGTAGAGCGCACAGATGTGGGGATGGCTGAGGGCGGCGACCGCCTTGGCCTCCCGCTCGAAGCGCTCGCGGCGCTGCGGGTGCTCGGCCAGGTGGGCCGGGAGCACCTTGATCGCGACGGAGCGACCCAGGCGTGTGTCCTGGGCGCGGTACACCTCGCCCATGCCTCCCGCGCCGAGTGGGGACTCGATCTCATAGGGCCCGAGGCGCTGGCCGGACTTCAGGCTCATCTTCGTCGCCTCCCCGGCCCCGCAGGCGAGGAAAAACCCCTGCTCCGCGGGGGCCGCCGGACGTCTGACCTGGAACGATGCCGCAGCATACACCACCTACGCCCCCACGGGTCGTCGTCCCGCCGGGAATGGCGAGTGGCCTCCCGGCGTTGCACCATGGTAGGGGGATGTGCGGGTCTCCGCCCCGGGAGAGTCCATGAGAAAGACCTTGATCTACGCCACCGCCGTCGCGATCACCGCCCTGGTGTGGCTCTTGGCGTTCCGTCCGGGCCCGGGAGATCCCGAGCGACTGCTGTCCGCAGGAATTGTCCAGGCCGCGGCTCCCGGTGAGGAAGTGTCGGCGGGCGAAGGCCAGGGGACCGTGCGCCTGTTCTCGGTCGAGGAGGGGGGGTTCGTCGTGTCCGACAAGGTGGTCAAGAGCCAGCAGGATTGGAAGGAGACCCTTTCACCCCAGCAGTACAGGGTGCTGCGGGAGAAGGGGACTGAGAGGGCCTTCACCGGGCGCTACTGGGACAACCACGAGAAGGGCGTCTACAAGTGCGCCGCCTGTGGCGCCGACCTCTTCACCTCGGAGACGAAGTTCGAGTCCGGCACCGGCTGGCCCAGCTTCTATGCCCCTGTGGCCAGGGAGAACGTCGAAACGAAGGACGACAGCACCCTCGGCATGCGTCGGATCGAGGTTCTCTGCCGGCGCTGCGGCGGGCACCTCGGACACGTCTTCGACGACGGGCCCAGACCGACCGGCCTGCGCTACTGCATCAACTCCGCGAGCCTCGACTTCGAGAAGCAAGACGACTAGGGACGCTGGCCACCAGGCCGGGATTCGCCCGCGTGTCCTCTCCCTGGGGACACGCGGGTGTCCGTGGCCTATCTCAAGCCTTTCCCTCCCCCTACGTGGGGAGGGATAGGGTGGGGGGTCGATGAACGATTAGGGGCGTCGAGCGTGGTCTGAATGACTCCAATCCAGCGTTCAGGCCACAACTAGCCGATCGCGGTGTCGAGGACCATCATCAGCACGAAGCCCAGTAGCGCGCCGATAGTAGGGGCGTCCGTGTCTCCCGCGCGCTGGGCCTCCGGGATCAGCTCCTCCACGACCACGAAGATCATGGCCCCGGCGGCGAAGGCGAGGGCGTAGGGCAGGATCCCGCGGACCTGAAGGACAACCACCGCCCCGAGAACGGCGGCGATCGGCTCGACGATTCCAGACACCTGGCCGTACCAGAAGCTTCGGACGGCCGAGACCCCCTCCCGCCGGAGCGGAAACGACACCGCCGCTCCCTCGGGCACGTTCTGAAGGCCCATGCCGAGAGCGAGGGCCACGGCCGCTCCGATCGTTGCTTCGGGGAAGCCGCTGGCCGCGGCCGCGAAGGCGACGCCGACCGCCAGCCCTTCGGGGACGTTGTGAAGCGTGATGGCGAGCACGAGCAGGGTCTGGCGCCGCCACGTCGTGTGAATGCCCTCCGCCTGGGCGGTCGCCAGGCGAGGGTGAACGTGGGGCAGGATCCTGTCCACGGCGAAGAGACCCAGCCCGCCGACGAGAAAGCCGAAGGACACCGGGACAAAGGCCGGCAGCGGTCCCTCTTCCGCCAGCTCCAGCGCGGGGGCGAGGAGCGACCAGAAGCTCGCCGCGATCATGATCCCGGCCGCGGCCCCGAGGGAGGTGTCGAGGGAGCGGCGGCTCGGCTCGCGCTTGAGGAAGACGGTGGCGGCCCCGAGGGCGGTCATGACCCACGTGAAGCAGCCGGCGGCCAGGGCCTGTTGCGCCGGTGGCAAGGTGTCCAGTGCGGTGATGAGGTCAGTCATGTGTCACTCCCGCCTCGCCGTGTTCGCTCCGGGGCGAGACCCGAGGGCCGATGCGCCCGTTTCCGGCGCCGAGTGGTGCGATCATAGCCGACGGTGATCGTCGTGCGACGACCTGCGAGAAGAAGACGCCGGCCGCCCGGGCGGACGGGAGTCGAAGGACGCGCCGCCTGCGCCCTGGCCACGCTGATCCTGGTGGCATGCCACGGCTCCAGCTCGGGGGCTCCGGGTGCTGACGGTCGGGCCATTCCGGAGGGCGCCTTGGTCTACGGACAGGGACCGGAGGACGCTCGGGACCTCTACATCGTCCCGGTCGAGGGCGGACCGTCGATCCAGCTGACGAGCCATCCTGCCGACGATGGGTTGCCGCGGTGGACCCGGGACGGCCGTTCGGTCCTGTTCACGTCCCGGCGCTCGGGAAGCTGGCAGGTCTGGAAGGTCCCGGCCGACGGCGGGGAGCCCGAGCGCGTGCTCGTCAACGACCATCGGGAGTGGCAGGTCGACGAATCCCCGGACGGCCGCTTCCTCGCCTTCCTCTCGAACCGGGAGGGCGCCGAGTCCCTCTGGCTCCTCGACCAGAAGACGAGCGAGCTGCGGCCCCTCGTGCGCCACGGTGAACGGACTGTCATGGGCAACCCGCACTGGAGCCCGGACGGGACGCGCATCGTCTTTTCCTCCAACTGGAAGAGGGGACACCAGATCTACGTCGTCGACGTGGCCAGCGGCGAGACCCGTCAGATCTCGGAGGTCGGTGGCTGTGAGCCGCGGTTCAGCCCGGACGGGACGAAGGTCGTCTACGTGCACCGCCGCCCCCGGGAGGACAAGAGCGTGAGCGCGATCGTCGAGCACGATCTCGCGACGGGAGAGGAGGCGGTTCTCGTGGACTGGCCGGCCCTGAACTACGACCCGGTCTACTCGCCCGACGGCTCGGAGATCGCCTTCGCCTCCACAATGACCGGCAGCTGGGAGATCTACCGGTACCACCTCGCCGACGGCGAGGCGCGCCAGGTGACCTTCTCGAAGGCCGACGCTCGGTATCCGGACTACCGGCCCGTTGCTCGGCCCTGATTCGTCGTAGACTCGCCGTCCCCGGGAAGGAGGGTACTGTGGCCCGGACGCTGGCTCTCTTCGGATTCGCACTCCTTGGCTGGGGCCTGTGCGGTGCGACCATCGCCGTGGCCCGGAGCCTGGTGCCCATGGAGACCGCGCTCATCGTGCACGCGGCCGCGGCCCCGGTCATCGCGGGGGTCCTCGCGTACGTCTATGCTCGGTACCTCGCGGTGACGACGCCGCTGCGGGTGGCTGCCGTCTTCATCGGCGTCGTGGTCGTGATGGACGCCGCGCTCGTCGCGCCGTTCATCGAGCGCAGCTGGGCCATGTTCCAGAGCCCGATCGGCACGTGGATCCCGTTCACCCTGATCTTCCTCTCGGCCTGGGGCGCCGCGGTCTGGGTGATGGGGGCGGGTCCGGCGTGGCGTTGGCACGCCACGCGGCAGGAAAGCAAGCGGGACCTGCCGGGTGACGGACAGATCCCCGAGGCCCGGAACCCGGCCACGCACGGCATCACGATCGAGGCCTCACGCGAAGCCGTCTGGCCGTGGCTCGTCCAGATGGGCTGCGAGCGGGCGGGCTGGTACAGCTGGGACCGGCTGGACAACGGAGGGCGGCCCAGCGCTGAGCGACTCGTTCCCGAGCTCCAGGCGACGAAGGTGGGCGACGTTCTGCCCGCGCGACCCGGCCACCCGGAAGGGTTCGAGGTACTCGAGCTCGAGGCCCCGGAAACCTTTGTCCTCGGGACCTACTTCAACTACACGAAGCTGGCCCAGCTCGAGTGGTCCGAGGCGAGGCCGTCGCGCTTCCTGCGGGCCACCTGGGTGTTCGTCCTCGAAGAGCTCGGCCCGGACCGGACCCGGCTCCTCGTGCGCACCCGCGGCCTGGTCCGGCCGATCTGGCTGGACCTCCTGATGAAGGCGTTCTTCGGCCCCGCCCACCTCATCATGCAGCGCAAGCAGCTGCTGAATCTCAAGGCCCGCGCCGAGAGAATCTGACCTCAGAGGTCCTGAGCCGGCGTCAGCGACTCCGTAAGAGCCGCGGCGTCCTTCGTCTAGTGGCCCCCGCAGCCGGTGCCGCAGCCGCCCTGGGCGTGCGGCCCGGCGGGCTGGGGGGCGCCGTCGGCCGCCCTCGCGTGACCCTGGCCGTTCCCGTTGCCGCCCACCGGCCGGGCCTGCTCGTGGCCGTCTCCGTTCCCGTTTCCTCCCTCGACAGAAACGACCGGCAGCTTGCGCTTGAGGGCGTGGGGCATCTCCACGGGCCGGTCGCCGGCGTAGATCTGGTGCCGGCCCTTCTCGGCGAACCAGTCCTTCGTCGTGGCCACCTGGCGCATCTCCTCGATGATGTTCCGCCACCCCACGCCGGTGTTGTAGGCGCAGAAGGAGATCTCGCCCTCCTGGGTGCCGTACGGGATCACGCACATCTCCGTGCGGCGGAAGTCGTAGTTCCACAGGTCCTGGAACCACATACTCAGGATCGTGGTCAGGCGCCACTCGCCCTTCTTCTCCTCGCCGTCGCCGGTCACCGTCCCGCCCATCTTCCCGTTGAACAGCTCCAGCATCCGGAGCGGGGTCATCCCCTTCGGGGCCTTCTTCTGGTCGAAGTTGCGGAGGAAGGAGAGGCCGATCTGGGCGATGGTGGCGGTCTTGCCGCGAGCCGAGTCGACGACCACGTCGAGGTCCCTGAAGAACTGGTCGAGGTTGAAGAACGACATCAGCGTCGCCCACTCGCCGGTGCCGGCGTTGG
>Ga0316577_10001671_pt1 | contig 10618 bp, 6 predicted proteins | sample S5NA_FD_203073 | JGI IMG/M metagenome (GOLD analysis project Ga0316577, IMG submission 203073) | Rhizosphere microbial communities from salt marsh grasses in Alabama, United States - S5-7_050615r2r1 | ecosystem: Host-associated > Plants > Roots > Rhizosphere | place: USA: Alabama | collected... | reverse complement strand
CCGGACGATGTCTTTCACGTAGGCCTTCAGCTCTTCCGGTGTCCGGAGGGGTGGGCTGTCGCCCGGCCCGGCGGACACGTCCAGGATCGCATCCAGGAGGCTCCCATCCCCTCGATTCACCGACAGTCGGCTGGCCTCCGAATCTCCGGAGGGCATCCTGGGCACCGAGTCCCCCTGTGTCGCTGCCTCCCTCGCCTCTCGAAAGGGTTCGAAGACGGACAGCCTCCGGAACAAGGCTGCCGGGTGGAAGTCCTCCAGGGTGGAGAACTCCGCCTCCTCCTCGACGCCGGCTTCGTCACCCAGGGTCACTCTGATCCGAGGCCGAAGCCCCGCCAGCTTCAAGACAGTGTCCGGGGTGGCCCTCAGAGGAGACCAGTCCACCCCTCCAACTTCGGGAGAGGCCGAGCCTGTCCCGAGGAAGTCACCGAGAACCAGAATGCAGAAAGTGTCGTCCGTGGCCCGAACCATCTGCATGGGTCCCGCTCCGTTGATGGGTTCTGGAGGAGATGCCTGAAGGGAATGTAAGGGACCCCCCGGGGATCGCCACGTTCCGTTTCCATCGCTGGACACCCTCGTTCCCGCCCGTACCCGGTGGGGAAGGGGGTTTGACCCCTGATGGGGGATGGTTTTCCAGGGGGCCTCCCCATTGCAGATTGTTGCCGGCTCCCCGTCGGCTCTGGACAGACTCGCCCTTCCTGCTCAGTGTGGAGACGGATGCGGTGACTCCCCGGACGGCCTGGAGGTTGTTTCATGAGACAGATGCAGGGCGTGCTCTGGACCAAGGGGCTTCTCCTGAGCCCGCAACACCTTCAACTCAATGACCGGTACATCGAAGACCAGATCGCCTTCCGGGTAGGGGCGATGGCCAGGTTCCCGTGGGGGTTCAGCGCTCTCACGGTGGACCCCGAGGCGTTGGAGGGGGGAGTCCTCTCGGTCCCGCAGGCCACCGGTATCATGGAAGATGGCCTCCTCTTCGACTTTCCCGAGGCAGATCCTGCTCCGGATTCGAAGACTCTGGATGATTACTGGAAGCCGGACCAGCGCTCCATGGTTGCCTACCTGGCCATTCCGGAGTACAGACCCGGTGACCGGAACGTCAGCTCCGACGCCGCCGGCGCCCGGTCCCGGTACTCGGCGGAGGTCTCCTACCTCCGGGACGAGAACACCGGTGTGGCGGAGCGCCCGGTGGAGGTGGCCAGGAAGAACCTCAGAATCCTGGTGGAGGGAGAATCCCTGGAGGGGATGAACACGCTTCCAGCGGCCCGGATTCTCCGTGATGCCAATGGTGGCGTGGCCCTGGATCCCTCATTCATCCCACCCCTCCTGGACTTTTCCGCGAACGAACACCTGGTGGGGTTGGTGAAGCGCATCGACTCCATTCTGATGGGCAAGAGCACCGGGCTGGGGAGGTTGCGGCGGGAGAGGTCGGCGGGATTGGCCGGATTCGGCGCCGCCGACATTCCCAACTTCTGGTTACTGCACACCGTCAACTCCCACCTGCCCGAGATCCGTCACCTCCTGGCCTCACGGCCCCATCATCCGCTGGACCTCTTCGAGGTTCTCCTGTCCCTGGCGGGAGCGTTGACCACCTTCTCCTCCGACATCCATCCAGGGGAGCTTCCAGCCTATCGGCACGACGATCTATCGGGGTGTTTCGCCTCCCTGGACGAAACCCTGAGGGACCTTCTGGACACGGTCATCGCGAGCCACGCAGTGAGCATTCGCCTTGAGCTCCTGGAGCCGTCCGTCTTCGGTGCCTCCATAGACGAGGATCGCCATCTCAGAGCGGTGCAGGCTTACCTGGCGGTGCGATCGGAGATGGCCGATGCGGAGCTGATCCAGAAGGCGCCGAGCTCCATCAAGGTCGCTTCCAGGGACGAGATCCAGCGGCTCTTCAACCAGTCCGTCAGCGGAGTGGATCTGAGCCACGTATCGGAGCCCCCCCGGGCGCTGCCCGTGAAGCTGGACTTCCGGTATTTCAGGCTTGATCTCTCGGATCCCCTCTGGCAGGCCGTGCTCCGGTCTCGCAGCGTGGCGGTATGGGTGGCCTCCCAGATCCCGGACCCCGAGATGGAGCTCGTCCTCATCCTCCCTCCGGACGAGAAATGAATCGGGCTATCGCTGCGTCAGCTCGTGAGGGCGAAGACGGTCACGACGGCAGCGATAATCAGGAGGATCACAACCAGTCCGAGGATGGGAAGAAGCCTTGATCCGCGTGATGGGGCGAAGTCCGGAGCGGCGGCGGGAGGAGGTGGCTCCCTCTTCGCCGACGGCTTCGTGAGACCGGGAGGCACCGCGTCCGTGGAGAGTCCCTCCCGCACCATCGTGTAGTGCCCCGGTCCGTCGGGAAGGGGTGGCCCACTGGGCGGCAAAGGGCCGGAGGTGAGAGAGCCGACTCCTGGCCCACCGGAGCTCGGCGGTGTCGGGCCCGGAACTCCCTCTCCGCCCAAGCGTTGGAGGTAGTCGTCCGAAGGGATGTGACGTCCCGAGGCTCCCGGCGTGTCTTTCCAGCGCTGCCATTCCGGCGAGCCATGCTCCTGGCCGGCTGACGGTCTGGATGGTTCCGGAGGGCGCTGGGCCGGAGTCGGAGGACCCCAGCTCTGGGGTTTATCCCCGGAGGGAGGCCCTGCAGTACCGGCCCGTCCGAAGATCTGGGTGTAGGCTCCCGGTGCGTCGCTCTTCTTCCCCCCGGTTTCCGGCTGGTCTTCGGCGCCGGGAGGCTGCTGGCGCGGCGGCGGCGGCGGCACGGCTTCCGCAACCGGGGGGGGCGGTGGTGCGCCCGGGGACACGCTGGCGGGAGGCGGTGGGGGGGCTGGGCTCTGAGGCGAGCCCGGTCTTGGGAAAACGGGCCTTGATGGGGGGGCCGCCTCCACCTCCGGCGGGGGCCGGACCGGGACTTCCTCGGTCTGTGAATCACCTGCCGGGCGTGGACTCCCCTGGGGCGGCGGGGGGCCGGGGGCCTGTGGGTGAACGGGCCGTTCCGGGAGTGGCACCGCAGCGGCTGCCTGTTCCTGGGGGGGCTTCTCCGGGCGCACGGGAGGCGATTCCAGGGTGGCCCCCGATCGCCTGGGCTCGGGTGGCGGTGGGGGAGGGGCCGTGGGAGAGAACCCGGAATCTGCCTGTGTTCCGCTCCCGAAGAGCATCGTGTAGGCTCCCGGCGCCTTCTTCTCCTCCGATGTCTCCGATGCCCCCTCTGCTGTCCTGCCCTCGGTTGGTGGAGGTGTGGAGGGGGGTGGTGCTGCAGGAGACCCTGGCCCCTTTGCCGGGTCCGGCTCCTCGGGCTCTCCTCCCCCGCCGGCCTTCCCGAACATCATGGTGTAGGCACCCGGGGCTTTCTCCGCTTCGGGCTCGGAGGGGGGCGAGGAGGGAGCTTCCTCCCTCATCAGTCCTCCTTCCCCTTCCGGCTCCCCTTGCGCAATGGGCTCCGGCGGAGAGGGAGGAGTCGGAGCCAGGGTGTCCGCGAGTCGGGGGGCGTCGGCGTCTTGCGGGGTGGATGGGGGGCGAGGCTCCTCGGTCCCGGTGGCCAGGTCGGAGACCTTGAAGAACTGGGTGTAGACCCCCGGCTCTTCAGACTCGGTCTCCAGCGGGGGGGCGGAGTGCGGCACCGAGCTCATCCAGTCCTGAAGCGTGGAGAACTCCTTCAGAACCTTCGTCACCACCACCGGCATCCCGTCGACGTCCGTGACCTCACGGATCTCCCCCTCCGCCGCGGTCCGAATGGCCTCCACTTCTCTCAGAAGAGCTGAAGCGCTCTCTGTCTCGCTTCCCAGGAGATAATGGACCAGGACGGGCAAACCGGACTCATCGATGGCCCGGTGAGTGACAACCGGGGGCCTGGTGAGCCGTTCCCCCAACTGATACTGAGCGCGGAATTCTTCGCTGGTCATGGCGGATCGTACCTGTCGTCCTGCCGCGGGGTTGAGGCGCACCCACCGAGCCTCGGGAGCACCCCTTCGAGTGGATACTGAAAATACTAGAGATGGGCACCGTCCGGGGCAAACTTGATGCATTGTCCCCCAGGGGTACCTACTATTCCATGAGGGACAAGTTCCTGAACCCTTGCCTGGTCAAGCGTTGATCCGGAAGATTCAGGGAAAGCCGGTCCCCTGGGGACGTCCGGCTTCGAGCTCCCCAGACCACCCTCAATCCAAGGCCCGAGATGGGAGTGAGACCCTACTCCAAGATCGTGTGGAGCGAGGGCATGCACCTCGCCCAACACCATTTTCAGGCGCAGTCCCGATACCTCGAGGCTTCCGCTACCTCCGCCCTCTCCCGTCTCTGCTTCAAGCCGTACGGGTTCCTCCGGCTGGCTCTGGACGAAGAGGCGATTCGGGAGGGAAGCGTGTCCATCCTGGAGGCCCGGGGCGTCATGCCCGACGGATTGGCTTTCGAGTTTCCCCAGGGCGACCCCCTTCCAGCCCCCCTGGATGCGGGAGAGATGGGTGGGGGCGGTGGGGAACCAGCCACCGTGTACCTCGGTGTTCCTGCCTTCCGGCCAGGGCGTGCGAACTGTGACCCGGTGGATGGGTCGACGGATGAGGTCGGGTCCGACCACCGCTATCGGGCAGAGCCCGCGAAGGTCCAGGACGAGAACACGGGATCCGACAAACGAGACCTGCTCCTTGCCTCCAAGAACTTCAGGCTGGCCTTCGCCCCGGCCATCACCGAAGACATGGTCGCCCTCCCCATGGCTCGGGTTCAACGGGGCCCCTCCGGGCAATTCGAGTTCATCCAAGATTTCATCCCGCCCAGCCTTCACATTGGCGCCACTCCGCGACTGGCCGCCATTCTCCGGGGATTGGTGGAGATGCTCCGGTCCAAGGGTGAGGTCATGGCCCAGAGGCGTGCCATGGTGGGAGACGACCTGGCTGACCTCTCTTCGGAAGAGGTCCTGAGTTACTGGATGTCCCACTCCATTCACTCCGGGCTGGCCTCCCTGAACCATCTCAAGACCCTTCCCCGCTGCCACCCTGAGGACCTGTTCAGGGAAATGGCTCGGTTGGCCGGGGCGCTCTCCACCTTCTCCACCCAGTTCGAGCCCGGGGACCTCCCTGCCTACGACCATGACGATCTGACGGAGTGCTTCTCCCTCATGAACTCCCGGGTGAGGCAGTTGCTGCAGATCATGGTGCCGGAGAGCTTCGTCCTGGTTCGCCTGGATCGAGAGGGACCGAATGTGCTGTCGGCGCATTTGGAGGACGTCCGGGTCTTCCGGAAGGCGGAATGGGTCCTACAGGTTTCGTCCGAAGCCGGAGGATCCGACGTCCTCCGCAACGTGCCGGCTCTCGTGAAGGTCTGTTCCGCAGAGGATATTCTCCGGTTGGTTGACGACGCCAATCCGGGCTTGCCGCTGGAACACGTTGCTCAGCCTCCGTCGTCGATTCCCAGGAGGCTGGGGAGCCAGTACTTCCGCGTCCTCCAGACCGGGCCCTGTTGGCAGCTGATCCAGAACCGTTCCTCCATCGGCGTGTATGTTCCCGACGTTCTGTCGGACGTCAGGATGGATCTCGTAGTGGTGCAGGCTTGAACGCGTCAGGGAGACCATGAACCCCAGCTCTACGCAGCATCCCCCGGTCGGGGGCAGCAGGGCCTACCTCCCGGAGCACCAGGGCAGGCTCAGTCTCGGTTTTCAGGAGCCCTTAACGGTGGCTGCAAGAGTGCGACGGGGGCAGTTTCATGCTCCGGATTCCCGGGAGTTCCGGGCCCATATTCTGCACCTCCTGGCCCAGGCCGACGGCGCCACCCGGGAATCAGGGTATCCGCCGGAGTTCGCGAAGCTGGCGACGTATGCCGTGGTGGCCCTTCTGGATGAGTCCATACTCACCTCCCCGGGACCCCTCCGGGGCGATTGGGTCGGGTATCCTCTCCAACAGGAGCTGTTCGGGGAGAATGTCGCCGGAGAGAACTTCTATCTCCAGCTCAGGGATTTGCTCGGACGGCCCGATTCTCGTGATCTGGCGGACATCCTCGAGCTATTCCTCCTCTGCCTGCTCCTGGGGTTCAAAGGACGCTATGCGGCATCTGACGGTGCGGAGATCCAGGGCCTGATCACCGCCACCACACAAAAGGTCAACCGGATTCGAGGGGGAGCGGGGGCCGTGACACCACAGGCCGGCCTTCCCGGGGGAGAGGTCCCCCCGGAACGAAAGGACCCCTGGGTTCCCCGCCTGATCCGGGCCACCTTCGTGGCTCTGGGGGTGGCTCTCGTCCTTTTCGTCGGCTTCCGACTCCTCCTGGCTTCCGGGAACTCAGGGGTGAGGGAGCTGGTCGAAACCATGATCCGTTAGCCGGTTGGATCTCAAGCAATGAGAATAACTCCAAGAGCTCTGAAGTTCGGCGGTTCGGGCATCGCCGTCGTGGGAATCATCGGCTGGTACGTGGGCCATCTCCTCCACCTGACCGGGTGGAAGCTCTGGGTATTACGGCTGGCTCTCTGGGTCCTGGGTGCCGTGGCGGTCTTCCTTCTCTACAGGCTCTTTCCAAAAAGGAGAAAGGGGGCTCCGGGGGCCTCGGAAGATGCCGAGATCGCCGGATACCTTTCGACGGCCTCCCGGAGACTCGTCGCTTCCGGTGTCACCGGAAAGGGGGGAATCAAGACTCTCCCGGTGGTCCTCTTCCTGGGCCCGGGCAGGAGCGCCAAGACGAGCGTGGTGCAACAGTCCGGCCTGCAGGTCGATTTCCTGGCAGGGGACGGGGATGGTGGAGAACCGCCCCCGCCAACGCCGAACCTGAACCTGTGGCTGAGTCGGAACACGGTCTTCCTGGAGGCGGGAGAAGGCCCGTCGAGATCCCCCGGAGGATGGGGTAAGATCCTGCAGGCCGTTCGGACCGGGTCCTGGAAGGGGATCTTCAAGGAACAGCCATCCAGGGTCGCCGTCGTCTGCGTCGGAAGTGAATGGCTGACAGGAAAGGACCGGGGGGGGCTGGTGGCTCTGGCCAAACAGCTCAGGGAGAGGCTGGAAGAGGCCGCAGCCACTCTGGACAGACGCCTTCCCGTGTATGTCGTGTTCACCAAGGCCGACGAGCTCCCCCATTTCACGGAGTTCGTTCGGAACCTCACGGAGAACGAGGCGTTGGAACCTCTGGGGGTCACCCTCCCTCTACTGGAGGGCGAGGATCCCGGCCTCTACAACCGATGGCAGGCAAGGCGCCTGGACGAGGCCCTGGAGAGCGTCTTTCTCTCCCTCGCCCGCCGCCGGGTGGAGGTCATGGCGAGGGAGGGGAATGCACAGGAAAGGACTGCCGTCTACGAGTTCCCTCGTGAGTTCCGGAAGCTCACGGAGCTGGCCCGGGAGTTCCTTCTGGAGCTCACCAGACCCAGCCAGCTTCGGATCAGTCCCTTTCTGAGGGGCTTCTACTTCACGGGGATTAGACCCGTGTCCCAGGATGCCCGGCCCCAGCCCGCCGTGGTTCCCCCGGTGCCCCAGGTTCAGAAGGGCGCCACCATGGTCTTCGACCCCTCCCAGATCCCGGGAGGCCCCCCTCCTCCACCCCGCTCGACGGGCCGAGTGGCCCAGTGGACCTTCCTCGGGAGGCTCCTGCCCGATGTCATTCTCCGGGACACCGTAGCGGTGGAGGCATCCATGGGAGGCCCCCGGATGGCCTTCCGGAAGAGGCTACTCCTCTCAACCGGCCTCGGGCTGGCATCGCTGCTGGCACTGTGCTTCTTCATCTCCTTCGTGGGGAATCGAAGACTCCAGCGCGAGACCCGGGAGGCTGTGGAGGCGGTGGAGGACATACGGGCGGGTGGCCTTTCCATTCCCTCGCTGGAGGACCTGGAGCGGTTGGACATCCTCCGGGCGCAGGTGGCGAAGCTGGCCCACTACGGACGGGAGGACCGACCCCTCCGGCTCCGGTGGGGGCTGTATTCCGGGTCCTCCATGTTCCCCCAGGTGCGGCGGCTCTATTTCCAGCGATTCCGTGCACTCCTCTTCGAATCCACGAGGGCCGCCCTGACCACTTCTCTGGGAGATCTTTCGCCGGAGACGACCCAGGAGGAATACGAGACGAAGTACCGGGCCCTCAAGGCATACCTCATCACTACCTCCTTTCCGGATTCCAGCTCCGCCTCGTTCATGGGCCCGGTACTCCTGGAGGAATGGCAGGGTGACCGGGCGTTGGACGAGGAGCGTCTCGCGCTGGCCCGGGCCCAATTCGACCTCTATGCCCAGGAGCTTCCCCACGGGAATCCATACGGAGACGCCGCCGACAACCTCACCGTGGAGCGGGCCAGGGCATTCCTCCGTGCCAATGCCAATGAGCAGTCGTTCTACGCGGCGATGCTCTCCCAGGCCAACAGCCAGTTCCCATCCATACAGTTCAACCGGGACTTCCCGGGATCCGCCCGGTACGTCGTCGATACCAGGGAAGTCCCCGGCGCGTTCACCCAGGGTGGATGGCAGTTCGTCCTGCAGGGGCTGGCCAGCGCCACGGATTTCTTCCAGCGGGAGTCCTACGTGGTGGGAGGGGATTATTTCTCGGGGATCGACCCGGAGGCCATGGCCACGACCCTCAGGGGTCGCTATCAGCAAGAGTACATCCAGACCTGGATCGACTTCCTGTCGTCGGCCAGTGTGGCGAACCCGGGTCTGAACGGGGCCGAGGGCGCCCTGTCCGAGCTGGCGGGGCCGAGATCGCCCCTCTTCCAGCTCTTGAATATCGCCACGGAGCACACGGTGGTGGATTCCACGGTGGTGGGTCCCGTGTTCCAGCCCGTCCACGTCGTCTCCCCGCCGGAGGTCACCGATCGCCTCTTTGGCGAGGCCAGTCAGCCCTACCTGGGGGAGCTCGGTCGGCTGGCGGGGGCCATGGGACAGCTGGCTGATGATCCGGGCTCCTCGGGGGCGCAGGACGGAGCGGCTCAGGCCGCTCAGGCCGCGTCCGGAGAGATTGACGCCATCAGGCTGAGCTTCAACACCGCCCCGGAGACCGCGCTGGAGGTGGGCTCCTCCGTCGAATCCCTGCTCCGGGCACCCGTGCTGTATGCCCGGTCAGCCATCGGTCGCAGCGACGTCGCTGCCATGGACAGCCGGGGCCAGCAGTTTTGTCGTACCTCCGGCGGAGTCCTCCAGCAGTTTCCCTTCCGCATGGGGGGCCGGGATGCGAACCTGGCGGAGGTGAACGACCTTCTTCATCCCGAGAGCGGGGCCCTCTGGGCCCTGGCCGACGAAGTGAGGAACGCCGGCCTCACGCCGGCGCCGGAGTTCCAGACCTTTGTGAATCGTGCCCGGGAGATTGCCGACATCCTCTACGGACAGGGGGGAGAAGACCCTCGGCTGCGCTTCAGGCTCAGAGGCCAGCCTTCGGATGAGGTCCCGACCATCACCTTGAACGTGGACGGAGATGAGGAGGGCTACAGGAGGAACGACACCGGGTGGGGGAACTTCACCTGGGAGGGCGCCACGGCGGAGGAGGTGGTTCTCCGAGTTCAGGCGGGGGAGCGAGCCGACAGCCTGAGCTATCGCGGAACCTGGGCGCTATTCAAGTTCTTCCACCAGGCCACATGGCAGGGCAATGGGAACACCTGGCGCCTCTCATGGACCATGGACGACACAGGCGCTAACGTTCAGGCGGATCTCGACCTCCTGGGCGAGGCTCCGATCCTCAGGCGCGGGTATTTTGACGGCTTCTCATGCCCCCGGCGCTTTGTGCGGTGATCGCTTCGAATTCAGACCCCACGGAAGAGGGCTGATCGTGAAAACGTCAGGCTATCCGACCTGCAGGACCGTCCTCCTCTCCTTCGCCCTGGCCGGTGTGGCTGCCGCATGCGGCGGCCCCAGCATCAGGGTTGCTCCGCCCCCCGCCGCCAGAGTCTGGCCGGTGGACGCCGCGAACCGGCTGTACCGTGATGATGCCGCACCCCTCGCCGACACCATCAGGGAGGTGATCCGGGATCAGGCTTCCTTTGCCCGGAGTTGGGCCCGGGCGACCTCCGCCCTGGACGATCCACCACCGCCCCCCGAGATCGATTTTGCCCAATACATGATTGTCTTCGTGGGTGCGGGGCGCAGCAATCCCGGGGACCAGATCCAGGTGGACAGCGTCGGCTTCAGAAGAGAGTCGGACCCCCAGAACCCGGATCGGGAGATCGAGGTCATCTACTTCGTGGTCCGGACGACCCTGGAATCGGATCCCTTCCCCGGGGAGTCGTATCCCATCGAGATCGTCAGGGTGGACCGGTCCGACCGCCCCGTGCGCTGGGAGGAGCGGCGAAGCGGGGGGGACCGCTAGGCCGCCCCCCTCGAACCTTCCTCTGCCGCTCCCCTCTCCGGCAAGCCGGAAGGGGAGCGGCGTCACGTTGGGGCTGGGACGGCGGTGTGCTCGGGGAGGGTCACTTCTCCAGGAGCCAGTAGGTGAACCAATCCCTAAGGCGGCCCAACCGATCCACCAGGAGCCAGGGTTCCCCGGTGCGGGAAAGGTCATGGGTGGAGCGGGGATACCGCATGAACTCCACCGGGACGCCTCGTTTCCGCAACGACATGAACCACTGCTCCGCATCCGTCATGGGAGTTCGGTGATCCTCTTCGGACTGCACCATGAGGGTGGGAGTGGTGACGTTGGCCACGTACTTGATGGGGGATAGCTCCCAGTAGAGATCCGGGTTGTCCCAGGGCTTGCC
>Ga0316577_10001670_pt1 | contig 10623 bp, 6 predicted proteins | sample S5NA_FD_203073 | JGI IMG/M metagenome (GOLD analysis project Ga0316577, IMG submission 203073) | Rhizosphere microbial communities from salt marsh grasses in Alabama, United States - S5-7_050615r2r1 | ecosystem: Host-associated > Plants > Roots > Rhizosphere | place: USA: Alabama | collected... | reverse complement strand
GGGAAGTCGAATATCAGTGATGCCATCCGTTGGGTGCTGGGGGAACAGCGTCCCACGGCCATTCGAGGCGCGCGGATGGAAGAGGCGATATTCCAGGGTAGCGTCAACCGACGCCCCGTGAACCGTGGCACGGTCTCCCTGGTAGTGAGCAACGAGGACGGTGCCCTTCCGGTTCCCTTCGAAGAGGTGGAGCTGGGGCGAACCGTGTACCGGGATGGTGGCAGTGACTACTTCCTCAACCGAACCTCCTGTCGACTGAGAGACGTCACGGATCTGTGTCGGGACACGGGGCTGGGAGCCAACGCCTACGCCATCATCGAGAACCGGATGATCGATGCCATCCTCTCGGACCGGGCCGAAGAGCGGCGTGGCCTCTTCGAGGAGGCCGCGGGCATTGGGAAATACAAGGATCGTCGAAGGGCGGCGCTACGGCGACTCGAAAGGGCGGAGATGGACCTCCAACGCCTGGACGACGTCATCTCCGAGGTGGAGACGAAGGTACGCTCCCTTTCCCGACAGAAAGCCAAAGCGCAGCGGTTCCAGACGCTCCGGGATCGAAGACTCGCCGTGGAGGTGGCCGTCGTGCGCCACCAGCTTCACACGCTCCGGGAGCGGCTCGACGAAGTGGATCGAGAGCTGGTGGGCGATCGGGAGCTCGGGGAGGGGTATCTGGCGGAGCTTCGGGCGGCGGAGGCCCAATACGAGACCCTCAGGCTGAGGCAGGTGGAGGTGGAGAGGGCACGCTCCGAGGCTGGCCAGGCCGTCGACGGCATCCGGGAGAGGTTGGTGAAATGGGAGAGAGACCTGGCTGTCGCGCAGGAGAGAGCCGGGTACGCGCAGCGTCGCCTGGCGCAAATCGGAGAAGAGAGGGAGGAGCTGCAGCACCGCAAGAAGGGCCTCTTGTCCGATGGAGAAGAACTCGCGTCCAGGGAATCTGCTCTCGCCGAGGAGCTCCGCCTCCTGCTGGAGGAGAAGACGGGGAAGTCGTTGTCGGTCAAGGAGAGCCGAGGTGCTCTGGAGGACGCCCGCGGAGAGCTGGAGACGACGGAATCGAAGCTACGGGAGATTACGCGCCGACAGGCCCACCTCGAGGGAGAGGCAACTTCCGCCGAGGGACAGGCTCAGGAGCTGGATCGGAACCTCGACCGTCTCCGCAAGGAGCTGGCGGAGGCCTCGGAGGCCATCTCAGATGTGGCGAGCCAGGGAGATCTCTTTGCTGATCAGCTGTCCCGGCTCCAGGATGCGGTGAACTCCACGCGGGAATCCGTATCCAAGGCGAAAAGCACGGTCCAGGAGGCGAGGAGGGCTCTCGAAGAGGCCCGAGGAGGGGAGAAGAGGGCCGGGGAGGCCGTTTCCGCCCTGGAAGCTCGTATAGAAGCGCTGGAGGAGATGGAGCGGGCCCAGGAGGGGGTGGAGCCCGCCGTCAGGGCCGCCCTGACGCTGGGGGAGGATTGGATTCTCGGGACCCTCGGCGACTCGCTGGCTGGCGATCCCGAGGTCGTCAGGGCGGTGGAGTCTTTCCTGGGGCCCATGGTCCAGGGACTCATCGTCAGGGACGAGGTGGCCCTGGGCAGCGTCATGCGATGGTACCGGGAGGAGTGGGGGGGGCGGGGTGGACTCATACTCCTTCCTCTGGATCGAGTGTCCGGATCCGACGAGGAGAAGGGGGGGTCCCTCCTGGATGCCCTCAGCTTGGAGGGAGCGGGGGCCCCGTGGGTCAGGAAGCTCCTGGGCGGAATCAGCCTGGAACGGGAGACACCACCCGCCGGGGTCGGGGGAGGTCGGGAGGTCCTCTCACTCGCCGGGTCCGCGGTGGACCGCCAGGGGGTGGTTCGACTGGGGAGTCCCCTCGGAAGCTCCGGTATCCTGGAACGACGAGAGCAGGCGAAACGTCTCCGTCAGGAGCTCAAGGGAGGAAAGAGAGCGTTCAACGAGGCCCTGGAAGAGCGAGATCGTTGCGAAGCCGCTCTGGCGGAAGCGGAGGCGGGCCTCGAGACGGCGTGGCAGGCGTTTCGTGAGGCTGAGGACGCCTATCGGTCCGCCAACGCAGAGGCCCAGGCCCGCAGCGACCGCAGGGCGCGTCTCGACCGACATCAGGAGGAGCTCGTTCGGCAGATAGAAGGGACGCGCGCCGTTCGAGAGAAGGCTCTGGAACGGGGAACCTCCGCCCGAGAGGATCGGGCCCTCCTGACGATGGAGATGGAGAATCTGAGAACCGGGGAGGGAGTGCTACGGGAGCGAGTAGCGGAAGCTCAGGAAGCATGGGAACTGGCGCGAGGGGAAGAATCTCGCGTGGCTCTGGAACTGGCCAAGCGGGAGGGGGAACACTCCCGACTGAAGGAGCGGATTTCGGATGTAGAGGAGGGCTTGGCGGAGGCCGAGGGACGAACGGCTGCACTGCAGGCCGAAGAGGAGGCCCTCCGGGCAGAGGAGGCATCCGTGAATCGTCTGCGGGAGGAGGGGAAGGACGCCACGGAGATACTCTTCGGGGAACGGGATGTGGCCGAAGAGGAGCTGCGCGCGAGAGAAGAGGCCTCTCAGCGAATGACAGAATCCCTTCAGGAGGCGGACCGCAGGGTGCGGACGGCCAGAGCCGAGGAGCGAGAGGCCCTGGATCGGCGCCACCGCATGGAGCTGGAGCAGCAGGAGCTCGCTGGGCGGATTGGCCGCATCCAGGACCGGCTGGAAGGGGAGTGGGGCCGGCCCCTCGAGGTGCTTCTGGCGGAGGCGGAGCCGGTGGAAGGAGACCCTGAGGTCCTCAGGGAAGAGTTGCTCGGGATTGTGGAGAAGCTCGACAAGATCGGCCCGGTCAACATGTTGGCGGTAGAGGAGCACCAGGAGGAAAGCGCTCGGCTCGAGTTCCTCCTGGCGCAACGGTCAGACCTGAAGGAGGCAAGAGATGACCTTCGGGCCGCCATCAGGCAGATCAACGAGACCGCGACGCACCTCTTCCAGGAAACCTTCCAGAGGATCAGGGAGAATTTTCGTAGCACGTTCCTGCGCCTCTTTGAAGGCGGAGAGGCTGACCTCTGGCTGGAGGACGAGGAAGATCCTCTCGAGTCCACCATCGAGATCCACGCCTCACCCAGGGGAAAGAAGACACAACGTATCGATCTCCTTTCCGGGGGAGAGCGGGCCCTCACGGCCCTGAGTCTTCTCTTCGGGATCTACCTCGTGAAACCGAGTCCCTTCTGTGTCCTGGACGAGGTGGATGCGCCCCTGGACGAATCGAACATCTACCGGTTCATCCGGCTCCTGCAGGAGTTCAAGAACCAGACGCAGTTCATCGTCATCACCCACAATGCCCGTACCATCGAGGCGGCGGACTGGATCTACGGCGTGACGATGGAAGAGCCCGGCGTGAGCCGCATCGTGGGGGTCCGGCTAGAGGATGCTCTTCAGACGAGTGGATCGGCAGCCTGACCGAGGCGTTCCGACCCTTCAACTCATTCTTCTCCTTGGCCTCCTCTTCCTCGTGGGGGGAGGGGTTTCCCCATCGTATCCGGCTGGGCCTGTCGATGATTCGATGCCGAGGGTGATCCCGGGACCCTTCTGGGTCTTCCTCTCGCAGGAAGGGTGGGAAGACAGTCGGTTCTGGGACTCTCTGAGCACCATGCCGGTGGAACCCAGGGTCGTGAGTGAGTGGCTCCGGGGGATCAGCCTGGACGTGGACCCGGGGCTGGTGGACCACCTCCGGAACCTGCCGGGGGTCGTGGAGGTCAGGCCCGTGGGGAGACTCCCCACTGTTCGGCCTCGCAGGGCGAGTGTCTCTGCCGCCCCGCCGGTTCCGGTAGGTCAGGCGGTGGACTCCATCTATGGCGACCTCGCGTCCGCGTTGGAGCAATTGGGGATCCCCGAGGCTCACTCCCTGGGCCTCACCGGGGCCGGCGTCAGAATCGGGATTCTGGACGGCACCTTCCAGGAGGGCCATTCCGCTCTCCGTCTCCAGCCACCTCTGGCGACCCGGGATTTCGTGGACATGGACGGCTCCGTTCTCCCGGACCCCACCGATCCCCCCGAGGCAGCTTCCCACGGGACCGCCCTGTGGTCCCTTCTCTCGGCAGACCTTCCTGGGGTGATACGGGGGAGTGCTCCGGGGGGGGAGATCGTTCTGGCCCGCATCCGGAGCCCCGGGGACCTCACTACCGTGGACGAGGACAGGTGGGTGGCTGGCCTCGAATGGCTGGAGAGTCAGGGGGCTCGGATAGTCCTTTCAGGGGTCAGCTTCATGGATTTCGCCGGCTCCGGCTACACCATCGATGATCTTGACGGGAATACGGCCCCGGCCACCCGGGCCGCGGACCAGGCGGGATCCCGAGGTGTGTTGGTGGTGGCGCCCGTGGGGAACGGTGGCCCGGGGCTTCAGACCCTCGGCTCCCCTTCCGATGGGGACTCCGTCATGGCGTCGGGAGCGGTGGACGCAAATGGGATCCCGGCGGCCTTCTCCGCCCTGGGACCCACCGCCGACGGTCGGGACAAGCCAGACCTCTATGCCCCGGGAACGGGTCTGCAGGCCGCGTCGGGAACCGGGACCGAGACGTTTGAGAGAGTCGACGGCACCGAATTCGCAGGGGCCCTCCTGGCAGGCGGTGTGAGCCTCCTGGTGGAGGCGTATCCGGACCGAGGGCCCATGGAGGTCCTGGAGATCCTCCAGGCTTCGACCCGGGCGGACACGGGGGCGGTGGTCGGGGTGCCGAATGTGGCGTCCGCCATCCTGTTTCCCGAGGGAGTAGTGCCCTTTCCCCTGGAGGAAGTGGGGGAGGGTGGGCAGGTTACCAACCTTGCACCCCAGTTTCGGTGGACCATCCCCACCATCTACCCACTGGGCCTCCCCATCACCTTCCATATCGAGTTGGCGGAAGACTCCCTCTTTCGGGCCATTTCCCGGTCCGACTCAGTGGTGGGGACCTTCGCCCGGAGGCTGTCGGCCCCCCTGGCTCCTCGCACTCGTCTCTTCTGGAGAGTCCGAGCCACGTCGGTCCAGGGGGTGGGGCGTTCCACCGAGGCCCAGGGCCCTCTCCTGGTACCCTCCTGGGTCAACCTGGAGGTATTGAATGAGCCCGGCGGCTCAGAGCTCCGCGATCCCCAACCCCTCTTCCGGTGGACCTCGCCCCTCCTCTTTCCTCCGGCGGGTCCCCTGCTCTTCGACCTCCAGGTCGTTTCGGACCGGGACACTGAGATCGTCCAGAGCTACCCGGGTCTGGAGGATCAGGAATTCCGGATTTCATCCCCTCTCCCCTTCAATGTTCCCCTGCGCTGGAGGGTAATCGCCCGGACAAGGGAGGGCGCGGCGGACACGGTGACCAGTGCAGGTCCCTTCGTCGTTACCAGCGGCACGGCTCCGCCCGCTACGATCCTCTACCAGAACTTCCCCAACCCCTTTCCGAACCGGGAGTTGGGGCTGGAGGAGACCCGGATCTGGTTCGACCTCGCCAGGACCTCATTCGTGGAGCTCGCCGTCTACGATATCAGGGGTCGGCTCGTCCGGCGGTTGATCCCTGCAAGGGGATGCTCCGCCGTGGAGCTCTCGGCCGGAATCTATGGGAGAGACGATCCGGGTGGGGGGGATCCCTGCCAGTCCTTCTCCTGGGATGGGCGGGACGACCGGGACAGGGACGTGTCACCGGGCGTGTACCTCCTGCGGTTGAGGGCGGGAGGAGTGGAGAGTGTACGGAGAATGGTGTTCTGGAAATGAGAGTATGGGTCCTGGGATCCGGAACCCTTCGGCCCGACCCTGAGCGGGGCTCTCCCGGGTATTGGATAGAGTGTGGCCACGAGAGAATCCTGATGGATTGTGGCTCCGGGACCGTCCGGGCCCTGGCCAGGTTCGGCAGGGCGTGGCAGCTCGTCACCCGTGTACTGCTCTCCCATTTCCACACCGACCACGTGGCGGATCTGGCGCCTCTTCTCTTCGCCTTGAAGCACGGCCTGGACGCTCCCAGGTCCGCTACCCTCACCATACTCGGTCCCAATGGGCTGTTGGATCACATCGATGCTCTCTCACGTGCTCACGGGGAGTTTCTCCGGGACCCCGGATTCCCGGTGGAGTTGGTGGAGCTCTCTCCGGCAGACCGATGGAGCACGCCGGGAGGGGCGTGTCGGATCGAGACCTTCCCCACTATCCATACCACCGCCTCCCTGGCCTACAAGTTGGTCACCCCCGACGGTGTCCTGGGCTATACCGGGGATACCGGTCCCGATCCGAGCCTGGGGAAGTTCCTGTCCGGGTGTGACGCCCTGATTGCAGAATGCAGCTTCCCCGATGAATCGGGGATGAGTATCCACCTGACTCCCACCTCCCTGGGGGAGATCGCCGGAATAGCCGGTGCCGGTCTCCTGGTTACGGTGCACGCCTACCCGCCCCTCCACCCGGAGGAGGTTCCGGACCTCCTCGAGAGGTCGGGGTTCAGAGGAAGGGTACTGGCGGGAAAAGACGGCCTCGCCTTTACCCTCTCCAGCGGTGAACTCGTGGTGGAGCGCTAGATGTTCGCGCAATGTGGCGCTCGCCTTTCCGGGCTGGTTATCTTTCCGGGTTCGTTTGCAACGCGGGCCCCCGGCCCATCTCCACGGAATCGGTGACGAAGTCATGCTTGTTGTGATGAAGCACAATGCCACGGCGGCGCAGATCCGGCAGGTGGTTGATGTGATACAGGAGCTCGGGTACGAGGCCCGACCCATCCCTGGGAGGCAGAGGACCTCCATCGGTCTTATCGGGAACGATGGACAGGTGGAGTCCACGCTCTTTCAGAGCCTGAGCGGCGTCCTCGAGGTCATTCCCGTAAGCCATTCCTACAAGCAAGTGTCCCGAGAGTGGCGTGACGAGGACACGGTGGTGGAGATCCCGAACGGCACCCGAGTCGGGGCAGGTGAGGTGGTGCTCATGGCCGGCCCCTGTGCCGTGGAGAGCGAAGAGCAGATCCTCGGGATCGCCCATGCGCTCAAGCGGATGGGAGCCACCATCCTCAGGGGAGGCGCTTTCAAGCCCAGGAGCTCTCCTTATTCCTTCCAGGGGCTGGGGGTGGAGGGGTTGAAGCTCCTGGCGAAGGCGAGGGAGCAGACCGGTCTGGCGGTTGTGACGGAGGCGCTGGACGTGGAGACCGCCGGTCATGTGGCAGAGTATGCCGACATTCTCCAGGTGGGGGCCCGGAACATGCAGAATTACCCCCTCCTCAAAACGGTGGGACGGATCGGGAAGCCCATCTTGCTGAAGCGAGGCATGTCTGCAACCATCGAAGAGCTGCTCCTCGCTGCGGAGTACGTCCTGGCCGAGGGCAACCCGAATGTCATTCTGTGTGAACGAGGAATCCGCAGCTTCGATACACAGACCCGCAATCTCCTGGACCTATCCGCGATCCCGGTGGTGAAATCGCTCTCCCACCTTCCCATCATCGCCGATCCGAGCCACGGTACCGGCGTTCGGAACAAGGTGATCCCCATGGCCCGGGCGGCCGTAGCTGCTGGCGCGGACGGACTGATGGTGGAGGTGCATCCAGATCCGAACCATGCCCTGTCGGACGGTGCCCAATCCCTCTTTCCCGAGCAGTTCCGGGAGCTCATGGAGCAGATAGAGGTCATCGCCCGAGCCATCGGACGGGAAGTCTTCCCACCCCTTGGAGAGCGCGAGCCGGCGTAACCCGCTTCTCCGCTTCCGCACTGGCCGTCCCAATCACCCCTTTTCGCGCCCACTTGGCGGCACCTCCTTGCCGGAGAGACCGCGTCACTCTGACCGGGGGATGAGGAGTCGAAGCCGGGTGGAGAGGACGCTCGGGAATGGAGGGGCCTTGGAGCCGAAAGAGCTGGGAATCCGTGGGGAGGAGATCGCTGCCCGGTACCTGAAGGAAGCGGGTTGGACCATACGCGGGAGGAATGTGAGGGTGGGGCGTCTGGAGTTGGACCTCATCATCTCCAGGGGTGGTATCCTGGCCTTCGTGGAGGTCAAGACCAGACGCGGAGGTGGATTCGGGGACCCGCTGGAGGCGATCTCCAGGAAGAAGATGCGAGACGTGGCCCGGGCTGCTGCGGGGTGGCTCCGGGAGAATGGGAGGGGGCCCTTCAAAGAGATCCGTTTCGACGCCGTGTCGGTTTCTTGGCCTCGGACTTCCACCCCCCGAGTCCTCCACATCCCCGATGCCTGGCGGATGGGGTGACCGGGAAAACCCCTTATTTTACTGGCTTTTCTCCAGGTCCACGCTTGACGGCACACCCGGCCTGGGGTACTTTGGAAGGTGCCCCAGGTCCGCAGAGCGAAAGCCCACGAATCCCGTCAGGACCCCGCAGGTAGCAGCGGTAAGTGTGGCGATCGTTGCTGCGGGGTGCCTGGGGCATTCCCTCTTCAGGAGTGTGTCGGAGGAGCGGGGCCTGCCCCGAAGCTCCGACATCCTTCTGGCAGCGTCAACGCATTCACCTCCTGAGTCCCGCATTCGTGTCACACACCGCCCTCGCACGGAAGTACCGCCCAAGACGCTTCTCCGAGGTGGCCACACAAGAGCACGTTTCCGAGACCCTTCGGAGGGCCATCGCCACGGACCGGGTAGCCCACGCCTACCTGTTCTGCGGCCCCCGGGGAGTCGGCAAGACGACTTTGGCTCGGGTCCTGGCCATGGCGCTGAACTGCCCCAACCGAGCCCCTGACGGTGAGCCCTGTGGGTCGTGTGAGAGTTGTGAACGGATCTGGGGGGGCCATACCGCCCTGGACGTGGTGGAGATCGATGCGGCCTCGAATCGAGGAGTTGACGACGCCAGGGACCTTCGGGAGCGGGCCATGTATGCCCCTTCCGAGGAGGGGCGGTTCAAGGTGTATATCCTGGATGAGGCCCACATGCTCACCCGGGAGGCCTGGAACGCCCTTCTCAAGATCCTGGAGGAACCACCTCCCAGAGTGATCTTTGTCTTTGCGACAACCGAGCCTCAGAAGATTCAGCAATCCGCATCTCCCGTCCTTTCCAGGTGCCAGAGGTTCGACTTCCGCCGGATCGGGGTCGCTGATATCACCAGGCGGCTCCAGGAAGTCCTCGCCTCCGAGGGCTCCGAGGCTCCGGAAGAGGCGCTAAGGACCATCGCCAGGCGGGCCGACGGAGGAATGCGGGATGCCATGTCCCTCCTGGATCAGGTCCTGGCCCTCACCGGAGGTGAGATTTCACATGAAGCGGTGAGGCGGGTGTTGGGCCTGGTGGAGGAGGAGCGGTACATCCAGCTTCTGGACATCCTCAGGGAGCGTCGTCATGGAGCGGTGTTCTCATTCGTGGAGGAGCTCCTGGATGAAGGCTACGACATGGTGGAGTTCCACCGGGGCCTGATCGACGCCCTCAGGGTCCTGCTGAGGCTGACGCTGTCAGGGGATAGGGAGGGCCTGGACATTCCCGAAACCCAGATGGAGTCCTATCGGTCCAGGGCCGCGAGCTTCTCTCCGGGGGACCTCATCCGGATGCTCTCGCAGGCCACCGAGCTCGAGGCATCCGGGAGCCTGAGACGAAGCGCCCATCCGAGGCTCCTTCTGGAGATGCTCCTTCTTCGAATGAGCTATCAGGACAGGACCATCGAGCTGGAGACCCTGCTGAGAGCTCTCGGGGAGGAGGAGCAAGTTCCGGAGCCGTCCGGCACCGGATCGAAGGGTCCCCCGGAGGGAGCCCCCGGGCGTCCGTCTCGGCAAGAGCCTGCCCCCGGGTCTCCGTCTCGGCAGGGACCCGCCTCCGGGCATGAGACCTCTGCCCCGGAGGGCTCCCGAGCCCTGGCGGAAGCCTGGGTCCGGGTCCTGGAAGGTCCCACGGACCTTCCGAAGGGAGTCCTCCCCTTCCTGAAGGCAGCATCTGCGGATTTCTCCGCGGACGGAGAGGTGCGGATGACCATCCCCCCCGGACCGGCGCTGGAACGCCTGGGGGATCCGGAGGTCATCAAGGCGTTGAAGAACGCCCTGGCGAACCACGGACAGACCTCGGCGGAGATCGTCATATCGGAGGGTCAAAGCCGGGAGCAAACGTCGGGCCGGATCACGGAAGAAACGGTCCGAAGGGGACGTCTCCAGGAACTGGTCGCAAAGGAACCCACCCTCGGAGAGGCTGTAAAAGAACTCGACCTGGAGCTGCTGGATTGACAGCGGTCCGGGAGGCAGGAGAGTTCCAGCGTACGTTCCCGACACATCTTCCCTCTTGGGAATATCAGGTATGAACAACCTGCAACAGCTCATCCAGATGGGGCAGCAGCTCCAGGCCAAGGTAGCGGAGATCCAGGAACGGCTGGATGCCCAGGAGGTGGCGTCCTCCGCCGGTGGGGGAATGGTGAAGGCCACCGTCGATGGGAAGGGGACCCTCAAGGGATTGCGCATCGACCCCGCGGTGGTGGATCCTGAGGACGTGGAGATGCTGGAGGACCTGGTTCTGGCCGCCGTGTCGGAGGCCCAAAAGAAGGCTCGCGCCATGTACGAGGAGGAGATGCGCAAGGCGACGGGCGGCCTCCCAATGCAGCTTCCGGGTCTCTTCTGATCCGCGATTTGCCCTCCCCCTCGTCCATGTCCGCCATCGACCGACTCTCCAAGGAGTTCTCCCGTTTTCCCGGGATCGGCCCCAAGACAGCCCTCCGTCTCGTATACCACCTCCTGAAACGGCCCCGGGAAGAGGCTCACACTCT
>Ga0316577_10001668_pt1 | contig 10625 bp, 7 predicted proteins | sample S5NA_FD_203073 | JGI IMG/M metagenome (GOLD analysis project Ga0316577, IMG submission 203073) | Rhizosphere microbial communities from salt marsh grasses in Alabama, United States - S5-7_050615r2r1 | ecosystem: Host-associated > Plants > Roots > Rhizosphere | place: USA: Alabama | collected... | reverse complement strand
CACGCCCTGTTGCTGGGCACGATCCCCATCGTCGTGAGCCCCCAGACCAAGCCGCAAAGGTGGCCCTCCGACCCCGCGACGCTCGAGGATTTTGTCGTGTCAGGAGACCAGCTGGATGTCAGGGTCAGGTACAGCGGCGGCTGTGCGGACCACGATTTCAAGTTGGTGGCGTGGGGGGGGTGGATGGAATCGTACCCGGTACAGGTGAAAGCTCTGCTCTCCCACGACGCGAGGGATGATCCCTGTGACGCCGTCGTGAGCAAGGACCTTTCCTTCGACCTCCAACCCCTGAAGAGGGCGTATCAGGAGAGCTACGGGACCGGGGATCCCGGGAGCACGACCCTCATCCTCTCCCTGGACAACCCCGACTGGGCGAGCTCCCTCTCCGGATACCAGATCGAGTACGTCTTCTGAGGTGTGACGCTCCGGAACCCCCTCGGATACCGGCTAGAAGTCTACCTCGAGGCTCCTGGAGGAATCCCCCGCAGGAGCTTGTCCGAGGAACACTCGCCAATCCCCCGTTCCGGGCTCACCTACGCGAAGGGTGTAGCTTCCCGATTCGAACACCCGGGGCGTAAAGCGTGATCCACGAATCCGCAGCGTGTAGAGCACCTCGCCTCCGGCCTCGGAGATCACCTGAACCACCGGATCTTCCATTCCCTCCACTACCACGGTGGGGAGGTATCCCCGCGCCGTCCTGCCGTACCCCTCCTCCTGGCGAAAGGTGACCGGCCACCCCGGGTAAGGCCCATCCCCGGTCCGGGGGTCCGCCCACCGGGGCCAGGCCTCCAGGCTTACCAGGCGGGTCCTTCGATTGAAGCGGGCGATCCCGTACCCCGGGGCACGGTCGTGGAGGGCTGCCGGGTCGTGCCCCCATCGGGCGGGGTTCGAGACGGCATACACGGTCATGAGGTTCCCGAACCCGTCTCGAAAATCGCCCGTATAGGCGGGACCATCGGGTGGCCGGTTCTGGCCGGGGGCCGGGGGGTACCAACGTCGGGGCCAGAAATTCGCCACAGAGGGAACGCACAGGGCGAATGGGCCGTCCCCCCACTCTTCCACACCGTACTGTATGGTGCTCGCCAGATGCTGGTCCCCGGCCAGGTGCACGGAGAAACCCTTCCGCATGGCCCGGAGGGCCCGGTTCCGTCCGGATTGAGGCCATCCGTTGGAGTCCATGTCCGCTGCCATCTTGTCCCCTTCCACCCACTCCCCTGGAGCCGGGATGGGGAGGGAGGGGATGACGGATCCGCTCATGGCGTCCTGGGGGATCGTGGCCACGTCTGCGAAGATGGTCTGGGAGAGAACGACCTTCATCCAGACTCCGTCCTTCCAGTCTTCAGCCCAGTCATCCAGGAATCGCTCCTGGGACTCTCCCAAGAGGGAGGCTGCCGGCACGTCTCCCTGGGTGCGGGCGTCCCACTCCGGGTTCTGGGCCCAGCCGTTCCATACGTCCGCTTCCGGAAGCAGGAGCTTCGGAGGGGATTTGAACTTCCGATCTTCCACTACCGCGAAGCTCACTCCCCCGTAGACGATATCGGTGAAATACACGTCGATGTCGTATTGGGAAGCCTCCGGGTTCCGGGGCTCCGGGAGGTGGGCGGCTTGCGTCCGCTGGACCATGTTCACCCATTCGGGAGGGAGCCGATATCCGCCCTGGTCCTGAGCCTCGGCGCCGGAGAGTCCCGGGGGCGTCGGCCGTCCCCCAGCCCCCCAGACATTCCCGTGGAATACGTCATGGTCATCGGGAATGGCCACCGACGGGATATCCCGGGTCAGGTCCCGGAACGCCCAGAGCCAGAGGTACCACTTGTAGAGATAGTCTCCGTAGGGGTGCTGGTAATCCGCTGCGGTGGGACTCGCACCCTCGTAGACCTGGTCTCCGCTGAAGAAGAGGAAGTCAGGTGCGTGGGCCTTCACGTGGGCCACGACCTCTTCGTGGGGAAACCAGAGGTGATGGATCCAATCGAAGGATCCCTGATCCACTCCAGGGCTGGCCACGTTGTGGTTTCCGGTGAAGGCGGCAACCACCACCTCTTCCTTCGAGATGGGCTCGGCCCGGACCGTTCCCTCGTAGCTGTCCCCGCCGCCACCCCTTCCCGGCCCCGGTAGATAGGTGAGCCGGTAGGAAACGTCCCGCCCACTCGGCCAATCCTCGACCCTGAAGGTCGCGGTGTACCCAGGAACCTCAACCGGAGATCTGCCGGCCGTCCCCCACCTTCCGCCCTCGTCCCGGGTCTCCAGGAGGACCGAATCCGGGAAGGTGGGGCCGGATCCGTCCAGGGGACCTGACACTGGAAAGAGTTGGGCCGTGAGCCTCATGGTGTCCCGGCTCAGGGTGTGCATAGCCCCCAGAACGGGTCCCAGTCTTCCGTTTGCCAAGACCTCCAGGCCATCCCCCTCCATCTGCACCCGCCGGAACCAGGCCTTGGGACCGTCCGGCTGGGGGGCGTGGGCCACAAGGGCCACCCCCCCGGACAGGGCTGATACAGGGAGGATTCCGGCGTCCAGAGAGACCGACTCTTCACCGGTGTCCAGAGACGAGGCAAGCAGGGTCACTCTTCCTCCTCCACCTTCCGGGACTACCCGAACCGAAAGGCGCAGCGCGCCCGTGTCGTCCAGGGGAATCGCACTCCGGGCCATGGGGCCCATCTCACCGGAGAAATCGGAGGCGAACAAGTACCCGTTCGCGTCCACACCCAGGAATAGCCCTCCTCCGGGCCCGCTGCTGTGGTGGATGAGGGACCTTCGCCTGGGATCCAGCTCTGTACCTCCGGCTCCCAGAAGCATCCCGGCGGCGCTCACTCGCGGCAGATCCTCCCCGGGCGCTTCAGCATCACTCCCTCGGGTTTCCCCTGCCCCCGGAGAAGCGCCCAGGCCCATCTCGATCCTCACAGACACTTCACCCCGCTGCAGGTCCACCTCTCGGGTGAGGAGGTGAACCGTGCGCATGGGCAAGGCTAATTCCGCCTCCAGGCGTTCCCCTCTCACCACCCAGTCCTGAACGCGGTTCGGCCAGAGCTCCGGTCCGGGCCAGGGGCGATCCGGAACACCGGACCAACTCAGGTCCAGGGAAGAAGCCTCCGGACCGGAACAACCCGATGTCAGAAGGAGGAGGGCGAGGGGTCCTAGAAAGAGGGAGATGGTGTGGCGTCCATGGATGGTCATACGACGTTGACCTCCTTGATCAGATTGCCCGACGCGAAGCGCTGGAAACCGAAGCGGCTCAGATCCAGAGACCTGAAACCACCCCAGAGAATCAGCTCGCTCAGGGCTCTCCCGATCCCGGGAGCGTGCTGAAGGCCGTGGCCGGAGAATCCGTTTGCGAAGAAGAGGTTTTCCACGCGGGGATGAGGACCCACGATAGCGTTCTGGTCGATGGTGTTGACGGCGTAGTGGCCAGCCCAGGAGGAGCCCAGCTTCACCGCCTGGAATGCCGGTACCCGGTGGGCAAGGGTGGGCCACACGATCTCCTCGAACCACCTGTACTCGAGCTCGAGGTCCAGAGTGTCGGGGTCCTGGCTATCGGGGGGAGAGACACCACAGAGAAAACCCGAACCCTCCGGTCTGAAGTAGACCCCCGAGGGGTCGATGGTGAGGGGCGCTCCCGGGAGAGGCTCACGGCAGTGAATCCTGTAGACGATGCGTTTCCGAGGCCTGACCGGCAGGTCGTCGATCCCGGCCATCCCCGCCACCTCCCGAGCGCGGGGGCCCGCCGCGTTCACCAGGGCGCCCACTCCGAGCCTCCTCCCGGAGGCCATTCGCACTCCGGATACGCGTCCCGATGCCACGCCGATCTCCGTCACGCTGTCCTGGAGATACACCACGCCCTGGGCCACGGCCTTCCGTTTGAAGGCCTGGAGTAGGGAGTAGGGATCGAGCCAACCCTCACCCCGCAGGCCGAGAGAGCCGCCTGCGAGATCCCCGACTTCGAGCCAGGGGAACCGGCTCTTCAGTTGCTCTGGCTCGAGAAAAGCCACCTCGGCCCCCAGAGAGGTCTGGCGGGCATGGTTGGCCGTGAGGACGTCCAGACCGGCGCTCGAGGCGAGGAACAGGTAGCCTGCCTCCACGAACCCCAGATCAGGGGTTTCGTCCCCCACGGCGAGCTCCCGGGGAGCCGAGGAAAGAAACTCAGCGGTGAAGCGGGAGAGGAGGATGTTCTCCGGGGTGGAGAACTGCTGTCGCAACCCCCCTACCGAGAGAGCGGTGGAGGCATGGGCGTAGGTGGGATCCCGCTCCACCACGGCGACCCTGAGGCCCGGGGTTGCGCCCCGGGCGGAAAGGAAGAAGGCGGTGGAGCTTCCCACGACCCCACCTCCCACGATGAGCACGTCGAAATGATCGTCGGGCATGGGGAGGTAATAGCTCCATCACGCCCCATCGTCCACCCGTGCCGGACACCCTACTGGAGTATGTCGGAGATCTGGTCCGCCAGAGACCGGGGGACTCCCGGAACCTGGGCGATTTCTTCCGACGAGGCCTCCATCAGGTTCCAGAGGGATCCGAAACGATCCGCGAGGGCTTCCCTCCGTTTCGGACCCAACCCCTTGATGGAGAGGTTCCCCAGCGTGTGCGTCAGCCGTTCCCGTTCCAGGACCAGCCCGATCCCCTTCTCGTCATCGGTGTCGATCCCCTTCTGGGTGAGGTGGTAGAGGAGTCCCAACCACTCGTCGTGGCTCCAGCCGTGAGGGTGTTCCATGACGAAGCTTCGGAGCTCGCGCAGCAGATCTTGGCTGGCCATTGCAGTGATCCTTCTGATGACAGACGATAATTCCGGCCCCGGGGCGCCCCCAGGTGCGGAGGAAAGAGAACACTCGATGGTCACAGAACCCGCGTGTGCCTGTTGAGGTTCCGTCACGGGCGTTACTTGGTAGCGTAACGCAAATCTTCCATCTAGTGTCGAGAAAAGCCAGCGTCCCGAGGAGCGCGCAGAAGCCGTCGAAGCTCGTTCCCTCCCAGACCGATACAGACCGTCGCCACGATCCTCTGGAAGCCCAGGACTCCGGGATAACCGGTGTGGTCCACCACCAGGAGCACCAGGGCGCAGATGAGGAGGAGAGCCCCCAGGATCAGCTGAGCCGTGCGCCCCGTCCCCCACGGGGTCCGGCCGGCCCAGCGAAGACCCAGCCAAGCCGTGGTCCACCCCAGCGCGGCTCCCGCCAGGACATCCGACGGCCAGTGGACCCCCACGGCCATCCGGGAGATCCCGACGAGGGTTCCCAGCACGATGAGGAGGCCGGCGAGAAGGCGGTTCCGGACCGAGAGGGCCCAGATCCCCACCAGGAGGAAGGCGGTGGACGTATGGCCCGATGGGAAGGAGCCCCTTCGGTGTCCGGGACCGATGACGTGGACCGATTCGGGTGGTAATACCGCGGGGGGACGAGGGAGACTCCATGTTCCCTTGAAGAGCCGGAGGATCAGGAACATCGCCAGAGCCCCGAGGACGCCTCCCCAGACGCGTTCGGGGTGGCTGCGGATCCAGGGCAGGAAGAGGACCGCACAGACCAGCCCATCCCCGAGGATGGTGACGTGGGCCCAGAGAGCCGGTCCTGTACGGAGGGGCAAGTCATTGAAGAAGTGAAAGAGGGCCGGATCGACGCCTGCCAGCTCCACCCACGCCAGAAGGGTCAGGGCCACGGCCGGCACGCCGAGAGCCAGCCACGCCGACGCACTCACGTAGCTTCGGGCCGTCACGTCACGGGGCATTTTGCAGGGGGGCGTTCAGGGGTGGGCCCGACGACTCCGTCCCGCTCCGCTGCAGGGCACGGGCCAGCACGATGCCTCCCTTCTGGAATACGACCTGCGTGGGGACGTCGAGCTGCGGCAGCCGGGTGATCCGCGTGAAGACGACTTCCCCGGGCTCCGGCGCCCTCAGTGGCGTGATGTCCCCGTAGTAGACTGCGAAGCTGGGCATGTCCAGGCGCCACATGACGACGTCCCACCCTTCGCTCCGAGCGAGGCGGGCCGCCTCCCTGGTGGGCCCCTGCTGGATCGATCCATAGGTCGGAAAGAGGGCCAGCGCGACGATCCCCGCGCTGACCAGTCCCGCTCCCATGAGCCGCTGCCAGGGTGCCCACCCCCGCACGAACAGGAGGCCGAGCATTCCGGCTAACCCCGCACCCGTCCAGACTCGATACTCCAGATCGAAGGCCTGAGGTGCGACGCTCATGACGGCCACCGCGAAGGCATCGTCCACCAGGGGCTCCGCGATCCGCCACACCTCCGGCAGGAGGAAGAGGAGGGAGGACAGGAGTATCGCGGGAAGGAGCGTCAGAAATGGGCTCCGGAGCTCCTCACGGTATCGGGCCATGAGGAGGAAGAGTGGAGTGGCGCCGTAGAGGATGTAGTGAGGGAGCTGTGTGCTGGAGACGGTGAAGAAGAGGAAGACGAACCCGAACCAGAGCCAGAGAAAGAGCTCCAGATCGGAGCGGGTGGCGACTCTGACCTTCCTCAGGGCCTTCAGGAAGAGGCTCGTGTGGGGGAGCACCACGATGAGCACCACCAGGAAGTAGTAGTAGACGGCGCCGCCGTGGCCTTCCATGGTGTCGGCGAACCGGTTCAGGTTATGGCGGAGGAAGAACCCGTCGATGAAGGCCTGACCGTCTCGAAGGTATGCGGCCAGGTACCAGGGGCCCGACACCCCGAAGAAGATGAGCCACCCCACCGGGTTGAACACGGCCCTGAGATATCGCGGGAGCTGCCCTCGAACGAGGGCCAACAGGAAGGCCGCCGCCAGCGGAATCGCCACGGCGACAGGGCCTTTCGTGAGAAATCCGAGACCTGACCACAGGAACACCCGGTACAGGGCCGCCTTCCTCTTCCCACGCCAGAAGCGATAGAGGTCGAAGAGGGTGAGGGTCAGGAACAGGTTCAGCAGGGCATCCGCCGTCGCGGCCCGCCCGATGATGTTCACCCAGAGAGAGGTCGCCGTGAGGAGGGCCGCCACCCATCCCGTGGTCTCGTCCCACTCCCGCCGGGCGAAACCCCAGACGAGGAAGACCCAGAGGGTGGCGGCCAGCGCCGAATGGAGGCGGAGTCCCCATTCGTTCCAGCCCAGGAGGGCCACCCCCGCGGCCTGCACGTAATAGGTGAGGATGGGTTTGTCATACCGAGGCTCACCGTTCAGCGTGGTGGAGACGTAGTTCCCGCTCACCACCATCTCCCGGGTGGCTTCGCTGAAGGCTCCCTCATCCCGATCGAAGAGCGGCGCGCTTCCCAGATTCAGAAAGAAGGCGAGGAACACCGCCAGACCCATGAGGAGGAGGGGGCCCCACCGGCTTCGACGGGTCAGCTCGGGGTACGAGCTCGCCAGCTCAGACACCGGGCCCCGCCCAGGACTCACCCTTCCCCCCGTGGATTTCCCGAGCCAGGTAGGGTTTCGCGTCGGAGGACTCGAAGTAGGTCCGGGTGAGAAGCTCCGCCACGACCCCGGTGGTGAGGAACTGGAGGGAAGCAATGACCAGGACGACACCCACCAGGAGGAGAGGTCGCGTACCGATATCCTGGCCCAGGCCGAACTTGACCCATCCCAGGTAGGCCAGGACGGCTCCCCCCACGGCTCCGAACGCCAACCCGATGGAGCCGAAGAAGTGCCCGGGACGAGTCCAGTACCTCATGAAGAAATGAACGGAGAGGAGGTCGAGCAGGACCCGGAAGGTGCGTCCCAGCCCGTACTTGGATTTTCCGGCCACCCGGGGCCGGTGATTCACGACGCTCTCGGCAATTCGAGCGGGAGAGGTGGCGGAGGCGAACCAGGCGGGGATAAACCGGTGCATCTCCCCGTACAGACGGACGGCTCGGAGGACGGAGGCCCGATACACCTTGAGGCTGCATCCATAGTCGTGCAGGCGGACCCCGGTCACCCGCCCGATGAGGACGTTGGCCAGGACGGAGGGCAAGCGCCGGAGGATGAATCCGTCCCGCCGGTTCTTTCGCCACCCCACGATGAGGTCCAGTTGCTCCTCCTGGAGCTGACGGACGAGTCGCGGGATGTCGGCCGGGTCGTTCTGGCGATCCCCGTCCAGGGTGGCCACCAGATCGCCGGAAGCCACGTCGATTCCGGCCTGGGTGGCGGCGGTCTGGCCAAAGTTCCGCTGGAGGCTCACTACCGTCAGGTGGTGGCCGAACCGCTGGCGAACAGCCTCCATACGAGCCAGGGTGTCATCCCTGCTTCCGTCGTCCACCAGGATGGCCTCCCACCGCCAGGACGAGTGGGCCATGGCCTCGTGAAGCTCCTCCACGAGCCGGTCTACGTTCTCCCCCTCGTTGTAGAAGGGGATCACCACCGAAAGGGTGGGGCGAGTCCGGGAATCCGTCATGGCACGGAAGATACTACGATTCCTCGTCAGGCTCACCCGCTTCGCGGGCCTCCCGCCTGGGAAGGCCGGAATGCCTTCTGCCCTGGACCGGGAGCAGGAGGGCGATGGCTCCGCCCAGCAGCGATACTCCCAGGACGAAGAGGTGGAGGTTCACACCTCCTCTGAGAGCGGCCTCCGCCCCTACACCGAGGGGGAGCAATCCCAGCGCGACCCCAGCCTCATAGGTTCCCGCCCCCGCGACCCCGTGGACGGGTAGCACCGACGAGACCTCTCCGGTGAGGCTGCCCATGAGAGCGGTGCCGTAGGGAAGGGAGGTGAACATCCTCAGGATCCACGCGAAGGCCAGGAGCTTCACACCCCAATTCACGCAGGTCCAAAGCCAGGTCCACCAGAAGACCGATGGCCTGCCCGGGAGTCCCCCTATCCCTTTTTCCAGGATTCGGCCCAGGCGCCCGCCGGAGGGAGCCCGAAGAGGCCGAATCCGTTCCTGGAGGAGGAATGCCAGAAAGGGAAGGGGGATCAGGAGGCCCGTCACCGCGTATCCCAGCACCCCCCGACCCCGGAGGAGGAGGGCGGACGCCAGGACCAGGAGGAAGTGGAGGTCCATGAGGCGGAGGTAGAAGAGGCCGGGGAGGGACCGGGAAACCGGGATGCGGAAATCCCGGCTCATGAGGATCGGGAAGGAGGCTTCACCGCTCCGCGCGGGGAGGAGGTTGTTGAAGAGGTTGTGCAGGAGGATCAGGCGAAAGGTGCGGAGAAACTCACCCGACGTCTCCGGAGCGAAGAATCCCTGCACCCGAACGGTTCGAAGACCGTAGCTTCCGAGAACCAGGAAGAACGCTCCCACGAGTGCCGGGGCCGGCATCTCCCGCCAGGGGGAGAGGACGGTGGTCCAGCCCACCGAGCCCTGAACCAGAAGGACAAGAGCCACGAAGAGGCCGATCCCCAGAATCCACCCGAGGATCGGCGCCCGTCGAGCCGCCATGGTCGTCGAGGCTTCCATCTTCCCCGGTTCGCGTCCTCCTGGCTCCCCTATTCCCCCGTCCACCGGGCCAACCAGGCCAGTACCGTCTGGTGCCACAGAATCCCGTTGGCGGGGCTCAGCACCCAGTGGTTCTCGTCGGGAAAGTAGAGGAACTGACTGGGAATTCCCTTTCGCTGGAGCGCGGTGAAGGCACCGATTCCATGCTCCAGGGGGACCCTGTAATCCCGGCCACCGTGAACCACGAGCATGGGGGTCCGCCACTCCTCCACGTGCGTCGCGGGATTGTACCGCTCGTACCCCTCCGAGCTCTCCCAGTACGTCCCTCCGTGCTCCCATTCCGGGAACCACAGCTCTTCCGTCCCGTAATACATGATCCGCTGATCAAAGACCCCATCGTGATTCACCAGGCATCGGAACCCGTCGGGCCAGTTCCCGGCGATCCAGTTGATCATGTACCCACCGTACGAAGCCCCCAGGGCGCACGCACGGCTTCCATCCATCCACGGGTTCCGGGCCAGGGCCGCTGCCATCCCCCGCTTCAGGTCCTCCAGGGGTTTCCCCCCCCAGTCCCCGCGGATGGCGTCGGTGAACGCCTGGCCGTATCCGGTGGAGCCGTGGAAGTCCACCATGAGAGCCGCATAGCCTGCTGCAGCGTAGATCTGCGGATTCCACCGGTAGTGGAAGTTGTTGCTGGACGAGCCCTGGGGACCTCCGTGGATGATGAAAGCGACGGGGTACGTCTCGTCGGGGTTGAAGTCCACGGGCTTTACCAGCCAGGCATAGACCTCGTCACCCCCGGCCCCAGGGAAGGTGATCTGTTCGGGGTCACCCAACCTGATCGTGGCGAGGCGCGCTTCGTTGACCCGGGTGACGGGCCGAATGTCGGTGCCGTCGGGGCGGGAGGAGTAGAGATCCACCGGGGACCGGAGGTGTTCCATGGCGAAGACCAGCCGGGATCCGGCGAAGGCCGGGGAGCGGATCGTACCCTCATGGACCAGCTCCGTCACGGCCCCGGATGCCACGTCGACGGAGAAAAGGGAAGTATTCCCGAGGTTCTGTGCCGTCACCAGCAGGGTCCGCCCGCCGGGGGAGAAGGTCATGGACCCCACGGAGCGGTCCCAGTCCTGGGTCAGGATCCGACTCTCCCCGTGGGGCCATTCCCGAATCACGATTCGGAAGCGGTCAGCCTCGAATCCGGGCCGCTCCATGGCCAGGTAAGCGAGCTTGGACCCATCCGGGCTGAACACCGGACCGGTGTCCCATGCCCTGTTCTCGGTGGTGAGGAGAACAGGCCCGTGGGATCCGTCCACAGGGGAGAGAAA
>Ga0316577_10001666_pt1 | contig 10636 bp, 7 predicted proteins | sample S5NA_FD_203073 | JGI IMG/M metagenome (GOLD analysis project Ga0316577, IMG submission 203073) | Rhizosphere microbial communities from salt marsh grasses in Alabama, United States - S5-7_050615r2r1 | ecosystem: Host-associated > Plants > Roots > Rhizosphere | place: USA: Alabama | collected... | reverse complement strand
GGCCGGCCCGGCGCTGGACCACTTGCTCGGTGTGTCCGGCGGCCCACCCCAGGGGTGGCATTCCACGTCGAGCAGCGGGCCCGGCAGCCAGGGCGCCTGGACGGTGCCCTCGATGCTGTCGGCGTCTGCGTCTACCCAGCCGGTGATCGTCCCAATCATGACTGTGGCGGTATAGCCCGTGGATACGCGCCCTTTGACCAGGTCCTCCGGTTCCAGATTGGGGCGTTCCGGGCGCCACTCGCCGAGATCGCTGCTAAAGCCGGCTCTATCCCACTCGGGGAGAATCTCGGTGTTGAGCGTGGTCGTGTAGATCTGTCCGGGCTTTTCCACCGTGAGCCATACCGTATGGCCGATCTCGTACTCGCCCTGGATCCAGTCGTGGTCATAATTGATCTGAAGGATGAGGCTCTGGTCGCGGAAGTAGCGGTAGAAGGCGACGTTTGCATAGTTGACCATGTTCTCAAAGGTTACGACACCCTCGGCACCTGGCGGGATTCCGTCGTAGGTAGCTGTGTACTCGCCGGAGGCGTTGGTGGTACCTTCTTGGTACCCTCCCTCCCACCAGCCGCGTACCTGGATCGGCTCTTCGAGCCAGCCGCCGATCACGCCCGACACCGTGCCGGCTGCGCGATCCAGGACGGCGGTAAACGGATCGGGGACCACGATTTCCACCGGCAGGTCGCCGTTCCCCGCTTCGACGATGATCAGGTCGCCCGGATTCACGATGCCGGTATCCTCGATCGACCAGCAGCTGGGACAGTCGTCCACGCCCGTGGTGGTGTGGAATGTGTCCGCTGGCGTGGTCACCCACACGTCCGCGCCGGGTTGCGCCTGGCCCCACATGTTGCTCTGGCCGTCCGGCGCCAGCCAGATCTCGACATTCTCCACCTCGGGCCTGACGATCAGGTCGGTGTACAGGTTGTCGGCGGGATTGACGTCGTCCAAGAGGGGATCAAAGCCGATGGCCCCAATCTCGACGGTGTTGGTGTAAAAGCGCGGGCGCGCCTCCGGCTCCAGCACATGGACGTCAAACTCGAACCAGCCCCCTTCGCCGGGGCCAAAGTCCTCGATGAGGAACAGCCACTGGTCGTCGGTATAGTTGGACGTGACCGTGACTGAGAGGTGCCCGGGCACGGTGGGCTGATAGTCCCACGGGAAGGAGGTCGTACCGATGGGGAATGTGTCGGTGATGAGGACGCTGGACATGTGCACGTCGCCCATGTTTGCGGCAAAGATGCTGTAGTGGATCTCCTGCTCGCGCCACTCGGACTGCTTTTCCACGTGCAAATTGGGTCCCGACTCAAAGATCTCGACGTCGGTGCACCATTCGTTGTCGGCCGGCGTTTCCTCGTCGAGGTCGTGCACGACTTGCACGCAGTTGGTCATGGTACCGGGCGTGACTTCAGGGTCGACATTGACGTCAAAGATGAAATCCTGTCCCTGGTTGACGCCGACCGCGCCCAAGTCCCAGCCCAAGGAATCTGGGGTGATGATGTCAGGCTCGAATGGTTCGCCGTTCATCTGGCCGCTGCCGGGCCGGTACTCGGTATCCTCCGGCAGCGTGTCGGTCAACCAGGCGTTGACGGCGATGTTGCCCTGGTTGCGAACGCTGACGCCATAGCCGACCCAACCGCCGGGCACCGTGACGCCCATGTTGACCCACTTGTCGACCGCCAGGTCGGCCCGCGGGTCGCTGACGTGGGCATCCGTATCAAGCTCCCCGTCGTTGTCAGGGTTCACGTCGCCGTCGGCGATAATGACCACCTCGTTCTCGAGCGTGGTGCTGACCAGTACGGTGGGATCGACTTGGAGGACAACATAGAGGTCCTGGCAAAAGTCGCCGGGCAGGCCGGGTGCTTCGAGTACCAGTTCATCGTCGGTGGCGCTGACCTGGTTCCAGAACTTCTGCGGCACCGGGTTGTGCTCCCACCGTATGAAGTGGGTGCCCTCGGGCAGCGTGTCGATGAGGGTCACCGGTCCCACTGCGGCGCCCCGGTGGTTGCACCACTGGACCACGTACTGGAACTCCTGGCCTGGATGCGGGTCGCCAGGCTCCGGGCCCTTCTGTACCGAGACTTCGACATCGTCTTCCACGACGTCGACAGGGCCGGACGAGGCTGTGTTGTTGTCGGGGTTCCAGTCGTCCTCGGTTAGGGGGCCGATCTCGACCTGGTTTGCCGGGAGAACTCCCGGGTCCAGAGGCGTATCGGGCGGGACGGACACTGTGACCATGAACACGTCCCACTCGCCCGGTTCCAGCGTGCCCAGATCCCAGATGATCTCCCCGCCAGGACCGGTGGCATGCGGATAGCCGCTGGTGTCGCCGGCGTACAGGGTGCCGATAGGCAAGGTGTCGGTGATGGCCACATTCGTGACCGGAACCGCCGAAGTACTGTCATTTACATAATAGATGCCATAGACAAAGACTCCCCCGGGCCGGGAGTAGCCGGGCAGATTCCAGGTACCTATCGCCAGGTCAAACTCATCCTGCTGGGGGCTGAGCAAACCGCGCGAACTGGTTTCCGCTTGTTCCCAGGGGACAGAGGAAGGCTGTGGGGGCGTTCCTTGGGCGGCAGCCATGTGGCTGCCCAAGAGGATCAGACAAACGACCAGAAGGGTGATACTGGCGGCGAGGCCGGCCCACCGCCAAAGAGGGTGCTGCTTGGGCTCAACCATGATGGTACGCTCCTTTCTCGAGCTGCTGAGCACACGACAGGACTCCGGCTGAGATCAGCCCGGGTCTGCGATATCTTCCCAACAAACGAGGTGCCCGATCACCTCCTTTCTGGCCTGAATGTCTTTCAAGCCCCAAAGAGCCTGGCGCGGGAGCCGCTCCGGGCATGACATAGCCGGCGCATGACGATACGGCGCCGACGACTCTGCTGCTTGGCAGATCTCGACGCATAGCGCATGGCGAGAAGGGATTCACACTCGAAGGCTGTGGTTCTTGTTGTGGACTCGGTCAGTGCCGGGATGTGTGGTCCAGTGTGCGAAGGGGAGTTCGCATGTTGAGCCTGTCAACGCGCCTAATTATACCCGATCCAGGCAGCCAAGACCATGGTACCATGGTCCTAGGCCAGGGTGAACGCATTTGGCTTCACCCGGTGACAGCCCGCGCAGCTTTCCAGCTGGAGCGAGCACCCAGAGGTGCCCCCCCCGGGCCGGGTCGAGGGGCGTGGCCGAAGGGCGGGGGCCAAGGTGGCCGGTGCTCAGCTTGCTCAGGCTGCATCTCTCAAAGGTGCGACCCTGCCCGGGGGCTCGGTGCACGAGTGAGGCGGGCAAGAGGAGGATTCCCATGCGGGCACGATACGAGTCGTGCGGCGGCATATCCTATCGCTGGACCGGTCGGGGGCGGACCGGCGTGAAAGGGGCACGGGAGCCGGAGGAGCCGCCGCCAACGCGGGCCCGGCGGGGCTCTCCACGGACGAGGCGAAGCAGGTGCTGGATGCCCTGGCCTGTCCCCCTCAATCGATCGAAACTTGACACCTACACATGTGTAGGTGTATACTACCTGTGGAGGTGAGCATGGGTACCTTGCATCGAGCACAGCTTCTGCTGGAAACCGAGCAGCATGAGGCCCTGGCCGAGATCGCTGAGCAGGAAGGGCGTAGCATTTCTGACCTGGTGCGAGAGATCGTACGGCAGCATCTCGCCGAGAGACGCCAGCGGGCCCGGCAGGTGACTGCCCTGCAGGCCATTGAACGGCTGGCCCAAATCCGGGGAAAGCTGCGAGAAGAACACGGTATGTACCAGGGCGACCCCTTGGCTGAGGTGAGGGAAGAGTGGGCAGAGGGCGTCGAGCGCACCTGTGAAGGTGATGCATGAGCGCTGTCGTCGATGCCAACCTGGTTGCGGCCCTCGTCCTGCCGTTGCCCTGTTCCAACCAGGCGACGCAAAAGATCGTGGCCTGGAAACGAGCCGGTCTCGAGCTACTTGCCCCTGTTCTCCTGGAATACGAGATCGTCGCCATCTTGCGCAAGGCAGTTGTGGCCCAATGGCTGACCACCGATCTTGCCGTTGAAGCAGTTGGCCAGATCCTGACACTGAACATCCGCTGCCTGGCGCCAACGGCCCATCTGCACGAGCGGGCACTGCGCTGGGCTGACCGGCTTGGCCTGTCGATAGCCTATGACGCGCACTATCTGGCGCTCGCCGAGCAAGAAGGGATCGAGCTGTGGACGGCGGACAGGCGATTGGCGCATGGGTCGCTGCAGGCTGGCGCCCACTGGGTCCATTGGATTGGCGAGGCGTGACCTTTGTCCCGGCTGGATAGCCCCCAAATTGCCATATTGGCGTTGCTTTCCGTCACGAGTGACTGGGTACGTGCAACAGGGTCAACCCTGAACGTTGCTGTAGCTGGCGACTGCGGGGGAGCAAGTCCGTGTTACGCGACGATTCAGGGGGCGGTGCACGACGCTGAGGCTGAAGATACGATAAAGATTGCAGGCGGTGTCTACACCGATGTGAACAACTATGGCGGACGAGAACAAACAGTCTATGTCGACAAGTTTCTCGACTTTCGAGGTGGATACACAGTCACCAATTGGGTCACGCCAAATCCCTCGGCCAACCCGACAATCCTCGATGCCGTTGACAATGATCGTGAGGTAGTCCCATTACCGATCAGCTCGACCTGTGGAGGGTGCGCAAGCCGGACGGCAACCTTGCTCTTGAGCTTTGCTCTGGGGTTGATCCGGCCCTAGTGCTGGTCCGGGGTGAGAACCGGATCAGGGTAGACCTGTTCAACATCAAGGGGATGGTTGCAGCTCTGACGGATGCGGCGGCGAAGGATGGCAAGGGGTTCCAGCTCCTGAAAGGAGGAACATCTCATGCGCGTTTTTCTCACGGGTGTCAGCGGCTATCTTGGCGGCTTGTTGGCCGAAACACTGGTCCGGGTGTCGGAGGTGGAAGGTATTACAGGCATTGACGTGGTGGAACCGGCCAGGGACTTGCCAGCCAAAGTCGACTTCGTTCGGATGGACATTCGCTCGCCTGAGGTGGAAGCAGCCATGGCCGGGCACGAGGTGGTTGTCCACACGGCATTCATCGTACTGTGGTTCGCCAAGATGCCGGGAAAGGTCCGGGACGACATCAACCTCAACGGGGTGCAAAACGTGGCCCGAGCGGCTGCGGCCAACGAAGTGCAGCGCTTTGTCCATGCCAGCAGCACGGCCGTGTACGACCCCGAACTGGTCCGAGGGCAGAGCGAAACCGACGAAAACTCGACCCTCGGCAAGGGCGATTCGTTCAGCTATTACTGCAATGGCAAGGCGATGGCCGAACGCACACTGTCGGAGGTACTGGGATCAACCAGTACCGTGCTGACGTTCCTGCGGCCCACTTGGGTGCTAGGCCCACGAAACCGGGCGACGGTGGATAGCATGCGCGAGACGGCGGTGAATATCCCCGGCCACGATCCTCGCATCCAGTATGTCCACGAGGACGACGTGGCGGCGGCCTTCCAACAAGCTGCACTGGCCGACATCCCTGGCGCGTATAATGTGGTGCCAGATGATTTCATCCGGCTGAGCGACGCGTGGCAAATCCTTGGTTTGGACTCTGTCCGTGCGGTGCCTGCGTGGGCAGCGCGCTTGGTCGCCGCTGTCCAGTGGCGGTTTTTCGGTTCGCAGACACACCCTTCGTGGGTGGACCTGATGATGTCGGACGCCACGGCCAGTAATGCCAAGCTGAGGGCCACGGGCTGGGCGCCGAGCTGTGGGAGTGCAGACGCGCTGCGCTCGGCGCTCTGAAATGACCAGAAGCCAAGGTCTGACTGCCCTGCCCGACCCGCTACCCTGACTGATTGGGATGGCGGCGGCTATGCTATTGGTCCTGGTGCCGCTTTTGCTGAAGCAAGACTCCTGGCCACAGCGAGGGAAAGAACGGCCAGTGATCCGGATGTACTGTGCCTGGTACATCCATCGGGCCGGCGACAACTGCGCCAATCTAGCCAGCTCAGTCTATGGGCAGGGCTGCGGTCCGATGTGCATAGGTACCATGAGGTGCAACGTGCGAGAGGTGCGACAGTGGCGTGGTACAACGTAGACCTAGGCTGCCCCCGATGCGGCAAGAATCATGGCGTGATCGGCGGGATTGCAGGCGGGCTGGTGATCGACAACGGCGCCGACCGACCTGGCACGATTGCGGAGCGGTACGAAGGCCAGGAGCTGCCCCGTGTGCTGGTGGAATTGCTGAATGACAACGTGTGGTGTGACCAGGTGGGCGATTACACGCCGCCTGGCAATCCCTTGCGAGTTACCCTCACACCGCAATCTAGCACTTGACATCCTAACCAACATTGGCTATAATGTGAAAGTAGAGCAACACTTGGGGGAGTTTGATGGACAGACCCTTGACGGTACCGGAAGCGGCCGAAATACTGGGCTATCACCCCAACCACCTGTCCAGATTGCTCAGAGAGGGCAGAGTCCAGGGTGAGCGGGTCGGTGGCCGCTGGATGATATCGCACCAAGAGGTCGAGCGCGTAAAGTCCCTGCAAGGACCGGGCGGGAGATTGCCGAAAGGAAGGCGGGAAAGGTAGCCCTCATGATGGCCAAACCGCCACACTGGAGGCATGGCGTGGCTATCGGGATAGGAGCCAAAAGGCTCTGACTGGTCCTTACAGGAACCAGTTGCTGCTACGGCGTTGGGCGCTTTGTAGACCAGTGAAACAAGCGCAGAGAACCACACCGGTTAGGAGATTGATATGGCAGTAATGAGGGACAAGCCTTATCCCGGGATGAACTTCACCGTCGATCTCGGGACGGGTGACATCGACAGCCCGGACGCAGGCCTGATCGAAGTCATCTTCCCGGAAGCGCGCATCCAGACTTTCGAGTATCGAAACGGGAACGAGCGTGTCAACGAGCCGAGGAAGATTCAAGGCCTGACGCACTACGGGAATCTGGTTCTGAAGCGTGGCGCGATGGGGTCATTGGCTTGGTATGAGTGGTGGCATCACGCTCGGAATGGCGATCCGGACGTGGCCCGCACGGTAGTAGTTCAATTGCTCAATGAAGATCATAGCGAGGTTGTGCTGACCTGGAGGTTTATTCGTGCGCTGCCGACCAACTATCAATTCTCAGCACTGAATGCAGTGGTGCCGGAGACGCTTATTGAGAGTTTGGAGTTGGCCTTTGAACGATTGGAAATGGCGTAGGGCCGGGGAATGAGTCTCCTGAAGGGAGACATCCTAGCCGCCTGTAGTCGCGGCGTTATCGGGCAAATCTGGACACACTGTTTGATATGCTGGAGGAATCCTGGACATGAGTGACTCGGTCCAGGAACGCATCAAGTCCCTGCAAGGACCGGGCGGGAGACTGCCCAAGGAACCTAAACAATAGAGCGGTTGATCGCCGAATAGGCGCAACCGGGCATAGGGTGTTGACCGATGGGGTGCAATCCCCGTCGTCCACCCAGTTGGCATAAACAGGGAGGGGCGTACCTATCCACCCCTCCCTGTTTTGATTTGTCTGCGCTCTGGTCTCTGGTCGAGGACCTGCTTCAGGTTCTCCGCTGTGAGGAGTCCCGCGTCCACACTCGAGTCCAAGAACGGCCGTACGTCATTTGCGACTTGCTCCCAGGTGACAGCTTGCAGCCGGGCGTGCACGGCCTGTCGCCAGCTATCCTCTGTCAACGGTTCGGCTTTCCAGCCTGTCTGCTGCAAGGCATTGTTGAGCAAGCTCAGGTTGGGCGCCGGCCAATCGGGATCGCTCAGATACCACAACAGATCATAGACGTCGCGCCCCTTGAGATACGGACGCTGCAAGATAGCATGCAATTTGCCCGCCAGAAGCGATGCGCGGTCGTGGTGATGAAGCTGCAAGGGTACGTGCCGGCGGATGACGGTCGTTGCCAGGCCTGCCCCGGCCGGCGGATTGGTATCCACTTCCAACTTGACGGCCAGCACTTCTTCTCGGTGAGGCGACAGCTCCAGCTCGTAAAGCAAGCCACGAAAGCGGATGAAGGCACTGTGCACTGCCTTCTGGTCGCTGACTTTCAGGTCGAGGGTGTAGCCTTCGGCGGTGAATGCGGATTGAATGGCGCGTAGGTAGGCACGAAAGTCATACTGAGACCGGGCTTGCTCCAGGGCAAAGTCCAGGTCCTCCGAGTAGCGGGCACTGGCATAGAGGAAACGGAGGGCAGTTCCTCCGTGGAAGGCCAAGGGGATCATTGCGCCAGCGCGTTGGAGTGTGCCCAGGATTCTGGCCTGTAGGTATTCCCGAGCCAGGTTTCGCCCGTGGATGGGGGTAGGAGCAGTACGGACAAGGGTAACCAGGTGCTCTTTCATAGTGTTTCGTAGGCCCTTTCGGCTTTGGCCAGTTCGATTAGATTGGCTGCCGCCCGTTTCAGTTTCGGGCTTGAGGCCTGTTCTGCTTGATTCTGCAGCTTCTCCAGTTCCAGCACCTCCAGGTTTTGCAGACGCAGCTCCTGTAAGTATTCGGCGGAATCCCCACCTGGTTGCAGGTGGATCAGGTCCAACAACGCCTTTTCGGGTGTCGCGACAAATGCCTGCTGGTTGCGCCCCAGGTCGACCAACTCGTATCCAAAGAACAACTCGATCTTGATGTGTTGAAAGGCATAGAAACCTAACGGCGTCTGCCATTGATTGGGCCGGCCGGTAGTGACGCTGGTGGTCACCGGCACGATATCTGGAATCAGCCCATAATGTCCGAGCGCCGATTGCAGGCTGACGTAGGAACTGTGCATCATGCGGTTGGCTACGACAAAGGGATGGGGCTTGACCTTCTGGAAGGGTGGGGCCAGGGCGTATAGGCCCCGCCGCAATTGATAGAGATGCCCGGCTTTGGTCCAGCGGGACAACTGCCGGCGCACATCGTTAGCATCGACCTGACCAGACAGCAAGAGTCCCGTCTCGAACACGGGCTCACTACCGACGATGTCAACAAGGCGTGTGAATTCCATGCGCGTATTATACCACTAATGGCATATTATTGCAACAGGAAAAGACCCCAGTTTTCTGTTGACCCGGTCCGCCGTTTGTGGTATACTGTTGCCATAATCATCGACGTCGCATCGCATCACGGTACGCTTTTCCGATCACAGCCCATCCTGGCCGCCACGCTCGTGAGTTGTCCGTTTGCGCATCCCTCAGCGCATCGAGGAGAGAGGAGGACCGATGGTGCACCGAGTGCCGTCCCTACCCAGGAACCATGCCCGAACGCTTGCTCCGCCGCTTGCTTTCTACGCTGCACGATCCCCGTTTCAGATCTTGAGCTTGCTGCTGGCAGTGGCCATGCTGGCAGCGCTCGTGAGCCTGATCAACCTGGCAGCCAGCCAGCCATCCCAGCCAATCCAGCACACCTATACCCAAGGCGCCATCCTGCCCGGCAGTCTCCCCTCTGACCCCCTACTCAGCCAGCCGGAGCTGGTCCACCTGCGCAGCGCCTACGCCAGCCACTACGACCTGGGCAATGGCCGGCGCCTGGCGGTTGTCGGGGCCACCCCGCTCAATTACCAGGACGCCGACGGGAACTGGCAGCCGATCCAGCCGGAATTTGCCGTGGCAGAGGTCGGCTGGCGCGTCATGCACAACACGCTGCGCAGCGCGTTTGCCGGCGACAGCACCGCCTTCCAGGTGGAAAGCGCAGGCCAGGTCTTCAGGTGGCAGCCCCTGGCCCTGGAGATCAACGACAGCGCCGGCCGTGCCCGGCAGCTGGCCGTGCCCCAGCCGGGCAGTACCGTTCAAGCCGAGGGGCTGGGCAACCTGCTGCGCTATGCCAACGCCTGGAGTGACGAGGCACTGGTGGAGCAGTTCCGGAGCGGTGCTGACAGCCTCGAGCAGGAGTTGATCCTTGCCCAGGCGCCTGCCGCGGGCGGCGAGGGCCAATGGCTCAGCCTGCGCGTCGACCTCACCCTGCCGGGCGGCGTGCTGGTTGTGGCCAACGGGCAGAGCCAGACAAGCGAGTTCACGACCCATGGCGCCGTGCAGTTCCAGCAGGCAGACGGGACCCCCTTGCTCGCACTGGCCCCCCCACAGGCGTACGAGCAGGACAACCGCGCCATGTCTGCCGGCGGGCGCTATCGCGTCGTGCCCCGTCCCAACGGCCTCACCCTGTGGGTGCAAACACCGCTGGACTGGTGGCTGGCAGCCGAGCGCAGCTACCCGGCGGTGCTCGATCCCACCATGCAGGTCCTGCGCGCCATAGAGGCCGCCACCATCGGCTACCCGTACGAGGAGACAGACCCCAACGCCGGCGTGATGCAGCAGGCTTGTGTGGGCTTGCACGACATGGAGCCCTTTGCTGGAGCCTGGCTGCCGGAGAGCAAGTGGTCCGATCGCGGCTACGTCAAGTTCAAGCTGCCCAACCTACCTGACGGCGCTGTGGCTACCCAGGCAACGCTCGTCGGCGCTCCGGACCCCAGCCGCCTGACCTTTATGTTTCACCCCGGCCAGAACGAAGATACCCTGGTGTACCGCGTGACGCAGGATTGGAGCTTTTTGCAGGGGGTCACAACGGTGCCGACGACGACGGTCATTGCCCACGCCGCGACAGAGACCGATCGGGCGCAGATACCGTACGTTTTTGCCAGCGACTTTGATCCCGACAAACGACCGGTGACGACCTGGAACGTGACCGCCGACGTCCAGATGTGGTACGAGAATCCCGATTCG
>Ga0316577_10001665_pt1 | contig 10637 bp, 7 predicted proteins | sample S5NA_FD_203073 | JGI IMG/M metagenome (GOLD analysis project Ga0316577, IMG submission 203073) | Rhizosphere microbial communities from salt marsh grasses in Alabama, United States - S5-7_050615r2r1 | ecosystem: Host-associated > Plants > Roots > Rhizosphere | place: USA: Alabama | collected... | reverse complement strand
CCTCGGCCGGGCCCGACGCCGTGCCCACCACAGCGAGAAGGGTCAGAAGAGATCGTACTTCACGCTCACCATTGCGAACCGTCCGATATCCGGCACCCCGACGAAACTCCGGTAAGGGGTGTCGAAGAGGTTGGTCACTGATAGTTGTAGCTGGGCCGGTACGTTGGGGAGCCTGTAACCCAGGTTCAGGTCGACGATGACTGCACCTTCGACGCAGTCCTCCTCGAACAACCCGCCACTCGCGGCCCTCGGCTCGCACTTCGTCCCGACGTATCCGGCAGACTCCGCAGGAAACTCGTTGTTGAAGCGGACCCGGGCCTCGGCGTTGAAGCCCGCGAGAACATTCCGGTAGGCGAGACCCAGCGAGCCTTTGTGCATCGGGGCGTTGAGGGCGATGGGCTCCCCGTCCTCGATCGTGAAGAAGTCGTCACTGATATAGGAGTAGGTCCCGTTCAGGGTCCACTGGTCGTCCAGGAACCAGCTGAACCCCAGATCGGTGCCCCAGAGGTCGATGTCACCCACGTTCAGATACGTGACGATGAGGTCCGGGCCCTGGGCCCCCACTTCGGGGGAGGAGACCACGCCCAGGGGGATCTGGCCGACACCCGCGGCCACCGACGGTACGGTCTGGGCGGTCGCCGCCGCCGCCTGGGCCTGCGCAACGGCGTCAGGGAGGCCCATCTCCAGGAACGTCTCGTAGAAGGCCGTATAGACGGGGGTCTGGATATAGGCCCCGATGTCTTGCCCGCTCAGGAGGAGGAGGGGAGTCTGGAGAAGGAGGGGGGAGACGAAGTCGTTCTTCTTCGTGTAGTAAACGTCGGCCATGAAGCGGAACTTGTTGGCGATCACCCCCTGCCAACCGGCTTCGTAGGTCTCCGTATAGCTCTCGGTGATGCCCGGTACGTCCGGGATGATGGTGCTGCCCAGGGAGGTGACATCTCCCGTGGAGGGGTTCAACACCATGATCCCGACGTCGCCACTGGTGGGGGTCAGCCCGGCGAGGGCCTGGGCCACGGCGGGGGGCAGGCCGTCGAAAGCCCCCGTTGCGCTCAGGATCCCCATGGCCATCTGCCACATGATGGCCGGATCTGCGGGGATCAACGCGCTCGGCCCTCCCAGCGCCCCCGGGGTGAAGGGGGACCGCATCCCCTTCAGGCTCCCGTCGGGATTCTGGAAACCGTATCCGTCCGGCCCCGTACCGAAGGCTCGGAGCGTGTAGCCCAACGCCGCCAGGCTCTCGTTCGGCGCGGCGCCGGCCGAGATGTCCAGGAAGAAGTTGAGGCTCGACGGCGTGGAGAAGGCCCGGTTGTAGGTAAGCCTGAAGCTCTGGTTCTCGGTGGGTTTGAAGACCAGGGCGGCGCGAGGGGAGAATACCTCCTTCGGCAGCATGGAGTGGGAGTCCATCCTCCCCGCCAGCACCAGGTCGAACTTGGGTGAAAGGACAGTCTTGGAGTGGAGGTAGACCCCCCACTCGTCCATGTTATCGCTGTCTTCGTAGGACCCGTTGATGGACCCGTCCGTGTCCGGTCGGGTGCCGAAGTAGTCTATCCCGTAGGTGAAGTCCTGGCGGTCATCCAAGAAGGAAAAGCCGTGCTGGACCTGGGCCACGAAGAGCTTCGAGTTGTCCACCAGATCCACCCCGTCCCTCAGGAGCCAGCTGTTCCCCGCATTGCTGGTGTTGAGGTAGGCCTGGGTGAAGAACCGGCCCTTGTGGAGCCTGGCCTGGTAGAACTCGTACAGCCAACCATCCACCTGGCCTGCCCCGAGGCCCGTCAGCTCGATCCCCGTGGCGCTGGTCACCCCAGCCGTCAGGATCGCCGTGCCGTCCTGGGCGAACCGGTAGTCGGCCCGGGCTTCCACACCGATCCGCTCGATGTCGAAATCACGGGTCCCCACTCGTTGACAAGCGGTGAAGGCATCCTCGGCGCTGTAGCCCCGGAGCTCGATCCCCCCGACGCATTGGGCCGGGTTCGCCAGGGCAGCCAGCCGGGCGGCCTCCTCACCTGCGTCGGTGTACGGCCACTCCTTCCCCCGGAGGTACTGGCCTGAGAGCTTGACCCCCAGGTTCCGGTTCACCAGGAAGGAGCCGCGAAAAGATCCCTGGAAGACCGATTGCTCACCTCCCCCCAGGGTCGCCGTGAGGCCCTGGGAAGTGGAGTCCAGGGGCGAGCGGGTGGTGATGTGGAGGACTCCATTGGCCGTGTTCGGCCCATAGAGCGCCGATCCCGGCCCCAGGACCACCTCCATCCGCTCGATGTCCTCGTTGTTCGCCGGGATGAAGTGGAGGAGGTTCACCCTCAATGACGGGACTCCCGCCAGGCGATGGTCGGTGAGGAAGTGCAGCGAGCCGGAGAAGATGTTGTTGAAGCCCCGAATGACCACGTTGGAGGACTGGACACCCTCCGAGATGATATCCACCCCCGGCGCAGACCGAAGATGCTCCACCGGGGAGGGGGCGAGTCGCTCCTGGATCTCCACCGGTCCCACCAGGTAGGTGGTGGCAGGAGCATCGACCAGCTTCTCCGGCGTGCCCCGGGAAGCCGTGTAGACGATGGGGTCCAACGCCAGGGCCGTGGATGTCAGGGCCATGTTCACCGTGGTGGTCCTCCCGGGCCGGACGCTCACTCCGTCCTGGCGTCCGGTGACGAAACCCAGGAACTCCACGACGACAGAATAGGTCCCGGCGGGTAGCTCAATCCTGTACATCCCGTCGGCGTTGGCGAGGGCACCGGTGGACTCACCGCCTCCAACCACCTGTACCTGCGCACCATCCAACGGTTGCCCCGACTCCGTGTCCGTGATGCGCCCGGTGAGCGTCCCGTTCTGCGCCGCCAGAGGAGTGGCGAAGCAGAGGAAGAGGAAGGTCACGAAAAGGCGCACGCCGTGTTCATAGCGCATGGGAAGACCTCGCGGTTGAAGAACACTTTCGTGAGGTGGAGGGTCTCGAGCCGGCGAGCCCCGGCTCCGCCTATCGCCTGCGGGGTCCTTGGGAGTGACTCCAGCGGCCCTCACCCGGACCCGATAAAATCCGGAAAGCGCAATCCAGGAAACCACCCTATTATGGGACGCCAAGGTACACCGGGATTCCGGTCCCGGCAACGTCATGGCGGCGATGGGTGAACGGATGTTTGCCGATCAGGCACCACTCCACCCACTTCTCTTCCGGGCCCAGCGACTCAGGGAGGTTGAATGACACGCCCCACACGATTCCGGAGATTCCTCCTCCCGGGCTTCGTCTTCCAATCGGTGGTCATCGCCGGGGGGTATGGGACCGGACGGGAGCTCGCGGAGTTCTTCCTCACAGAGGGACCCCAGGGGGGCCTCCTGGCCATGGCTCTCTCTACGATCCTCTGGAGCCTCGTCTGCGCCATGACCTACGAGCTCGCCAGGGTCACCGGGGCATTCGACTACCGAACGTTCTTCAAGGGTCTCCTGGGTCCAGGATGGATCATCTTCGAGCTCGCCTACCTCGTGTTCATGCTGGTGATCCTGGCCGTCATCGCCGCGGCTGCAGGAAGCCTGCTCCAGGAGACGTTCGGGCTACCCTACTGGGTTGGAGTGACTGGCATCCTGCTAGCGGTGGGGGCCTTGGTCTTCGCCGGGACAGGTCTAATCCAGGGTGTGATGACGGGATGGTCCGTGATTCTGTACGGAGCCTACATCATCCTCTTCGCGTGGTGTCTCCTGCGGTTCGGTGGACCCACCATGCAAGCCCTGGGAACTCCCCTGGAAGGGCTGGGCTGGGTCCCCGCCGGGGTGCGTTACGCAGCCTACAACGTAGCGCTGATCCCCGCCCTCCTTTTCTCCGTCAAGAGCCTAGAGTCGAGAAAGGAGACTGTCGTGGCCGGTGCCCTCGCCGGCCCCATCGCCATGATTCCCGGGTGCCTCTTCTTCATCGCCATGGTGGGTCACTATCCCCAGATCCTGGAGCGGCCCGTCCCGGCCAACTACCTCCTCGAGCTGCTGGGAAGCCGATCCTTCCAGATCCTGTTCCAGGTGGTCCTCTTCGGAACGCTCATCGAGACCGGTACCGGGCTCATCCACGGGCTGAACGAGCGAATCGCCCATGTCTTTCAGGAGAGGGGGAGGGTGATGCCGACGATGCTGCGCCCCGTCCTGGCGGTTGGTTCTTTGTTGGCGGGGACGTTACTCGCCAGCGTGGGCCTTGTCGACCTCATCGCACGCGGGTATGGGACCCTCACCTGGGTCTTCCTGCTGGTGTTCGTGCTCCCGGTGCTGACCATCGGAATCAGCAAGATCCGGCAGGCCACCATGGCAAGGGAGGGAGCCACAGCGGCCCCGGGCATCTAGCGGCCGACTCGTGCCACGAATAGCCTGCGAATGGCGAGGATTCCCGCCGCCGGTCCCAGGGCGAGGACCGGGAACGCCCCGGCCCATCCCACGTGCTCGGCGAGGAGCGGGAGGCTCTGGATGGTGACCATCGTGAGCAGAAACCCCAGGGATGTCTGAAGGGTGAGCGCCGTTCCCACGGCCTCGGAAGGAGCAACTTCCGTAACGAGGGCACTGAACTGCGCGGAGTCTGCAACAACGAAGAACCCCCATATCCAGGTGAGCGGCGCCAGGATCCAGAGGGTCCACCCCAGGAGGAGCCCGATGACCAGGGAGCAGAGCCCGCTCAGGGTCATGGCCAGGTTCACCACCCGCTCCCTTCCGATCCGATCCGCGGCCCAACCACCCCAGATACACCCCAGCCCACCGGCACCGATGGCACCGAAGGCCACCACTTCGGCGATTCTCGTTCCGGTATCCGTCAGATCCCCCCCTCCCCGGGAAGCCACGCTGGCCAGGAGGAAGGCCGGCACCCAGGTCCACATGGCATACAGCTCCCACATGTGGCCGAGGTAGCCTCCAATGGCCAACCGGGTTTCCCGGTGTCTCAGGACCCTGGAGACCAGGCCCCAGGAGAACGGTGCCCTGGAAAAGGGAAACGGCCCCTCCCGGTACCAGATGAGGACCAGCAGGCTTCCCAGCACCGCCGCGCTCGAAGCCCCCACGATGACGGAGTCGGCGGAGACGCTCGGCAGAGCCTTGAAGAGGTAGGGTGAGGCCTTTCCCACCGTTAGCGCGCCGACTACGGTCCCGATGGCCAGCCCCCTGCCCGATCGGAACCAGGTGGAGATCATCTTCATGGCCGGCGGATAGACCCCCGCCAGGAAGAAGCCGGTGAGGAAGCGAGATCCGAGAGCCCACCGATAGCCCGGGACCAGGAGAAGGGCCCCATTCGCCAGGGCGCCGAGAAAGGCGGTGGAGGAGAAATAGAGGCGGGAGGGGAGGACGTCCGCAAGGTTCAGGACGGCAGCCCACCCGGTCCCCGCCACGAATCCCAGCTGCACCAGGGTGGTCATCCAACCCACCTGGGACGTTGTCAGGTCCCAGCGAATCTGAAGCTCGGGTCCGATGGCACTGGCGGTGAACCAGAGGCACATCCCCAGGAGCTCCGCCATGGAGAGTAGGAGGAGGATTCCCCAACGCCCTCGGGCGGAGTCCCTGACCTCCCCCTGCCGGGAGGCTTTGGCGAGTGGTCTCAGGAAGGTCCTCTCTTCCGAACGCGAGGCTTCATCTTTCGGCCCCCCCCGGTCCCGCGGGGTCCACCAAACCCGGGCAAACCCCTACCGCACAAGGAGGTTCCGCAAGACGAACCAGAGGTTGGCGGGTCGCTCCGCAAGGCGCCTCATGTACCAGGGAAACCAGGTGGGCCCATAGCTGATCAGCACCCTGACGGGCTCCTCCTCCCGAGCGAGCCGATCCTGCTCGGAGGCGCGGATCCCGAAGAGCATCTGGAACTCATACCGATCTCTCGGAATTCGGTTCTCCCGTATCCACGCCCGTATCCGTTCCACCAGCCGACGGTCATGGGTTGCCACGCCGACTCTTGCTCCCTCCGCCAGAGCGGTGGTGGTCAGGTCGAAATAGGCGTGGTCCACGTCCTTCTTCCTGGGGAACGCCACCGATGGCGGTTCCGCATAGGCTCCCTTTACGAGCCTGATGGGAGGCTTGCCGGGCAGGAGCGCTTTCAGATCCGCCCCTGTGCTCCGGAGGTAGGCCTGGAGGCACAACCCCAGGGGCTCCCCCTCCCCCCGGACCTCCCGAAAGATCTCCTTGGTGACGGACAGGTAGGGGGAAGCCTCCATGTCGAGCCAGACGAAGCTACACACTTCCTCGGCCTTCCTCACCAGTGTCCGAATAGCCTCAACGGCCAGGGCTCGGCCCACGTCCAGACCCAGCTGGGTCAGCTTCACCGAGATCTCGGCTTCCATCCCCCGGTTCCGGATCTCCTCCAGGAGCTCCATGTACTCCCCCACCACGGCGTCGACCTCCGCAGAGCTTGTGACGTTCTCCCCCAGGAGGGTGAAGACACTGCGAATCCGCCGGGCCTGGAGGCGCTCCGCCTCCCGGAGCGCCGATTCCCGGTCCTCTCCCGGCATGAACCGGCGGACCGCCGCCCGGACAAAGGGTCGCCGGGGGAGGGTCCGTGCCATCCATTGGTTCCGGGACGCCCACAGGAGAAGAGACCTCATCACCGGGACTGTCCGATTCTCAGGGGTTCCTTCACGGAGAAGGGCGTGTATCCGGCCTGGCGCAACATCTCCCTGTACTCGGCGACGTCCCCTTCGAAGAGGGCGTTCACCGCTGCGATCACCTCGCGAAGGGCCTCCTCGGCCTGCGCCATCGCCAACCGGTCGTTGGGCGATGGCGCGTCGACGGAGCTCTGGAGGATGGAGAGGGGCCGACGGATGCGGGATGCCACGGGATCCCCGCCGCAGATCCCCTGGCAGGAGGGCCCCGTGAAGAGCGTCTCCAGCGCCTCCTCCAACGCGGTCCTCAGCGCCTCTCCTGCTTCCCTCAACTCGACGTCCTCCGCCACCCCCACATCTTCCAGCACCCCGTCCACCGCCTCGATGGCCTCCTCCACCCGCGTCCGGGCTTCAGCGCCGAGGGCGACCCACGTTTCCACTTCCCGGATGGCTTCGATCTTGGCCCTCCGCCTGTCCAGTGAAACATCGGTGCGGGGGTCCGGCCGGATCTCCAGGGCCGCCTCCGCGCTTTCCCCTGCGATCTCGACTCGCACCCGGTACCCCCCGGGCAGCACCGGGACTCCATCAGGGCCATAGGAACCCTCTACTTCTCCCGGAGGTTCGCTCCGCAGATCCCAGACCATACGGTTGAGGCCCGGGTCGACAGGCTGCTGGAAGGAGCGGATCTCCTCCCCTGCTCCGTCCAGGATCGTGACCTGCGCGTCGGCCGCGTCCGGGTCTCCTCCAGCCCAGAAGGAGACCAACGCCCCTTCAGGGCGGTTCTCCCCGAAAAACATGGCGTGACCGGTTGATCGATATCCAATGCGTTCCGCGATGGTCACCTGATGGGCCGGAGGCGGATCGAACACGTGCACGATCTCGGCCGAAAGGGTGGGCTCCGAGGCGAGAGCCCGGAGTGGCCTGATGTCGTCCAGGATGAACACGCCCCGCCCGTGGGTGGCGATGACCAGGTCATGATCCCGAGGGTGCACCATGAGGTCTCTCACGGGAACGGCTGGAATGCCGTGTTTCCAGGGCATCCACCGGTCCCCGCCGTCCAAGCTCACAAAGAGCCCGAACTCCGTCCCCACAAACAGAAGGCGGGCCTCCACCGGGTCCTCCTCGATGACATGGATGAACCCGCGGATCCCCTCGATGGGGAGACTCTCCCATCCTTCCCCATAGTCCCGGGTCCGGTACAGATACGGGGTCCAGCTCCCTCGTCTGTGATCGTCAAAGACCACGTATGCCTTTCCGGGCTCGTGTTTGGATGGTTCCACATGGGGGGCCCAGGTGCCCTGGGGCAGGCCCTGGATCCGCTCCCGGACGTTGGTCCAGCTCTCTCCATCATCCCGGGTGACCTGCACATTCCCGTCGTCGGTGGTGACCCAGATCAACCCCCTCTCCAGGGGACTCGGCGCGATACTCAGGATTGTGGTGTGGTTCTCAGCCCCGGTGGCGTCCAGCGTGAGACCCCCGCTTTCGCCCTGCCGCTGTTTCTCAGGGTCATCAGTGGTCAGGTCCGGGGAGATGGTCTCCCATGAGAGCCCGCCGTCCCGGGAGCGATGAACGAACTGGCTCCCGAGGTAGACGGTGGCGGAGTCGTGGGGATCCACGTTCAAGGCGGCGTTCCAGTTGAACCTGAGCTCCTCGCCCCCGGGAGAGATCGGTTGGATGTCTCTTCTCTCCCCCGTGGCCTTGTCGAAACGCATGAGGGAGCCCTGCTGGGACATGCTGTACCCGAAGCGGGGCTGGGAGAAGTCCGGGAGGGAGGCGAATCCATCCCCCCCTCCAGTTCTTCTCCAGTGGGCGTTCATGATCCCCCGGTCTTCCCATACCTGGCTCGGACCGAACCAGGAGCCATTGTCCTGAAGACCCCCGTACACGTTGTACGGGACCTCCATGTCCACGTTGATATGATAGAACTGGGCCAGAGGAAGGTTCTCGACGAAGCGCCAGCTGCCGCCCCGATTGTAGGTGATGCCGATTCCTCCGTCGTTTCCCATGATCATGAAGCGGGAGTCACCAGGGTGGATCCACAGCTCGTGAACGTCGCCGTGGATGATGGCCGAGGAGACCACCGGGCTGAAGCTCTTCCCGCTGTCCTCGCTCATGTCGATGGAAGACGCCAGGCGGTAGATCCGGTTCTCGTTCAGGGGATCCACCCTGATGTCGGCGTAGTAGAAGGGGCGGGGATTCACGTCCCGGGTGTCGTTGATGACAGCCCAGCTTCTGCCGCCGTCCGACGACCTGAGGAGGGCATTCCTCTCCGCCTCCACCAGGGCGTAGACGATCTCCGGGTTCGACCGGGCGATGGCCACTCCGATCCGGCCTAGATTTCCTGTGGGGAACCCGTCCTCCGGTGCTGCCTTCCGCCACGTGTCTCCCGCATCATAGGTCACAAAGAGTCCGCTTCCCTCCCCCCCCGACTCGAAGCTCCACGGCCACCTCCGGAATTCCCAGAGAGCCGCGAAGAGCTTGTTGGGGTTCTCCGGATCCATGACCAGATCCGCCGCCCCGGTCCTGGCGTTCGCGAAGAGGACCCGCTCCCAGTTCTCTCCGCCGTCGGTAGTCCGGTAGATCCCCCGCTCCTCCCCGTCGCTCCAGGCCGGTCCCATGACTCCGACGTAGACCACATCCGGGTTCGTGGGATGGGAAATCACTCGATGGATACGCTCGGACCTTTCCAGGCCCATCAGCTTCCAGGTATCTCCTCCATCCAGGCTCTTGAAGATCCCAGCCCCGACTCCGGCGCTGTTTCGGGGATTCCCCTCCCCCGTTCCCACCCAGACCACGTCTGGGTTCGCCCGGTGAACCTCCACGGCTCCGATCCCCAGGACCGGTTGGCCGTCGAAGACGGGCTCCCATCGGATCCCTCCGTCTCTGGAACGCCAGACCCCCCCGGTGCTCGCACCCACGAAGATGACGGTGGGGTCGGTGGGGTCCACATCCACGGCCGCTACCCGCCCGCTCATGCCGGCGGGCCCGATGCTGCGGGCCTGCATGGCCCGGAACGCCTCCGGGCTCGTCTGGCCAGAGACCAGGCCGGGCAGACAGACCATGAGACCAACCACGGCTCCCCGGCGGAGCTGGGCGAAAACGGAGTGCCAAGCCTCGAAAACCATCAGGATCCTCCATCCCTCTCTCAGACGGGTTCGTCTTTCTTGAACGTGTCTCCCCGAATCCAGGGGGCCCCGAGGGACCCGGCTCAGCCCCTTCCCCCCCGGATCACCACTCGAATTTCCGGGACCGGCCCCACTCCGGCGGCCTCTGCCCGGGCTCTGAGGTCCGCGAGCCGGGTAACCATGAGACCGTTGATCCCTATGATTGCCGTCTCCAGCGCCCCCTCCATCCGCCCGAGCGCGATCCTCTCCGCCTCCGTGGGGGCCTCCCGGGTGGCCGACATGGCGAGAACCTCCTGTCGGTCCCGATCCATGAGATCCAGCAGACCTTCCACCGTCGCGAGCCCTTCGCGAATTCCCCTGGCGGAGTCTCGCAGCTCGGCTGCTTCCTGGTCGTCGCGGGAGGCCACCCGGCTCAGCACCCGTTCCACCGCCTCAGCGATCTCCCGGCTTCTCTCCCTCACCCTCTCGCCCGCCACCAGCAGATCCATGCCCAGCCGGACGGCCTCCTGCTTTCGGACCCTGTCAGCCATGAAGATCTCGACCCGGGGATCCGGACGCACCTCCAGGGGCGCTTCCGCCTCCCCACCCGCCAACTTCACCCGGACGGTGTATGGTCCCGGGAGAACCTCGATCCCCTGGAGACGAGCTCCCCGCTCCATTGCGTTGGCGACGCCCAAATCGGGCGGATCCTCCCGGAGGTCCCAGGAAACTCGATTCAAGCCCGATCCGGCGGGCCCCGGCATCCTCCGGATCACGGCCCCGGTGGAGTCGAGAATCTCGATCTCCGCGCTCGCCCCCGCGGCTCCCCCTCCCACCGAGTACGTGAGAAGGGCCCCGAAAGGCCTGGGCTCCCCCCGGAACATGGCGTCGCCCGGGAAGTGGTAGCCGCTCGCAGGAGCCACACCGCGAAGGTAGGCCGGTGGAGTGTCGAAGAGGTGCAGGGGAACATCCATGAGGGAGGGATCCTGCGCAATCG